>Ga0182016_10000067_pt1 | contig 103924 bp, 95 predicted proteins | sample 712S2MmetaG_FD_120491 | JGI IMG/M metagenome (GOLD analysis project Ga0182016, IMG submission 120491) | Permafrost microbial communities from Stordalen Mire, Sweden - 712S2M metaG | ecosystem: Environmental > Terrestrial > Soil > Wetlands > Permafrost | place: Sweden: Stordalen | collected... | reverse complement strand
GTAGATGGAGCCTTCGATGGAGACGCCGCGGTTGAGGGTCCAGCGGTCGGCGGCGATGGCCTGGACGAGGTCGGTTTCCAGGCCGCCGACGGGGGCCAAGGACTCGTGGATGCCGGCGCAGTGCTTGCGGTAGGCGATCTCGTCGTCGGGGGTGAGGATGTGGACCTGGCCGGTGAGGCCGTGGCGGTAGGCGTTGAGGGCGCGCGGGTCGCGGGGTTTCGGGGTGGATGACGGTTCGTAGGCCATAGTTAAAGCTCCTGAGTGGTATGTCGAGACAAGCGCAGCAGCGGCGAGGCGCGTGGCGTTCCCGCGTGGCATCACAGCCGATGCGAGACGGGCGCCGGGAAGGAGTCCCGGCGTGGCAGACTGAGAGTCCGCTCCACGAGGGACTCCGCGACTATACTGTACGATGCGGGTGGGGGGTGACGAGGGCGTGATGGCTGTAAGTGGTTGCAGGGGTTGGGAGAATATTGTTGCGTTTGCCGTGACTAAGAAGCGCACCGGCCGCGCGACCGTAGAGCGGACCGAGTTTCCTCGATCATTCACCCCGTCACCTTCGCGCCGTCACCCTCACGCTTGAAACTACGATGCCGCGTTCCCTTGGGTCGGAAGAGTCCGGAGCCAGGCTCGCGCTGGTGGCGCCTTCCAGACGCAGCGTACGGTCCCCGGTGGCGGGCAGTTCGCGCTCGAAGGTCTGGACGCCCGCTTGAGTGAAAACGGCGGGAGCGAGAGGGCTGCCGTTGACCGCGATGGCAAGTTGAAACGGTTCCTGCCGGCGCAGCAGCTCATCGGAGACATAGACTTCCATTGTCAGGGCAAGCGGACTCTCGGAAAACGGCGCCGGCAGCGTGGCCGAAAAGCGCCGCGCGGTCCAGCGCCAGCCGGTTTCTTCCCGCGGATACCAGCCCTCGCCCAGTTCCATGTCCGCCAGGCGGTCGTGCTCGCTTTGGATCAGGCAGAAGACGCGCTCGTCGCGGTCGAGGCGCACCGGTTCGCTGTTGCCGCCGGCACCGGTGCTGAGGTAATCGAGAACCCGCCAGTGAGTGCGCTTCAACAGCAGGCGCAGGGCGGCATCGGAGAAAACGAAATAGTTGCTGTCGTCGCCGGCGATTTCGTTCTCGTCCAGCAAATACGCCCAGGCAGCGTCCTTGGGCAGCGATTTGCCGCCCGGCAGCCGGCGCGCCACCCGCGTGCTCAACAGGCAGCGAGTCCCGTATCGCGCCATTTGTTCCAGCGCGTAGAAGGGATTGCGCAAATGGTACAGCACGCCGAGCAGAATAATCAGGTCGTAGCTGCCGTGGGGAAAGGCGAGGGCATCCAGATCGATTTCGTGAATTTCCAGGCGGGAGCCGAGCGCGTCGCGCAAGGCGCGTACCCCACGCATGCCGTTGTGATTGTAGCGGGGGTGGTCGGCGGCCACTACCTCGAACCCCAGCCACTCCAGGAACAGCGACATTTCGCCGTCGCCGCAGCCCAGGTCGAGCACCCGCCGCGCGCCCTCCCTGGGCTCGAGCAAATGCCGATTCGCGGCGCTCAGCAAGCCGTCGAAGTGCGCCAGGGCGGATATCGTGTCATAGGGATACCACTCTACCGCGTTCCCGATGCGGCGCTTCGCCTCGGCCACTATGGCTCGGAATTGCTGGGCTTTCTCCAGCGCCGGCCAGGGCGCCGCCTTCAGGCTTTGACCCTTAGGCAAGCGGCTCTTCCCACCGGCCGGTCTCGGCGGCGCGAAACACGGCATCGATCACGGCCATGTTGCGCAGCGAATCCTCCAGCGGCACCGGCGGCGGCGTGTGTTCGTAGACGGCGCGGGCAAACAGATCGCCCTGCAGGGTGTACTGGTCGGCCGGCGCGAACTCCTCGACGCGAACGCCGGAGCCCCGCACGTCGCTGCCGTCGTCGATGCGGATGCGCGACACCGCGTCGGGCACGGCATTGAACGGAATCTCCAGATCGATTTTCCCCTTGGTCCCCAGAAACTGCACGGTCTGGTTGCCCACGATCTGCGTCGAGCAGGTAAAGGTGCCATGCCCGGAGGGAAATTCGAGAATGGCCGAAGTCAGAATGTCGGTGCCCATATCGGCATCGCGCACGATGGTCGCGGCCACCCGCCGCGGTTCCTCGCCGAACACCAGCCGCGTTACGTGGATGGGGTAGCAGCCGATGTCCATCAAGCCGCCCCCGCCGTACTCCAGAATATTGCGGATGTTGCGGCGGTTGAGCAAGGAATAGCCGAAGGAACACACGGCCGCGCGCAGCCCTCCGATGTGGCCGCCGCGAACCAGTTCCACCACCCGCACCCATTGCGGGTGGGCGTTCACCATGAACGCTTCGCCGATGGTCACCCCGGTGCGGTCGCGGGCGGCCATCAACTCGCGCGTGTCGGCCACGTTCATGCCGATCGGCTTTTCGCACAGCACGTGCTTGCCGGCTTCGGCCGCGCGAATGGACCACGGCACGTGCAGATGGTTGGGCAGCGGATTGTAGATGGCGTCGATTTCGGGATCGGCCAGCAACTCCTCGTAGCTGCCGTACGCCTTGGCGATACCGAGCTCGCCGGCCGCTTTCGCCGCCTTGGCCGCGTCGCGGGAAGCGATGGCGGCGATCTCGGTCATCGTGCCGCGCTGCATGCCGGGAATCACCTTCGTGGTCGCGATCCGCGCCGCGCCCAGTACACCGAATCGAAGTTTTCGCATAGACTCAAATTCTAACGCGCCTTCACGCCGCATAGGCCGTTCGGAATTGTCCGATACAAGACGATCCTCCGGGCCGAGCCCGGCCGTTCGCTGGCCTGAGGTGGGGCAGACCATCGTTTCTTGTGGTCTGCCCCCTGGTCACTGGCTCGATGGCAGTCCCCCTGCGAGCGGCATGGCGAAGGGCTGGGACGAGTGAGCATGGTCGAGCGCCGGGTCTAGGGCAGACCACAAGAAACGATGGTCTGCCCCACGGTGATCGGCCATCAGCGACGGGCGCGAAGCCGCCTCACCGCTTCATCCGCACTAACAACTTGCCGAAATTCCGGCCGCGCAGAAGGCCCTGGAAGGCGCCAACGGCGTTCTCAATCCCCTCCACCACATCTTCCCGATGCTTGATCCGGCCTTCACGGAACCACGCGCTCATCTCCCGATAGAATTCGCCGCGCTGCGGCTCGAAATCGGACACGATGAACCCTCGGATGGTCAGCCGCTTCATCAGCGCCGAAGCCATCAGCACCGGACTCCAATCCGGCCCGGAGGGTAACGCCGAGATCGACATATTGTACTGCGCGATCAATCCGCACACCGGCATCCGCGCGAATTTGTTCAGCAGTGGCACGACGGCTTTCAGCACCGCGCCGCCGACATTCTCGAAATATACATCGACGCCGTTGGGACAGGCCGCCTTGAGTTCGTGCGCGAACGAAGAGCCCTTGTGATCGACGCAGGCATCGAATCCGAGCTCGTTGCGAACGTAGCCGCACTTGTCCGGACCTCCCGCAATCCCCACCGCGCGGCAGCCTTTGATTTTGGCAATCTGTCCCACCGCGGACCCCACCGCGCCAGCCGCCGCGGCTACCACTACGGTTTCGCCTTGCCTGGGCTGGCCGATGTTCAACAGTCCGGTGTAGGCCGTCATGCCGGGCATCCCGAGCACCCCCAGCGCCGTGGAAACCGAGGCGGCGGCGGGATCGAGCTTGCGGACCATGTCGTCGGCCGCCACGGCGTACTCCTGCCATCCCGCATAGCTCAACACGACGTCTCCCGGACTGAGCGACGAGGACCTCGATTCCACCACCTCGCTCACCGTTCCGCCCTCCATGACGCAGTTCAGTTCCACCGGGGCGGCATAGGAAGGCCCGGCATTCATCCGCCCGCGCATATACGGATCGAGAGACAGGTACAGGTTTCGCAAAAGGACCTGGTTATCGCCGGGCGAGGGAATGTCCACTTCCTCCAGGCGGAAATCCGAGTCCTTGGGTTCGCCCTGGGGCCGGGCGGCGAGGACGATTCTACGGTTTTTGCTCGGTGTCATGGATTCCATAGTAGCCCCGTTGGACCGGTTATCTCATGACAGCCCCGGCGATTGCGGGACCTGTCAGAACGCCCGGTAGTATTGCACCGGCGTTGGCAGTTCGGCGCCCAACTCGCGGGCGGCGCGGATGGGGAAGTAGGGGTCGCGGAGAAACTCGCGGGCCAGCAGGACCAGGTCGGCCTTTCCGTCGCGAAGAATCTGCTCGGCCTGTTGGGCGGTGGTGATCAAGCCGACCGCTCCGGTGGGGATGCCGGCTTCACGGCGGATGCGTTCGGCGAAGGGCACCTGGTAACCGGGGCCAAGCGGAATCCGTTGCGCCGGCGAGGAACCGCCCGAGGAGCAATCGACCAGGTCGACGCCGAGGAGCTTCAGGCGCCGCGCGAGCGCGACCGAATCGGCGATATCCCATCCGCCCGGAACCCAGTCGGTCGAGGAAATGCGCACGAACAGCGGCAGATGCTCCGGCCAGGCGGCGCGGACGGCCTCGACTACTTCCAAGGCGAAGCGCATGCGGTTTTCGAGGGAGCCGCCGTACTGGTCCTGGCGCCTGTTGCTCAGCGGCGAAAGGAACTCGTGCGCCAGGTAGCCGTGCGCGGCGTGAACCTCGACCAGCCCGAAACCGGCCGCCAGGGCGCGGCGCGCCGCCGCGGCGAAAGCCTCGACGATGCCGTGAATTTCGGCCGCGCTCAGCTCGTGCGGCGCCGGATCGCCTTCGTCAAAAGGAAGGGCGCTAGGCGCCACCGGCTGCCAGCCGCCCGCGGATTCCGCCACCAGATTGCCGCCCTCCCACGGACGCGCCGTGCTGGCTTTGCGCCCGGCGTGCGCCAACTGAATCCCGGCGACGGCGCCCTGGGACCCGATGAAACGGGTGATGCGCGAAAGGAATTCGACGTGGGCGTCGCTCCAGATGCCGGTATCGAAGGGCGAAATGCGCCCGCGCGCTTCGACCGCGGTGGCTTCCATCACCACCAATCCGGAGCCTCCGGCGGCGCGGCTTCCCAAGTGGACCAGGTGCCAGTCGTTGGCAAAACCGTCCACGGCGGAGTACTGACACATGGGCGATACGGCGATGCGATTGCGCAGCGTGACAGCGCGCAAAATCAAAGGCTCAAACAAGAGCGAAGAAGAGTTCGAATTTGCAGTCATTGGTTACTTGCCGTTCTTCCAGGTGAAATACCCAATCATAGTCTTGGCGTCTTCGATTTTGCCGGCTCGGATCATCCGCTCCACCTCGGCGGCGGCGAACCAGCGGGTTTCGATGCGCTCGTCCTGCATGGGTTGGGCTTCGCCGGCGGTGAGACCGGTGGCAAGGTAGATGGTCATGCGCTCGGCCACGAAACCGGGGCTCACAAAAAACGAGGCCAGTTTTTTCCAGCTTCTGGCCCGGTAGCCGGTCTCTTCGATCAACTCGCGGCGGGCCGTGGCGAAGGGCTTTTCGCCGGGGTCCACGCTGCCCGCCGGCAATTCCCAAAGATACTTTGCGGCGGGCAGGCGGAACTGGCGCACCAGCAGAATGCGGTTCTCGCCATCGACAGCCATCATCACGGCGGAGCCGCGATGGCGCACCACCGAGCGCTTGATCTTGAAATTGGTTTTCGAATCGACGGCGCGGTCCTCGGTGACCCAGAACAGGCCGCAGTCGTACACTTTTTTCGACGATGTGATTTTCATGATTTGGCGTGAATGGCGGCGGCGAAATCCGCTGCCGCGAGCGTGTTCAAAATGTCCTTTGGCCCGAGCCAGCCGCGCCGCGCGGTGGTGACGCCGTAGCGCATGTTGGCCAGGTGCTTGGGGTGGTGGGCGTCGGTAGAAATGGTAAAGCGGGCGCCCTTGGCTTTGGCGGACCGGATCAGGGCGCCGTGCAAGTCGAGGCGCTCCGGGCTCGCGTTGATTTCGAGCCAGACGCCGCGCCGCGCGGCTTCGGCGGCCACGCGTTCGAAATCGAAGGGAAACGGGTCGCGGTGCAGCAGAATGCGCCCGGTGGGATGGCCCAGAATGCGCAGGTGCGGGCACTCCAGCGCGCGCAGCAGCCGGTCGGTCATCTCCGCGGCTTCCAGGTTCATGTGGCTGTGCACGCTGCCGACGACCAGGTCGAGCTCGGCCAGCGCGTCGTCCGACAGGTCCATGGCGCCGTCTTTCAAAATGTCGCACTCGATGCCGGAGAAAATGCGGATGCCGAGCGAGCCTTCGCGGTTGCGCTCGCGAATCTGGCGGGCGAAGGCCACGGCGCGCGTTTCATCGAGCCCGTTGGCCATGGCAAGGGCCTTGGAATGGTCGGTGATGGCGACGTACTCGTAGCCGCGCTGGCGGGCCGCTTCGGCCATTTCTTCCAGGCTGGCGCGGCCATCGGTCTCGGTGGTATGCATGTGCACGTCGCCGCGGACCTGGCTCAATTCGACCAGTTCCGGCAGGCGGCCTTCGGCGGCGGCTTCGATCTCGCCCGAATTCTCGCGCAGCTCCGGCGGAATCCAGGGCAAGCCCAGCGCCTGGTAGATGCTTTCCTCGGTGGCCGCGGCAACCAGCGAATCGTCGCTGGAACGGAACAGTCCGTATTCGCTCAGCTTGAGACCCATGCGGACGGCGCGAGTGCGGATGGCGACGTTGTGGTCCTTGCTGCCGGTGAAATATTGCATGGCGGCGCCGAAGCTTTCGGGCGGCAGGGCGCGAACGTCCACCTGCAGACCTTCGCGGCCCACTTTGGCGCTGGCCTTGTTTTCGCCGTGGCCCAACACCTCTTCCACGCGCGGATACTTGACGAAGGTAGCGAGGGCGCGAGTAGCGTTCGGCCCGGTAACCAGCAGGTCCAGGTCGCCGACGGTCTCGCGTCCGCGCCGCAGGCTGCCGGCGGGAGTGACAGCCTCGACGCCCTCCACCGCCAGGAGCGCCGCGCTCAACTCGTCGGCCATGCTTTCGGCATAACTCAGCAGATAACGGCCGCTGCGCACGCGATACTGGGCGATCGAGCGCAGCACCTTTTCTTCCAGCTTGGCACCCATGCGCGGCAACTCGCGCAGCTTCTGTTCGCGGCACAGCGTTTCCAGTTGATCGATGGTCGAGATGCGGAAATGCTCGAAGATGAGGGCGATGCTTTTCGGCCCCAGGCCCTGAATTTTCAGAAACTCGAGCGCCGTGGGAGGAAACTTTTCGAGCAACTGATCGCGCCGGTCGCAGGAGCCGGTGGCGACAATCTGCTCCAGCACCGCGGCCAGCCCCTTACCGATCCCCGGAATATCGGTGACCTTGCGCGCCGGGTCGCGCAGAATATCTTCGATCCGGTCCGGATTCGATTCCACCGCGCTCGCCCCGTTGCGGTAGCTGCGAATGCGGAACGAGTCTTCGGCCGCAATCTCCATCAGGTCGGCGGTCTCCGCCAGCACGCGCGCGATTTCCTTGTTCTCCAATCGAATCCCCGAAATTCAATTGTAAGCTGGCGGCGAGTCGGGGCCGCCGCTCGGGTGATTGGATCTCTCCGGCGCGACATCCCCACTCAAAGCAGCGCTACTGCTTCTTGGCGGCGGCGGGCGGCCGGGGTTCGCTCGAGGGCGGCACGATGCCCTTAATGCGCATGTAGGTCACCAGGTTGCCGTAATGCTCCATGGTGTGGGCGGTGTTGAAGTCCAGGGCTCCGAGTTTGGTGATCCTCATGCCGCCAAAGGGGACGACTTCGGCGGCATTGGCGTCGGTCAGCTTGGCGTAGGCGGCGTCGCAATAGGCGAAGGCCTCTTTCAGCGCGGGCACGATCTCGGCCTTGGTCTTGAAAGTCTTCTCAATATCCTTCGAGACACTCTTTCCCTCGGCGGCGGCGCCGCAGAACTCGTACTGTCCGTCGGCAATGTGAGCGAACAATTGCGCCACGGTGCGGACGTCCGGCGTCGGCTGGAAGGACCACATGTCGTCCGGAATCTTGTCCACGGAACGAAGCACGTCGCTCTTTGCGATGGCATAGATGTTCTTCGAAACGGTCATCAGCGGATTGGCCGGGATGGGCTGGGCGCATACCACGGCGGTAAACAGGAGCGCGGCGGTAAGTAGCTTCATGGAATGTCCTTTTGGATTGAGGTCCGGGTCCATTATTGCATTTCTAACGGCATTTCGGCAGTCTGTGCGCCGGTCACCTCTTCAGTGTGATCAGACGGTCTTCCCGGGGGAAGGTCTCGACCACGATGTCCTTGTACAATACCTCTTGCGGCCCATCCAGAGCGTGGAGTTGGATGCCGATGGGACCGGCCTTGATCCGGTTAGGATCCGGCTCTCGCCACTCCATTACCTGGACGCCGTTAAACGCGGAGCGGACGCGGTTGCCCTGCGCCAGGATTTCGACCTTGACCCATTCGTGCTGGCTGGTGACTTTCTCCGCGGTCGTCTTGTACACGCGAAGACCCTTAGCGTCGATATAATCCCACATGCCCGGGCTGGGAAAGATCACCAGTGGCCCGTGCGTATACCACTTATTGGCGCCCTGTTCCGCGATTTCGCCCCAAAAGCAGACGCCGGCATGGTTCTCCGATTCCACCATTCTGGATGACAGAGTGAGGCGGAAATCGGTGTAATTGTCACTGGTGAACAAAAAGCTGGTTGGCACTTTGACGGCAGACCTTCCCACGATGGCGCCCTCTCCAACCGACCACCATTCGAGATTGCCCCGCCAGCCGTTAAGAGTCTTGCCATCGAAAAGTGTCTTCGTCACGCTCGATCCGGCCCGCGGCGGGACCAGAGGAATGGCTTCTATTTCGGCCGCAGTGAACGGCACCGTGGGCGGACGCGACGGTGCGGGCGTGGCGGCCTGCTGGCTCCACAGCAGGCTCGCCGCCACACTCAAACCGGCGGCCATTCCTAAGGGTGAGAAAGTCTTGGCGATGTTCATCACCTCAGTATAGAGTGGATCGGTTCAAGCTGTCGGGCCGCCGCCACGCAGCAGCCGCGACAGTTCCCGCAACGCATTCAGTTCCGTGCCGGTCCGGAAGGTGGTGCGATACCACTCGTCCACTTGTTTCTTCTGGCTATCCAGGTTCGTTCGCGAATGACGCGACGCGTAGGCGTCGATTCTCTGGGCGGCCTCGGCCGCTTTTGGCGCCGCGCCGGATTCCCGGGAACAGTACATCAGCAGATAGTCCTGAATCCTGAAATCCGGATCGGGCGGCGCGCCGGTGCCGAGCCGCTCCGGATAATCGCGCGAGAGTTCCAGCCGTTCGGCAGCCTGGCTATATTGGCCCTGCTTCATATCCGCCATGGCCTGGCTCACCAGGCATTGAACGAACAGAGTGTGAACGTCCCGCTGGCCCTCGAACGGCAGGATCGTAGCATTGGCGAGCACGGAGTTACAGTCCCGATAGCGGCCATTATTCAGATACGCTTTGGCCACCAGGACCTTAATGGCGTCCTCATTGGGAAACTGTACGGAGGCCTTCACGGCCAGGTCCAGCGCCTTGTCGTTAGTTCCCTTTTCGGTGTAGAAACTCGCCAGGTGGTACCAGGTTCTCCAATCCTTCCGGTCGAGGGCGTAGGCTCTCTCGTAGTCCGCCTGGGCCTTTTGGGAATTGGTTCCCTTTTCGAGGAAGGCGCGGGAGATATAGAACGGCGCGTAGTCCGGCCGGTCGCCGCACGCCTCGAACATCTTCGCGGCATCCTCTCCGCGCCGCAATCCCCAGTAGATCAACCCCAGATAGTAAGTTGCCTTCCAATCGCCGGGTTGCGCGGCGGCCGCCCATTGAAATACGGGAATCGATTCTTCGCGGAACGGAAACACCAGATAGGGCGAGAGAGCGGCGGCCTTTTCCAGCGCTTTGCGGCTCTCCGCCGGAGATTTGTCCCGCAGCAGGTACGCCTGCCAGTAGCGGACGGTCGCCTGGTCCGGCGCCACCTCGAGCACGCGCAGCGCGTCGCCATCGAGGCGCAGGTTGGCGTAATAGACGGCGATCTCGAGGTATGTCTCGTGCGGGAGCTCATTCCGGATCATGGATTTGAAGTTATTCAAGGTTCCCGGTCCTGGCTCCAGCAGGTACTGTTCGAACCGCGCCAGGTGATTCAGAGGGTCTATCTCCAGAATTTTCGCCAGAGTCTCCTGGGCCTTCCGCGGTTGTTTGAGGAGGCGATAGACGGTGGCCAGCACCTGGTAAGTCCGGACGTTATTGGCGTCGTATTCGAGCGAACGCTGCAAATACTCCTGCGCCAGCGGGAGGTTGCCTTCCATGAGATAGATTCCCCCCAGCTCGCTATAGCCGCTGGAGCGGTATTGCATCGAACGCGCCGCCCATCCCAGCGTCTCTTTGGCATCCACTAAGTCGTCCATCCGCCGCGACAATACGCCGTAGATATAATTCGCATCGGGATCGTACATGACGTAATCGAGGGCCTTGCGCGCGTATTCCAGGCCCTTCTTGTACTCGGCCCGGCGGCCATAAATCTCGGCGATGCGCGTCAGCGCGCGGATGTGTTCGGGCTCCCGCTCCAGGCACGCCAGGTACTTTTTCAAAGCCGATTCGTAGTTACGCTCCTTGTTATCGCGCTCGGCGGATTGGTAGAGTCCCTCCAGGCTGGCGTTGTCATAGTTCCGGAAGACCAGGGGCCGCTGCAAAACGCCGTCGTTGGGATCGTCGGTATAAGAGAGCTTGTCTCCCACTTCCACCCGCAGCTCGCCCTTTTTGACGGATGCCGGAATCTTCTTCTCGTACACTTCCATCGGTTTCAGGACGATCCTGTCGGTGAAGATTTCCTTACCGCCGGCACGCACTACCAGCTTTTCGTCGATTTTCTGCAGCGCGCAGAAACTCACGACCAGGGCGCCGCCCGCTTCGCGCACGTTGAGCGCTCCGTAGGGAGTCGCCTTCACCATGGGGCCGATTTTCTTGTAGGGGAAGTATAACTCCTGCCAGTGATCGGCCGAGTAAGGTGCGAAGAATCCGGTGTCGCTCTGATCCAGGAGCCGCCCGGTCTGGTGCTCGAAGTACTGGCCGTCGCTGTCGGTCAGCAGACTCTCCCAAATGGCCCCTTCGCGCGCCAGCGACCAGCGGAAGAGCTTCTGCCCGGGCACGTCTTCGTGAAGCGCCCAGTGGCCGTATCCGAAGTCGGAATCGTGCCAGTAGCCGCCGGAGAAATCCGACAGCGCGCCGTGAACGAAGAAGCTGCCGTCGTCGGTGTTGTCGTGATTTTTGTAGAAAGCCAGATCGCGCCCGTCCTTGCCGACGGGCCACGGCTGGCTGGGGACCGCATAGTTGTGTCCGATCCAGGCCGTTCCCGGAAGGATCACTTCCAGGTCCTTGCCAACCTTCTGGGCGACATTCATCCACACGTAATAGGATTGGTTGAGCGGCTGCGGGTTGTACCAGAGGGTGCGGGCCTCCACATACGCTTTGTCCGGCGGTATGGTGAACCGGACTCGCCACTGGGTGCGGGACGGCAGATCCATGCTGCCTACAAAGCAACTCACGCTTCCGTCCGGGTTCTTGCGGATGAGGTAATCCACCGGGCTCGCGGTGGAAGGAGCGTGGCCCATAATCCCGAAGTTCGGCTCGATGCCTCCCGACGTCCAGGGCCCGCGCATGGAGATATTCCGAAACTTGAGGACGTGGTTGTAATAGATGAACGCCTTCCCGGTGCTCTTTTCGACGGCCCCGATCAGCTTGCCGCCCTCGGCCGGCAGCACGAACGCCTCGATGTACGGGTTCTCCATTTTGACGACATTCCAGGTCTGGCCGGCGCCGGCGGAGCTCAGCTCATCAAACGAAAAATAGGGATAGATTCTCTGTCCGATGCCGCTCGAGCCGGTCGGCGACGGATCCGGGCCGGAAAAAGGATAGGTCTTGACGACCTGCTTTTCCTCGCGGATGGTCGCCTGCTGGCCTGGCAGGCAACCAGCGAAAACGAGCAATATCGGCACTGCGGCGGAAAGGCATCTGTTCATGGTCAGCTCCCGAATCTGCGGCTCCGCTAACCGGAGTTTCCATCTGGCCTGCCGGCAACGGGCGCACGCTGTTCCATTCTCGCGCCAATCCGGGCCGGCCGGAGTTGCCAGGCCGCATAGGTCGTGGCGCGGTTCCCAAAGCGGCCGCTTAAAACGGAGTTTTCGCGATGAGCGGCCGGCTCTCCGCGCCGCGTGCGCGACGTAGAAGTGGAAAGGGACGTCTGATACCGAGCCGCGACCGCAAGAAGCTGTGAAAGAATCACAAATCGCAGGCGGAACCGCCTGCGCCACCAAGGCAGGTGCATTGTTTTCAATGGTGGGACAGGCGGTTCCGCCTGCCCAGCGCGTTTCGGAGAGTTTTTTTCACAGCTTCCAAGGGAGCGGATAGTTGTGGTCGCGTCAAAGCTCTTCAGCGACGAACAGCGCCATGGCCTCGCCCTGCTCGTCGATAATGTAAGGGTTGCTGGAGCATGTCTCGACGTTCTGCCATGACGCGTTGCGAATCGGGTTCCAACCGCCGACCGCCAACCGGATTGTGACGCCGATCCACCGATCCCGATTCGTCGCCGTGCAGACGCGCGCCGTAGCAGGCGAACGTAATGAGATACCTCAAAGACCGCTCCCTCACGGTCGCGGCTCGGTATGGCGTACTACTGCGCCCGGATTTCCTCCATTCGCCTGCATTCTTACGAATCTATCACTTGCATGTCGCGCCCCTTGCAAGCCGCAGTAGCAGGCGCGTGAATTGCGGGCTACAGTAGAAAAGATGCTCTCCCGATTCCTGTCTTTCCCTGTCTGGCTGCCCACCCTAGCCCTGTCGGCTTTCGGCGCTACGCCCGCGCTGATGCCTTTGCCGGTGAAAATGGAACTTGGCGCGGGTGCGCTGGCGATCGATACGCACTTCACCGCGGCTGCCATGGGGGCGGCCGATCCCCGTCTGGTCGCGGGCGTCGAACGGTTGGTCACGCTGCTGTCGCGCGAAACGGGTATCGCCTTTGCCGACAAACCGGCCTCCGCCGCCACGGCAACGCTGCAGGTGGAGTGCGCCGCCCGCGCGCCGCTCTATCCCAAGTTGGGCGAGGACGAATCCTACCAGTTGGACGTCACCACGGAGGGGGCACAACTGAAGGCCGCCACGGTGGATGGCGCGCTGCGCGGACTGGCGACCGTGGCGCAACTGGCCATGCCCGGCGCGCACGGCTTCGAAATCGCGGCGGTGCATATCGAGGACCGTCCGCGCTTCCCCTGGCGCGGCCTGATGCTGGACGTCTCGCGCCACTGGATGCCGCTCGAAGTGGTGTTGCGCAACCTGGAAGCGATGGCGGCGGTGAAGCTCAACGTATTTCATTGGCACCTTTCCGACGACCAGGGCTTTCGCGTGGAGAGCCGGCTATTTCCGTGGCTGCAGGGCAAAGGTTCCGACGGCCACTTCTACACCCAGGCCGAAATCCGCCGCGTAGTGGCGTTCGCCCGCGACCGCGGTATCCGCGTGATTCCCGAGTTCGACATCCCCGGCCATAGCACCAGTTGGTTCGCCGGCTACCCGTCCCTGGCCAGCGCGCCTGGCCCCTACCAAGCCGGCCATAACTTCGGCGGCTACGTAGCCACCATGGACCCCACCCGCGAGGAGACCTACAAGTTCCTGGACGCGTTCATCGGCGAGATGGCGCTGCTGTTCCCCGATCCGTTCTTCCACATTGGCGGCGACGAGGTGAACGGCCGCCAGTGGAAAGAGTCGGCGCACGTGCAGGCCTTCGCCAAAGCGCACAAGCTGACTGAGATGCACGAGCTGCAGTTGTACTTCAACCGCCGCCTGCAGCGCATTCTGGCGCGTCACGGTAAGACCATGGTTGGTTGGGACGAGATTCTGCAGCCGGATCTGGCCAAGGGCACGGTGATCCAGAGCTGGCGCGGCCAGGCGTCTCTGGCCGAATCCGCCAACAAGGGGTATCGCGGCATTCTTTCCTGGGGCTATTACCTCGACCACTTGAGCCCGGCCAGGTTCCATTACGGGGTCGATCCGCTGGCCGGCGCCGCCGCCGAATTAACGCCTGAAGTGGCCGAACGCATCCTGGGCGGCGAGGCCTGCATGTGGACCGAGCTGGCGGATTCGGAAACTGTGGATTCGCGCGTCTGGCCGCGCACCGCCGCCATCGCCGAGCGGTTCTGGTCGCCGCAAACGGTCACCGACGCGGCCTCGATGTACGACCGCATGGAAGCGGTCAGCCGGCTGCTGGCCTGGACCGGGCTGGAGCATCGCGCGCTCTACGGTCCCATGCTGAGCCGCCTCACCGGCGGACACCCGGCGCCTCCGCTGCTGGTGCTGGCCGAAGCTTCCGAAGCGCTCGGCCTCGGGAAGCGCAGCACACGCGGAGTCGAAACCAACACGCCCTTCAACCGATTGGCGGATTCCATCCCTCCCGAAAGCGAAACCGTGCGCGCCCTGGAATTGGCGGCGGGGAGGGTTGCCAGCGGCTCCGGAGCGAGCCAGTCGGACCTGGACCTTTTGCGCGGCACTTTCGAGAAGTGGATCGCCAACGACGCGCCATTCGAAACTCTGGTGGACAACAACGCATTTCTGGGCGAATTGCAGCCGCTCTCCCAGCACCTGGCCGCGCTGGGCCGCGCCGGACTGGAGGCGCTCGACGATCTGGCCCATGACCGCAAAGCCGCCCCCGACTGGCTGGCCGCGCGCAACGCCGAGATCGCCGACTTCCTGAAGCCGGCCGCCGATGTGACCCTGGCCGCCGCGCGCCCGGTGAAACTGCTGTTGGACGCTCGGGCGCTGGCGCAAGAATAGGGAGGAGCCGGAAGTTCCCTACGCCACGAACGGGTTGACCACGCGCACGCCGCCTATAACGGCTCCGGGCTGCCGCGCCGAAGACGATCGGAGAAAAGAGCAACCGCCCGCTCTTGCTTTTCGGGAGACGAAGTGTCGTCCGTGTACAACAGCACGTCGATGTCGAAGAACGCGAGCTTGGTCATCGCCGCTAGCGGAGCTCGTCGCGATTGAACTTCCAGCCGCGCGAATCGCCTTGAGCGGCGAGCGAAAGCCGTTCGAACTCGGCTGCGAGTGACCGATAGCACCTCGTAGACACTCAGCCTTTGGTGCGTTCCTCAAGGCGGGCAATCCTGCCTTCGTGGGATACCATATACTGCACGAGCGTGTCCACATTCTTGGCAACGGGATCGATTTTCGCGTCGATATAATATTTTAGAAAGCCAGTCCCTGCAATAAACATCGTGATAAACAGACCGGCCATCGAGAAAAACAACTGCGTTGTGGTCACTGTGTCACCTCCAGATGGAAACGATTACGCATAGGCCAACTTCTGTTGAGCGTTTTGACCGGTTGTCTTTATTGTACCCGTGGCGAAAGCGGGTGCGGATGGCGTTATCGAATTCCCCGCGGGCAACCACCTCGTTGACACCCTCGGCATGAAAGTGCCACGCCATTTTACGCCTTCTTCAACTTGGTGACGCGCCCCACTTCGACCCACTCGACGACAAAAATGTTGCCGGCATGATCGAAGCATGCGCCGTGGGGGCAAACGAACTTACCGGGGGTGAAACCGGTGCGGGCGAGCTTGCGGGTTTCCTTCCAGTTGGACGCGGAATCGTCGCCCAGGTGCTCGATCACGGCGTTGTTACGGTCCATCAGGGTGACGCGCGCGCCCAGGTCGGGAACGACGACATCGCCGTTGGAAAAATAGTTGAAGTGGCAGGGCAGGTTGGTGCCCTGGATGAAATCGATGTGCTCGCCCGCGAGGGTGAAGCGCTGGATGCGGTTGTTGGCGCGGTCGGCAACGGTGAGAATGGGGGACGCACCGCGCGTATCCATAATGATGCCGTGGGGGCAATCGAGCTTACCGGGCTCTTTGCCTTTGCCGCCGAAGGTGCGGATGTACTCGCCCTTCGAGTTGTATTGGTTGATGAAGCTGGAGCCGTAGCCATCGCCGACATAGAGATCGCCGTTGGGGGCGATGGCCAGATTGGTGGGGCTGTACTTGGGCCGGGTGCCGTCCGGGCCCGGTTTGTAGGCTTCCGATTGCTCCGGATAGCCGATGGTGAAAACCTCTTCGCCATCGAGAGTGGCTTTCACCACCACGCCGCGGCGGGTATCGCACAGGTAAAGGAACTCGTAGCCGCCTTCGCGGCGGATGTGCAGGCCGTGGGCGCCGCCTTTGAATTCCCTGCCCCAGGATTTGACGAACTTCCCGTTTTCGTCGAACACCACCATGGAATCGGAGGTTTCGCTGGCCGCGCCGACGGTGTGATGGACGTAAATTCTGCCCTGCGAATCCTCGACGACGCCGTGGGTATTGCCGTACTGGATGGAATGCGGCAGCTCGCCCCAGTCGTGGTAGGCCTCGTAGGTGTGTTCGGCGGAACCGAGGACCGGACGCCTGGAACCTGCTTTGTCGTCGGCATGCATAATGAGTGGGGCGAAAGCGCTGGCGGCCAGAAATCGGCGGCGGCTGGTAGTGCGCATCCCGTGCTCCTTTCTGGATAGTATATCCCGCGCGGAGCCTACTCCAGGCCGGAGGCGCGCGCGGCGACGCGGGTGACGCTCGACCAGTCCTGATCGCTTTGTCCGTGCGCCGTAGCCGAGAGGAAGTTGTCGTGGATCAGGCTGGCGAGCGGCATGGGGGCGGCGAACTCCCGGGCGGCTTCGAGCAATAGGCGGATGTCCTTGAACCCCAACCGCAAGGCAAACCCTGCCGGTTCGAATTTCCCGTCGGCAATCATGCGTCCGTAGTTGGCATAGAGCGGCGAGCCGAACAGCATGCTCATCGCTTCCAGGAACGCGTGTGGCGAGACGTCGGCTTTGCGAAGCGTGGCGTAGGCTTCGCCGAAGGCTTCGAGCACGGAGGCGATCATGAAATTGCCGCAGAGCTTGGCGGCATTGGCCTGGGAGGGATCGGGCCCAATGGCAAACGTCCGCCGTCCGATGGCGTCGAACAGGGGCAGGCAGTACTCGACCAACTCCGGCGGACCGGCGGCAACCACCAGCAGATTCTTGCTTTCGGCGGCCTCCGGGCGGCCGAAAACGGGAGCGCTCAAGTACCCCTGCCCGCGCCGGGCGTGTTCGGCGGCGAGACGCCTGGCGAGCCGAATACCGATCGTGCTGGACGAAATGTGAATCGCGCCCTCCGGGAGGGCGGAAGCGACGCCGCTTTCGCCGAAGACGACTTGTTCCACGGCGTAGTCGTCGGCGAGCATGGTCACCGCCGCCTCGGACCCGCTGCAGGCGGCGGCCGGCGAATCGGCTACGCGGGCGCCATCGGCCGCCAGGGCCTCGGCCTTTTCGCGGCTGCGGTTGAAAACGACGACTTCGTGGCCGGCGCGAACCAGGTTGCGCGCCATCGCGGAGCCCATGCGGCCAAGTCCGATGAAACCAATTCTCATAACAGATAGGATAGACGAACGCTTGCGGGCGTCGCAGGCCCTCGCCGTCGTGGCGCCACTTTTCCACAAAAAGACCGGCTTCGCGCCCCCACCGCGGCGATGCGCTACAAAAACCTGGTCACAATCGAGGAGACTGCTGTATAGTGTTCAAAGCCAGCAGGCCAAGACGGAAATCCCGGCTTACATGACTATCCCCCACTGTCTGGCAAATGAAATACATCTGGAACTTCTAGGACGAGAACATGAAAAAGTCGGGCGCGAGCCAAGGCCAGTCGGCATCGGAGTTCATCTCGAAAAGAATCGCCGAACTCGGGGACTGGCGCGGGGAAACCCTCAGCAGAATGCGCAAGCTCATCAAGGAAGCAGACCCGGACGTCGTCGAGGAGTGGAAGTGGATGGGCACTCCGGTTTGGGCGCACGACGGCATCATCTGCACTGGCGAATCCTACAAGAGTGTCGTGAAGCTTACCTTCTCCAAGGGCGCGTCTCTGAGGGACCCGGCCCGTCTCTTTAACTCGAGTCTCGACGGAACCGCACGCCGCGCGATCGACATCCATGAAGGACAAGAAGTTGACGAGTCCGCCTTCAAGGCGCTCGTTCGCCAAGCGGTCGCGCTCAACAGTTCTCGCAAGCCGAAGCCTTCGAAGAAAGCGACGTCCTAAGGGATTCCGCCCCCGAACAGGTCCGACATCGGGGCGGCGGAGGCTACAAAGACGATTGCGAAAGGCGGATGCCCCGTCATGCGCCAGTGCCGCAGCTTCATCGGCTACGAGACCTGAAGCGCGGCCTTCAGTGGATTACCAGCACTAGCCTGCCTCGAACGTGCCCGCACTCACTGACGCGGTGCGCTTCCGAGATCCGGTCGAGTGGGTAGGTTCGCTCGACGGGAAGCCAAAAACGCCCGGCTTCGATGAGCGCTCCTATTTCAGTAAGCGCGTGAAAGGCGTGGCCTTGAAAGCCGCTGCTGAAGCGCACCTCGTGCTGTTTCGCTCCGTCGATGTCGGCGAGTGTCACCACGTTCCGCGGGCCGCCGGCGAGATCGATCAACTCGGGTAGCACGCCACTTCCGGCGACGTCGAGCGCGGCGTCGACGCCATAGGGCGCGAGGGTGCGGACTCGTTCGGCCATGCCTTCGCCGTACGTCACGGGCTCTGCGCCGAGGAGTCGAAGGTAGTCGTGGTTGGCGGTACTGGCGGTGCCGATCACGCGCGCGCCGCGGGCGACGGCGAGTTGAACGGCGGTGCTGCCGATCCCACCCGCGGCGCCGTTGATGAGCAGGCTAATTCCACGACCGACGCTGAGTGCGTCCAGGCTGCGCGTGGCCGTTTCGAGTGCGACGGGGAGGCCGGCGGCGTCGACGAATCCGAGGGACAGCGGGATCGGCGCCCGATAAGTCAGCAGCGCCAGTTCGGCCGCTCCGGCGCCATCGTCGGAGACTCCGAATACGCGGTCGCCGACAGCAACATCTGTAACCCCTTCTCCGACCTCGTCGACGACGCCCGCCACGTCGCGACCCGTCGTCTGCGGCAGCCCCGCGCCGAAGTTCAACAGGCCCTTGCGCAGCTTCCACTCGGTCGCATTGATGCCGGCCGCGTGCACGACGATCCGGATCTGTCCGGGACCGGGATGCGGGTCGGGAAGATCCACGATCTCGAGGACCTCGGGGCCTCCGAACCGGCTGAATTGCGCTGCTTTCATCATGTTCCTCGCTTAACCTCTACACTGCGCGACTGATCGGGCGGAATCGGCCGATGCGGATATGGAGGTGACCAGGCGCAAAGCGTTTCCGGCCATTCTACGACCACGGGACCGTAGCTACAGAAAACCGATTGAGTAAGTGCAGTGGAAGGCCCTTATGGCTTTGCGGACACCGGCTGCCAGAGCTCAATCTTATTCCCATCCAGGTCATAGATCCAGGCAAAGCGACCGTAGGATTCATCCATTCGTTTGGCGTCAATCTTTACGCCCTCTTGTTTTAAGCGGTCGAGCAAAGCATCCAGATCGTCCACGATGTAGTTGACCATGAACGGTTGCGTGGCTGGGATATAGCCGGTGGAAGCGGAAAAAACAGTCCAAACTGTAACGTGTTCCTTTTGCGGGTCGTCGCGTTCGCGCCACGGAAGCATCACGCCGTGGCCTTTGTCAGCGAGTCCAAGATGGTTCGAATACCATTCGCGCATCTGATCACGATTAGCGGATTTGAAGAAGACACCGCCGATTCCAAGGATGCGCCCGCGCTGCTCCATTTTGACAGGCGGTTTCGACTCTTCAGGTTGCGGAGATTGCACTTTTTGTCCTCCTTTTGAGTAGGCCGAGATGAGCAACAGCGAGCCGAGCGCAATTGTGCTCCAGGCTTTTCCTTGCATGTGCGGATTGTACATCATTTCGATTCGAATGGAGAAAACGATTCGCTCAAGGTTCGCCGCGATTCACCCTTTCCAAATCGCGCATGAGGTCTCGAACTGGCTTGGCATCGCCCGTAGAGAACCAGGCTTGCGGGATCGCAAAGTATCCCAGATTGCGCGCTCCAGCAATTACAGCGCAAGTTGCGGTTCGTAGCGCCTGACTTTTATACCGTCCGCATGACGCCGGGCCTGCGCCAGATCGTAGGCCGCTTGCACTCGCAGCCAGTGGTCCGCGTTCGACCATCCAGCCTTTTCCAGCCGGATTGCCATTTCAGGCGATATGCCGGCTTGGCCGTTGATGACGCGGGACAGGGTGTGGCGGGCTACGCCCAGGACTTTGGCCCCTGCGGTCACGCTCAGGCCCAAAGGATCAAGACAGGCGTCCTTTATGGAGTGGCCGGGATGCGGCGGGTTCTTCATGGGCATGCGCGGTTCCTTTCTAGTGGTAGTCCATCAAATCAACGTCGAGCGCGTCACCGTCAACCAAGCGGAAAACAATCCGCCAGTTGCCCGATATCGTAATGCTCCACAGGCCCCTAAGGTCGCCCTTGAGGGCGTGAAGGCGGTAGCCCGGCAAGTCGAGGTCGGATGCACGCTGCGCTCTATCCAAGTGACCAAGAACGTCCGCGATTCGGCGCGCCTGATCGGCACGGACCTTGCTCGGGTCCCCTTGGTAGAGGCGTTTCAAACCCCGGTGTCGGAACGTCCTTATCACCAGAATACCGTACCTTGTATCGGTACAGATATCAACCAAAAGGTACCCGGACCCCTGGGCATGGTGAAGACCTCGCGCAGCAGCGTGCCCAGTGCGGGGCAGAGCGCGAACGACGATGGTCTGCCCACGGTGGAACCGCGAAGGGATTGACTGTGAGTCGTACAGGGCTTCACCTCTCCGCCCACTCCAGCCTTTGCTACAATGCCTACGACTATGCGCGTGCGGGGCCTGTGCCGCGGAGTTGTCACACTGGCGTTGACGGGCGGCCTTTTGGCGCTGCCGGGCGAACAGAAGAAGAAGGACGAAACCCAGACTTTGCAGTTGCCCAGGGAACTGCCGGCTTCGGTGACCGCGCCGACCCATCGGCTGGTGTTTCGGGTGACGCCTCTTTCGGCCAAAGGTCTGCTTTCGGCGCAGGTGCGCGACGGCCTGCACGCTCTGCTGCGCCAGGCGAACGGCGAAACCGTCTTGAAGATTCGGGCGTTTGTGGCCGGGTCTGGCGACCTGCGGCGCGTGCGCGACCTGGTGAGCGAGGTATTCACCGAACGCAAGCAGCCCTTGCCCGCGCTGAGCCTGGTTCGCGCCGGAGGATTGCCGCTGGAGGGCGCGCAGGTGGTGCTGGAAGCGATTTCGGCCGGGCGCAAAGAGGTGGACCCGTTCGGGCTGGCATGGATTTCCGCGCAGGTGGAAACGTCCGATAATCCGCTCGATCCGGCGGCGCCGCTGGCTGCCCGTTCGTTAGCCCGTTTGGGCGAGGCGGTCTCGGCGGCGGGAGCCACGCCCGCGGATGTGTTGCGCATCACCTGTTTTCTGAGCCGGTTGGATGGCGTGGAAGGTTTGCGGACCTCTCTAGCCGGCCAGTATCCCCACGCCGCCACGGATTTCGTCGAGACTCAACGCGCGCCGGTGGAAGCGATTGCCGCGTGCGAAGCGGTAGCCCGATTGAGCGCCGACCCCGGCAACCTGTTGCGTCCGCTGAACCCGAAAGGGCTGCTCGCCGAAGCGGGACAATCGCTGATGGCCCTGGTCAACTCCGCCGAGCTGATCCTGACCGGCACGCAGGCCTCGTTCGGCTACCAGGAGGCCGATTCCCGGCTGGCGTTCGAGCGCCTGTTGAAGGAATTGCGGCAGGCCGGCGCATCGGCCGCGGACGTGGCATTCGTCCATTACTATCCTTTATCCGGGCGGATTGCGCAACAGGTGAGGCAATTGCGGGCCGGTTTCTTCAATGCGGACCCGCCGCCGGCCGGTTCGTTGGCCACTTTCGAGGGGCTGCCGTCGATGGATGCCGGTTTTGCCCTGGAAGCGGTGGCTGTGAAGCCGGCCGCCTCGCGGTAGAATTAGGTAACAAGCCGTGACTCCCATGCTTCGCCAGATTGCTTTCGCGCTATTGTGTGGTTTCGTGACCGGCCGCCCGGCAATACCCCAGCAGGCGGCGCCGTCCAGCCCCCCGCCAGCGCCCGCGCCGCAGCAGCCGCAGGTTCTCATCACCACCGAGGCCAGGGAGGTCATCGTTCCGGTCACCGTGGTGGATGAAAAGGGACGGTATGTTTCGAACCTGGAGGCCAAGGATTTCCGCATCCTGGACGAGAACAGGCCGCAGCGCATCAGCTTCTTCAGCCACGACCTGAGGCAGCCCATCGTGGTCGGGTTCCTGGTGGACCTGAGCAACAACAGCCGGATTCACTGGAAGAATTTCGCCGATGCGATTACCGAGCTGGTCGATACCCTGCTGCCCGGCGACGACCCGCGCTACAGCGGCTATTTGATCGGGTACGGCAATCAAGCCGAGATGCTGGTAAACACTACCCAGGAAGCCGATAAGCTGGCGACAGCGGTGCAGCGCATGAAGCCCGGCGGCGCGGCGGCGTTCTACGATGCGCTTTATATGGCTTGCACGGACCGAACCTTGATTAAGGGCGAGCCCTATCAACCGCGGCGCGTGGTGGTGGTGATCGGAGACGGCCACAACTCCAGCGGCACGAGGGGCATCGACCAGATGCTGGAACTGGCCAAACGCAACCTGATCACGATTTTCGGGATGAGCACACAGGCTTTCGGTTTCGACAACCCGTCGTCGGACGACCTGGAGCGCCTGGCCACCGAAACCGGCGGCCACGTGGAATACCCGTTGAATTCGCTGTATAAGGACGTATCCGGTTATTTATCCCACCCCACCGACGCCGGCAACTACGTATACGAAGCCGGCACCGGAGGTTACGCGGCGGAGATTTCGAGCGGTATTACGAATGCCGTGTCGGGAATCGCCGGCGACATTGCGACTCAGTACGTGATTCGCTACATTCCCGATTACACCGACGACCCGAGGCAAAAGGTATATCGGCATATCAAGGTCGAGCTTCCCAACCTGCCGGGTGTGAAAATCCGCGCCCGCGACGGTTACTTTCCCGACCTGCCGCCGGTGGTGGCGCCAAGCCGCTGAGGAGAGCGGTCAGCACGGCAGCGGCCGGCTCAGGGGAAACCGCTCCCTCGCGGTCGCGGCTCGGTTACGGGCACTCACGGCAGGGTACCGGCTGGTGTATACTGCTCCACTAGTGGCGAGGGGAATCTCAAGCTTGGCCTTGTGCGCCGGTTTGCTGGCACCGGTGTTGCTGAACGCGGAAATCCGCTTCGATCGCGATGTCCGCCCGATCATGTCGGAAACCTGTTTCCGCTGCCACGGGCCGGACCGAAGCGCCCGCATGGCCAATATGCGGCTGGATATTCGCGAGGAGGCGCTGAAGCCCGCTCCAGGCGGCGTCGTTCCCATCGTGCCCGGCCATCCGGAGTCGAGCGCCATCGTGCAGCGCATCTTTGCCAGTGGCGCCCGCACCATGCCGCCGGCCTCCATCCATAAAGAGTTGACGGCCGCGCAGAAAGATACCATTCGGCAGTGGGTGGCGGAAGGCGCCAAGTACGAAGGGCACTGGGCGTATCAACCGATTCTGCCGGCCGAAGCGCCCCACATCGCGAGCCCGGCGGCGCCGGTGCGCAATCCCATCGACGCCTTCATTCAGGACCGCCTGGCGCGCGAAGGGCTACGGCCTTCGGCCGAAGCCGACCGGCGCACCCTGATCCGCCGCGTCACGCTCGATCTCACCGGGCTGCCGCCGGCCGCCGAAGAAGTCGCCACGTATCTCAATGACCCGGCACCCGGCGCTTACGAGAAAGTTGTGGATCGCCTGTTGGGGTCGGTTCGCTATGCCGAACAACAGACTATGCATTGGCTGGACGTGGTGCGCTATGCCGATACCTGCGGCTTTCACGGCGATAACGCGTTTCCGGCCTGGCCCTATCGCGATTACGTGTTGCGGGCTTTCCGCGACAACATGCCGTTCGACCAGTTTACGCGCGAGCAGTTTGCCGGCGACCTGCTGGCTAACCCAACCCGGGACCAGCGCGTGGCATCGGCTTACAATCGCCTCAATCGCACGTCGGCGGAGGGCGGCATCCAGCCCAAAGAATACCTGGCCAAGTATGGCGCCGACCGCGTGCGCACGACGGCGGCCGTCTGGATGGGCAGCTCGCTCGGTTGCGCCGAATGCCACGACCACAAGTTCGACCCTTTCACGGCGCGCGACTTTTATTCCATGAAGGCGTTCTTTGCCGACATCAAGGAAACCGGGCTGGTGCCGGACCGGGGTCCCAAAGCCTGGGGTTCGCAGCTCGCCCTGCCGGCTCCGGGGCAGCAGAAAGAGCTCGACGATCTGAACGCCCAAGTGGAAGGCGCGCGCGCCGCCTGGAATACCGTGGTCAAGAAACTGAAGCGCCGCCAGGCTGCCTGGGAGAAACAGTTACTTTCGAGCGACAGCGCCGGGCGAAGTTGGCACGTACAGCGGCCGATTTCCGCGGAATCGGCCCACGGCGCCGTGCTGAAGATCTACCGCGACGAACCGGTCGATTTCACCAGCTACGACGGCACCAACCTTACTTCCGAGCGCAAGCCCGGCGACGGACTGGTGGTTGCCAGCGGACCCAATCCCGATAACGAAACCTATACCGTGACGCTCAGGCCAGGAGCCGGTACTTGGACCATGCTGGGAATCGAGATTGTGCAGGACGAAAGCCTGCTGGGTATCCGCGTGGCGCGAGGCGCCGACCGGCTGGTGCTGACCGAAGTCGACGCCGAGACCGCCGGCGCGGCGCTGCAGTTTTCCGGCGCCATCTCCAATCTCAGGAATCCCGCCGAGGAGTATCCCGCCATCGCCGCCGTAGATCGGGACGCGCGGACCGGATGGGCCGTCGCCACTTATAACGAAACGCCCAAGATTTTCCTGGCGCTGCGTTTCGCCCAGCCGCTTCGTACCGGCTCCGCGGCCCTTCTCACCGTCCACCTGCACCACGATTCGGAGATTCGCCGCGCCGTCACCGGCCGTTTCCGCCTGTGGCTCTCGACCGGCGAGTTTCCGTGGCCCGATATCGAAACGGGCCACAATATTCCCGACGACCTGAGGAAAGCCCTCGAAACCACCAACAAGAAGCGCAGCGACGCCGACAGGGCCAAGATCGCGCGGGTCTTTCAGTGGAGCTCGCCGGAAGCTCAGGCGGCCATGTTCCAGTTGGCCAAGACAGAAGGCCAACTGGCTCGGCTCGATGCCGCCATCCCGCACGTAGTGGTTTCGGAAGCCACCACTCCGGGGGAAACGCGCATTCTGCCGCGAGGGAACTGGATGGACGATTCCGGCGCGGTGGTCGAGCCGGCCATCCCCGCTTTCCTTGGCAAGCTCGATACCGGCGGGCGCCGCGCGAATCGGCTCGACCTGGCCAACTGGCTGGTATCGCCCGAAAACCCGCTCACCGCGCGCGTGTTCGTGAACCGATTATGGCGCCAGTTTTTCGGCATGGGCGTTTCGAAAGTGCTGGACGACCTGGGATCGCAGGGGGAGTGGCCCATCCATCCGGAACTGCTCGATTGGCTCGCCTCCGAATTCACGCACCCGCAATTCCAGGCGCAAGGGACGCACAATTGGGACGTCAAGCACGTGGTGCGGCTGATCGTCACCAGCCAGACCTACCGCCAGTCTTCGCTGACCACGCCCGAGCTGGCGGAGCGGGATCCCGATAACCGGCTGCTGGCGCGGCAGAGCCGGTTTCGCCTGGACGCGGAAAACGTTCGCGACGTGGCGCTGGCGGTTTCGGATCTGCTGGTGGAGGATTTTGGCGGTCCCAGCGTCAAGCCTTACGAGCCGGATGGGTATCTCGCCGCCCTCAACTTTCCCAAACGCGAGTATTCCGCCAGCCGCGGCGAGGACCTCTATCGGCGCGGTGTGTATACATTCTGGCAGCGCTCCTTCCTGCATCCGAGCCTGCTGGCGTTCGACGCCCCCACACGCGAAGAGTGCACCATCAATCGAAACAACTCCAATACGCCGCTGCAGGCTCTGGTGCTGCTGAACGACCCTACCTACGTGGAAGCGTCGCGCGCCCTGGCCCAGCGCATGCTGCAATCGAGGAGCGCCGCCCAAGACCGCATTGCCTGGGCATTCGAGCGCACGGTGAGCCGCGAGCCGACCGCCGAGGAGAGCCGAATCCTGATGGATCTTTATCGCCGGAGCAGCGCCGAATTTGGGCGGTCTCCCGCCAGCGCCGACGAGTTGATTCGTGCCGGCGAGGCGCCGCTCGCAGAGGGCCTGAATCCGATCGACCTGGCGGCTACGACCGCCGTAGCCCGTGCCATTTTGAACATGCATGAAACCATCACGCGCAACTGATTGTCCGCACTGCCAGAGCCTGGGCAGACGCACGTTTCTCGGCCGGGGGATGGCCGGGCTCGGGCTGATCGGCCTGAACTCGCTGCTCGACCCGCGCCTGTTCGCGGCCGATGCGCCGCCGCTAACTGCCTCGCATGGAGCGGTCAATCCGCTTCACTTTGCCCCGAAGGCCAAGCGGGTGATCTTCCTCTATCAGGCCGGTGGCCCCTCGCACCTGGAAACTTTCGATTACAAACCGAAACTCGCGCAGAACAACGGGCAGCCCATGCCCGACTCGCTCACCAAGGGCCAGCAGGTGGCGCAGCTTCAAGGCAAACCGCTGCTGTGCTTCGCGCCGCAGTACGGGTTCCGCAAATTCGGTAAATCCGGGCAGGAGATCTGCGAGCTGTTTCCGCATATCGGCGCCGTTGCCGACGACATCTGTATCGTGCGCTCGATGTGGACCGAACAGATCAATCACGACCCCGCCCACACGGTCATGAACACCGGCAATTTCATCGCCGGACGGCCCAGCATGGGTTCGTGGGTATTTTACGGGCTGGGCGCGGAAACCCAGGATTTGCCCGGATTCGTGGTGCTGCTTTCCAGCGGGCGCGGCGGGCAGATGCAGCCCATCGCTCAGCGCCAGTGGTCGGCCGGGCTGCTGCCCAGCAAGTATCAGGGAGTGAAGCTCAATTCCATCGGCGACCCGGTCCTCTATATACAGAATCCGGCGGGCATCAGCCAAACCCTGCAAGGGGAATCGGTGGACGCCATCAACCGGCTGAACCGCGCCGAGTTTTCGGCCCTCCAGGACCCCGAAATCCAGACCCGCATCTCCCAGTATGAGATGGCTTTCCGCATGCAATCGAGCGTGCCCGGCCTGGTGGATGTCTCGGCCGAGCCCAAGCAGGTTCTCGAAATGTACGGCGCGCGGCCCGGCGACGGATCTTTCGCATCCAACTGCCTGCTGGCTCGCCGCCTGGCGGAGCGCGGGGTGCGGTTTATCCAGCTCTACCACCGCGATTGGGACCACCACGGGGGACTGAAAGCCAATATCGCGCTGAAGGCGGAAGAAGTCGACAAGCCCACCGCGGCGCTGATTACGGACCTGAAACAGCGCGGCATGCTGGACGACACCCTCATTATCTGGGGCGGCGAGTTCGGCCGGACGCCCATGTCGCAGAGCGGCGACGGGCGCGATCATCACATCAAGGGCTTCTCGTTCTTCCTCGCCGGCGGCGGCATCAAGCCGGGAATCACCTACGGCTCTACCGACGAATTCGGCTACGCCGCCCAGGAGAACCCGGTCAGCGTACACGATTTTCACGCCACCATGCTCTATTTGCTGGGCATCGATCACAAGCGGATGACGGTGAAATTTCAAGGCCTGGACGTGCGCCTTACCGGCATCTCGGGCGACGTGGTCAAAGACATCCTGATTTAAGGCGCGCGCCGAAAAACCGCTCCCCTCTTGACATCCCACAAGAGTGCTGTCAATCTCTTCTCTATACAGGCTAGAGGAGCCGAGATGGCGAAGGACCGGTCGGATATTTTCGCCATGCTGGAAGAGGACGGCATACGCCGTGGAATGGAGCCGCACGAGGCACGCCGCGCGGCGCGATGGACGCTGGGATCCGCCACCCGGATGTGCGAAGCGCACCGGGAAGCGCGCGGACTGCCGCTTTTCGATTCACTCCTGCGGGACGGAAGATACGCGGTGCGTTGTTTCGGGAAGGCGCCCGGTTTCACCGCAGCCGCGATACTCACGCTGGGGATCGGAATCGGCGCCAATACCGCGATCTTCAGCACCATCGATGAAACGCTGTTCCGGCCTTTGGATTTTCCGCGGCCCGAGCAACTGGCCGACGTCTTCGCATTCAACAAGGCGTCGAGGGTGTTCCTCTCCAGTTCCTACCCCGACTACCGGGATTTCCGCGCCCGATCGACCACGTTTCAACAACTCTCGGCGTTCTGCCGAGTGCCGATGAACGTGTCCTGGGGCGAACGCAGCCAGAGGTTGCCGGTGGAAGCCGTCACGGGGAATTTCTTTTCGATGCTGGAAATGCCGCCGGCCGCGGGGCGGGTATTCCGCGACAGCGACGATTCGGCCGATGGCGGGCGGGTGGCGATGGTTTCCGAGGAGATTGCCGATGCGGGCTCGATTGGCGCGAGGATCGAAATCGAGGATCAACCGTTCACGATCGTCGGCATCGTCCCGAAACGGTACCACGGGACGAACCTGAACTGGGGCGCTGCACCGCGGGTATGGATTCCGCTGCAAGCGACGGCGATGGTGTGGCCCGGATTCCGCTCCAGCGATATCTTTCATCAAAGAGCGATGCAATGGCTGTTGATCGCGGGGCGGCTGAAACCGGGCTTCAGCGTGGCTCAAGCGCAGGCGGAGATTCGGGCTATCGCGGCGGGAATCGCACAGAGCGCCCCCGCGACCAACCGCGATATCTCGGGAGCCGTTTTCAGCGCAAACCGGTCGAAGTTCTGGCCTTCCTATCGCGCTTCGATTACGCGGTCGCTGGTGGTCTTCGCGGTAGCGGCGGCTCTGGTTCTGCTTCTGACCTGCGCGAATCTTTCGAACCTTCTGCTGAGCCGGGCCACGGGGAGGCGGCGCGAATTCGCCATTCGTCTCTCGATCGGCGCCGGGCGGGGACGGCTGACGCGCCAACTGCTGACCGAAGGTGTGCTGCTGTCGGTGCCGAGTTGCGCGGCGGCGCTAGCGATTGCCTATGGCCTGGCCGGAGCGTTGGCGCATTTCCCCAACGCTTTGGGTTTGCCGATGGCGCTCGATGCCGTGATCGAGAGCCGCGTCTTGCGCTTCTGCATGGCGTTATCGGTTGCCACCGCGGTGCTCCTCGGACTTGTACCCGCGCTCCAGGCGACACGAACGGACGTGCTTCCCGCGCTGAAGGAATCGGGCAACGCCCTATCGGGCGGCCACGATGGGCTGCGGAATTTGTCCCTGGCGCTGCAGGTTGCGTTTACGACGATCCTGCTGGTGGGCGGCGGATTATTTGCGCGTAGCGTCTTGCGGGCATGGTCCGCCGATCTCGGGTTTCGGAATAAGGGTTTGCTTACGGCGGCCTTCCCTGTGAGGCCCCAGGGGACGGAGTCCAACGTTCGGCTTCGACGCGCACAAGAGGAATTCATGGAACGCCTCCGAACGGCGCCGGGGGTGCAGTCCGCCACGCTGACTTGGAGCCTGCCGCTGGATGGGCTCCACTCCAGGACGCGGGTTGAGACGGACACGGGCACTGTTACGGCCGACCAGCAAGTAGTAGATCGGGATTTCTTTCGTACCGTGGGGATTTCGCTGGTGGACGGGCGCCAGTTCGATATTCGAGACGGCGAGGCCGCGCCCAAAGCGGCGATTGTGAACGAAACGCTGGCGGCGCGATTATGGCCGGGCACGAACCCTCTGGGGCGAAGCATCCAGGTTCAGAAGTCGGCGATGCGGGTGGTGGGAGTGGTGCGCGACTCGAAATTCGGTGCTGTGTGGGAAGAGCCGCTGCCATCTTTGTATGTCGCGTTTTCGCAGACGGACAGCCCGGCGAGTTATCTGATTCTGCGCGCGGGCGGGAGGCCCGCAGAGGTTGCCGCGGCAGTCGCCGGGGAATGGAACGCCATTTTGCCGCATTCCCCGCTTTACGATATCCGGGCCGTGGACGAGCTTCTGAACGTCGCACTTGCGCCGCAGCGGATGTCCGCCTGGGTGTTTGGAGCCTTCGGATTAGTCGCGATCGTTCTGGCATCGGTGGGGCTATATAGCTCGGTATCGTATGCCGTGGCGCGGCGGACGCGCGAGATCGGGATCCGGCTGGCGCTCGGGGCGGGGCCAGCGGCGGTGGTGCGGCAAATCCTCTTCCGATCGATGGCGGTCGTCGGCGCCGGCCTGGCGGCGGGAACGCTGTTCAGCGCGCTGCTGGCGCGGTTTGTCGCATCCCAGGTCAAGGGGGTTTCGGTCCACGATAGCGCGACTTTCGCGTTTGTGGCCGCGCTGCTTGGAGTGGTCGCGCTGGCCGCGGCCGCAATCCCGGCGCGGCGAGCCGCGCGAATCGATCCCCAGATCGCGCTGCGGTCGGAGTGAGAAGCGCTCCATAGGGAGGACTCTCCGACGATTTTCGACGCCGACGGAACGCCCGTCGGTATGCCGCATCGGCTGTTGGTTTTACCGGCCTCGATAACACACATGAGCTAGAATGCTCGCATGAATCGGCGTTCGTTTCTAGGCGGGGCGGCACTCTGCTACTCCGAATTCCTGCAATACGCCCGAGCGCAAGGGACGTCGCGCGCGCCCAAGCTCACGATCCGCGAGATCCGGGCGGTGCGTCTGCGCGACGGCTTCAACAGCCGCTTCGTGCGCGTCTATACCGATCAGGGCTTGAGCGGTACGGGCGAAACGCTGGACACGGTCGGCGCCGAATACATCGTCAACGGCAATTTCGGACCCTGGCTGGCAGGGCGGGACCCTCTGGATATCGAGGGCATCCTGTTCGATCTGAGGGGATGGAAGCGCCAGCCAATCGGGGGTGCGCCGTCGCCGGTTTTTATGCGCGGCATGGGCGGACCACGGGAAGCGATGGTCTGCCCCACAAGCGAAAACAAGCGGGTACAGGTGGCATTGGTTGCTCTTGTCCGTTCGGCCACATCGTAGACATGGTAAACTCCAGGTGAGGGGAGCCGATGATGAAGCGCCGCACAGCCGCACTGCCCAGGGCCGGCGCCGCGCCATGTTCGCCAATGGGGAGGCGTCCGGCCGACAGCGCCCGGCAGGCTCTGGCGCAGGCATTCTTGAAGCGATCCGTGAAGATGCTCGAGCGCGTGAGTTCCTCGGCATCGTCCGAAGTCCTGGAGTCTGCCTTGTCCTCTCCGACGGACGTCGGCGGGGTTGCATCCCTGCTGTCGGACCTCGCTCCGCTGGGTGCCGATCTGTCGGCGGTGGACCCGTTGCTGGAAGCGATGGCGCGGGGAGCCGCCATCAAGCGGGAATTGTTGACCACTGGGGGTGGGGGGCTCACGTCCAGCCGGGTGTCGAGCGCCCTAGGTATTACGCGGCAAGCGGTGGACAAGCGCCGGGTCCGGCACGCGCTGCTGGCGGTACCGAACGGATCCGGCGAGTACGTGTATCCAGCTTGCCAGTTCACTGCGGACGGGGTCGTTCCCGGCCTTGAGGAGGTGCTTCGGGCATTCCGGATTCGAAGCCCGTGGACCCAGCTTTCTGTGTTGCTCGCACCGGCGCCGGCGCTGGGGGGCAAGACGATCGTCGAAGCGCTGCGATCGGGCAAATGGGAAAACGCGATCGCCGTCGCCGCGGCCTTTGGAGAACAGGCGGCCTGAGGCGCGCATGCCGCCGAAACCAGCCCTGCCGAAGCGCCTTCCGGTGAGCCGTGTAAGATGCGGAAGTCATTGGATGCGAATTCACGCGCAAGCCAGGGATGCGCTGTGGTTCGGCCCTGCCCGCGGAGGCGCGCCGATTCACCGTTTCGACGACCCTGCCGGGCGATTTCGTGTGTGCTATTTAGGAACCACCCTGGAGGTGTGCTTTGCCGAGACGTTCCTCCGCAATCCGCCCGTGAGAATTCTGGCACTCGACGATCTAGCTGGGCGCTCCATCGCGACCGTGGAGGTGCGCCGGGATCTGCGACTCGTCCCGATTCACGGTTCGAGTCTGGCGCGGTTGGGTGTAACGGCCGAACTGGCAAGTGGCAGCGGGTACGAGCGCTCGCAACTTTGGTCGCGTGCCCTGTGGGAGCACGGCGACCAACCGGACGGACTCCTGTTTCGATCCCGTCACGACGATTCGGCGCTCTCGGCCGCCATGTATGACCGTGCTAGTGATGGTTTGGCAGTCGCCCAGGATCATTCCCTTGCCGAAGACCCCCAACAGCTTGCGAGGCTTCTGAGGAGATACGGACTGGGGCTGACCAACTGACAGGAATTCGGTTCGTCTCCGGTTAATCTCCACTTGTTCGCCCCGGCTCCCGTCCGTATAGTAGAGTATCCATATAGGAGAGGGATGCATGTCGCAAACGAGTAGGCGCAATTTTCTCAAAGCTGGTATCGGTGCGACCGTACTGGCAGGGATGGGCGGCAGGGCGGCGCTGGCGGAAGCCGGCAAGCGGTCGGCCACGGACTGGGTGACGCTGGGCAAATCGGGAGTGAAAGTCACCCGGCTGGCCTTCGGCACTGGAACATTTGGCGGCCGCGTCCAGCGCGATCTCGGGCAGGACGGCTTCACGCGGCTGGTGCGATACGCCTATGACCACGGCATTCGCTTCTTCGAAACTTCGGAGGGCTATCGCGGCATGCCGGAAATGCTGGCCATCGCGCTCAAGGGGCTGCCTCGCGACAGCTACCGGCTGATGACCAAGTACAGCACGCCGGGCACCGGCGCGCCTACGGCGGAGAAGATCGATGGGTTCCGCACCGCGCTCAATTCCGAGTACATCGATATTCTGCTGCTGCACTGCCTGCGCCCGCCCACCTGGGAGCAGGACTACAAACCGCTCCAGGACGGCCTTTCCGAAGCCAAGGACAAGAAAATCATTCTCGCCCACGGCGCTTCGGTACACGGGCTGCCGGCCCTGCGCACCTTCCCCGGCAACAAGTGGCTGGATATCGCGATGATCCGCATGAACCACAACGGCACTCGCATGGATGCCGAAAGCATGCGCGAGACGCCGGAACGGGGCAACGTCGACGAAGTGGTGGCGCACACCAGGAAAGTGCATGGGGAGGGGATGGGCGTCATCAGCATGAAGCTGTGCGGCGAAGGCCAGTTCACCAGCTTCGAGGATCGGGATGCCGCCATGAAGTTCGCCATGAATCTGGGCGCGGTGGACGCGGTCACTATCGGCTTCAAGAGCACGGCCGAGATCGACGAAGCCATCGAGCGCATGGCGCGCGTGTAGTTGAAAGCTTTCAGCAGTCGGCTTTCAGCAGTCAGCTTCGTGAAGCCGACGCCGCATTCGTGCTATAAATCGCCTGTCTGGCATGACGGGCAAAGAGCGCATTCTCGCGAAGCTGCGCGGCGAACTCACCGATTCGCTGCCGCTGATGCCCATCACCATGATGTTCGCGGCCGACCTTGCCGGCGCGCGCTACGGTGAGTATGCGCGCGATCACCGCGTGCTGGCCGAATCGCAGGTAACGGTGGCGGAGCGTTTCGGCTTCGACTACGTATCGGCGATTTCCGACCCGGCGCGCGAAGCCTCCGACCTCGGCGCCACGGTGGAATGGTTCGACAACCAGCCGCCCGCCATTGTGGAGAGCCGCGCCCTCCTCGACAAGAAGAGCAAGCTGGAGGGCCTGCGCCCTCCCGACCTGGCCGCGTCCGGACGCATGCGCGACCGCGTCGAAGCGGTGCGGCTATTGGCGGAACGCACCGGCGCGACCCTGATCGTGGAAGGGTGGGTGGAAGGGCCATGCGCGATGAGCGCCGATCTGCGCGGGCTCAATACCCTGATGCTCGATTTCTTCGACGATACGCCTTTTGTGGAAGCGCTCTTCGAGTTCACGGTGCGCCTGGAACTGGAGTTCGCGCGGGCGCAGGTGGAGGCGGGCGCGACCCTGATCGGGGTGGGCGACGCGGCGGCTTCCCTCGTCGGGCCCAAGCTGTACCTCGAACATGTGCTTCCCTGGGAGCAGCGGTTGATCGCCGCCATCCACGCGCTCGGCGTGCCGGTGCGGCTGCACATCTGCGGCAATACCAAGCGGGTAGTGGAAGGCATGGGACGGACGGGCGCCGACATCATCGACCTGGATTTTCCAACGCCGCTCGGCCACGCGCGCCGCGCCATGGCGGAGACGCAGGTGCTGCTGGGCAATATCGACCCGGTGCGCGAGCTGCGCGACGGCACGCCCGCCTCGGTGGAAGCCGCGCTGACGGAGTGTTACCGGCAGGCGGGCCCGGCTTACATCGTGGGCGCCGGCTGCGAAGTGCCGCGCGGCACGCCGTACGCGAACCTGGAAGCCATGACGCGGTTTGCACGCAGCCGCTCGTGAGGGCGCTGCCAGCGCGCCCAAGACGCCGGAGACGCCCGAGCCGACGCCCCGTCCATACGCCGGCCCGCGCAATCGTCAACCCGTGATAGCGCGCCAGCATGGCCGGCACAAATGTAGAAAAGGTGTAAAGGACGAAGTTAACGATGGCGCCGGAAACGGCAATCCAGCCGAAAGCCGGAATCCTAGGCAACTTTGCTGTAGCCCAGCGGCCCGCACCAGCGGAGCCACGTTGCCTTCTCCGTCTACGGGCACAACCAAGGCCGCCCACTCGAAACCGCCTCTGGATTGCCCCTGAGTTCTGTGCCGCACGTGGGGCGCTCCATTCAGGCGTCCGGCGGGAACGGCCCGCATTGGGCTGGCCGCCTCACTGGAACAGCAGCGAGACCGCATTGCTGAGCGCCCCGTCAACCTGGAGTTGGAGGGACTGCAATCCACTAAGGCTGAAAGGGCCGCTGAGGTGTAGGTTGACCTGGTCCAGGCCTGGGTACTGCCCCTGGGCGCCAACGTAAACGACCTCCGGCATAAACGAGCCGGTAGATGAGATGTTGTGGTAGTTCCTCATCCCGGTCCCGTATAGAACGATATACAGATCCGTCAGCCCTTGTGGCAATGAGATTGGCGCGATGGCGCATCCGGAAGGGGAGCACTGATACGGTGGAAACGAAGCAATGGCCCCGTTTGCCAGCACGCCGGTAACTGCGGCGAGTGGCACACCGGTCCCGTCCCCCTTCAAAGTGAATATGCCGGGCGACACGTTCTTAATCAGGACGTCGGACGTTGCCGATCCGATCATAAGGGTATACCGCCCAGGGGCCGTGATTGAGGAGGGAACAGCGAAATTGATCTGAGTTGGCGAAACGTACCAGAGCGGGCACGGTTGGCCGCCCAGCAGAACCGTGACCCCTGCCAGACTCGTGGGGTACCCACCGGCCGGTGCCTGCGCACTGGCGGAACTCAAGTTGGCTCCGAATACGGTTGCGAGAGAGGCAGGCGCTAGCGAAGCCGCCGAGTAGCTTGCGGCATTGACGACCCCGAGAGCCCCTATGCTGGCGCTATTGCAATTCGAAGAACTGACCGAAGCTCTGGCGCTGGCGAGCGTGTTCGGTGGAGACGTGGCTGGCGATTGAACCATGAACACGAGGGTTCCGTCGGCGAGGCCCGGAACCGTGGTCGTGCCGGTTGGCCCAAATTGTCCCACCAAGACGCCGGTTGGGGAGTTCAGATGAAACTCGACGTTGGTCGGAGCGGCCCAGGAGAGCCCAAAGGTTGCGGGTTGACCGCTGCATGATATTACGGTCAGCGGAGAAAGAGCGATCGGGTTCCCGGACGCGTCTTGGTAGACGGAGTTGATTGGACCGTCATTAAGCGAAAGCACGCCAGTGCGCAGGCTCTGGCCTGAGTTTGCGTCTGAGGCCACCTGCACGCTTCCGTCGCCGCTTCCCGATGCTCCCGAGGTAAGCGTCAGCCATTGAGCCGACGAATTGACAGTCCAACTGCAAACAGGCGCGGTACCGAGGATGCTTACGGCGAAGGTGCTTTGGATGAAACCGATATTCGTCGACGGGGTTGCAAAGGTCGGTGCGCAGACAAGTCCAGCTTGCGTGACCGCAAAAACCTGGGCGCCCAGCGTCGCGTTGCAGTTCGTACTCTGCAAGATCAGGTTCCCGGAGCGCGAGTTGCCTATGTTGGTGGATACGTTGTATTGAACCGGGGAGCCCGCCGGGATGACGTTGGACCCTGCCACCGAGAGCCATGGGCTGTCCGATTCGACGGTGGCAGCACATCCGGACGCCACGGGTGCAACGGTGAGGGGAACGGCATAAGACTGCTGCTGGAAGGGAACGTTGTTGGCGAGTTGGGAGAATCCGATTTGGGGGCCCGATGGTGCATACCTGAACCCGCTTATTACGATCTCCTGCGTGGCCGGAACGCTGGGCTGCTGCCCGGCTCCAATGTAGAAGTTCAGGTGCAAATGCACGTCGCCGGGAGTCGGAATGCCGGCAGCGGCGCTATAGGTCCACTGATTCACCGGGTTGATCGCAAGGGTGGACGAGGCGAAACCTACCTGGGACGAAGTCCAGGAGACGACGTGTGTTGAGGGAGCGCCTGGACTCATGAGGAAGTATTGAATGTTGCCCGGAACATTATACGGCTGGATGACATACTGGGCGTTCGCGCTTGCGTTTGAGTTGCCCCAGCGGCTAAACTCGATGTCCCACTCCCGGTTGTTCTGGTCGCCGGCTTGGGCGTCCCACGAAAACAGCCCAAGGGCTATGTTTGGGTCGAGGTCGCTGAGCTCAGAATTTACCGTAAAGGTGTAGGTCCCGTATCCAACCTTCTGGGTTGTGTAGATCTCAGATGCGCACCATGAGCCGCCACAAGGCGTGATCTGCATGTGCAGTTGGCCTTGCGCGTCTACGTAAGCGTTGCTGTTGACAAAGAATTGTGGACCTGGATAGACCTGAACCGGCGCTTGCTTCACATACCACTCCAGCCCGCCGAACGAAATCGTCGGGTATTGTGCCAGCCGTGGAATGGTCGCCGACGCCAGCGCATTGAGCTGGAAAACAAATGGAACCGTCGCGGTACCCGTATTGCACTGCGGGTTCAGCGACGCAGAGAACCAAGTATGCACTGAAGCGAGTCGCCGACCGAAGGGTGATGTTTGGGGTAGTATCGACTGAGAACTGTCCGTTTTGCACCTGTGTGGCCGTGCAGTTGCCGGGAACGCCAACCCAGCCGAGATCGGGAACAAATGCAAACAGGTATAAGCTTGTCTGCTGAGTCCCCGAACCGTAGATTGATCCCGTGACCAATCCGTCCTGTCCCCAACTCGGGATTGCGGAGAATGATATCCCGGGTTGCGAGGACTGGGAGCCCAGCTCGAAAGCGGAGAGCGCAGCGAGGATCACAACAGCCACGATCAGGTGATGGCGCATAAAGGTGTCTCTTTTTCCGAATTGAATATACCACCGTGACCCGTCGACGGGGCGGCAATCTGCGAATCTCGGCGAATCCCTTGCCCGCCTCGGCGTCAAGTTTCGTCCGGTGTCGCTTTCCCCGCCCGCCACAGAACCAGCGCCAGCGCCAGTGCCAGCACGGGAATGCTGTACATGGCCCGATGCAAGCCGGCGGCGCGCGCAGCTTCCAGGGGCGAACCGGCGGCCGCGGCCCGGCCGGCCAGCCAGTCGCTCAGTTTGCCCGTGGCCAGCGGACCGAAAGAAGCGCCGCAAAGGTACATCGCCATGTAATAGGCGGCCATGGCGGTGCCGCGCAAATGAGCCGGTACGATGTCCTGAATGGCGGCATAGACCAGCCCGTAGTAGGTTTGCAGCAGGCCGTACGCCAACATCAGCAATCCTACCGAGGCGGCCACGGCGCCGGCCGGCACGAGCGTCCCGGCAAAGGCTGCCGGCGCGGCCATCAGCGCCGTCGTCGCAGCCAGACGCAGCCTTCGGGCCGCCAGGCGGTTGCCGGCGCGGTCAGCCCCCCGATCGCCCAGGGCCCCGGCTGCCAGCGCGCCCAAGACGCCGGATACGCCCGAGCCCACCCCCGTCCACAGGCCGGCCCGCGCAATCGTCAACCCGTGATAGCGCGCCAGCATGGCCGGCATAAATGTGGAAAAACTGTAGAGGGCGAAGTTGACGATGGCACCGGAAACGGCAATCCAGCCGAAAGCCGGAATCGTCGGCAACTGCCACGGGCTGACGTTAGACGGTTCGGAAGCCACCCCCGCGCCCGGCTCGCGGAGCAACAGCAACGCCGGCGCCAGCACGAGCCCCGGCAGCGCCGCAACCGCCAGCGCCACCCTCCAGCCGAAGGCTTGCGCCACCGGACCGCCCACGGAGAAACTCAGGAAACCGCCCACCGGCACGGCCATCATGAACCATGCCATGGCGCGGGTGCGGCGCGCCGCCGGAACCAGGTCCGCCAGCCAACTGGTGGCCGCCGGCGCGCAAACCGCTTCCCCCACGCCCACGCCCAGCCGCGTGACGGCCAGGCCGGCATAGTTGCGCGCCAGGCCGCCCAAACCGGTCAGGCAAGCCCAGACCGCAACCCCCGCCGCCAGCAGCTTGCGCCGGCTGCCGGTGTCGGCCAGGCGGCCGAGCGGCAGTCCGGCTACCGCATACAGCAGGGTGAACGCCGTGGTCAGCCCGCCCAGTTGCGCGTCGGAAAGATGAAACTCGCGGCGCAACGGCTCCAACACCGCGCCCAGAGCCTGCCGGTCGTAGAAATTCAGTACGTTGACCAGGAATAGAACCAACAGCGTGGCGCGGCTGGTCACAGGCTTGGATGGTGGGTTAATTGGAGTTCCCGATATGACTCACCATTCTATCCGACCCACTGCCGAGTGCTTAACCGATCTGGGGATTTCACGGTTTAGGCGCCAAGAACCGCTCCCTTGCGGTCGCGGCTCGGTTACGAGTGCCGCGCGTTTTCAGTCGCTTACCGAGCCGCGACCGCGAGGGAGCGGTTTCCCGGAACGGATTTCCCCAAGATCGGTAAAGCACCCCCCACTGCCCAGCCCTGCGCGGCCTCACAGTTTGACTTCGGAATCCTTCAAGTTCTTGGGCGCAGGCGGAGCGGCTTCGCTGGGCGTCTCGGAGCGCTTATGCACCGACACGGAGCCGTGTGTCACCGTGATCCGCAGGCTGGGTCCGCTGCCTACCTTGCCCTTCAGCATAGCCCGCCGGCCATCCCGGTCCTGCTGAATGGGTTGGCCGAATTCGTTGGAGGCATCGCCCCGTTCGGAGGTCGCCTCCAGGTCGAAGGTGGCCTTTTCGGGAAGGCCGAGATCGATGTTGCCGCTATCGGCGCGCACGTCGATGGCGGGGGTGGGCAGCCCGGTTTCGATTTCCACGTCCCCGTGCGCCGACTCCAGCTCGAGCGATTGGGAGAAGTCGGCGATTTTGATATCGCGCGATCCCGCTACCAGCCGCACCGGACCAGTCAACCCCCGGCCGTCGAACTGGCTCAGGTCCATGTTGATGTGCCCGGGCACGGCCTGCGCGTGCAATTCGGTATTGCGCGCGCCTTCGAATTGCAACGGCTTGGCCAGGTTCTTGAAATCCAGCGATCCGCTGAACGCACCGGTGACGGTGACCTGGCCGCCGATGTTTTCCAGTTCCAGGCCGGAACCTTCACCGTTGATGTCCACGTTTCCCTTCACGTCTTCGGCCCGCAGCGTGTCGCTATGGGCCAGCACCAGGCGGACGTTGCCGCCCAGGCGCGCCAGGCGGGCGTCGCCGCGGTCGCTGGCGAGTTCCACGTTGCCGGCGACGTCGGAAACCTCGTAATCGTTGCGGCGCCCGCGCGCTTCGACGGCCAGCCCTTTCGGCACGGTGATTTCCAGGTCGTCGGCAATGCTGGCGATCTCCGAAGCCCGATCCTGGTTGGTGCGCACGATCACGTGATCGCCTTCCACCGCCACCGCGATGGAGGTGATGCCGTTGGCCCGGTCGGCGTCTTCGTGCTTATAGGCGCGGATGCTCTTCTGCCCGGTAATGGTGATATCGGTAGTGTCCGTGCCCGAGATCTTGAGATTGCCGCGCGGCAGGTCCACCACCAGCAGTTTGGCGCCGCCGGCGGAAGCCTTGGCCGCGATCGGATAGTCGAAATCCGTCCCCAGCACGTGGGTGAAGCCCGCCCGCCATGGGAAACCGGCGTGGGAGGCGGCATACATGCCGGATCCCGCCAGACAGATGAGCACGATAAGCAGCACTTCCCCGCCGGTGAAGCTGCTGCCGAAGGCATTTTCTTTGGGCAGCAGCGCCTCGACCAAGCGCCCCAGTCCCCACAGAATCAGCAGAAACGGCCAATACTGTCCGAGCACGTCCAGCGCCTGGAACTCGGGATGCAAATTGCTCCACAGGAACAACAGGCCGACCCCCAGAAGGATGATCGGACCGGTGAACGATCGGCTTCTCATTTGACGCCTCCCGTATTGGAAGTCCCCGGCCCGGTGTCGGGCGCGGACGCGGGAGCGCTATACGGCCCCTGCGAATAGGAAGTGCCGCGATAATCTCCCGCGGGAGGTGGCGGCGTGGGTGGCACCGGCGGCCAGGTATTGGGCGGATAGGGCGCCCCGGGGTTCGGCGGCGGCGGCGCCACGACCCTTCCCAGCAGGCTCAACAGACCGGCCACCACCAACAGCACCGGCCAGGTCTGCTCGAACCCGTAGGGCGTGAAATTCTGAAATGCAAACAGCACGCCAACCGTGATCAGCATCACCGGCCCCTTGATCGAGCGCGTCAGGCCGCGCCGTTGGCGGCGGGCGTCTTTGCGGGACTGGCGTTCCGCCCAGCGGGCTGCGCGGTCATCGTTCATGACGCACCTCGGGAGGCGCGGCGTCGTGGGGATTCAGGCGCGCCCACAGCATGGCGACGCCCGCGGCAATCAGCAGCACCGGCCAGTACCGCGCCACTCTCTCGAAATCGAGCAGGTCGAGGGTGTGCAGCAGCAACAGCACCCCGAGCACGATCAATCCCACCGCGGCCACGGGAAAGCTCGATCCCGCGCGCATATCCAGAATACTGGAGTACTCGTCCACCGCCTCGCCGGCCGCCAGCCGCTGCGCCGTGCGGTGCGCTTCGAGCGCCATGTATGCCCACCAGGCGATCACCAGCATCACGAACACCGGCTCCAGACCGTGGGCGGCGTTCGAGTCGGCGATCGACATCAGCAGCCCCCAGACCACCGCGTGTACCAGACCTTTGGCGTACTGGCCATTGTAGATGGCGCCGACACCGGGAATCAGGCCCAGGAAAAACGCCAGCGCCGGCGATACGTTGCTGGAAGGATACGCCGGCTGCGGCGGATACGGCGGCGGATACGGCGGAGCGGACGGCGGACGCGTGTAGGCGCTGGCGGGCGGCGGCGCGGCCGCCTCGGCGGGAACGTGCTCATCGCAATAAATCGTTCCAGCCGCTTCGCGCCGGCAGCCGTCGCAAAGCGGTTTCCCGCAAGCCCGGCAATATGCCGTAGCCGAAATCTCAGGATGGTTTTGGCAATTCATAGTGTTCCCCTGACCTAACGTGGTTCTTTATCGACTGCATTCGCCGGCGGGTGGACTCGCAACTGGTGCTCTTCCAGCGCCGGGGCGGTTGTCGCGGGCGCGGCCGGCGGCTGATCGTCGTCCCGCTGTTGCCACTCCCGCAACGTAGATTGAATCTGGTACACGACTTTCAGGTTGTCGTAGAACTTCTCGGCGCGGCCCCAGGTCCGATAGGCACGGTCTTCCAGGCCGGCCCATATCGCCGCCGGGCGCAAGTCGGCGGCCCGAAAGCGGTACACCGGGGTCACGAACCGTGCCAGCGTCGCAAACACCAATACCGTCATGGCCGCGCTCATCGCATAGCGCGGCTGCAGGACGGGGCTGAGCAAGGTCTCCAACCACTGCCGCGGCCGCGATTTGGGCTGGCTCAACGGCGCCTGAAACAACAAGCGGTTCACCAGCGCCGGGGGCGGTTCGATGGGTTCCACGGTGGCCAGAAAGCGGCTCGCCGCCAACGAATCTTGAGCCAGTTCGGCACACGCCGGGCACGCCGCCAGATGGCGGTCGAATTCCGCCAGGGCCGGCCCCTCCAGGGTGCCATCCACCCAGTCGCAGATCAGGATTTCCGCATCCGCGCAGTTCATAAGGGCAACTTCCGTTTTCGCAGCAATCGCGCCAACTCGGCGCGCCCGCGATTGATTCGCGACTTCACCGTTCCTTCCGGGATATTCAGCACGGTGGCGATTTCCCGGTATTCCATTTCCTGCAGGTCCCGCAGAATGACGGCTTCCCTCAAGTCGGGCGAAAGCTTCTGCAAAGCCGCCTGCAGGATTTCGCTCGTTTCCCTGCCCGTCACCAGGCGGTCGGGCGGATCGGCCGCCCCGGCACTCGCTTCCTCAATCCGCGGGAGTTGCTCTTCGATCGAATCCGTCACCCGCTCCTGGCGTGTCCGCCGGTAATGATCGATGAGCAGGTTGCGCGTCAGCCGCGCTAACCACGTCCCGAAAGATCCTTCCGCCGCGCGGAACGTTCTCAGGGTACGAAACACCCGCAGGAAAACCTCCTGCGTCAAATCCTGCGCCTGTGCTCCGCTTCCGGTGAAACGGTAGCAGAGCCCGTACACCCTTCGCGTGTGCTGCCGAATCAGCTCTTCCCAGGCGCCCTCGTCGCCGTTCAAGCACTTCGACACCAGTCCGAGATCCGTGCGCGCGATTCCGTCTACCAAATTTCGCTCCTGGCGGGCCGCCGCCAAGCCGGAATTTGCAGCAATTCCGGTGGCCTGGGTTGCGAAAACATCGAAAGCTAGCGTCGCGGTCGCCATGGCACTCGTTCTTTCAACTAGAGAAACGAGGCTTTATCATGATAGGTTCAATTTTTCCACTAAGGGAAGCGGTATTAGGGAGGCCTTTCATTCCGTTACGAAAATGGCCCTGGGCCGTGGCGCTCGGCTTAGGCGCCGGATTGCTGTTCTGGGCTCTTCGCCGCGAGCTCGCCGGCCTGTCGTTCGATTGGAAACTGGCCGGCGCCAGCCTCGCCCGTTTGCAGTGGCCCTGGCTGGCGCTTTCGATGCTGCCGATCTCGGGCACCTACATCGGTCGTGCCTTGCGCTGGCGGATCTTCCTGAAACCCCTCAAGCCAAGACCTTCGTTTCGGAACCTGCTCTCCGCCACGGTGATCGGCTTCACAGCCATTACTCTGTTTGGCCGGCCCGGCGAATTCGTTCGCCCGTATCTGATTGCAATTAAAGAGAAAGTATCGGTACCATCGCAAATCTCCGCTTGGGTCCTGGAGCGCGCATTCGATCTGCTGATGGCCATACTGGTGTTCGGCCTGGCACTCGCCCGTCTGAACTCCGCGGGCCTGCCGCTCAGCAGCCGCCTGGCCTGGGTTCTGCAAGCGGGCGGGCGCATGGCCACCGTGGCAGGGTTTGCGGTTTTGATACTACTTTTGTCGATGCGCCATTTGGCGGAGCCGCTCCGGCGTCGCCTCTCCTCGGCTTTGGCCTTTCTCCCGCAGCAATACCACCGGCGCGTGCAACGCATGCTCACGGATCTGGTCGAAGGGGTCGAATCCACGCGAAATGATCGTGCGCTCTTCCTGGTTTTCCTGTACTCCGTGCTCGAGTGGGTACTGATTGTGTTGTGCTACTGGTGCCTGGCGAAAGCCTTTGGGGGCATGCTGAAGCTGTCTTTTGAAGAAGTTCTGATTTTTGCCGGGTTCGTTTCTTTTGGTGCGGTCATCCAACTGCCAGGGATCGGAGGGGGCGCACAGGTGGTCGCGGTGGTAATCCTGACCGAGCTTTTCGGTGTCAAACTGGAAGTGGCCACTTCGTTCGCCGTCTTCAATTGGGCAATTATGTTTCTTGTAGTAGTTCCGGTTGGGCTGGTTACCGCGGTGAAGGAAGGGTTTAGTTGGCGGAGCTTGCGGCGTTTAGGGCGTGAGCCAGTGTAGCGTGAGCAAAGTATGAAGTGTCCGTTTTGCGATCATCTTCACGACAAAGTGGTAGACTCCCGCGAGAGCAAGGAAGGCGATGCCATTCGCCGCCGGAGGGAATGCCTCGCGTGTGAACGTCGATTTACTACATATGAAAGAATAGACGAAGTGCCGTACATGGTCATCAAGAAGGACGGGCGTCGGGAGAAGTTTGATCGCCAGAAAGTGCTGGGCGGTCTGCTGAAAGCCTGTGAAAAACGGCCCGTGAGTATGGCGCGGTTGTCCGAGCTGGTGAACCGGGTGGAATCGAAGGTCAGCGATTCGCCGGATCGGGAGATATCTACTATTAATATAGGAGAATTTCTCATGGACTGCCTCCGCGACTTAGACAAGATCGCCTATGTACGTTTCGCCTCGGTGTACCGGGACTTTCAAGACGAGCAGGCGTTCTTCGACGAATTGAAGACGCTAATGCGGCAGAAGTTGCCCGAAGGCCGATAAGGTGCATGAAGACGCTGAAAATGTCTCGGCCCTGTAACCTATACGGTTTGCGAACATCTCATACAATAGGGCTTAACAACGAGCGAGTACTGGTGCTATGATAGAGCGGTTGAACCCTCTGGCGGAGAAGTCTTCCCGGCCACCCGGGGGCTGGGCCATCAAGTCGAGCACGATTCAGGTTATACCCCGTTTCCCATCATTCGGCGAACTTTATCTGCTTTTTCCGTGGGGAGGTGAGTCTTAGTGGATCATTTTGAAGATCAGTTTCTGGCAGACAGTCCGGAAAATCTCGGTCTGAACTTCGAGGACGACGCGAAGTTTTTCGATGCTGAGGTAGCTCATGACGCCGACTTCCTGGCACCGCAGCAGCCGGTCGAAGAATCGATTTATACCGACGACCCGGTCCGCGTGTATCTACGCGAAATGGGTGCGGTTCCCTTGCTCACGCGTGAGGGAGAAGTCGATTTGGCGCGGCGCATGGAGCGCGGTAAGTTGCGGATGCAAAAGGCAATCAGCCGCTCCGCCCTGGTGCAGGGGGTGGTCGTCGAACTGGCCGAACAACTGAAAAGAAATGCCATCGAGCTGGAGAGCCTGGTCGATCTCGGCGACGTCGAGGAGGGTTCCCCTGCCGATCTGAAGGTGCGCGAGGAATCGCACGGCCGGTTCAGCGACGTAATCGTGTTGCACAAGAAATTGCAGCAACTCGAAGTGAAGGTAGAAGCCACCCCGGTGGCCAACAAGCGCCCGCGCAAGCGGCTTTGCGCCAAGCTGAACCGGGCTAAAGTCGAGACTTCCCTGGCAATTCGCCGATGCCCCTTCAAGGTTAACAAATGGAAGGAGTTCTCACGGGAGATCGAACGCGCCGTCGAGGAGATCAGCCATCTGGACGGCGAAATCAAGAAGCTCGAAACCCGCAATAACCCCGCTAACCTGGTTCGCCTCCGCGAAATCAAGCGTGAGATTCGCCGACGGGAGCAGGCGGCGGGAGCCCTTCTTCCCGAACTCCGCCACAGCTTGACCGTAATCCGTCACGGCGAAGCCGAAGCCGAGCGTGCCAAGAAGGATCTGGTGGAAGCTAACCTGCGCCTGGTGGTTTCGGTCGCCAAGAAGTACGTAAATCGCGGACTTCACCTTCTCGACCTCATCCAGGAAGGCAATATTGGCCTCATGCGCGCGGCCGACAAGTTCGAATACCGGCGCGGCTACAAGTTTTCTACGTATGCCACGTGGTGGATCCGCCAGGCCATCACGCGGGCCATCGCGGACCAGTCCCGGACCATCCGGATTCCGGTACATATGAACGAGAGCATGAACAAGTTCCTTCGTGCCACGCGCGAACTGGAGAAGGAGCTGGGCCGTACTCCTACAAATGACGAAATAGGGCGGCGCATGGACATCCCCGTGGAGAAAGTGCAGAAGCTCAAGACCATTTCCCGCGACCCGGTGTCGCTGGAAACTCCGGTTGGCCGCGATGGCGAGTCCGCGCTGGGCGATTTGATCGAGGATCGCTGGGTAGGTTCGCCGGTGGATGCGGTGATCGAATCCAACGTCCGCGACGAAACCGCGGGCATTCTGAAAACTCTTTCTCCCAAAGAGGAGAAGGTGATTCGGATGCGCTTCGGCATCGGTTGTGAGCGCGAGCACACGCTGGAGGAAATCGGCCAGGAATTCGACGTTACGCGCGAACGCATTCGCCAGATCGAAGCCAAAGCGCTGCGCCAGTTGAGAGCGCCCGAGCGGGCTCGCCGGCTTCGGGCCTTGATGGCGGCCAGATAGATTTCGCAGTCGATATTTGCGAGGTAAGCCATTACTCCTCCCAAGCCGGAGGGACTCTCAAGGGAAGTCCTTCCGGCTCTCTTTTGGGACGCCCGTTTCCGGAGTGCTGGTATAATCGACAGCAAGGTTCCAAATAGGGATGGAGTATAACCAAGTCCCGCCTCAGCCTTTGACCACGCCTCCCGCCGAGCGCCCGACACGTAGGGTCCGAGCCGGTTTTGTCAGCGCTATTTCGTGGGTTCGAGACCTGGTCTTCTCGGTCTTGATCGCCATCGTCCTGATCGTCTTCATTTACCAACCGGTGAAAGTGGAAGGCACCAGCATGGAACCGGCCCTGGCCGACCAGGAACGCATCTTTATCAATAAGTTCACCTACTGGTTCGGGTTGGGAAAGATTCAACGCGGCGACACGGTCGTTTTCTGGTACCCGCTCGACCGCACCAAGTCGTACATCAAGCGGGTGATCGCCGTTCCCGGCGATCTGGTGCGCATCGAAGCCGGCGAGGTGTACGTCAACGACACGCCGCTTCTTGAAGATTACGTTCCGCCCGATTCACGCGACCGCGTTTCCTGGCCGTTGGGCGAGGTGCCGGTAGATCGCCAGGTGCCACCCAACGAATATTTCGTGCTCGGCGATCACCGCTCGCAATCGAGCGACAGCCGCGCCTGGGGCTATGTGCCGGCCGAAAATATTTACGGCAAGGCAGTTTTCGTCTACTGGCCTCCGGACCGCATCGGCCGGCTGCGATAAGATATAGCCGCAGATGAACGCAGATAACTCAAACAAGAAGACTTATCTGTGTTTATCTGCGTTCATTTGTGGCTAATGATTTGTTTTTTCACAGCTCCCCTTCGCGTCGCTACTTCCGAAATAGCCACATCGCCACCGACAGGACCACGCTGATCAAAACACAGGTCGTGAGCGGGAAATAGAAGCTCGAATTGCGGCCCTGGATGCGGATGTCGCCCGGCAAGTGCCCCAAACGCAGCGGCAACCTGCCGAGCAAGCTCACCAACACCCCGGCCACCACTAAAATCAAACCCAGAACGATCAACACGCGGCCCGCCGGCATTTTACAACTCCGCCATCTCGCCGTACAGCGGCTTCAGAGCCGGATACAAGGCGCGGTAGACGGCGTGGGCTTTCCGGTAATAGCGGGCGTCTTCGCCCTTGGGCTCGACCGATTCGATTTCGCGAATGGTAGCGGCGCAGGCCTCTTCCACCGAAGCGTACGCGCCCGTGCCGGCCAGCGCCAGCAGGGCCGCGCCGTAGGCCGAACCCTCCTGATTTGCAAGCGTCACCACGCGTTTGTCGAGGATGCCGGCCAGCACGCCGCGCCAGAACGGGCTCCTGGCGCCGCCGCCCGAAGCGCGCACCGAGTTCACCTCCACTCCCAATTCCTCGATGATGTCCAGGCAATCCCGCTGGCTGTAGGAGACGCCCTCGATCACGGCGCGAATCAGATCGGCGCGAGTGTGGCTGTTGGTGAGACCGATCCAACCGCCGCGCGCGGTGGCGTCCAGGTGCGGGGTGCGTTCCCCCATCAAGTACGGCAGCCAGAACAGACCCTGCGCGCCGCGCGGGCTGGTGGCAGCCTCCGCGGTGAGCGCGTCGTAGCTTTCCCCCGGCGCCAGCCGGTTGCGAAACCACTGCAGGCTGAGGCCGGCGCCCTGCGTCACGCCCATCACGTGCCACTTACCCGGAACCGCGTGGCAGAACGTGTGCACGCGCCCGCCGGCGTCGTAGGCCACCTTTTCCATGTGCGCGAACACCACCCCGGACGTGCCCAACGTGCAGGATACGATGCCGGGGCGCACGATGCCGTTACCCACCGCGCTGGCCGCCTGGTCGCCGCCGCCGCCGACCACCGGCGTACCGGCGTTCAACCCAGTCGCCGCCGCCGCTTCGGCGCCCACCACGCCGGTGATCTCGCTCGATTCGTAACAGCGCGGCAGAATGGACTTGTCGAGCCCCAGGCCCTCCATCATCTCTCCCGACCACCGCCGGTGAACCACGTCGAACAGCGCCGTGCCGGAAGCGTCCGATACTTCGGTAGCGTATTCGCCGGTAAGCTGCAGACGCACATAGTCCTTGGGAAGCAGCACGTGGCGAACGCGGGCGAAGTTTTCCGGCTCATGGTCGCGTACCCACAGCAGCTTCGGCAGGGTGAATCCGGTCAGCACGGGGTTGGCGATGTAGCGCAGGATGTTCTCGCGGCCCAGCTTGGCGTTCACCGCGTCCACCTGCGCCTGGGAGCGCTGGTCGCACCAGATCAGCGCGGGCCGGATCACGCTCCCGCCAGCGTCGAGAATCACCAGCCCGTGCATCTGTCCAGACAGGCCGATGCCGCGAATTCGCTCGCCCGCCACGCGCGCATCCGCCAGCGCGCCGCGAATGGCGTCCTTCGCCGCATCCCACCAGTTTTCCGGACGCTGCTCGGCCCAGAGCGGCCGCTCCATTTTCATGTCTTCATGCACGGCCGTCCGGCTGCCGCGAACCACGCCGCTCTCATCCACCACCAGCGCGCGCGACCCGCCGGTGCCAATATCGATTCCCAGCCACATAGACCACCTATCGTAGCTGATCGCCCGGTATCCCGCGGTTCGCCACTCCTCTGTATCGCCAGCGGCAATGCGAGCATGGCGGCCGGTGCCTTCATGTCCCGGGGAAGGGTTTTATTGCTTCCGGTACTATATCTCCCGGGCCGAGAGCCTTTTTGGGGGTTACAATGGCCGCGAAGGAATCCCCATGGCTGCCGTTGCCTTCGACTTAGCCACGCCCGGCGGATACGTTCGGAGCTTCTTCGATCTTCATCGGGCGCTGGGTAGCCGTACCAAGGGACAAGTCGTCGAGTTGAAAGCCGCATTGCCCGGTGGGTCGCTCAATCTGTTCCTGGAGGCGGCCAGTTTGTACCTGGTGGCAGCGCGTGCTCCGAACGGCGATATCCAGGTGTTAGACGGCGGCAAGGAGCAAAGCTACCTGGGCTATTTTTCGACCAAGGAGTTCGGTAAGGGGGTCGTCCAGACGGGGATACCCGCTCGCTACGATGGTGAAACCTGGAAGCTAGCCTTCACGATGACCGATCTTGCCCTTGCGGCGGGCCTCCCGGGCTACATCGGGACCGGCAACCACGACGCGGCAAAGGCCGCTGTCGACCGCCTTGCTTTCGCCATTTCGGAAGCGGCGCGGTTTATCCCTATTCGCTGTGCCGTTGCTTGTGAAATCTCGGACGATTTGGAATTTAAGGAGGTGATTGTGCGGCTGGTATCGTGGGCGGGTAACTTCGTTTCCGGAGAACGCAACGTCAGCGGCACCGCGAAACTGGAAGAACTGTCCGGCAACGATGCCCGCCTGCGCCGCCGGCTCGGTGATCGGAACATGAAGGTCTTTCAGGTGAATGAGAACCTCTTCCAAAACCTGACCGGCACAGCCAAGTGGCTGGCCATCCTGAGCGGTCCCCAAACCGATCGGAACGAATCCGATAAGCAGCGGATACGGGCACTGAAAACCCAGCCGTCCCGGGTGACGACACTGCGGCTAAAGGACTTCAGGACGTTGATCGCCAATTGGGAGAAGTTCTCCGCAATCGCCCACCGCGATCCCAATTTCATCGGTCTGGTGGACGCGTTTCATATCCGCTATACCGCCGGTGCGGTATCACCGGAAGAGAGCCTCACTCTAGCCGAGTGGCGCTAGGCGGACCGATGCCGCGGGGGCGCCCCGCGGCCCTCACTTTATCGCTAGCGTAAACGCCGCCGAACAGAATTGCTGGGCGAGAGCCGTCGGGGGGTAGGTGACGTTGGCGCAGAGAGTCAATGAAGTCGTGCCTCCGGCCCCGCCGACGTTAAGAGCCGCGCTGGAGGGGACCGTCACGTTGACCTGCTGGACGCCGGAGAGCCCGGGGGCCGCACCGGCGTAAAGCGGGACCAGGTTTTCGGCGGCGCCGATCGTGACGCTAACGCCGATCGGGACAAACCACTCCTGCGCCGTCGTAGGGATGCCGGTAGCGAAGACCTGGATGATACTGCCTTGGGCGGCGGGGTTGGCCGCGGAATTGACAGAGTTGTCCTGATTGAGCACGCCGCTATTGAAGATGGAGGGCCAGGCGGGAGAAATCGCGACGGTGACGGGGGCGCTGGAAACGCCGCCCACGGTGACCACCATCGTGGCCGAGTTGCCCGAGCCGAGGCTAGCTGGGAGTTCGACGTTGATTTGCGTGGCGGAATCGTACAGCACCGTCCCAGCCGTTCCGTTGAACGTGACGGCGACATTGCTGCCCGAAAGGCCCGTGCCCATAATGGTGCCGAGCGAATCAGGGACCAGCGGGGTGGTGGCAAACGTGGCGGCATTGACCACCGAAGTGACAATGACCGTGGACGGTGCCGGCACAACCTGCAAGTTCACCGGAACGCCGACCGTCGTACCCAGCGGACCGCCTTCGACAATCAGGGTGGCCTGATAGGTTCCGGCCGCCAGGTTGGCCGAATTGGCCCAGACGCGGACGCTGCCGTTGTTCTGGCCGGCGGTGTTATCGAGCGTCAACCAGCCGGAACCGGTGGCATACTGGATGGTCACGCTCCAGTTGAGAATGCCGCCGCCGGAGTTCTGAATCGGCACATAGCCGGGAAGGCTGGTCATGGCGCCTCCGGAGTAGGCGGCGAGCTGGATCGCCGGCGCGTTGACCGAGAGCTGCGGAAAATAGTCGGCCGAGCAATCGGCGGCGAGGCTGCAGTCCGACTGCGGCTCGAGTGCCAGGAAGCGGGGAATGGGAGCCGTTTGAGAGGCCGTTCCGACCGACGAGACCGCTGCGTAGGAAACGGTTTCGGACGCGGTGGCCGGCGCGGTGTTGGCGGAGAGGCCGATGAAGATGGGGAACTGGGCGCTCTCGATGCGGCTGGAGCCGGCGTCCACCACCTCGTAGACCACGTAACCGGAACCATTCGAAAGAGTTACCTGCGAAACCGCATTGAGAACCAGGGGACTGGCACCGGACGGGAGCGGCGTGGGAGAGCCGCCGGCGCCGGTGCTGTCGGCGCCAACCACCAGCGAAAGCAGCAGGGTACCGCTTGCGGGCACGTACTGGCCCACGGCCTGCGCCTGGCCCAGGTCTCCGCCGGCGGTGGGAACGGCGGCATCGGAACCGGCGACCCAGGTGGGAACGAACAGTTGCGCGGCGGAAGGAACGCCGGAGTAGCGGACCAGGAAACGAGTGCCGTTATCGTCGCCCGCGCCGCGCGGCTGAAACGCGCTGGCGAAGCTCTCGGTGAAACGGGTGGAAGCGAAGGCGGTTCCAGCGGCGAACAGGTGGGCCAGATCGAGCGTTGCCGGCAACGGAGAGCCGGCGCAGGCGATGCCGGTTTCATAGAGCGTGGCGTACAAACTGGGCTGGGAGTAGGCGACCGTGGCGGTGGAAACGTTGAGCGGCACACTGAACGACACATCGGCCGTGACCGTTCGCGGTGTCAAACCCAACTGGCTGATATCGGCGCGCAGGCCCGAAACCTGCAGGCTGAGCGAACCGCTGGCCGGGACGGTCAGGCCGATTCCATTGAAAGCGATGCTGGAACCGCTGACCAGGCCCCGGTAGGAGGTGGGCACAAAGCCGGTGCCGTAGTTGACCGAAAGCACCGAATCGAGAGAATTGGAGGCGGTGTCGACGCGGTCGGTAACGTTGACCGGGACGTAGACGGCGAGGTTGCCGGAAAGCGTGCTGGAGGGCGTCGCCGTACACTGCAAAACCAGAGCGCCGAGGCGCTCTGTGACGCCTTCGGCGCGCACCTGAGCGGGAGTCGCGGAAACCGAGCATTGGGCGGTTTGGGCCTGGAGAGCGCCGGCCGCGCCGCATAAAGACAGGGCACAGGCGGAAATATACCGTTGGAGCATATTGAGTTGGGATTCTCCTCACTCGGCTGACGGCCGAAGGACGCAGACATCTTAAGTATACGAGGGACGTTTACGATTGGGTACAACTTGTCGGACGCCCGAACGCGGTTCTAGCCGTTCCCGAGGAGAACAGGTAACTTACCGTGAAACCTTAACATTCATAATACGAAGCGTCGGACGGGGCTAGGAAAGCGAATTACCAATCCGCGTAAGCGCTCCCGTCCAGGCTCGTTTTATCCGATCCGCTGCGCACATCGAAGATGCCCGGGTCGGATTGGTTGAGGGCTTGGCTGGCATCCTCCATAATGATCTTCCAGGTTGAATTGGAGGCGGTCATGGGATCCATGGGCACGTCTTTCAGGTACCCTTCGCTCACCAGGTCCTGCAGGGACTGGGGAGCTTTCATTTTGTCGTAGCTGTAGTTGTCGATGACCGTGCGCATGGTGAAAAGATTGTTCTTAAGGACGCTTTCCTTGGCCCGGATAATGGTCTTCTGATAGATCGGAATGGCCATGGTGATGAGCAGCAGGATGACGGCGATGACTACCATCAGCTCGACGAAGGTGAAGCCGCGGGTGTGTACTTTACCATTCCGCATAGGAGCTGCCATCGGGAGGTTTCTGGTCGGTCTTGGTATAGATGTCGAAAACATCCTGGCCGCCCCAACTGTTGGATTTCGGATCGTCCTGGTCGCTGCGCATGCCCCACTCGGTAGAACCCGTGAAGGGATCGTGGGGGATGCGGCGCAGGAAGCGGAGTTTCTTGCCGTCGGCGGAGCCCGGCAACTTGACGCCCTCCACTAAGATGTCGAGTTTTTCCGGCCAGCAATTGGTACCGGCCTTGGGGGCGCCCAGGTAGCCGAGATCGCAATAATCCTTATACTTGTCGATGGCCCGCCGAACCTCTTCCAAATCATGGCGAAGCTCGCGCTCCCGCTGGGCACGGACTTTAGCGCGCGCGAGCGGCACCGACATCGTCGTAAGCACGAGCATGATGGTGAACGCCACGATGAGCTCGATCAGGGTCAGGCCCCTTTGGCTTGCCCGCCCGCACTCGATTTTGTGTGCCTGCCTCATGCCGATTCTCACTTCACGTTGATGGTCAATTGAGGGCTGGCGGAAGCGATCACCTGGCCTTCGGAATTGCGCACGGCCAGGCTGGGCATGGTGACCGTGGTGGAACCGGCGGCGAGCGGTTGGAATACCAATGTGACCAGGGTGCCCGAAGCGGCCGAAGGAAGCGGCGCATGTTGCTGGCGCTTGAGTTCGATGGCGGCCTGGCCGGATTCGTTGTGGATGGTCTTGCTGAAGGCGATCTGCGGTCCGCTGCCCAACAGATCGCCCGGCTGGACGTCGGTGAGTTTCAGCGCTTTGGGGTCGAATTGAACGAACATGGGCGCGGTGGCCGGGTCGGCGGCGTTGTCGAGATGGAGAGCCACGGTGAGGGGCGCGCCCACCGCGCCATCGGCCTGGGCCGGGGCGAAGTAAACGCGAGCGGACCCTCCGGCCGAGGGTAGCGCCTGGGGCGGCGCGGGCGCACCGCCGGTCCGCGGCAGCCGCATGGGCAACAGAGGCGCGGTAGCCGGCGGCATCGGACCGGTAGGCACGGCCGGCTCGGTGACGGCTGGCACCGGGACAGTTGGAACGCTGGCCTGGTTTTGAGGAAGCGCCGGGGGCACAGCCACGGCCGCGCCGGCTGGCGGCTTGGCGGCGGGCGCGGCGCCCTCGTCTTCGGCTGCGTAATGGATCTTCACGCTGGTGGTGTTGCCGACGTCGATGGGCCGCAGGTCGTCGGCGGTAATGTCGGGGCGGCGGAGGATGTGCGGGATCAGCACGATCATGATTTCGTCGCGGTTGTGGGTGACGCTATCGCCTTTGAACAGGGTGCCGAGGAGGGGAATCGAGGAAAGGCCAGGGATCCCCGTGACGGTTTTGTCGTCCTCGGTGTTGAGCAGGCCGCCCAGCAGGCCCACCTCGCCTTCGCGCATCCGGATTTCGTGCTCCACCTTGCGCTGCCCGATGATGGGCTCGTTGATGCCGCCGATGCTGGTGTACCCGCTGACGGTGGAAATGTCGATGGTGATGTGGATGGTGACTTCGCCGTTTTCATGCACATGCGGCTGCATGCCCACATTCACGCCCACATCCAGATATTGGAACTGGGTGCTGACCAGCGGGCTGACGCTGACGCCGCTGACGCCCGGCTGGTAGCTGCCGGTGGCGGTCGGTTCGCGCGATCCGATATTCAGGGTCGCCTTGATGCCATCGAGCGAGCGAAGCTGCGGCGACTGCAGGATTTTCGTCTTCGCGTCGCTCATCACCGCCTGCAATAAGGCGCTGGGCAGGGTGGTGGACCAATCCGCGCTCGAAAGATGGCTCAGTGAATTCAGGCCGACGGTGGACGAAGTGGAAGTGGTCGAAGAGCTTGAACTGCTCGAACTGGAGCTGGTGGTGGCCGTGGTGGCGATCGTGGAGCGCGGCTGGAAGGTGCCGGACATGTTCAGGCCGCCGGTGATGAGGGCCGCACTGAGCTGACGGCTGAACGTGGAATTGACTTCGATCACCAGCACGTCCACCAGGACCTCGGCCTTGGGCTTATCGAGGCTGCTGATGATTTTCCCGGCTAGAGCGACTTTGTCGGCTTCCCCGCGGGCCACGATGGCGTATTGCGAATTATAAGGGAACAGCTTCTGAATTTCGGTGATGGTGCGGACGGCGTTGAGAATCTCCTGCACCTCCTGCACGGTGTTGGTGTTCTGGAGGTAGAAGACCTTGGTGACCTGCTCTTCGTAGTCGCGGCGTTTGGCCTGACTGTCGTTGGTGACGAAGATGGCGTTGGAGGAGAGCGGCTTCCAATACGACTTGGTTAGCACGCCCAGGTAATCGAGAGCCTGTTCCACGGTCAGGTCGTCCAGCTCGATATTGAAGCCGTCGTGCGCCGGCGCTTGATATTCGGGATCCCAGAGCAGGTTGACGCCAGCCAGCTTCGCCACGGTTTCGAACAAGACGCGCGTCTTGTTGTTCATTTTGAGATTGATAGGCGCTGGATTGAGGGGTCTGAGCTCGGGCACCGCCAGCATGCGGCCGATCTTCTTTTGCTCCTCCCGCTGGTAGGCTTCGGCGGGAGTGAGGGCCCGTTCGGCGGGAGGAGTTTCCTTGCCGGTGGCTTCCACGCGCTTGCGCTCGCGTTCGATCATCTCCTGGGTAGTGTGGATCTCCTGAGCCGCCACGGTAGAGCCGGGATCGGTGGCGTAAGCCTTCTGAAACTCGAGCAGAGCATTGCCCAGTTGCCCGGCGGCGCGCATCCTGAGACCGCTGTCGAGGTGCGCCTGGCTGGCCTGGAAACGCCCTTTATCGCTTGCCATCTGATAGCTGACGTCGGAGGGGTCTTCGGCCAGGGCTCTTTCGAAGCAATCGAGAGCGGCGTCCCATTCTTTGCGGGCTTGATGGGCGCGTCCTTCGGCCAGCAAGTGGTCGCCTTTGCGGTTGCCGGCCACGGCGGGAAAACCCGCGCCGAGCAAGACAAAGATCGCGGCACCCACCGTTAAACGATTGAAAGAGAACATTTTCGCTCTACTCTAAGCTGCTTTCTGAGGCCTTGCCGCGGGCTATAATATGGCCAGAGGCGGTTACGCGGTCCGGAGCCATCTAAAGTGATTGACGAGATTGCGCTTCGGGACGTTGAGACCAAAAATTGGCCGACAAGAACTCCACTATCAAGATCCTCGGCGACAACCGGCAGGCCGGGCATAACTACTTTCTGATGGAGCGGTTTGAGGCCGGCATCGTGCTGACGGGCACGGAGGTGAAAGCGGCCAAGGACGGCAAGGTTCAGCTCAAGGACGCCTACGCCGCGGTGGAGGGAAACGAGGCCTGGCTCGTCAACGCGCACATCGCCGAATACTCGCACGGCAACCGCGAAAACCACGTGCCCGTGCGTAAGCGCAAGCTGCTGCTGCACCGCCGGGAGATCGATAAGCTACAGGTGGAAACGCGGGAAAAAGGTCTCTCCTTGATTCCCACCAAAATCTATCTCAAAAACGGCCGTATCAAGTGTGAATTCGCCATAGCCAAGGGCAAGAAACTGCACGACAAACGCGAAACCGAACGCGCCCGAACCGCCGAAGCCGAGGCCCGCGCCGAGATGCGCCGCCGCGCCTGAAAAACCAAGCCACGCCCATCCAATATGGTATGCTTTGGATGATGGATTTCACGCCGCAGCTCCGGCATGACTCCGATATTCCTCTTTATCGGCAGATATTTCTGCACATTTCTGCACAAATCCGCTCCGGTGAGCTGCCTTCGGGCGAGCGTCTTCCAGCTACCCGCGAATTGGCTGGCTTGCTTGGATTGAATCGCGCTACGATCTCGGCGGCTTACGAAATGCTCGAAACGGAGGGACTGATCGCCGGCCACGTCGGCCGAGGCAGCTTCGTTACCGGCACCGGGGCGCGCTCTCCCGCCGCTGGCCTCAATTGGAGCAGCCTGCTCGATCGTCCCGACCCCGCCGCCGGCCGCGATACTTTGCCCCGCCAGACCATCAGCTTTGCCACCTCCCGTCCGTCTCGGGATCTGTTTCCCCTGGACGAATTTCGCGCCACTTGCGCCGCCGTTCTGGAGCGTGCCGACCTGGCCGACATTTTGCAACTCGGTTCGCCCGGCGGCTACGAACCGCTGCGGCGTTATCTTCTCGACGATGCCCGCCGCCAGGGGTTGGCCGGGCCGAACGACGACGTGCTCATCACCAATGGTTGCCAGCAGGCGCTCGACCTGATTGGCCGCGTCCTGCTCTCGCCCGGCGATACGGTAGCGGTTGAAGATCCCATTTATCCCGGCTTGAAGAATCTGCTGGCCGATTTAGGCGCGCAACTGGCCGGAATCCCGGTTTCCGCCGAAGGATTGGAAGTTCCGGCGCTGGCCCGCATTCTCCAGCGCGAGCGCCCGCGCCTCTTGGTGGTGACGCCCAATTTTCAGAATCCCACCGGTGCCACTCTGCCGCTGGCGGCGCGTCACGCCCTGCTCGATGCCGCCCGCGCGGCCCGCGTCCCGGTGGTTGAAAACGATCCCTACGTCGATCTGCGCTACGAGGGGCAGTCCATTGCGCCGCTGAAGGCGCTCGACCGGGGCGACGGCACGGTGTTGCTCCGCAGCTTCTCCAAGATCAGCTTTCCGGGCCTGCGTGTGGGCTGGGTGGTCGGTCCCAAGCCGCTCGTCGACCGCCTGCGCCAGGCCAAAGAGGCCGCCGACCTGCACAGCGACCAGCTCTCCCAAGCCGTCCTGCTGGAGTTCGCCGAATCCGGCCGCCTGGCGGCGCACCTTGCCCGCATGCTCGAAGCCGGCCGCGACCGGTTGCACGCCACGCTGGCCGGCTGCCGCGACCTGTTGCCGCCCGGCGCGCGCTGGACCACCCCGGAAGGCGGCATGAATCTTTGGCTGCGTCTGCCCGAGCCTCTGGATGCCGCGGCGTTGCTCGGCCGCGCCCAGAAAGAAGGCGTCAGCTTCCTGCCGGCACGCTATTTCGCCGTCTCGCGTCAGGACCCTGGCGGCCTGCGCCTGAGTTTTGCCGGTTTGTCGCCGCCGGAAATCCGCGCGGGCCTGTCGATTCTGGCGCGCATCGTTGCGGCCGAACTGGGCGCCGCCCTCCGCGACGACGAGCCCGTCCCGGCCATGGTTTGAAGTTCGAAAGCGTTTTGATTGGGAGGTATTGGACGAAATGTTTCAGTTTTCCAGCGAGCAGTTCCGGGTAAAAGTCGGACTGGCTGAGATGCTCAAGGGTGGCGTCATCATGGACGTCACCAACGCCGATCAGGCCAAGATCGCCGAAGATGCGGGCGCCAGCGCCGTGATGGCGCTCGAGCGGGTCCCCGCCGATATCCGCAAGGAAGGCGGCGTGGCCCGCATGGCCAACATCGCCGTCATCGAAAAAATCATGGCTACCGTCACCATTCCGGTGATGGCCAAGGCGCGCATCGGCCACTTCGTGGAAGCGCGCATTCTGGAATCGCTCGGCGTCGATTACATCGATGAAAGCGAAGTACTCACCCCGGCCGACGAAGAGAACCACATCGATAAGGGCCCGTTCAAGGTGCCGTTCGTTTGCGGCGCGCGCAACCTGGGCGAGGCGCTCCGCCGTATCGCCGAAGGCGCCGCCATGATCCGGACCAAGGGCGAAGCCGGTTCCGGCAACATTGTCGAAGCGGTGCGCCACATCCGCACCATCATTAAGCAAATGAAACAGCTTACCGTGCTGGGCAAGGAAGAGATGGTGCACCAGGCTAAGGAACTGCAGGCGCCGCTGGAATTGGTCGAATGGGTGGCCGAACATGGCAAGCTTCCGGTACCGAACTTTTCCGCCGGCGGGATTGCCACTCCGGCCGACGCGGCCCTGGTGATGCAGCTTGGCGCCGAGGCCGTCTTCGTCGGGTCCGGCATCTTCAAATCTTCCGATCCCGCCGCCCGCGCCAATGCCGTCGTGCAGGCCGCCAAGAACTACCTCGACCCCGAAAAACTGCTCGCCGCCAGCCGCGCCCTGGGTGATGCCATGCCCGGTCTGGACATCTCTAAGCTGCCCGAATCCGAGCTGTTGCAGACCCGGGGCTGGTAATGAAGCAAGTCGGCGTCCTGGCCCTCCAGGGCGATTTCGCGGCGCACGGCGCGGCCATAGAGCGCGCCGGCGCCCGTGCCGTCTTTGTCCGCGACCGGGAGCAATTCGCACAAATCGACGGCCTGGTGATTCCCGGCGGCGAGAGCACCACCATGCTCAAGCTTCTCCACTACGATAATCTTATGGAACCGCTGGCCGCGTTCGGCCGGGAGAAGCCGGTTTTTGGCACGTGCGCCGGGGCTATCCTGATTGCCCGCAATGTCTTCCATCCCACGCAGGAGTCCCTGGGGCTCATGGATATCGGAGTGGAACGAAACGCCTACGGGCGCCAGATCGACAGCCGCGTGGTGGAAATCGCGGTCGAGCCCGAATTCGAGTCCCGCACCGCCCCAGGCAAGTTGGAGGCCGTTTTCATTCGGGCTCCCATCATCCGCCGCGTCGGTCCCTCGGCTCACGTTCTGGCGGAATACCGCGGCGACCCGGTGCTGGTTGAGGAGGGGCGCCACCTGGTGGCCACTTTCCATCCCGAATTGACCTCGGACCCACGCGTGCACGCCCTCTTCCTGGAGAAATTGTGAGCGCTCGCGAAAAGAAACGCGTTCTGTTTGTGTGCATTGGCAACGCCTGCCGCAGCCAAATGGCGGAGGGGTTCGCCCGGCACTATGGGTCCGACGCGCTGATTCCGGCCAGCGCCGGCCTCGCGCCCGCCGCGCGCGTGGCCCCCGATACCATCCGCGCCATGCGCGAAAAGAATATCGACTTGAGCGAGCATTTTCCCAAGACCCTGCGCCAGCTCGCCCGCGTAAAATTCGATGCCGTGATCAACATGAGCGGCGCGCCCTTGGGCGACGGCCTGAAGGCGCCCGTGGAAGAATGGCAAGTGGCCGACCCCATTGGCATGGACTACGAAAAGCACTGCCAGGTACGCGACGAAATCGAACAACGGGTTATGAAGCTGCTCATCGACCTCCGCCGCGAGCAGCCCCAACCCCGATTTCGCGGCCAGGGCAGCGGCCGCCTCCCGGTTTGACTTGGCCGCCATCGGGTCATTCCCCGTCTACCGTGTAAAAGGTACACCCCAAGGTCGGGTAAAAGCTGCTTTCATAACCCGAATAACCTCGTATTTGGTACGTGCCACATTGGCAGGTCAATTGCATGGTTCGCTTCTTCACAAATTTAAATAATTGCTAGAAAAGGAAGATAAATTTGCCCTGATATTAACTATATTCCTTAGAGAAGTACTGTCCATTTTCAACGCAGACATTTCCTGCATAATTGGATTATGGTGACAATACGCCTATTATTAAGGTCGGTTTTGGTACGCGCTGCGGCCTTCTCTCAGGTTCCACTTCCGGCCAAGAAGGCGATGTTGAAAAGAAGCCCTCTTGGGAGAGATCTAGCCGTGAAATCGATTAGCAGTTCCTTTGGTTCAACGGGGTTCTTCCCGGTGGTACTGTGTCCTATCAGTACTAACGCTCCACCCGCTTTCAAGCACATAGAGGGGAACGCCGCCCTGCGGTCCCGTTTGCTTGCCGAGATGCAGCGCTTTCGCGGTAATGTTTACTTGGAAGACGGCGCCATTATGCCCGAAGAACTAACTTCAGATGGCCGCCACCAGCTCGTGATTGACGAATACAGTTGGCATTTATTGACTTTGAATAAAGCTGGCGCCGTGTCCTCCTGTCTACGGTTTCTTCCGGAAGCAAACTGCACGGAATTTGACGAGCTATGGCTTCGCCACTCCGCCCTGACGAACTCGGCGGTTTGGGGCTCCAAATTGCGGCGCGCGGTGGAGCGCGAAATGACGCAGGCGGACCGGGCGCGACTTTGTTTTGGGGAAGTCGGGGGCTGGGCAGTGGCGCCGGAGCGCCGGTTGACCGCCGAACCGCTGCGAACCGTCTTGAGCATCTGCGGGCTGCTGCAATTGCTCGGCGGATGCGCCGGAATCGTCACCGCGACACGCCGGCACGATTCGGCGCCCATACTCCGGCGGGTCGGCCTTTCCCCGTTACAGGCGGATGGGGAAGATCTGCCGCCCTATTACGATCCGCAATATCGATGTGAGATGGAAATCCTGCGCTTCGATACCCGCTATCCCCCATCCAGGTACCAGGATTGGATCTGCGAACTCAGCAGTTACCTATCCCATGCTCCCGTGATCGCGAGTCCCGTGCCGGATGGCTCCTCGCGTGCTCGGCGGCCTGTTCCACTGCGTGACTGGGCGGTAACCGAGGCTGTGCCCGTCGGAGCTTTTTAGGAGACCGATTTAATGACGACAATGACGGATTGCTCTTTCGATTCCGGTCTGAAGGAATGGGCGGCGGTTGTCGGCCCCGGTCACGTCGTCACGGCCCCGGCCGCGCTCCACGAAACCGAAACCGGCACTTTTCGAATGAATAGCCAGGTTTCCGCCATCGTTCGTCCGGCCAATACTCCCGAAGTGCAGCAGTGTCTGCGCGTTGCCAATCGCTTTGGGATTCCGGTCTATCCCATCAGTACGGGTAAGAATTGGGGATACGGTTCACGTGTCCCGGTCACCGACGGCTCGGTTGTGCTCGACCTGGGGCGCATGAACCGAATCCTCGATTTCGACGAAAAACTGGCCTACGTCACCGTCGAGCCGGGGGTCACCCAAGGGCAGTTGTACGCATTCCTGCAGGGGCGGGGCTCGCGGCTCTGGATGGATGCGACCGGCGCCAGCCCGGCATCGAGCCTGGTCGGAAACGCGGTCGAGCGAGGCTTCGGCCACACCCCGTACGGCGATCACTTCGCGAATACCTGCGGCCTGGAGGTCGTGCTCCCTACCGGCGAGACGATCGAAACCGGATTTTCGCGCTTTGCCGAATCGAAAGCCGCGCCGGTCTACCGTTGGGGCGTCGGACCGTCGCTCGACGGCCTCTTCTCGCAGTCCAATTTCGGCGTGGTCACCCGGATGACCACCTGGCTAATGCCCGCGCCCGAGTACTTCCAGGCGTACTATTTCCGCTGCGAAACCGCCGCCGGATTGGGCCCGCTGATCGATGCCCTGCGCCCCCTGCGTCTGGACGGCACCATTCGCAGCGCTTCGCACATCGCCAACGACTACAAGGTGATCTCCGCCCTTCAGCAATACCCTTGGGCCGAGGCGAACCAGCAAACCCCGCTGCGGGATCCGCTGCTGGCAGAACTGCGCGACGATTTGAAAATCGGCGTCTGGAACGGCTCCGGCGCTCTGTATGGGACCAAGGCGCAGGTGAAGGAAGCGCGAAGGCTATTGCGCCGGGCGCTGGCGGGAAAGGTCAGCCGCCTGCAGTTTCTCGACGACCGTACCCTGCGCCTCGCCTCAATCTTTGCTAAGCCGTTTCAATTCTTCACCGGCTGGAATCTGGAGCGCACCCTGGCCCTGCTTAAGCCGGTCTACGGGCTGATGCGCGGTATCCCCACAGACCATCCCCTGGCAAGTACTTACTGGCGCAAACGTACCGCTCCTCCCGCCCAGATGAATCCGGACCGCGACGGCTGCGGCCTGTATTGGTGCAGCCCGGTAGCGCCGGCCGACGGCGATCACGCCACCCGGCTTGCCGCCCTCGCCGGCGAACTGATCCTGGAGCACGGCTTCGAGCCCGCCATCTCATTGACCCTGATCACCGAACGCACCCTGGCCTGTATTATTTCCCTGGCCTACGACCGAGCTGTGCCTGGCGAGGATGAACGCGCTGCCGCCTGCTATCACGCCTTGCTCCGCGCCTTGGCGAAGAACGGCTACCACTCCTACAGGCTGAGTATCGCCTCCATGTATGCCATGCACGGCGCCGACTCCTACACCGCTCTTCTCCAACGCATGAAGCAATCCTTCGACCCCAACGACGTCCTCTCTCCCGGCCGCTACATCCCAGCGCAGGGCAAACGAGAGGGCGAAGCTTCGTCGGAACGTGAATTTTCATACGCTGCGAACCAAATTAGGTAGAAACCGTACTGCGAAAATCGGGAATCAGTACTACTTCCCCTAGACGAAAGCCCCCTATTGGGCGATACTAACAAAGGTCAGTACGCTAGGTGGTACTTCCACTGTGCGAGCTTGACGTTCGTCAGAGATATCGGAAGGGGAGGACTTCAAAACATGAAACGATCTCAGTTCAGCGCGGCTATTGTTATCGCCGCCGCAGGGCTATTACTATTACCAGGGTTGGCTTCGGCCACGCCCTTAAACGGGGTTTTGCAAGAGAGTAACTGCCTCGGCGGCGGCGTCACGGTCACGTTGACTAGCATTACATGGCTGGGCGGGACCGGATGTACGACCACGAGCACGACGGCTGGCATCGACTCGGCCGCTGGTACGGACATAACGTCCAACGTAGGTACTTTGCTGGCCGGCGTGGTCGGCACTATCACGGATCTGACGGCACCCACCACATTCCCGGTAACTGACTTCATCACGTTTTCCGGAACGGCGGACGGGTTGACGTCGGGCGGGGCCATCGATTTCAATTTGGCCGGGTTTTCCACGCCCTCTACAGCCTCGACGAACTGCGCAGCCGCCGTGTCCAATGGACAATCGTGCATCGCCGTCGCGGGCTCTCCGTTCCTGCTGACTTCTGACGGATCCGGGGACACGAATGTGACCCTGGAACTATTTGGCACGGTCACGGATGGTACCCTTACCACAGCTTTTACCGGTTCGCTCGAGACAACAGTGCCCGACGAGACCCCTGCTCAGGTCCAATCCATTGAACAGGCCGATGGATCTATCACTACCGGGCAGACCGGTTCATTGCGACTTGTGACCACTCCCGAACCGGCATCGTTTATCATGCTCGGCTCGGGGATGATCGCCCTTTCGTTGATCCGGAAGAAGTTCAAAGCACCGCGGGCATAAGCGCGCGAGGGGCTGATAGCGAACAAAAAAGGGGCACGGAGAAGCCGAAAGGCAATCCGTGCCCCTTTTTCCGTATGATGCCGGCTCTCGAATTCCAGCCTCGTCCTCTTTCGTTTGTCCTGGATACCCTTCGCGGTTGGCCTACCGCCGCCACTCCAGGCTCACCCGCGCGAAGCGGGCGGGCTGAAGCACCGCCGGTAGACGCTCGTTGAAGGTCAAACCCGTTACGTCGATTTCTTCAATCCTGTCGGCCTCGTTAGCCACATTCAGTGCGTCCATCGACACCCTCGCCGACCCTCCCAGCCAGCCAAAACCGCGGCTCAGGCGCAGATTCCAGTTCAGTACATGCTGGGAGCGGTTGCCTCCGCCGGAGTTTCCTCTCGGTGTCGTGTCCACCACAATCGGCCCCTGCGGCAGGCCGGTCACCAATAGCAATCGCGCGAAGGGCAGGCCATCCAGGTGGTTCACCGTGTTGGCGCATTCGACCGAGCCCAGCCAGCGCGGCAGACGCACGGCAAACTGCAGCTTCCCCACGTAAGCCCGATCGAAGTAGCCGCGGCCAGCGGCATTAATCCCGAAGTTCGGATTGAGGAACAGCGACCCGATCACGCCCGGGTCGTTCTCGATCGCCGCGTTGCCCGCGTTCGTCGGCCCATAGGATTTCACCGCCAGAAACGAAGCGTGCCAGCCGTGCCATCGCCAGGTTTGTCCGGCCTCGGCCACCATCCCCTCGTCCAGTTCGCGCAGCCCGGCGGGATTGGTCAGCAGGTAACGATCCTGGCCAAAGCTGGCCGGGTTCTGCGCGTACACCGTCAACTTTTTGTCGTCAAAAGTTCCGGCGACACGCGTGTACCAGTGGTCGAAGCCGGCCTGCTCGACGAGCCCGCGTTCGGCTGGCGGCGGCAAATTGTTCGAAGCCAGGAAACCACCGGCGTTGGTGGTGGCAAGCGCGCCGTGCCACCCGGTGACGAATTCGGCGGCGGACTCGGCCACCTGGGAGCCGAAAGCGCGCGCATCGCCGATCTCTGGGCTGTCGCGCACCGTCAGCTCTTCCACCGAGGCCAGGTCGGGAAATGCGGCCGGTGCGCCGGCAATGGAAACGGCGGCTCTGGGAAGCGGCCGCCCGTTGGAATCCACAATCGAACCGCGCAGTTCGCCCATGAGCGATTGCGCCGCCACGCCCCCGGCTCCGGCCAACGCCAGCCACGAAGCGCTCACCGCCGCAGCCAGGCGCGCCATGTCCGATGTAGACGGAGACAGCCGACGATCCGTTTCAGCTCGGCCGGCCAAGACTGTCCCACGGTGGGATAATGGCCGCATGGCACTCTCCAACGGAAAATTGCGCCGCATGAAGGCGCTGGCGAACGAACATGGAGTGATCGCGGCCGCCGCCATGGATCAGCGCGGCAGTCTGCAGAAATCTCTTGCCGCGGCCCGCCACGTGGCTACCCAGGAAATCACACCGGAGCAGATGAGCGAATTCAAGGTCGCCGTCAGTAAGGTCCTGACGCCGCACGCGAGCGCGATTCTGCTCGATCCGGAATTCGGACTGGCAGCGGCTGCGGCGCGCAGCGGCAACGCCGGCCTGCTGCTGGCTTACGAGCTGAGCGGCTACGACAACACGCACCCCGGCCGCCTGCCGGACCTGCTACCGCACGTCTCGGTGAAGCGCATCGTGGACTGGGGCGCGGACGCAGTCAAGATTCTGATTTACTACAACCCCTCCGAAGACGCCGCAGTGAACGACATCAAGCACGCGTTCATCGAGCGGATCGGCGCTGAATGCGAAACCCACGAGATCCCCTTTTTCCTGGAATTTGTGGGCTACGATCCGGCCGGTGGCGACGAAAAGGGACCGGAGTTCGCGCGCGCGAAGCCGGAGATCGTCAAGCACAGCATGGCCGAGTTCTCGAAACCCGAGTACCGCGTGGACGTGCTCAAGGTGGAAGTGCCGGTCAACGCCGAGTATGTGGAAGGCTCCAGCGTCTTTAAGGGTCAGAAAGTGTACAGCCGGCAGGAAGCCCTGGCGCATTTCCGCGAGGCCGCGGCGGCGGCGGGCCGACCCTTCATCTACCTCAGCGCGGGCGTGGCCAACGCCGTGTTCACCGAGGCGCTCGAAATGGCGGGGGAAGCCGGCACCGATTTTTCGGGCGTGCTGTGCGGCCGCGCCACCTGGAAAGACGGCATCCCGGTTTACGCCCGCCAGGGGGTGAAGGCGCTGGAAGACTGGCTGGAAAAAGACGGTGTGAAGAACATAGAAGCGGTGAACCACGCCATCCGCACGGCCAAGCCCTGGTACGCCAAGCTGGGTACTTCCGTGCCGGTGTAAGCGGGATGGCGCGCGGCGTGTCAGCTCACATGGTGGCGCATTGCGGCGCCAAACACACGCAACGAGAGCAGGCAATCGGAATTGCGAAGCCTGCCCTATCACCGCGACGGAATCGGCGCTGGTGGGGGCGGTAGGGGGCCTATCACCGTCACGTTCACCGGCGGGCTGGCCACGCCTCCAACCGTGACCACGACCGGCTGGGAACCAGGGCCTAATGAAGCCGGCACGTAGAAACTCACCTGGGTGGCGCCGGCAGTCGAAGGCGTCAATCCCACGAACCGGACGATTGCCGGGACACCGCCGACGGTGACCGAAAGCGGCAGGACCGGAGTGACGGTGCCGGCGGCAGGTGCCAAAAAAACAGTCCCCAGCGTCGGGAAGACATCGCCAGCGCCGTTCAGATACAAGGTGGCGACACCGCCCGCCTGGATCGACGGGTTGCCCACCAGGTTGCCGTTTCCATCCGTATAGATGGCTGGCGCCGAAGGCGCCACCTGGAACTGGAAGGCGGCCACTTGCCCGTTATTGACGATTCCCAGCATGGCCGGTCCAGCCCCCACTTCATAAGGGATTTTGAGATTGACTTGGTTGGGCGACACGTAGAGCAGAGGCGCGGCCTGGCCATTGATGGTAGCGGTAACCGAACCGGCGGCAAACGGCAGCGCGCCGCCTGAGAATGCTTGCGTCGTCGATGCCAGGTCGCTGCCAAAGACCGATATGAGCATCCCCGGCGCGCCGGTGGTCTGCCCGGAAGCGGAATTGGCTACGCCCGTGATCGACGTTCCGGCGCCCCCCAGCACGAACATCACCGGCACATTGACGAATTGCGGCACCGCGTTGGGGGATTGAATCGTGATGATGGCGCGGTACACGCCGGGCTCGTATCCGAAGCCCGAGGCAGTCAACATGATTTGCCCGGGGCCGGTGCCGGAAAGCTGCGAAACGCCGAGCCATCCCGCCGTGGGGTTAGCCGGGTGGACGGTGGCGGTCCAGGGCTGGGTGCTGTCGCCGATGCCCACCGCGAGGGTTGCCTGCGCGGTCTGGCTGACGCTTAACGCTGTCAAGGTGATGGACGCGGGCGATGGCGTAATCGTGGTCGGCTTGGCGGGTGCCGGTGCGAAGTTTACCTGCACCTGCTGGCTGAGGCCGTCGTCACGGACGGCGTAGACGTATTCGGTCGCTGGAGGGGTGATTCCGCTTTGGCAAAGCGTGCCTTGGAGCGATGCCCAGGATTGGATTCGGGTGGTGCCGAAGATGGGCGCGATTTGGCTGGATATATCGACGGTGCCGGCGTATAGGTTCTCGATCAGGTCCCAGTAACCGCCGGTATTGTCCAGGTTCAACTGCACCGCAAACGGGCAGGCGGCATTGGCCGCGTTCTGAGTCACCGTAAGTGGCGTTGCGGTGAACGAGTATTGGTTGTAAGTGGGGAGCGGATAATAGTTGACCGCGATTTGCCGCGACCAGGTCAGACCGGCCGCATCCACGCCGGTGAAGACGAAGGTGTGAACCAGGGGCGGACTCTGATTGCGCAGCACCACGTTGGTACTGAGCTGGCCGCCCGCCGGGATATCGGGCGATGGAAAGTATTGCGACAGGCTGAGCGTCTGGCCGTCCATGGTGAAGCCGGTGACCATGGCGGCAACGCCCGCCTCTTCATACAGAGTCAGAGTGGCCGGCCAGCTCAACCCCTGTGCGTCGGTATCGAGCGAAGGCCAAACCGTATTGGGGCCGGTGACCACTACCGCCGCCGCGCCCGTGGGCGTAGTGACCTGAATTTTCAGGAACGCGCCGCCCGGGCTGAAATTGGCGTCTCCGGAATACTGCGCCGTCGCATATAACGTGCCGGTTGCATCGAACTGGTAGGCCGGGGCCGAAAGGCTGGCGGTGCCGTTCGAGGAGAGCGCCGCCGTGCCGAGACCCGGGCCGCCGAAAATGCTGAAACTCACGGCTCCGGTGGGCCCGGCAACGAAGGGGGTTTCCTGTGCCGCCGCGGTCACCGTGGCGGTGAGTTGAACGGTCTGATTCAGCGTGGCTTTTGTTGGGCTGGCGGAGAGCCTGACCGTGACGCCGCCGGCAGCCTGATTCCAGAGGGTGAAGAGGTTGTTGGCGTCGATCGATCCCAACCCGATGGTCTGGTCGTACCCTGGCCCCGCGCTGTAGCCGAACGAGCCGGTGCCGCAATCGGGCGACCCCTGCGCGCACGGAACGATGTTATTGCCGGTGACGATATCGTGGAACGCGGAGGGCGAGCTTTGCGCCAGCCGGTAGAGCTGCGGATTGATGTTCCCCAAACCGGGCGAGGATTGGTAACCCTGCTTGATCTGATACTGGTTCAGCAGCGCCACTACACCGGCCATGCTCGGGGTGGCGCAGGATGTGCCGCCGACGCTGTAGAGAGAACCTTGGTAATAGATCAGGTAGCCGTCGTGGCCGGCCGCGCTGAAAGCCAAATCGGGCACGTCGCGGGCGCTGTCGTTTGGCACGCCAGGCCCGGTTTGCCAGGCCGGTTTGGAATACAGACGGCTGGCGCCTCCGCCGGTAGCTCCCATTCCCGCAGTGCTCGATTCATTCCAGGCGGCCTCGGGGATATAAGATAGCGCGGAAGCCAGAGTGCCGGCCGAATTGGTCGCGCTCCAATACGTGCCGGTACCTTCCACGAATTGGGAGCCGCCCATGCCGGTCACTTCCGGCAGCGTGGCGGGGAATGCGACGTCGCGGCCAAACTCGGCCATCGGTTCGGAATCGTTGGGATCGCATCCAGCGGCCCCGGTATCGCCCGAGCCCGCCAAAATGGTGATGCCTTCGACATTGGCCTGCTGTGCCGGCGTCTCCCAGTCGAGCCCGAAATCCACTTCGCAGGCGCTGTAGCTGATGCTGAGGATCGGCGCGAAGTCTTCGTCGATGGCAAACGTCATGGCGTCGTAAAAGTCGGTTCCGTAGACGTAATAGATGGTAGCTTTGGGGGCGATGGCGCCGGCCCATTCCAGGTCGAGATCGCCTTCGACCTGCGCGCCGTTGTAACCCGGGTCGGTGTCATACAACACTAGTTTCGGTGGGTTGGCGGGCAAGCCGAATTTGGTGCGGAATGCCGCGATGTCGCTGGTCAAAACATCCGATTCGCCCACCACGGCGATACTCTCGCCCGTGCCGTCGTAGCCCGCCCGCGCCAGCGGCGTCAGATCGTAAATGGTGGAGAAATCGGCTGGCGCGAGGTAGTGGTTGCCGGAGGTGGAGCTGGTATAAACGGGCTGGGGCTGGGTGACGGGCGGCCGCGTAGAAAAATCGTTCAGGCCCGCAAACCCGCCCACCACGTCCGCCAGCGCCAAGGGCACGGCCGGGTCGGCGGTATTGGCGAAGTGCGTTTCTCCGTTCACTTCGAAGCGGTGAACGGGGGTATGGAGCGCGCGGGTGACCTGACCGGCGGTTCCACTGAAGGCGATCCAATTGCGCCCGCGCGCCTGGTGCTCAATCGAAAATCCGGAGGACTGGAGCCAGGCGGTCACTTTGGCGGTGTCGCCCGCGCTCAACCCGAACCGGTCGCCGAACTGTTCGGGAGTGAGCCACTGATGGTAGCGGGGCGAGGCGGCGTCCTGCTGGTCCGCGAGCAACTGCGCCAGGTCGGCCTGCTGCGCCGCCGAGGGTTTCACCATCAGGACCATGTAATGCATCGCCGTGGCGGGATCGGCCACGCCGCGGTCGTATTGCCGCTGCGCCAGGTGATGCACGCCGGCGGGGATGGTGCGAACCTGGCCGGCGTTGACGGGCTGAACGATCCTATCCGGAGCGGCTGCCGATGCGTAAGTGGCGAAGGCCAGCGGTAGGCACGCCGCCACGGCTGTGCAAAGCGCCCGACCGATGGCAGGTCGCCGGCGGTTTGCCTGGAGTAAATGCCTCGAAAAAAGACGCAGCATAAGCCGATTAGTCTATCACTTCTGGGAGTTTAGTACCCTATCGTACTCATAGCGGCCATGGAGCGGCGCTTACCCGATCTGGGGATTTCGCGGCTTAGGCGGCAACCGCTCTCTGACGGTCGCGGCTCGGTTTTCTCTTGACATGTATTAGTAGACTAGTACATTATGATTTTGGATGAGCAAGCCAACCGATCCAAGAAACGGTTTCGCCTTTCGCCTGGACGCGCGCAGCGGGGTCCCCGTGTATCGCCAGTTGATCGACCAGGTGCTGGGCGGTATGGCGGCCGGCGCGCTGGCGGCCGGCGATCAGCTTCCCACCGTGCGCCAGGTGGCGGTGGATCTGTCCATCAACCCCAATACGGTGGCGCGGGCCTACCGCGAGCTGGAAATCCGCGGCGTGCTCGATACCCAGCAAGGCATGGGAACGTTCATCGGCCGGCAAAAGGTGCGGCGGGACGAAGTGGAGCGCCGTCGGCAGCTCCACCAGATGGTGGGCGAGTTTGTGGCGCGCGCCGGCGGGGCTGGTTTCAGCGTCGCCGAATTGTTGGAGCAGCTCCATGAGTTACTCGATCGTTAAAACGGTACTGCGGAGAATAGGAGACGATGCCATGAGGAAGGACCAGATCAAGGTGAGCCAGGTGGGAGTTGCGTTGTTCGCGCTTTCGGTACTGGCGGGCGCGGGCGGGAGCGCCCTTCTCGATGCCCGATGGCCGGGGATTGCCGGGGCCGCGGTGGGAGTCTATCTGCTGTTCGCCATTCGCGTGGCGGATCAATGGGAGAAGGTGGCCGTGCTGCGCCTGGGCCGGTACAAAGGGCTGCGCGGTCCGGGCCTGTTCCATATGATTCCGGTGGTGGATTCGCTAAGCCGTTACGTGGACCAGCGCATCCGCGTGGCCAGCGTGACCGCCGAATCCACGCTCACCCGCGATACCGTGCCGGTCAACGTGGACGCCATCTTTTACTGGATGGTCTGGAACGCCGAGAAATCGATTCTGGAAGTGGAAGATTTCGTGGAGGCCATTCGCATGGGCGCGCAGACCGCCCTGCGCGAATCGATCGGCCGCCACGAACTGGCGCAGATGATCACCGAACGCGAGTTGCTGGGGAAAGAGCTGCAGCGCATTCTCGACGAAAAGACCACTCCCTGGGGCATCACCGTGCAATCGGTGGAGATCCGCGACGTGCGCATTCCGCAAGCGCTCGAAGATATGATGTCGCGCCAGGCCCAGGCGGAGCGGGAACGGCAGGCCCGCAATATCCTGGGCCAGGCCGAAGTCGAAGTCGCCGACAAGTTCTCCGAGGCCGCGCGGGTGTACCAGAACAACCCGACGGCGCTGCACCTGCGCGCCATGAACATGCTATACGAGGCCATAAAGGAGCGCGGCTCGATGGTGATCGTCCCGTCGTCCGCCGTGGAAACCATGGGCTTCGGAGGCACGCTGGCCACGGCCTCGCTGACCGGCGCCAAACCGCAATAGCCAATCCGATAACCGATACAAAAGGAGTGTTCCCATGAAACGTATGCTCGAAGTGTGTCTCGCCGCCGTGGCGCTTGCCACCGCGGCTTCCTCGGCGGAAGGTTCTTCGTTCGCTGGAACCTGGGAGGGCCAGATGCAGGGCGTGAAAGCCGTGACCCTGGAAATCCAGGACGCGGGTGCCGTCGTCGCCGGCAGCGCCACCTTTTACGTGATCAAAGACGAAGGCGAGGGAAAACGAATCGGCGGTTCCACCCGCGTTGCCATGGAGCACGTGCGGTTGCATGACGCCGTCTTAGAGTTCGACGTGACGGTTCCAGGCGGAGACGACGCCGTCCATTTCCGCATGACCCTCGACGGCGGCGACGCGGCGGAGTTGAAGCGAGAGGCGCCTGAGCTGACGGTGGTCCTTCACCGGGAGGTTCGGATGTGAGGTGGGGCAGGCGGGTTCCGCCTGCCAGCGCGAACCCGAAGCGGGCTCGCCTTGAGACGACGCTCCCGAGCCGACACCCGCCGGCAAAGCGCATAATAAATGTGAACGTTGTGCGTTTCGTCGACCTGCATGGACGGGAAAATTGAGGTTGTGACCGGCGCCGCCGCGGAATCGACAGTTGCGGACAAGGCGAAACTCCGGGCGGACTTTCGGCGGGCCGCGCGCGCCGCACTGGGGATTGGGCGCGGCTGCGTCGGCGGCTTGGCGGCTGTCGCCCTAGTGACGTTCTGTGCCTTCCGCCTGCATCTGAACCTCTCCACCACGGGCTCTCTCTATTTTCTGATCGTGGTGATGGTTGCGGTTATCGAGGGTTTTTGGGAAGCCAGCGTTACATCGTTTGTCGCGGTCAATTGCCTCAACTACTTTTTTGTCCCGCCCGTGCTCACCTGGAGGGTTTCGAACCCGCAAGACTGGGTCGCGCTCGCCACTTTTGAGATCACCGCGCTAACCGTGAGCCGGCTCTCGACACGGGTACAGGCCCAGACCAGAGCGGAAGCGCGGCAGCGAATGGAGATCGAGAAACTCTACCAGTTGAGCCGCCGCATTCTTCTTCTCGATCGCCGCCGGACCATCGGTCCGCAGGTCGTAGCCCTGATTCAGGAGATCTTCCATACGGAATCCGCGGCCCTGTTCGACGCCACGCTGGCGCGCCTGGATTCGACCGGTTCCCGGGCAGACGATCTCGAGCACCTGGCGCGCGACGCCTATTTCCAGGACGCCGCGCTGCAGGGCAAATCCGGGCACGCGTCGGCGCAGGTGCTGCGGCTGGGATCGAGACCGGTGGGCGCGCTCGCGCTCTGCGGCTCGGAGGTGGGCCGGCTTACGATGGCATCGATCGCCTCGCTCGCCGCCGTTGCGCTGGAGCGCGCGCGCTCCTTCGAAACCGAGAGCCGGGCCGAAGCGGCGCGGCAGACCGAACAACTTCGAACCGCGGTCCTCGACTCGCTCGCGCACGCGTTTAAGACGCCGCTGACGGCGCTACGTACGGCAAGCTCTGGACTGCTGGAAGCCGGGCGCCTCTCCGGCGACGACCTCGAAATGGCCGCCCTCATCGACGAGCGGGCGGAGCATCTGAATCGTCTCACCACCGAGCTCCTGCAGATGGCGAAGATCGACGCCGCCGAAGTCAGGCTGCGGCAGGAGCGCATTTCCGTGCTTACGCTGATTGAGGATGCCGTCGAGACGAATCGCGAGCGGCTGCATGGCCGGCGAATCGAGGTGTCCGATATCGCGCCGCACCTGGATGTCTGGGGCGACCGCCAGCTTCTCGGCACGGTGCTGGAGCAATTCATCGATAACGCGTCCAAGTATTCGACCCCGGGATCTCCGATCTCCGTCGTCGCCGAGGAGAATCTGGGAGAGATCGTTATCGCCGTACATAATGACGGTCCGCCCATCCGGGCCGCCGATCGGGAGCGAATCTTCGAGCGGTTTTACCGCGCCGAAGAATCGCGGTATCGGGCGCCGGGAACCGGACTCGGGCTGTCGATCGCCAGGAAAGCCGCGGAAGCCCACGGCGGCCGTACCTGGGTAATCAGCGAAGAAGGTGCCGGGACGACGTTCTTCTTCGCTCTGCCGCGCGGTGCAAGGGCTGAAATCAGGAGGCAATCGGGTGCAGTCGCAGGGCAAGGTACTGATCGTTGACGATGAGATCTCCATTCGGCGAGCGCTTCACAGCTCGCTCCAGGGAATGGGGTTCACGGTGGAAGATGCGTCCACCGGTGAAGCGGCCGTGGATCTGGTGCGGCAAGCCGAATACGATGTCCTGCTTCTGGACATCAATATGCCGGGGATGGGAGGCATCCGGGCGTGCCGCGAAATACGGAAAAGTCTGCCCCGGCTGGGGATTCTGATGCTGACGGTGCGCGACAGCGAGGAAGACAAGGTTGCGGCGCTCGATGCGGGCGCGGACGATTACATCACCAAGCCATTCCACGTCCGCGAACTGGCGGCGCGAATCCGGGCCGCGGTTCGGCGTTCCTGCGCTTCCGCGGTGGAACCCAATGCCGTAATCCGGATTGGAAACATAGAGCTGGACCCGGCTCGCAGGCTGGTTCGCAAGGGCGGCGAGCCTGTTCACCTTACGCCGAAGGAGTACGACCTGCTGCACGATCTTATGGCGCATGCCGGTTTGCCGCTGACGCACGCGCGCCTGCTGCGTGCGGTGTGGGGTCCGGAGTATGGGGGAGAACTGGAGTATCTTCGGACTTTTGTTCGGCAGTTGCGCAAGAAGATTGAAGACGACCCGGCCGAGCCCGCCTATCTGCTGACTGACAGCCACATCGGTTACCGGTTCGCCGAGGCGAAGCCGGTAACCGTTGAGGAAAACGCCTGAAAGCGGGCCGGACTAGGACGCGGTAGTCGCCCGAGAGTGCTCGGGCACCAGCGTGGTGCGTCCCGTGCTGCGGCTGGTCTTGACGAAAAAGATGGCGCCGTAGATCGCCCATACCAGCGCGATGCCCAGCGCCAGCAGAGGCTCCATCTTGGTGCCATAACCCATAAACGGCCCCACCAGGTAAAAGGCCATGCACACCAGGTTCGCCACCAGGCCGAAAACCGGAATCGCCACGTGCCGCAGAGCGCTGAACTTGGGGTGCTTGTGGTAAGCCACCATGCAGATGGTGCAGCTCAATCCATACAGCAGGAACGTGCCGAAATTGGATGCCAGCGTCACCACCAGCAGGGAATTCGGCAGCGCCGCCATTTTATCGTGGGTGCTGTAGCCCAGGCTCGACCAGAAGCCGGGCGGTAGAGCTTTGATCGCCGCATCGGTAGGAGCGCTTCCGTCGCCGAACGCCATCACCACACCGATGCAACCCACCACCGCCGAGATCGCCGCCAGCGTCCAGATGGCACGGTGGGGTGTGAGCCGTTCGGAGTGCAGCAGTCCGAAATGCTCCGGCACTTCCTTATCCTTGCCCATGGCGTAGGTCACGCGCGCCCCGGTGTTCATGCAGGACAGGGTGGTACCGATGAGCGCCAGAAACACCGTCACCGCCTCGCACAGCATGAAAACTCGCCCGCCGCCCGGCCCGAACGTGGCGTTCCCCACCACGATCATCATGTCGCCGATGGGAGCCGCCGATCCGCTAGCGGTCTGCATGGTGTAGCCGCTGTTCAGAAAGTAATTAGCCGCGAAGTATTCGAACAGGTAGCACACCACGCCCTGTACCAGCAGGGAAGCGATCACGGCGATGGGAACGTCGCGCTTCGCATTGCGCGCTTCGCCGCCCATGGAGGTGACCGATTCGAATCCCACCAGGATCAGAATCGCCACCGTGGCCTGAATGAAGGCCCAACTGAAATTATGAACGCCCACTACCGATCCCGCACTGGAGTGCGACAGGAAGTTGCCCTTCTCGTCCTGGGTCGGATAGGCGACCAGAAACGGCACCGGTTTGCCGGTCGCGTCCAGTTTCGGTTTCGGCACGCCGGCGGCGTCGCGCAGAATCACGTCGGTCGACTGGCCGCCCACCACCTGCTTTTCGGTGGCGAACTCGTAAGTGTAGGCGTCGCCCGAGGCCGGGTCGAACTGGTAGCCGGCACTGCCAGCCGGATGATTGGTCCGGTAGCCCAGCGCCAACACCGCGAACACCACCAGCGCCGCAATTTGAACCACATTGATGGCTACGTTCACCGCGGTGGAACCGGTGACGCCGCGATTGGCGATGTAGGCCACCACGAAAGAGAAGGCTACCGCGACTATCATCATGAAAGCGGGCCCAGGATTGGACGCATTCATGAAGTTGGGCCAGAGCGTGCCCGCCAGATAGCCGCAGAGGATGCCCATGACGCCCACCATCACGCCGGGGTAGATCCAATAATACAGATGGGAACCCCAGCCCACGATAAACTTGGAAAGCCGCGCGTAACGCCAGACCGTGGCATGGTTCAGAAAGGATTGTTCGGCGAAATAGTACGAGCTGCCGGTCCCCGGATACAGCTTGGCCATTTCCGCATAGCAGACCGCCGTCGCCAGGCACAATAGCAAGGCGAACACGATTCCGATCCACATGGAGGGCGACGTGGAGCCCTCCGTGGCCTGAATGAAAAAGGTCAGCCACAAGAAAGCCCCCGGCGCGATGAGCGCCATGGCGTTCATGGTAAGCCCTGTGAGACCCAGGGTTTGTTTCATCGTAACTTCGGGTTTATCTGCCATCGTTAGTCTCCTAAGTTGTTCTACGAACCGCGATCTCGGAACGGGGAGAAAGGGACTTCCTGACGTGCCGCCCTCTCGTTTGCACTTATTTCTTCGGCGCTATGTATGCGATCAGCCCCAGCGTGGCCGTCGTTTGGGTTTTGGCGCTGCTTGGCTGGTTGTTCTTCTCAAAAAAGGGCTGGTCCGACCAGTCGGTGCGGAATTCCGCGCGGGTCATTAGCCATCCGGATATCTTGTATTCGCCCGTCAGGGTAAATTCCTTTACGGTCTGGGCGGTTCCAGTGGTAAACCCGTTATGGTCGTCGTAGAATTCCAGACGCGAGGCGATCGCATAGTTCTTGCCGATTGCGTACCGGGCCGCGCCTGCCACTCCCGCCCATGTACTGGCGCCGGGGCCGACGCTCTTATCGTGACCGTAATCCACATTGAGGTACCAGGTGAAATTGTCAGTCTGGTTGACGGCCACGGTGCTGTCGTAGATATTGCGCCACCCCTTGGTGGTGCCTGGATGCTCCGGCCCGACATAGTCGGTATTGGTCCAGGTGACCTTTTTCCATGCATAAGCACCGCTGAAACCATAAGTCTTCCCGCTGTTGATGGGTTCGACGTTGTTCCAGCCGTTCACCACTTGAACGCTTCCGGTGAAATGGGAGCCGACCGGGAATTGCAGCCGAAGCCCGGTATGCGAATAGGGTATGGCATAGGCGAAAAGCAGCGAGCGGGAATAGTTAAAGTTCTGATTGGTCTGGATGACTTCCGCTCCGGCAGAGGTTACAAACTCTCCGGCATCGAGTTCGACGCCGTGCCAGGATTTCGGCTTGAGACTGACATAAGCCTGCATGAAGTATTTCCAGGCGTTCGGATCGCGGTTGCCGGCGTGGATAATGTCGAAGTCCTGGCCGAAACCGACGTCGAGATGAAAGCCGACCGGAGCCGGCGCATGGTCAATCGTCACCATACCCATGCCGACGTGGGCCGTGTCGGAGCGCACGTCGAAGGCTCGCAGCCCGTTGACGCCGGACGCCGGGTCGTTGAGGTTGGCGTCTACGTACCCGTCGAACATAAAGTCGAACTCCGTACCCCATTGCCTGAGAGGGGAATCCGGCGGAGGGGCAGGAGCCGGTGCAGCGGCCGGTGTCTGTGTGGCCGGAGGATTGTCTGGCGTCTGTGCCTGGACGACAGCGGCGGCGCTCAGCAGCAGCGCGGTGCCCAGGGTCGTGCAATATACTCCCCGCATGATAGACCTTCCTTCGAACTTGAATGAGAGTTATTCGGGCACGAAGACGAGATGCGTGCCGTGGAAGGCGGTGCGGACCGGGCGAGCCGCCATAAGGATTTCTTTAGGTCAAGTGTATGGCCTGTTCCTAACAAAACGAAATAAATAATTTCTATTAATGTAATCCAAAGAACTCTTGCTGTTTTATCGGCGCATCTCTACAGAGACATTAGTCGGGTGGTGCGGCATCCTCGGCGGGCGACGGCGGAGCCGTGTTGAAGCCGCACCGTCCGGCATGTGACAATTACGGTTCATTCCATGGAAGAACTGAAAAAGCTGATACGGGAAGTGCCCGACTTCCCAAAACCCGGAATCCTGTTCTACGACATCACCACCCTGCTCAAAGTCCCGGACGGGTTTCGGGCCGTCATCGACGGACTTAAAGAGCGCTATCGCGGGACCCACATCGACCTGGTGCTGGGCATCGAAGCGCGAGGATTCATCTTCGCGCCCGCCCTGGCGTACGCCCTCGGCGCCGGCTTTGTGCCGGTGCGCAAACCCGCCAAACTTCCCGCCGAGGTGGCAGCGGTCACCTACGATCTGGAGTATGGTAGCGACACTTTGGAGATGCACCGCGACGCGATTGGCGCCGGTGCGCGGGTTTTGATCGTCGACGATCTGCTGGCCACCGGAGGCACGGCCGCCGCCGCCGCGCGCCTGGTGGAACAACTGGGCGGCCAGGTAGCCGGTCTGGCGTTCGTGATCGAGTTGACCTTCCTCGGCGGCCGGACCAGGCTCCCCGGCTACGAGCTGTTCTCCCTGCTGCAGTACGACAAATGAGCGCGACGCGCCGGGCGCGGGTACGCGCGCTGGCGAAAATCAATCTCGATCTGCGGGTTCTCGGGCTCCGGCCCGACGGCTACCACGAACTGCGCACCATCTTTCAAACCGTATCTCTGGCGGACACCATCGACCTCGAATTCACGCCCGGCCGCCATACGCGGGTCGATCTGGCCGACCCTCTGGCCATACCGGACAATCTGGCGCAACGCGCGGCTTGCCTGGTGCTGGAATCGGCCCACGTTTCCGGAGCGCTCGACATTCGGCTGAGCAAGCGGATCCCCATGGGTGCGGGCTTGGGTGGAGGTTCGAGCGACGCCGCCGCGATCTTGCTCGCTTTGCCGGTTCTGGCCGGCTGCCACCTTCCGCTCGAAACCCTGCTGTCGCTGGCGCGGCAACTGGGAAGCGATGTGCCCTTTTTCCTTCTCGGCGGCCGCGCCGTAGGCATTGGGCGCGGCACCGAGCTTTTCCCACTTCCCGACGGTCAGCCCTTCGCGGGCGTGCTGGTGGCTCCGGGGCTGCACGTTTCCACCCCCGCCGCCTACCGCGCCTTGAGCCCCAGTTTGACAAGTGAATCCCAACAAAATAAAATAGTTAGTTTCCAGTCGCAAGCGTGGGAAGTGGCTGGCTCGGGTACCCCTGTTAACGATTTTGAAACGGTGGTACTCAAACAGCATGAGGCGCTGGCGGAGCTGAAGCACCGCTTGGCGAAGTGTGGAGCGGTTCAAGCCATGATGACCGGCAGTGGTTCCGCGGTGTTCGGTTTGTTCCCTTCGGCCGCGCTGGCGGCCGCCGCCCTTCGTTCCTTCGGAAAGGAAAACGCAGTTCGTATTTCGTTGGTAACCAGGGCGCGCTACCGATCGTTGTGGTGGCGGGCTCTGGCGGAACACTCTTCTGGTAAGATATGGCCGCCCCAAACCCGATACATGCCATGATGCACGACCGCATCCAGATTTTCACCGGTACCGCCCATCCGGCTTTGGCGAACGAAATCTGCGCCCACCTCGGAATCGCCCTGGGTAACGCCGACGTGCGCCAGTTCGCCGACGGTGAAATCCGTCTGCAGATCAATGAAAACGTGCGCGGTGCGGACGTCTTCGTCATCCAGCCCACCTGCGCCCCGGTGGAGCGTAATCTGATGGAGCTTCTGCTGATGATGGACGCGCTCAAGCGCGCCTCGGCGGAACGCATCACCGCGGTGTTACCCTATTATGGGTATGCCCGCCAGGATCGCAAGGATAAGCCGCGGGTCCCGATTTCCGCCCGCCTGGTGGCCGCGGTGCTCGAAACCGCCGGTGCCAGCCGGGTATTGACGCTGGATTTGCACGCCGCGCAGATCCAGGGCTTTTTCGATATTCCGGTGGATCATCTGTTTGCGTCCCCGGTCATGATCGAGCATTTTCGCGGCGGCGCCTCGGCGGATTGGACGGTAGTATCGCCGGACGCGGGAGGAGTGGAGCGCGCCCGGGCGTTTGCCAAGAGATTGAATGCGCCGCTGGCGATTATCGACAAGCGGCGGGAGGAAGCCAACGTCACCGAAGTGATGAACGTGGTAGGCCACGTCAGGGGCCGGCATTGCCTGCTGGTGGACGATCTGATCGATACCGCCGGTACGCTGGTGAAAGGTGCGGAAGCTCTGATCAAGAACGGCGCTTCCGGGGTTTCGGCCTGTGCCAGCCACGCGGTGCTGTCCGGTCCGGCGGTCCCCAGGATCGAGGAGTCGGCGTTGCAGGAAGTGGTTTTTACGAATTCGATCCCGCTTTCCAAAGAGGCGCAGGCTTCGAAGAAGATCAAGTCGGTATCGGTGGCGCCTCTGCTGGCGGAGGCGATCAAATCGATTCACGAGGAGACTTCGGTCAGTGTGTTGTTTATTTAAGAGCCGTCAGCGATCGGCTTTCAGCTTCGGGCGCGTTGCGTCGAGGATGCGAGCTGAAAGCTGATGGCTGAAAGCTGAGAGCTAATTTCGCGGAGTACACGAACCCACGGTAACCCGGGCCCTCCATTCCAGGCCTGGGCCAACGGACTTCGCCTCCGCCAGGAGAGTATCGAGTGAAAAGAGATATTACCGTCGCCGCCGAGGTGCGTGCCTCGCGCGGCAAGAACGAAGCGCGCCGTACCCGCCGTGACGGCCGCATTCCGGCCGTCGTCTACGGAGCTTTCCAGGATCCGGTCAGCGTATCGGTCAACCCGCGCGAGATTATGAAAATCGTGCGTAGCGCAACCGGCTTCAACACCATCTTCAACCTGGCCATCGCCGGCGGTGAGACCACCCCGGTCATGGTGGTGGACCAGCAGACCGACCCCCTCAAGGGCACCCTGTTGCACGCCGATCTGAAACGCATCGATCTGAGCCGCCGTATCCGCGTCACCGTTCCGGTGCACGTCACCGGAGAACCCGCGGGCGTCAAGGTACAGGGCGGTCTGCTCGAAATCATTACCCGTGCCATCGAAATCGAGTGCCTGCCGGACGAGATTCCGGAATCCTTCACCATCGACGTCGCTGAGCTGATGATCGGGCAGAGCAAGCGGTCGAGCGACGTGGCGATTTCCGGCTCCGTCAAACTCATCAGTTCGCCCGATACGGTGATCGCCCATATCGTGACTCTCCGCGCCGAGGAAGAAGCCGCGCCTGAAGCCGCCGCGGCCACGCCTGAAGCCGCACCCGCCGCCGGCACCGAGCCCGAAGTCATCAAGAAGGGCAAAAAAGACGAAGCCGCCCCGGCCGAAGACAAAGGTGAGAAGGGCAAGAAGAAATAGTCCTCTATGTTCCTGGTGGCCGGCCTGGGGAACCCCGGCGAAGAGTATGCTCTCACGCCGCATAACATGGGTTTTCTCACCGTGGACAGGCTGGCGGAACGGCATGGGATTCGCGTCACGCGGAAGGATTCCAAGGCGCTCACCGGTGTGGGCGATATCGGCGGCGAACCCGTGATGCTGGCCCAGCCGCAAACGTTCATGAATCTGAGCGGCGTTTCGCTGGCGCCGTTGATGGAAAAGCACGCCATTGGGCTCGATCGCCTGGTGGTGGTTTACGACGATCTCGATCTGGGCTGGCTGGCGCTCCGGATCAAGCCGAAGGGTTCGGCCGCCGGACACAACGGCATGAAATCCATCGTCGCCTGTTTGGGATCGAGCGAGTTCGTTCGGGTTCGGTTGGGAGTTCATCCGGGCCCCCCGCTGTCGGGTGGCAAGGAATATCTGCTGGCGCCGTTGCGGCGCGCGCAGAGCAAGGAATTGGATGACTTCGTCGGCTACGCGGCCGGCGCGGTGGAATCCATAATCGCCGAAGGCGTCGTTAAGGCCATGACGAGATTCAATCGTCGCGCCCCAGGCTTAAATGAAGAGGAAGCATGAGGATTTACGAAGAGCTGTTTATCGTGAAGCCGGATGCTCCGGAGGAGGAAGTCGATCAGTTCGTGGAGACCCTGCGAACTCAGTTGACTTCGGCCGGAGCCACCGTCGACAAAGTCGAAAAGTGGGGCAAGCGCAAGCTGGCCTACAAAGTGGATAAGTACCGCGAAGGCGCCTACGTTCTGTTTCAGTTCTCCGGCGGCGCGGAAATCGTCAAGGAACTGGAACGCCGCCTGCGCGTTTCCGACGTGGTGATCAAGTTCCTGACCGTGCGCATCGATGAGACGCTCAAACGGCTGGAAAAGCGCAAGAAAGCGCGCGACAAGCGAACCGCCAAACGGGGTTCCAACGTGCCCCCCGCCAATGCACCCGCGCAGCCGTCCCTGGCGCAACAGATCAGCGAAGCTCCGGCTATGCCGGGCGTCCCGAAGGAGTCCTAACCCATGCCGGAATCGAAAGGTAGACCAGGCAGCGCCGGCCAGCGCCCCACCGGAGGCGATAAAGCCGTCGCCACCCAGAAGAAACAATACTTCCGGCGCAAGAAAGTGTGCCGCTTCTGCGTCGAGAAGATGGACGATATCAATTACAAGGACACTAAGACGCTGCACGCCTTCGTGGCGGAACGCGGTAAGATCGTGCCCCGGCGCATTTCCGGCGTCTGCGCACCCCACCAGCGGCGGCTCGCCGATGCCATCAAGAAGGCCCGCAACATCGCGCTGCTGCCCTTCGCGGCGCAAGTGTAAGGCAGGAGGATTCCAACCATGGAAGTCATTCTCAGAGAAGATATCGATAAGGTGGGCGTGCGCGGCCAGGTGGTGAAAGTGGCCGCGGGCTTCGCCCGCAATTACCTGCTGCCCAAACGCCTGGCCGTCGCGGCCACCGGCGCCAACAAGAAAATCGTCGAGCAGGAACGCCAGGCTTACCTCCGCAAGGATGCCAAGCTCCACAGCGAAGCCCAGGATTTGGCTAAGCTGCTTACCGGAGTTTCCGTAACCATCGTTCAGAAAGCCGGCGAAAACGATCAGCTCTTTGGCTCGGTAACCGCTAAGGATATTTCCGATGCCCTGGCCGCCAAGAACTTCACCATCGATCGCCGCAAGGTCCAGCTTGACGACCCCATCAAGCAGTTGGGCGAGTTCAAAGTGCTCATCAAGGTCCACAAGGATGTGACCGCCGAAGTTACCGTAGTCGTCGCCAAGGAAGAGTAGCAGCCTTCGTGTAAGACAGGCCGCGAGGCCTGTCTTACATTTAACTAACCGGTAAGCCTCACCTTACCTCTCACCCGATTTAGGCTTGCGTCTCGACGGCGAGTCGGGGCCCGTCGCCGGTACACTAAGGGCTGGCAACTGTAAGCCGATAACTGCCAACTGATAACTGCCTGACTGAGAACTGTCAATTGCCGGCTTATTCCCCGAGTACTGGTACTCTGCTGGCAGCTATCTCGATTTGTGAACGCTCCCAGCTATCGGGCAAGCGTTCCGGCCGCATTTATCGGTACCAGGGAGAATTAGTACCTTGCAGGGCCAAACTTGTTGTTCAAAGGACACATTCGTAATAGACTCCAATTAGGTTGCGTATGGATTTAGCGAAAGTCCTGGTGGAGTTGCGCGCTGAGCTGGACAATCTGGATGCTGCGATCCTGAGCTTGGAGCGACTCAAACAGGAAGGCCACCGGCGGCGCGGACGCCCTCCGAAGTTACTGGCGGAACTGCGCAAATCGGAGCGAACCGGGGAGCACTTGACTCATGCGGCCAGGACCAAGACCGATTCCGGCAGCCCTTCAACCTAAAGGCCAATTCGGGGTACGGAGGGATTCCGAATCGGGCGGGGTCAAAGGTCGGGGCGGAGCCATGAGAGCGCTTACTGAAACTCCAACTCCGGTTTCGCGCCTGGTTTGACACCCACCAAGCGAAGACCTTAATCTGGATGTGGATTGACGTCTTTAACTAATCTGGAAAAGGCCCCGGCAGTGGAACTGCTCACTTGGGCCATCGCGTCGTTCGGCCGGCGTTTTGGCATCGTCACCAGCTTTCAGAAAGAGGGCATGGTGCTGATCGATATGGCGGTGCGGATCGATTCGCGAACTCGTGTGATCACCCTCGACACCGGGCGCCTGCCGCAGGAAACGTTCCAAATGATCGAGACCGTGCGGCAACGTTACGGGATCGAAGTGGAAGTGGTGTGTCCGGATGCCGGCGACGTCAGCCGCATGGTGACCGGGCTCGGTCCAAACCTCTTCCGCCAGAGCGAAGAGCTCCGGCATCTGTGTTGCGAGGTCCGCAAGACCAGGCCGCTCGAGCGAACGCTCACCGAGTTTGGCGCCTGGGCGACCGGGCTGCGGCGCGGCCAGTCCCCCGACCGGTTTGGCATCGGTAAAATTGAGGAAACCGGCGGAAAAATCAAGTTGAATCCCCTGGCCGATTGGACCGGCGCCGACATGGAAGAATACCACCGGCTGCACGACCTCCCGCTGCACCCGCTTTATGCCGCCGGCTACGCCAGTATTGGCTGCGCGCCGTGTTCGCGCGCCATCGAAGCCGGCGAGGACTCCCGGGCCGGCCGTTGGTGGTGGGAGAGCGGCGGGAAAAAAGAGTGCGGCATTCACTTCTTGCCCGATGGCTCGGTGCGCCGCCTCGATTCCCAGAGCTAAGTGCAGGTCCGAACCGCGACCGTTCAGGAGCGTTTGCCGGAAAGGCGGCTGTAATTGCGAAAGCGAATCTGGATCCCATGAATACAGGCTTCACTCTCTGGTTCACCGGCATGTCCGGCGCGGGCAAGAGCACCATTTCCGCCATTCTCGCCGAGCGTTTGCGCGCGCTCGGAGCCAAAGTCGAGGTGCTCGACGGCGACGTGGTGCGCACTCACCTCTCCAAGGGGCTGGGTTTCAGCAAGGAGGATCGGGACGAGAACATTCGCCGCATCGGTTTCGTGTGCGAGTTGCTGTCCCGCAACGGGGTCGTCGCTATCGCCGCCGCCATCTCCCCGTACCGCGCCGTGCGCGACGAGATTCGCGCGCGCATACCCCTCTTCGTGGAAGTGTACGTCGAGTGCCCCGTGGAGGTGCTGGCGCGGCGCGACGTCAAGGGCCTCTACCGGCAAGCCCTCAATGGAGAGATCGGCCAGTTCACCGGCATCACCGATCCCTACGAGCCCCCGCTCAATCCCGAGGTGACCGTAAACTCCTCGCGGGAAACCCCGGAGGAAAGCGCGCGGCGAATCTGGGCTACACTGGAACGTTTGGGTTTCATCGACTTTGATCGATCTACATTCCCACACCAATGAATCCGACGGCTCCTCGTCGCCCCAACAGCTCATAGACGAAGCTCTTCGCGCTGGCGTGGAGGTTCTGGGCATTACCGATCACGACACGTTTACCGGCATCGATCTGGCCCGCGACGCGGCCCGGCAAGCCGGGGTCGAGTTGATTTGCGGCATTGAGCTTTCCACCAAGCTGCACGGAAAATCGGTGCATCTGCTGGGATATTTTCCGTCGGAGGACGCCCTGGGGCCTTTTCGCGCCTGGGTGCTGGAGCAGCAGGCTTCGCGGCGGGAACGCAATGGCCGGCTGGCGATACGCCTGCGCGAGCTGGGGCTCGACGTCACTGTCGAAGAGGCCGAAGCCCTCGGCAAAGGCATGACCGGCCGTCCCCATTTCGCCAAGCTGCTGGTCGACAAGGGCTACGTCTCAAACCTCCGCCAGGCCTTCGACGACTACCTGGACGAATCGGCCAAAGGCTACGTCTACCGTCGCGAACCCGGATTTTCCGAGGGCGTCGCGGCCATTCGCCAGGCCGGCGGCATCGCCTCGCTGGCCCACCCCATCCGCGTCCATGAGGACGTTCCCGCCCTCATGCCGGGGCTCTGCGACGCCGGGTTGAACGCCCTGGAGGCGTATCACAGCGACCATGGCCCGGCCGAAACCGAGCTGTATTTGCAACTTGCCCGGCGCTACGGACTGCTGGTCACCGGCGGGTCCGACTACCACGGCACCATGAAGCCCGATGTCCGCCTTGGCACCGGCTGCGATGGCAATCTCCACGTCCCGCCCAAAGTGGTGGAAGCTCTCAAAGCCGCTGCCGGCCGATAGCGCCCAGGCGAATTCGCCACGGCAGCCAGGCCGACTCCCAAATCTTACCCATCGACATTTTAGACTGGCCCTCCCGCCGCTCCTCAAACCGGATGGGATTTTCCCGGAAGCGGCAGCCCTGCCGCGCCAGCTTGTATTTCAACTCCACCAGAAAGGCGTAGCCGTCCGACACGATGGCGTCCAGCGGGATCGCGGCCAGGGCGCCCGCCCGCATGCACATGAAACCGCAAGTCGCATCCCGGATGGGCAGACCGAGCACGGCGCGAACATAAGAGTTCGCCGCGCGGCTCAACAGGCGCCTCCCCAGCGCCCAGTTCCCGACCGAACCGCCCGCCACGTAGCGCGATCCCAGCGCCACATCGTTCGTCTCCAGCAACTCCAGGAGCCTCGCAATCACCGCCGGATCGTGCGAGAAATCCGCGTCCATGGTAACGATGGCCTGGCACCATTCTTTCGCCAGCAGCAGACGGAATCCGTCCAGATAGGAGCGGCCGAAGCTCGGCGCACCGCTGCGCGCCAGCAACTCCAGGTTGGGATGGCCCGGTTGCAGCCCACGCACGATCCCCGCCGTGCCGTCCGGGGATTGATCGTCCACAATCAGCAGATGAATCTCCGGATAAAGGCGGAATATGGTCTCGACAATCTTGGCAACGTTCTCGGCTTCGTTAAAGGTGGGCACCACCACCGCTGCGTTTCGCGTTGCGATCTTCATGGAGTCAGTAGGACAGGCCTCCTGGCCTGTTTCCGTTGAACTGGCCAATCGTGCTGAAATTGGGATCAGACCTCGCCGCCCGGCCCAGAACCGAAAGCGCCGTACCCGGTTCGAAATACTCGGAGCGCAGGAAAGCCATCGCCACCACCCGGCGCGCCCGCGGCGAATAAACCGCCGAGGTCACTTCACCGCCCTCTTTCTCCCCTGCCATCACCTTGCTGGCCGGCGGAATTTCCGCCTCGCCCTCGATTTCCAGGCGCGCCAGTTTACGGTTCACGCGGCCCTGGGCGCGAATCCGTTCCACGATTTCCTGACCGATGTAGCAGCCCTTTTGGAAGGATACGGCGTGCATCTGCTGGCTTTCCTGGGGCAGCGTGGTATCGCGGATATCCTCGCCGTAGCGCGGCTTGCCGTTTTCGATGCGGATGCGGCGGGCGTCTTCCGCCGTGGCCGGCACCACTCCGGCGTTCTCCAAACGGCGGATCCACTCCCCGGCGGCCTCGCGTTCGCCGTACACACGGAAGCCCGCTTGGCCCGTCAGGCGGAACGGCGCCACCGTCCCGTCCGCCACCGCCGCGCGAATCGCCTGCCCGCCGGGGCCTTCGGTAGCCGGCCCTTCGATACCCAGCGCCACCGTCGACGCCGTCCGGTCTTCGAGCTCCACCTGGTCGGCCACCTTGTATCGCAAAATGTGCGCCATCACTTTTTCGCGCAGATCCGGCTCGGTGTCGATTAGAAAATGATCCTCAACGCACAACAGCTCGAAATCCGCCTGAATGCGCCCTTGCGGGCTGAGCAGAAAAGCGTAGCAACCCGAACCGGGTGCGAGATTCTTGATATCGTTGCTCGAAATGTTGTGCAACAGCCGCGCCCGGTCCCGCCCGCGCACCATTACCCGCCCGCGCGCCGACAGATCGATCCATGCCGCCCCGCTCGCCAGCGCTTCATAACCCGCAGTCATTCTTCCATCTTACCGGGCCGCCAGCGGATGGCGCAGGCTTTAGCGACTAAGATTGCCGGCGCCAGGAAAGTGGAGGCGCGGATTGACGCCGCCGAAGGCCGGCTCGAAAGCCGCCGCTGCCGGCCGGGGGGTCTGCGCGACGGGCGCGCTCAAGTAGTAGGGACGGACGCTTTTTCGGCTTTGCTCTCCTCGAACAGCTTGAGATCAACCTGATAACGGACCTTCTGCTTGTCCCGGAACGGGGAGCAAGGCAACTGCTTTGGTGGCGCAGGCGGTTCCGCCTGCGATTTGTGATTTTTTCCACAGCTTCCCAGGGGGCGTTTTTCTTAATACGTGGCCGTAATTGGGAAGTCGAGCACTAAGTCAATGCTTTCTCCGCGTCGCCCGCCCTAGAATATGTGCCGCAAGTAGGTCGAAATCGCGATCGCCACCAAGCCCGAGACGGCCCCGCCCGCCAGCACCCGCGTGCGCCGCGGATGATGAGGACGCGAGCCCGTCAGCGCCGCCGCGAAGATGTGCGCCACCAAGAGCAGCTTGATGCCCAGCACAATTTTGTAGTGCGTCGAATGGCCCACATTGCCAAGGAAGTTGTAAACCCCCGAGAGCACCAGCCCGGCCATGGCCGCCAGCGCAATCCGCCGAAAACCGGCCGCCGCGCGCTCCCCCAGCACCGCTCTGGTTTCCGCATCCAGCGCGCCCGCCGCCGGTGCCAACACCGCGCTCGCGTAGAGCATGCCGCCGATCAAGGCCGCGATCGAAGACAGATGCAGCCACCACATGAACACGCCCAGTGCTTCGATCATCAAGGAAAGTATACACATTCGCGGCGCCGGTGTCTTGAACCCGGGATAATTCCCCCTTCCTTCCGGCGCCCGTTCGTGATATGCTCCCTCATACTCAGGAGGGTGATATGTCCCACGTACGTGACATTGTCGGCAACCGTGAGCTCTACTTCGTCCGCGACACCGATACCGTCGCCGCGGCCGCCCGGCGCATGGCGGATCTCCAGTGCGGAGCCATCCTGGTTCTGGACGATGGCCGCCTAAAGGGGGTTTTCAGCGAGCGCGACCTGATGCTGCGCGTCGTCCTCGAGCGCCGCGACCCCGAAACCACCCCGGTGGGCGAGGTCATGACCACCAGGCTGGTCACGGTCGAAGATTCCGCCACCGCCGAGGAAGCCATGGAGCAAATGCAGGTCCATGCCATCCGTCACCTCGCCGTGACGCGCGGCGACCAGGCCGTGGCCTTCCTTTCCATGCGCGACCTGATGCACCACGAGCTCTCCCGCCAAACCGACGAGCTGCACCACATGCGCGCCTATATCCATAGCGCCTGACCGGGCCATCCGAGCCGCGACCAAAGGGGTGAGGACCGATGCGCCTCCCGCATTGTGTTCCGGCCCGCCGGATTCTCCTGCCGGCTTGACAAATCTTCGTACCGCACTTGGTGGCGCGGTAGGGCGACCGCAACGTCAGCGCCGGCCCCAACGGCTCCCTCCGGATCTTTCTCGCCGCTGCGGGCCATACGGCATAGCCGTATAATGGTCCTGTGCGACGAGTCGTCATAGCGGACCTGTACGCAAAAAACGAGAAGGAGAATCTGACCCATGCGGAAAGAAATCAGCTCCAGGAAATCGCCTCGGAAATCCAGCGGGAGTTTGGCGGCTAAGCCTGGGCGGCGAGCCGCAGCCCCGCTCGGGGAACGCCTGCTGGATTCGATGAAGGAATTGCGCGCGCATCTGCGGGGCGAGACTCAACTGAGCGAGACCGTCTACCACGTCCCGCCGGAGACCGACGTGCGGGCGCTGCGCGAGAAGCTCGGGTTGTCCCAATCCGACTTCGCCGCACTGTTCGGTTTCAATGTGCGCTCACTGCAGGACTGGGAGCAGGGCCGCCGGCGCCCGGAGATCCCCATCCGCGCCTACCTGGCCGTCATTCAGCGTGACCCGCGGGCCGTCATTCGCGCTCTCCGCGTTGCGTGAGAAGGGGCCTGGAGTTGCGGCCCGCCTGGCTCTGGGGTAGCCTTCGGAGAGGAGGGAAGGAGGACGAATGGCGGACACCAAAACCAAGCCCACCAAACTAAGTGCCGCGGCGTTCATCGATGCGCTCACCGATGGCACCCGGCGCGCGGACGCCAAGGCGCTCGTCAAGTTGATGCGGAGCGCGACCGGCGAAAAGGCGACGATGTGGGGGCCGTCGATCGTCGGCTTCGGCAGCTACCACTATGTGTACGAGAGCGGGCGCGAGGGCGATATGCCGCTTGTCGGTTTTTCACCGCGCAAGGCCGCAACCGTTCTCTATGGCCTGATGGGGTCCGGCGAGTCCGAGGCGCTGCTCGTCAAGCTCGGCAAGCACACCACCGGCAAGGGTTGTCTCTACATCAAGGAGCTCGGCGATGTGGATCGGGAAGTGTTGGAGGCGCTGATCGTCAAAGCCGTTTCCTCCAAGCGGGCGAAGCACGCGGCCAAGTAAATTGCCTTCGAGCGGAGCGGCAACGTAAGCCCCTCGTTCCTGTTGGGACGGAGCCGGGGAGGGACGGAACGCTCACCGCGACCCGAAATACTTCGAAAACGTCCCGTCTGTCCCCGAGTTCCCCCCCGAGTTCCCCCCTAGGCTAGTGCTGCCGGTCGATCTCGTCCAGTTCTAGGAGGGTGTATTGATCGTAAGGCTCCCGCCCGACGCGGGTGACGGTCCTTTTGAACAGCATTGCTTTCCAGCGTTTGCCAGCGAATTGCCGGGTCCCTAGGTTCTCGAGATAGCTATGGCTGAAGCGCTCGCCAATCTTCCCCTTGATGACAATGCCGCTCTCGTCCGGAACGAATTCGAAGCGCCGCCCCATCGGAATGACGCCAAGCAGGGTTCCTTCCATGGGCACCTTGTCCTCAGCAACGTCTGAAGCTTCGGCCCTGATCCACGCGCGCTCGACGGCATGTCGGTCGAATTGCTGGTCGCGCTCACCCTCGACGAGGCGGAGGGTTGCGTTCCCCTTGTGCAGGTACCCGAAGAAGCCCCGAATGGACTGGAAGACGCGGGGATTGAGGGTGTCGATGACTTGGGCGAAGGTCGCTTCGTTCTCCCCGGCGAAGCTTGCAATATATTCCGCAGCCTGATCCGTTGCCTTGCTCAATGGGCTTTGGAACATTGGCTCTATCTGCTCATCTAGCTCTTCCAGCAGAAACCCAAAAGAACCATGCACGACGCTAGTGATGTGGAGGTGCGAAGCGTCTTTATCCCTGATCGGCCCCATGTATTGCAGTTGCGCGCCATCGAGTGCACCCCACACCTTAGAGAGCAAGTCCTGAAAGCTGCCCAGGGCCCTTGTGCCGAACTCGGCCTGGACGCCCATGCTGCCGATGACCGGATCGCCGCCGAAGTAGAGGGCCACCTGAGCACGCTTTTCCTCGACGCCTCGGAGAGCGTCAAGCTTCTCCTGAAGGGCCTGCTGACGGTGCTCGAATCCCATCCGGCCAAGATAGTCATTTGCCGGAAGGGATGCCAGCATGTACTTCACGGCCGCGAGTTGGGCAGCGAGCTGGTCTCGCTCAATTTTTAGCATCACCGACCTACCAAGCTAGACGCGTCATCATCGTCCTGCGTAACAGCAAGCGGAACTTGGAGAAGCCCCTTCCAGATCCCCGTACGGCGGTGCGAAAACAGACCGAACCAGTACCGCGTCTGGTTGACGATGTTTGGGGGCACCGTATTGAGGTCCACGAAGTAAGAATCGCACTTGTAGATGGGTTTCACCAACCACCAGGCCAGCAAGTTCACATTGCTGGTGGTGAACGTCTGCCACGCGGCATCGTCGGTCGCTGCAGCTGGCCTATGGCAGAAAGTAACAATGTCAACGTCTTGCGGGTGCCGTTCGACGTTCCGAACTTCAATCACTCAGGGATTCTTCCGCCCTTCCTGGGACCGACGCCGACAGATGGCGCCCTGATGTCTCCTTACGAGACGACGCTGGCCCGCATCGCTGCCAGGCTATGCACCTCGAACGAGAGAAAGGAGATATTCCGCGGGCTTCTGAAATACCGCAAGGAGCTGGCTAGCCTGGGCCTCGTTGCAGGCTTTCAATGGCTGTCCGGCAGCTTTATGGAGGACATCGAGACCCTTGAGAAGCGGGGGCCCAAGCGTTCCTCCAGCGCTACCCATAAGCCTCCACGGCCTTTCCGTACTATTATGTGCCCGTTTCTGCCTTTCGTTCTCAATATCGTCGGTTCGCCCGATCCGCTGAACCGGCCGTCCTTCCGGTCGAAGATACGGATTGGGACCGGGAAGCGCGCTTAACCTCATTGACCTCATCGGCGTTCATCGGTGTTTATCGGTGGCTCATCCCTCTTGCATACTCGAGTTGCCCCGCCCCTGCTAGCATGGAACCGTGGCCGCCTCCGCAACAGCCATCATCGTCTTTGCCCACGGTTCCCGCATCGAAGCTGCCAACGCGGCCGTCCGCGATGCCGCAGCCCAGTTGGCTCAGGCTGGCGGCTATCCGATCGTACAGGCTGCCTTTCTCGAATTGGGTCAACCCGACCTGCCGTCGGCCGTCCGCTCCCTCGCCGCCCAGGGCTGCCGCCGGTTCGTGGTCGTGCCCTACTTCCTCACGCCCGGTCTTCACCTGGATCGCGACCTGCCCCGCCTCATTCTGGATATCTCTAACGAATACAATGATTTAGAGATACTTGTCACGGATTCGCTGGATGGCCATCCGGGGTTGGTCGCCGCACTCAGGGATCGTTCCGACGAAGCCATCAAGAAAATGGCACTCAAGAAAACTTGACAACATCGCACTCAATCATCCATACTTGAGTCGTGTTTAGTCAGCCCTGTGGGCTCCGTCATCATTTGCCACTTGGTCCAAGGAGGAGAATTACCAGTTTATGAGTAAGATTATCGGTATCGATCTGGGCACCACCAATTCCGTGGTGGCCGTTATGGAAAGCGGGCAGCCGACCGTGATTGCCAATCAGGAGGGCGCTCGCACTACGCCTTCGGTGGTTGCCTTCACCAAGTCCGGCGAGCGGCTGGTCGGCCAGGTCGCCAAGCGCCAGGCCATCACCAACCCGGAAAATACCATCTTTTCCATCAAGCGCTTCATGGGGCGGCGTTCCGACGAAGTCAGCGAAGAAATGAAGATGGTCCCCTATAAGGTCGTGCGGGGCGACAACGGCGACGCGCGCGTGGAAGTTTTCGGCAAAAAGCAGTCTCCCCCCGAAATCTCGGCCATGATCCTGACCAAGCTCAAGGAAGCCGCCGAATCCTACCTCGGCGAAAAAGTCACGCAAGCCGTCATCACCGTCCCCGCGTATTTCAACGACGCCCAGCGTCAGGCTACCAAAGACGCCGGCAAGATCGCCGGTCTGGAAGTGATGCGCATCATCAACGAGCCCACCGCCGCGGCCCTCGCCTACGGTCTCGATAAGCAGAAGAACGAAACCATCGCCGTCTACGATTTCGGCGGCGGCACCTTCGATATCTCGATCCTCGAAGTCGGCGACGGCGTGGTCGAAGTCAAATCCACCAACGGCGATACCCACCTGGGCGGCGACAACATCGACCAGCGCGTGATCGACTGGATCGTCTCCGAGTTCAAAAAGGAAAACGGCATCGACCTTTCCCGCGACCAGATGGCCCTGCAGCGCCTCAAGGAAGCCGCCGAAAAAGCCAAGATGGAGCTTTCCACGCTCCTCGAAACCGAAATCAACCTGCCCTTCATCACCGCCGACGCCGCCGGCCCCAAACACCTGCAGATGAAGCTCACCCGGGCTCGCTTCGAGCAGATGGTCGAGGACATCGTGCAGCGCTCCATCCCTCCCTGCAAACAGGCCCTCGCCGACGCCGGCATCACGCCCGCCCAGATCAACGAAGTGGTGATGGTGGGCGGCCAGACCCGCATGCCGCGCGTTCAGCAACTGGTGCGTGACCTGTTCAACCGCGAGCCCCACAAGGGCGTCAATCCCGACGAAGTCGTCGCGATCGGCGCCGCGGTCCAGGGCGGCGTGCTGGGCGGTGAAGTGAAAGACGTGCTGCTGCTCGATGTCACCCCGCTCTCTCTCGGCATCGAGACCATGGGCGGCGTCTTCACCAAGCTGATCGAACGCAACACCACCATTCCCACCCGCAAGACCGACGTCTTTTCCACCGCCTCCGACAGCCAGCCCTCGGTCGAAATCAAGGTCTTCCAGGGTGAGCGCTCCATGGCCCGCGACAACCGCCTGCTGGGCGTCTTCCAGCTCGGCAATATTCCGCCGGCCGCGCGCGGCATTCCGCAAATCGAAGTCACCTTCGATATCGACGCCAACGGCATCCTGAACGTCGCCGCCAAAGACCGCGCTACCAATAACGAGCAGAAGATTACCATCACCTCTTCCTCCGGCCTTTCGAAGGATGAAGTCGACAAGATGGCCAAGGACGCCGAATCCCATTCCGCCGACGACCGCAAACAGCGCGACACTATCGAGGCTCGCAATCGCGCCGACGCCATGGTTTACAACGTCGAAAAAACTCTCAAGGAACATCGCGCCAAAGTGAGCGAAGCGGAGGCCAAGGAGATCGAATCGGCCATCGAAGAAACCAAGAAGGCCATGCACGATTCCGACCCGGCGCAGATCAATTCCGCCGTCGACCGCCTCACCACCGCCAGCCACAAACTGGCCGAAGCGATGTACAAGGCCGCGTCCCAACCCGGCGCCGGCCCCACTGAACCCGGGCCCGACAATAAAGGCGACGGCGGCAAGCCGAAAGACAACGTGGTGGACGCCGAGTTCGTCGACGTCGACGATAAGAAGTAAGAGGCTCTCAGCGGTCAGCATTCAGCGATCAGCCAGCCGGTTTAGCTGACCGCTGAAAGCTGATGGCTGAAAGCTACGAGCCCCAATGTCTCCTCCCAAGCACGACTATTACGAAACGCTCGGCCTCAACAAAAAGGCCACCGCCGAGGAACTGCGTAAGGCCTACCGTAAACTGGCGCGCAAGTACCACCCCGATCTGAACCCCGGCGACAAATCGGCGGAAGATCGCTTCAAGAACGTCCAGGAAGCTTACGACGTGCTCAGCGAGCCGCGCAAGCGCCAGATGTACGACCAGTACGGTTTCTACTCGGATGCCGGTTTCCCCGGCGCCGGGCCGGGACCCGGCGCGCACAAGAGCTCCGGCCCTCGGCCCAACGTGGATTTCAGCGGGTTCGATTTTTCCGATGCCTTCCAGGGCGCGCCCGGCCCCGGCAGCGGCCGGCGGACTGAAACCGGCGGCGGGTTTCGCGACATTTTCTCCCAGTTCTTCGGCGGCCGCGGCGCCCAACCCGAGCCACAGCCCGAAAAAGGCGCGGACCTCGAATATGTCGTATCCGTCGATTTCTGGCAGGCCATTAAAGGCACCCAGATCCCACTCAATATCACTCGCTATGAAATCTGCGGCACCTGCCATGGCACCGGCTCAGCCGGCGGCGGCGAAGCCATCTGCCCGCAGTGCAAAGGCAGCGGCAATGTCAGCCAGATGGCCGGCGCCATGCGCTTCAACCTCACTTGCCCGCGCTGTGGCGGCTCCGGACGCTTGCGCGATGCCTGCCCCACCTGCGGCGGCGAGGGCCGCGTGGCCACTCCGGATACGGTCGAGGTCCGCATCCCTCCCGGCGCCCGCGACGGCTCGCGGCTGCGCGTGCCCGGCAAAGGCAACGCCGGCACCATGGGCGCGCCTCCCGGAGACCTGTACATCACCACCAAAGTGGAGGATCACCCGTTCTTCCATCGCGACGGCGACAACATCGAAATTCAGATCCCCATCGCCGTGTGGGAAGCGGCGCTCGGCGCCAAAATCGAAGTGCCCACCATCGACGGCCGCGCCCTCCTCAAGATTCCCCACGGCACCGGTAACGGCCAACGCTTTCGCCTGCGCGAAAAGGGCGTGGCCAATACGCGCACCGGGCAGCGCGGCGACCAGATCGTGGAAGTGGCCATCCAGGCCCCCGACCCGCGCGACGAACGCACTCGCGACCTCCTCAAAGAGCTGAGCAAGCTGCATCCGGAAGACCCGCGCAGCGAAATCTGGGAAAAGGTTTGAGCCCATGGCACGATCCAAATCCAAAGCCGCTTACATGATCTCGGCCGTTTCCGAGCAGTACCAGATTCATCCCCAGACCCTCCGCCTCTACGAGCGCGAGGGGTTGCTCAAGCCCTCCCGCAGCGACGGCAACACCAGGCTCTACACCGGCGAAGACCTGGAGCGCCTGGAAGTCATCCTGCATTTGACCCGCGATCTGGGCGTCAACCTGGCCGGCGTCGAGATTATTCTCAATATGCGCGAAAAAATGGGCCAGATGCAGGGCCAGATCCAGGAATTCGTCGCCACGCTGAACCGCGAGCTGGCCACCCGCCAAAGAACCTTCGAGCCGGACACGCACCAGGAGCTGGTTCGCGTGGTTACGGTCCGCTCCGCGCCGCGCAAGAGCGGCCGCGCCTGAAACTTTCCGCTGGTACCGCCGGTACCGGTTCCCTATCGTCCCGGGAGCAAGCTGCTATACTTTTTGAATTACGAAATCCCTCCAAAGGAAGCTGTTCCCATGCGCGTAACAGTCATCGGAACCGGATATGTCGGCACGGTAACGGGAGCGTGCCTGGCATATCTGGGACACCGCGTCACTTGCGTGGACACCGACCAGAGCAAGATCGCCAGATTGCAGCGTGGGGAATCGCCAATCTACGAGCCGTATCTGAACGAGTTGATCGCGCTCGCGGCCACGCGCGGCGGCATCGATTTCTCCGTAAGTCTCGAGCCCGCCGCCACCGAAAGTGAAGTCATCTTCATCGCCGTGGGAACACCGCCCCTGCCTTCGGGCGAGGCCAACCTGACGTACCTCGAAGCCGCCGCGCGCGCTATCGGTTCCGCCATGGACCCGTCCCACTTCCGCGTCGTGGTGAATAAATCCACCGTCCCGGTGGGCAGCGGCAACCTGGTCGAAGCGCTGGTGCGCGATGGCATCATGGAGAGTCGCCCCCAACAACGCCACGCCATCAAGTTCGGAGTTGCCAGCAACCCCGAATTCCTGCGCGAAGGCTGCGCGATCTCCGATTCGCTCTATCCCGACCGGATCGTGGTGGGCGCGGCCGACGAACGCACCCTCGCCACCATGCGCGAGCTCTACCTTCCCCTGGTGACGCAGGCTTTTGAATCCCCCGCCGGCGTGCCCCGTCCGGCCGGCCAGGGGATCGTCTCCCTGCTTGCGACCTCGCTCACCAGCGCGGAAATGATCAAGTATTCGGCCAACGCATTCCTCGCCTTGAAAATCGGCTTTGCCAACGAAATGGCGAACATTTGCGAGCGCGTGGGAGCGGAGGCCACCGCGGTCATGGCCGGCATCGGACTCGATACCCGCATCGGATCCCGCTTCCTGAACCCCGGCGTCGGCTGGGGCGGAAGCTGCTTCGGCAAGGACATCCACGCCCTGCTGCATACCGCCCACGAGTACGGCTACGACAGCAAGCTGCTGCGCGCGTCCATCGAGGTCAACGCCGCGCAGCGGCTGATGGTCATTCAGAAGCTCCAGGAAAAGCTCTTCATCCTCAAGGGCCGCACCATCGGCCTGCTGGGGCTGGCCTTCAAACCCGATACCGACGACATTCGCGACGCGCCCAGCCTCCATATCGCCGAACGCCTGCTGCAAATGGACGCGCGCGTCAAAGCTTACGACCCGGTGGCCATCGAAGCCTGCCGCCAGCAGCGGCCCGACCTCAAGATCCGTCTCTGCGATTCGCCCGAGGAGTTGGCCGAGGACTGCGACGCGCTGGTGGTAGTGACCGAGTGGCAGCAGTTTCGCACCCTCGACCTGGTCCGGCTCGGCTCCCTCATGCATACCCGAATTTTGGTGGATGGACGCAACCTGTTCCTTCCCGAGGAAGCTCTCGCCGCCGGCTTCGACTACACCGGCATCGGCCGCAGTTCCCGGCCGCGCGCAGCCGGGGCCAACGGGCCGGCAGGTGCAGCAGCCGCCGCCGAGACGGAACGCTGATGCCCTTTGTGAAAGTTGCCCGCCTGGCCGACCTGCCGCCGGATTCGCTGACGGAAGTGTTTGTCGGCGGCGAGCCTTACGCCATCTGCAACCTGGGCGGCGAAGTTCACGCTCTCAGCGGCATTTGCCCCCACGAAGGCGGCCCGCTCGGCCAGGGCCAGATTCACGACGGCTGCGTGGTTTGTCCCTATCACCTCTGGGAGTTCGATTGCCGCACCGGAGCCTGCGACCTCGATCCGTCCAGTGGCGTCAAGACGTACCCAGTCAAAGTCGAAGGCGACGACATTCTGATCCAGGTGCCATAAGACGTTGAGCCACAGATGAACACAGATAAGACACGCCGGTTTTCATCTGTGTTTATCTGTGTTCATCCGTGGCTATATTTCTTTCCTGCCCATGCCTGAACTTCCCGAAGTCGAAACCGTAACCCGGTCGCTCCAGCCCATCGTCGGGCGGCGCATTCTGGCGGTGGAAATTCGCGGCGCGCGCATTCTTCGCGGCGCCGATCCGGACCGGGTCGCCGTCGAGCTTGTGGGGCGGCGCATCACCCAGGTGAAACGCTACGGCAAGTTCATTCTGCTGTCCCTTGGCCGCTCCGGTTACGTGGTCCTTCACCTTGGCATGACCGGCCGCCTGCTGCTCGGCGGCGAGGCCGGCAAGCACACCCACGTCATCCTCACCCTCGATAAGGGCAGCCTGCTTTTTGACGACAGCCGCCAGTTCGGCTCGTTCGAATTCAGCCGGGAGTTCCCCGCGCGTGTAGCCAAGCTCGGCCCCGAACCGCTCGAAATCGGGAGCCAGGAGTTCGCGCTCGCGCTCAAAAGTCACCGGGTCCGCGTCAAGTCCCTGCTGCTCAACCAGTCCTTCGTCCGGGGCGTCGGCAATATCTATGCCGATGAATCCCTGTTTCGCGCCGGTATCCATCCGCTGGCTCTTTCCCACCGCCTCACCGCCGAGCGCGCCCGCGGCCTGCACCGGGCCATCGTCGATGTGCTCTCCGATGCCATCGACGCGGGCGGTTCGTCGATTTCCGATTACGTGGACGCGGAAGGCCGCAAGGGGTTTTTCCAGGTGCAGCACCGCGTTTACCAGCGCACCGGAGAGCCCTGCGTGGTTTGCGGCTCCCCCATCCGCCGTCTGCTGGTGGCGCAGCGCTCCTCCCACTTCTGCGCCCGCTGCCAGAAGCGCTAAACGCGGGGCGCTTAGCCGATCTGGGGATTTCGCAGTTTCGGCGCGGCAACCGCTCCCTAACGGTCGCGGCTCGGTTAAGGGCGTCGCGTGTTTTCAATCACTTACCGAGCCGCGACCGTTAGGGAGCGGTTGCCGGGAACGGATTCCCCCAGATTGGTTCAGCACACCTAAACGGGCAAGGCCCGCGCCTGCGGTAAGATCGTCCAGAAGCCTTATTATGACTCGCCAGACTTTTCTCAAGCTCGCCGTGGCCGGGATACCCGTCGCGGGAGCGCGCGCACAGCAAGCGGCGCCGAAACCCAATCCCGACCTCGGATTCACCGACACGCCGATGCTTCCCGACTTGCCCTGGCACGTTCACGACCCCGCCCGCCCGCACCCGCAACAGATCCGGCCCTCGGGCACGCCCGGCGGCCCACCGTCGGATGCCGTGGTGCTGTTCGACGGCGGCGATCTTTCCCGCTGGAATCAGCGCGGCCGAGGCGCGGACGCCGGTAAATTCGTCGACGCCCGCTGGAAAGTGGGAGACGGCTGGTTCGAGGTCGCGCCCAATACGGGCGACCTCCTCAGCCGCGAGAAGTTTGGAGACTGCCAGATCCACGTGGAATGGAGTTCGCCCACCGAAATCCATGCCAACAGCCAGGGACGCGGTAACAGCGGCGTGCTGATTATGAGCCGCTATGAAATGCAGGTGCTCGACGCCTGGGACAACCCGACCTACGCCGATGGCGAAGCCAGCGCCATCTACGGCCAATGGCCGCCCCTGGTGATGCCGGCACGCCGCCCTGGCGAATGGAACACCTACGACATCGCCTTCGAAGCGCCCCGTTTCGACGGCGAAAAGCTGGTGCGTCCGGCATTTGTAACGCTCTTCTATAACGGCGTGATTGTGCACAACCGCAAGGAAATCCTTGGTGCCATGGTCTACCGCAAGGTCGCCACCTACACCGCCCACGGCGCCGAAGAGCCGCTCATGCTGCAGGACCATCACAACCCCGTCCGCTACCGCAACATCTGGGTGCGGCGGATGAATGGGTACGACCGGCCGGAGGCGTAAGACGGGCCTTTGTTTCTTATAGTTGCGGCGAAGATTGGGTTCGTTCGGTAACGGCGGTCTGGGCTCGCGTTTGTGCATTTTTGTGCATCCGGGCCGGGCCGATGCACAATGGCCAACTTGAGCCTCGGATCAGCCCTGCGCCGATTGGCAATCGGCGCGCAGGTTGCCAACCCACAGTAGGCCCTTGTAGTTCAATCTGCTACGGGCATTGTTGGGTTTCGGTAACGGCGGTTCGGGCTCGCTGTTGTGCATTTTTGTGCATATTTGTCGAGTAATCGGTGGCTGTCCGGCTTGGTGCCCCACGATCCATATTTAGCATGGCGCTGGGAGGGGCCTCACGGCTGCGGCTGGCTAACCCCTTGCAGCAACGCGGGTTACGCCATTGGGAAGCCCGGTGATCGAAGGATCAGGACGGCTGCCGCTCCAGCAGGCTGGGCTCGGCAAACAGCCGGCGCAGGCGCGGCTTTGGCTGAGCCGGACGATCCAGAGCTGCCACGAAAGCGCTCCAGTGCTCCGCGTCCAGGGAAAAGCGGCGCTGGTCGGCAAGCGTCAGCTCCGCTTCGGCGCAGGCGCTATGGATGATGAAACTGGTCAAGCTCTCCCCTCGCTCCTCGGCGGCGCGCCGCATCAGATCTTCCTGTTGCGCCGATGTCCTAAGATTCAGGCGTCGTGATCGGGGTGCTTTCAGGGTTGAGGGCACGGCATCATCCTCCGTACATACATTGTACGCCGAATCTGGTGATTTTGAAAGTCTGGATTTGTGTTAGCTTCGTTCTATTATCAACACAGTTGTAGCATGCCTGAAAACGTCGACTCCACCGCCGCCGGGGCGCTCTCGCAAGTCGAGAAGCTGAAGAGCGGTCACCAAGTGAAGGCGTTCCAGTGCGGCAAGCACCCGCTCGACCTGTTTCTGAAACTTCACGCACTCAAGAATCAGGAGGCGGATTCCTCCCAAACGTACGTGGTGCAACGGAACGGGTCCGTGGCCGGCTACTATTCGCTCACCGTCGGCTCCGTGGACAGGCCGGACTGCCCGCCGGGCATTACCGCCGGGATGCCTCCCGCCTATCCGATTCCCGTGATCCTGCTGGCGCGGCTAGCCGTCGACCGCGGCGAACAGGGCTGCGGTCTGGGCAGCGCGCTCCTGAAAGACGCCTTCCACCGAATCGCCTCGGCCGCGGAGATTGTCGGGGCGCGCGCCATATTGGTCCATGCGATCGATGCGGAGGCGAAAGCTTTCTATCAACATTTCAACTTTGAGGAGTTCCCCGCGGGCACGCTGCACCTGATGCTCTCGTTAAAGGATGTCCGGGCGGCAATTGCGGGAGAGGTGTAAGTGAGCCGATTCGAGATGCCTGGCCGTCAGGGAAGATAGCGCGGCTCCAATAGTACCCGTTTGCCGGGTGCTTAACCGATCGGGGGATTTCGCAATTCAGACGCGGCACCCGCGTCCGCGTCTAGGACACCGCCAATGTGGGATAATCTTGGTGATCGCCAGATGCCGGGCATGGCGACCGCGTGGGTCGGGCGGTCCGGGCGGCGCAGTTTCCGAAGGTGCTCAGCACAAGCCGTGAGTAACGGAGAAATCGGAGCAAAGCGCCATGGCAACAACAAAAGGCAGGGCGAAGGAGCCGGAAGAGGCTCTCGAACCGAGAGCGGCGGATCCGCCATCCGGGCGCGATGCCCCGGGATTCCCCATTGTCGGCATCGGCGCATCGGCCGGGGGGCTGGCGGCGTTTGAAGCCTTCTTTTCGGGCATGCCCGCCGGCACCGATCCCGGCATGGCCTTTGTCCTGGTGCAGCACCTGGCCCCGGACCACAAGAGCATCCTCTCCGAACTGGTCAAGCGTTATACCCGCATGGAGGTCTTCCAGGTTGCCGACGGTGTGGCGGTCAGGCCGAACTGCGCCTACATCATCCCGCCTAACCGGGACATGGCCTTTCTGAACGGCACGCTCCAGTTGCTGGAACCCGTCGCGCCGCGCGGCCAACGTCTGCCGATCGACTTTTTCTTCCGCTCCCTGGCCCAGGACCAGGGCGAGCGGGCCATCGGCATCGTGCTTTCGGGGACCGGCAGCGACGGCACCCAGGGAGTGCGGGCGATCAAGGGAGGGGGCGGCATGGCGATGGCGCAGGAGCCCAAGTCCACCGAATACGACGGCATGCCGCGCGCCGCCATTGCCACCGGCCTGGTGGACTTTGTGCTGCCGCCGGCCGAGATGCCGGCCCAGCTCATCGCCTACGCCGCGCGCGTGTTCGGGAAAATATCCCTTCCGGCGGCTCCTCCGGCCCCCAAAGCCGAAGACGCGCTGAAAAAGATCTTCGTGCTGTTGCGCGCCCAAACCGGTCACGACTTTTCCCAGTACAAGCGAAGCACCTTCGTCCGCCGCGTCGAGCGGCGCATGGCCGTCCACCAGATCGAGCGGCTGGCCGAGTATGCCCGCTATCTGCATCAAACCCCGGCCGATGTGGAGGCGCTTTTTCGCGACCTGCTGATCGGCGTCACCGGTTTCTTCCGCGATCCGCAGGCGTTCGGGGCGCTCCAGGAACAGGCCATCCCGCGGCTTTTTGCCGGCAAACCCACGGGCGCGCCGATTCGCGTCTGGGTGCCGGGCTGTTCCACCGGCGAGGAAGCCTATTCTCTCGCCATCCTGCTGCAGGAACGCATGGAGGAGCTGAAGCAGAATTTCAAGGTGAGCGTGTTTGCCACCGACATCGACCGCCACGCCATCGAATCCGCACGCGCCGGCGTCTATCCGGCCAGCATTGCCGGCGACATTTCGCCGGAACGGCTGGCGCGCTTTTTCTCCCAGGAGCCGGATGCCAGCTCCTATCGCATCCAAAAAGGCATCCGCGACAAAATCATCTTTTCCGAACAGGACGTGATCAAAGACCCGCCGTTTTCCAAACTCGACCTGATCAGTTGCCGTAACCTTTTGATTTACATGGGAGGGGAACTGCAGAAGAAGCTCCTCCCCTTGTTTCACTATGCGTTGAACCCGGACGGAGTGCTTTTCCTGGGCACGTCGGAGACGGTCGGCGATTTCGTGGACCTGTTTGCCACCATAGATCGCAAGTCGAAGCTGTACCAACGCAGAGAGGCGGCTGCCGGCTCGTACCTCCCCGGGCCTCCCCGGCTCCCGTCGGAAGATGGACCGGTATCGAGGCCCTTCGGGAAGGCGCCCGGCGAGAGCAAGCTGCCGGTGCGCGAAATCGCCGAGCGGGCGCTGCTCGATCGGTGCGCCCCGCCCAGCGCGCTCGTCAACGAACGCGGCCACATCTTCTATGTCCACGGCCGCACCGGCAAGTACCTGGAGCCGGCCCCGGGCGAGGCCGACATGAACATCCTGAAGATGGCCCGTGAAGGATTGCGGCGGGAGCTGATCGCCGCCCTGCACAAAGCGGTGACGCTCAAAGAGCCGGTGCGCCACGCGGGGCTGCGGGTCAAGACCAACGGCGATTTCACATGCGTCAATCTGTCCGTCCAGCCGGTCGCCGCCGGCCCGGATTCGGAGGCCGCGGCCAAACTGTTCCTGGTCATTTTCGAGGACGCGCCGGCGGCCGAGCCGGAACGGTTCGAACCGGCCGCCGCACTCGATGCGGGCGTAGAAGCGGACGAGAACCCCACGGACGTGGACGCGCGCATTGCGGCACTGAAGCAGGAACTGCGGGCCAAGGAGGAACACCTCCAGACCACCAACGAGGAACTGGCGACCTCCAACGAGGAGCTGAAATCCTCCAACGAGGAAATGCAGTCGGTGAACGAGGAGCTGCAATCCACCAACGAGGAACTGGAAACCTCCAAGGAAGAATTGCAATCGGTCAACGAAGAGTTGGCCACGGTCAACACCGAACTGCAAAACAAGGTGGCCGATTTGACGCGCTCCAACAACGACATGAACAACCTACTGGCCGGCACGGGCATCGGCACCATCTTTGTGGACCATGAACTGCGCATCCAGCGCTTCACCCCCACGGTGACTCAGGTCATCAACCTGATCCTGACCGACGTGGGGCGGCCGGTGGGCCACATCGTCTCCAACCTGGTGGGCTATGACAGCCTGGTGGCGGACGTGCGGGCGGTGCTGGATACCCTGGCGCCCAAGGAAGTGGAAGTTCAGACCCAGGCGGGCGCGTGGTACCTGCTGCGCATCCGCCCCTATCGCACCCTGAATAACGTAATCGAAGGCGCGGTGATCACCTTCACCGATATTACCGAGATGGAAAAGGCGAGGGCGGCGCTGCGGGAATCCGAGGTCATGCGGCGCCTGGCGGTGGTGGTGCGCGATGCGCACGATGCCATCACGGTGCAGGACCTGGACGGCCGCATCCTGGCCTGGAATCCGGGGGCGGAGAGGATGTACGGCTGGAGCGAAGCCGAAGCGTTGGCGATGAACATTCGCGATCTGATCCCGGAGGGCCGGCGGGAAGAAGCGTTGGCCGTGCTCCGGGAACAAAGCCAGGCTGAGGCGATCGAGCCGTATCGCATCGCGCGGATCGCCAAGGATGGCCGGACGGTGGAGGTCTGGCTCACCGCCACCGCGCTGGTGAACGACTCCGGGGGGGTGTATGCCATTGCCACCACGGAAAGACCGATTCCATCAAAGCCATGACCCCGAAAGCTGCCCGTCCCAATCCGGCTGTCAACCCTCTCGCGGATTCGACCGGCTCGCCGGTTGCGGACCTAGGGCAAGCTCTGCGCCGGCGGGCGGAGACGTTAGCCGGTGAAAGAGCCGGCGAGATGCCGGAAAACCTGGAAGTGCTATCGCCCGAGGCGGCGCGGCGCGCGCTCCACGAACTGCGGGTGCATCAGATCGAGCTGGAGATGCAGAACGAGGAACTGCGCCGGACCGAGGAGGCACTGGAAATCTCGCGGGCGCGTTACTTCGACCTCTACGATCTGGCGCCGGTGGGCTATTTCACGCTCAGCGAACAAGGGTTGATT
>Ga0182016_10000066_pt1 | contig 104487 bp, 76 predicted proteins | sample 712S2MmetaG_FD_120491 | JGI IMG/M metagenome (GOLD analysis project Ga0182016, IMG submission 120491) | Permafrost microbial communities from Stordalen Mire, Sweden - 712S2M metaG | ecosystem: Environmental > Terrestrial > Soil > Wetlands > Permafrost | place: Sweden: Stordalen | collected... | reverse complement strand
CCAGAATGAAGACGCGCGCAGCCGGGGCACGCTTGTGAACGCGCTGCTTCACCGCTTCAAGGCGCTTTCTTCCACCGGGGGAGATCTGCGCCCCGGCATCGTTCACCGGCTGGACAAGGACACCAGCGGCCTGATCGTGGTGGCCAAAAACGACCGCGCCCATGCGGCTCTGGGGGAGATGTTTGCCAGCCGCCAGATCAAGAAGACGTATATCGCTTTGGTGCAGGGAGCGGTGGAGCGGCAGAAGGGCACCATCAACGCCGGTGTGGGCCGCGATCCGGTGCGGCGGACGCGCATGACCGCAAAGCCGCAGGACAACGCGCGCTCGGCAGTTTCGCACTATGAGGTGGTGAGGCGGCTCGACAATCGCTTTGGCAAGTTTACGCTGGTGCGGGTGCGCATTGAAACCGGCCGCACGCATCAGATTCGCGTGCATATGGCGTCGATCGGACACCCTGTAGTGGGAGACTCTCTTTACGGCGGCGCGAGTCAATTGACAGACCAGGCAGCCTCGCAGGCCGCCACATCCAAGGCCGCGCGGCGCAAGGCTGAGCCGGAAAAGCTCCGGCTGGGACGGAATTTTCTGCACGCGGCCAGGCTCGAATTCACGCACCCACTCACGGGGAAGCTGCTACAGTTGGAGGCGCCCTTGCCGCAGGAGTTGGAGAGTTTCCTGGGCCGGTTGGAGGGAGTCGCCAGCTTGCCCATTCGGGGACCACGTATCTGAACGGATTCGGGCTGATGCGATTGCGCCGGTCCGATTGCTAGAATGGGAGAGCTATGACCAGAAATCTGCTAGTCCTCGCGTTTGCAGCAGCGTTTTCGGCAGCCGCGCTGCCGGCACAGCAACCGGCAACCGCCCCCGCCGCACCGCAGCCCGCGCAAACCCCTGCCTCCCAGCAGCCTGCGCCAGCGCCCGCCGACCAGGGAGCCGATGTGGGCGCCCCCACCATCCACCTGGGCGTCAATGAGGTCAGCCTCATCTTCACCGTGACCGACAAGCATGGGCACTACATCCCCAACCTGCGGCAGAGCGACTTTGCGCTGCTCGACGATGGGAAGGCGCCGGCCAATGTGAGGTCCTTTCATCAGCAGATCAATCTTCCCCTCCGCGTCGGCATCGTCATCGACGCCAGCACCTCGATTCGTTCCCGCTTTCAATTCGAGCAGCAGTCGGCCACCGAGTTCCTCCTCCAGGTGCTCAAGGCCAAAAGCGACCGTGCCTTCGTGATGGGCTTCGATGTTACGCCCACCGTAACCCAGGACTGGACCAACGACATCGACAAACTGGAAACGGGCGTGAACCGGCTCTATCCCGGTGGCGGCACGGCGCTTTTCGATGCCGTTTACACTGCCTGCCGCGACAAGCTCCTGGACGTTTCGCGCGGCCAGGAACCAGTGCGCAAGGCCATGGTGCTGCTCTCGGACGGCGACGACAACCAGAGCCGCGTTCGCCCCGACGAGGCCATCAAAGAATGCGAACGGGCCGAGACCATCATCTACGCCATCAGCACCAACTGGACACCCAGCCGCGGCAAGGGCGACGACGTGCTGAAACAGTTGTCGGAATCCACAGGTGGGCAAGTTTATTTCCCGCCCTCGGTTGAGGAAGTTTCCAACAGCTTTCATTCCATTGAAGAAGAGCTGCGCAGCCAGTACGCGTTAGCCTATACGCCGGCCGACTTCAAAGCGGACGGAGCGTTCCGCCCAATCTATCTTTATTGCAACGACCGGCGCTACCAGGTGAGGGCGCGCAAAGGCTACTTCGCGCCGCGACAGTAAATCCAGCAGCTTGGCGGCTGCTCGTGCCGGGAATCATCGAGTTTCACTGGGCGCGGCCGAAGACCGGAAAACCGAAGAGGGGTGTTACGGGTTGATCGAGTGCTTCATCGCCGGGAACATAGACCTCTTTCTGCTTGGGCAAACCCTTGCGGGACTTTATGAGCAGCCGCATACGGCCGTCAAGCTGCGCCGCGTAAATTGGATCACAAATCCGATTTGCATTGCCCTAGTTGTCGATGGATTGAAAATAGCAATCGAGTTGAGCGACCACAGCGATCTGTGGGAGATGCCGCTGCTGGAGTGGTGCGATATCTACGCAAAGCGGAACATAAATCTCCGCAATACCACTCCCCTCCAGCACAAAATCGTCCCCTTCGGCCTGATGATGGCCAGCCACTCGCGGCGCAGCACCGCCGCCGCGCTGGCCGCTATTGCCGGCACTTTGCCAGGGACTTCGAAAGCAAGACTGAAGGCGATCTACCGCCATCTCGCGACGCCCCACTGGAAGTTCTTCGAGCACCGCCCCGATCAACCGGTAGACAACACCATCCTCTTTCAAACCAGGGTTTGGGAGCCGCGGGAATCGCCCGGCGACGAGGGCATCAACGATCTGCGAATCTCCTTGCTGCGCGCGCTCAAACGCGAGTTTGGCAGCCGCGTCGTTGGCGGCGTCGTGCCCACTCCGCTGGCTCGCAAGGCGTATGCGGACCTCATCACCGATATGCCCTGCCGGCAGCCCCAATACGTTCGCTGGGCAAAAAGACCGCTCATCGGCATCTACTTCCGGGGATTGTTCGGGGCCATCGCCATCAAAATGGCGGAGTATCTCGCTGCTTCTAAATGCATCGTCAGCGAACCGATCGGCAACGTGCTGGTCGCGCCTCTCGACCACATCTCGATCTATCGCTCGAACGACGAGTGTCTTGCGGCCTGCGAGCGGCTGCTCAGCGACGCATCCCTGGCGGAGTTCCATCGTTTGCAATCCTGGAAGTATTATGAGGCTCACATTGAGCCGCGAGCCCAAATCGCCAATCTGCTTGTCCGCGCCAAAGCGGCACACGCCCGGCTATCGGAATCTTCCCCAGATCCCCTACGATGATTTCCATGCAATCCGGCTGTGTGTTCCGTTTCAGGACGATTTCGTGAGCTTCTGTCCGAATTTGATTCGATTCAACATTCCTCCGCTTCCCATCTAACCTATTCCCGCGCAGACCCGATGAAATAGAGCAGGACGATTCCGGGCATTCTCTGGTTGCGTTACAGGTGCGGTTTGCGGCAACCAGGTCTCGCTGCCTCACAGAAACCTCGAGTCAGGATCGGAATCGACCGCGCTGCGGAAAGGCTGCGGACTGGGGGAAATTTCGGTGATCCGGCAGACGATATCGTGCGACATCTGCGGAGCGGAGAAGAAGCAGACTAACCACTGGTTTGTGGCCTACGACCAGGGCGGCGAGCTGCGGGTGAGCGGGTTCAACGCTCGCATCCGGCTCCGTACTGCGATGAAGCATCTGTGCGGGCAAACCTGCCTCCACAAGCTGGTGGACGAATTCATCTCCAGAGCCTTGGCGGTGCGGTCGCAGCCGGATACCGTTGAGGAGGTCCAGGTGGAAACGCGGATTGCGCCCACCGATACGAGCCTGACCTCGAGCGCGGCGTATGCTGAGGCCGCGCCCTCCCTACGGCCGCTCACATCGCCTGCGCCCGTGCCGCCAAAACGGCCGCCTCTTAGAGCGCAGCCTGAACTGGTTGCCATGCCCGCAAGATCTCAAGCCGTCGATCCCTCGCTCCTACCCATCGAGCCACCCAGCTTTGCCTCGCACAGTTGGCGCGCGGATGCCTGGGAGCGGGAGCGGGAACGCCAAATGCGCGCCGTCGAGCGGCACCCCGACAGAGCCGCCCGCCGCCGCGTCGGCTCTTAAAAGTATCTATGGCAGTTATTCTTCCCCTGTGCCTATTCTCCTGCGGGCAGACCTTCCAACAGTGCTAGCAGTCCTGCTTCGTCGATGACCGGAACCTTCAGTTCACGCGCTTTATCGAGCTTGGAGCCGGCTTCTTCTCCAGCGACCACATAACTGGTCTTTTTGCTCACTGACCCTGCGGTCTTGCCGCCCGCCGCCTCAATCCTGGCCTTGGCCTCGTCGCGGGTGAGCGTGGGCAGCGTGCCGGTAAGTACGAAGGTCAATCCCGCCAACTGCGCCGAGCGCTGTTTCTTCTCCGCCGTCATATCCACTCCGGCGTCCTTGAGATTTTGGATCAGAGCAAGGTTCGCAGGCTGCGCAAAGAACTCGAGAATCGCCTGCGAGATGCGCGGGCCAACCTCTTCCACGCGCTCCAGTTCTTCGGCAGTCGCCGCAGCCAGCGCATCCATTGAGCCGAACTCCTGGGCCAGTAACTCCGCGGTGCGTTCGCCGACAAAGCGGATGCCCAGGCCCATCAGCACGCGCGCCAGCCCGGCGCGTTTCGAGCCTTCGATTTCTTCGACCAGCGCGCGCGCGGACTTTTCCGCAAAGCGGTCGAGGCCGGCCAATTGTTCTTCGCTCAGCTTGTAGAGATCGGCCACACCGCGCACCAGGCCGCGGTCGAGCAACTGCTGCACCACCGCGTCGCCCAGCCCCTCGATATTCATCACCGAGCGCCTGCCAAAGTGGAGCAGGCTTTCGCGCAGCTTGGCGGGGCAGTTGGCGTTCACGCAGCGATAGTCCACCTCGCCCTCGACGCGGACCACTTCGCTCTGGCATTCGGGACATTTGGTGGGAAACTGAAACTCCTGCGTGCCTCTGGGATGTTCGCTGTCCGCGATCACTTCCACAACTTTGGGAATGACATCGCCGCCGCGCTCGACTTTGACCCAGTCGCCCAACTTGAGGCCCAGCCGCTCAATGAAGTCCGCATTGTGCAGCGTGGCGCGGCTCACCGTGGTGCCGCCAATGAAGACCGGCGTGAGTTCGGCTACCGGCGTGAGCTTGCCGGTGCGGCCCACCTGCACGGTGATGGCGTTGACTTGCGTCACGCCCGACTTGGCGGTGAATTTATAGGCAATGGCCCAGCGCGGCGCGCGGCCCGTGTAGCCGAGGCGCTGCTGGGTGGCGTGCGAGTCCACTTTGAACACCACACCGTCGATCTCGTAGCCCAGCGCGGCGCGGCCAGCCTCGGCGCGGTCGATAAACTCCACCATCTCCTCGACCGATGCAACCAGCCTGCGGCGGGGATTGACGCGGAAGCCGAGTGTCACCAGGGCATCGAGCGTCGCCCGCTGCCCCTGCGGCCAATACTCGCCCTCGACCAGCAGGAAATAGGCATAAAGATCCAGGCGGCGATTGGCGACGATGCTGGGTTCCAGCGTGCGCAGCGTACCCGCGGCGGCGTTGCGCGGATTCACGGCAGGAGCAAGGCCCTGCTGCTCGCGCTCTTCGTTCAGGCGCAGAAAAGCGGCTTCCGGCATCACCGCCTCGCCGCGCACTTCAAATGCCTGCGGCAGGCCGGCCTTCTTTATAATTTCGGCCGGAATGGTCAGCGGCACGCTGCGAATGGTGCGGATGTTCGAGGTTACGTCCTCGCCGGTCTGGCCGTCACCGCGGGTTAATCCGGAAATCAGCCTTGAGCCCCCGCCGTCCGCGGGACCGTAGCGCAGCGCCACGCTCAAGCCGTCCATCTTGAACTCCGCCATGTACTCGACCGGCAGTGGCCCGGCCAGTTCGCGCACGCGGCGGTCCCAGTCGGCCAGCTCTTCGGTCGAGTAGGCGTTGTCCAGGCTGAGCATGGGACGCGAATGGGCCGCCTTCTTGAATCCCTCAGCCGGCTTGCCGCCCACGCGCTGGGTCGGCGAGTCGGGCGTCAGCAGTTCCGGGTGCGCGGCCTCAATGCGCTTGAGCTCGTTCATCAGCGCGTCGTAGGCCGCATCGGCAATCTCCGGCGCGTCGAGAACGTAATAGAGGTGCTCGTGACGCCGCAGCTCAGCGCGCAGCTCAACAGCCCGCTCGGCCAGGGCGGGCGTTTGGGGCAAATCTTCGCTCATTCCGGGAATTATAAGGGAGCGGAACCCGGTTTGAAACTTACACCTGTCCGGCGCCTGTGGTACGTTTTCGATAGGCAGATGGGAACTCCAAGGAACAAGCTCTACTACGGCGACAACCTCGATGTGCTCCGGCGCTATGTGCCTGCCGAGTCGGTCGATCTGGTCTACCTCGATCCCCCCTTCAATTCGCGGCAAGACTATAACGTACTATTCGCCGAAAAGGACAGTTCAAAATCCAGTTCGCAGATTCGCGCCTTCAAGGATACCTGGGAGTGGAACATCGATGCCGAGCGCGCCTACCTAGAGATGGTCGAGAAGAGCGACAGTGTGGCCGATGCATTGCGAGCCTTCCGGACCTTTCTCGGCCGCTCGGATATGCTGGCTTACCTGGCAATGATGGCGCCACGGCTCGTGGAACTACGCAGGGTGATGAAGGAGACTGCGTCCATCTATTTGCACTGCGATCCAACAGCTAGTCATTATCTAAAAATCCTGATGGATGCGGTCTTTGGTCCGCAGAACTTCCTTACCGAAATCGTCTGGAAGCGCAGCAGCGCGCACAATGACGGCAAGCAAGGAAGGAAACAGCACGGACGCATTCACGACGTTATTCTCTTCTATTCGAAGGGCGCAGACTGGAACTGGAACCAAGTGTTCACGGAGTACGACGAAAGCTATACGAGCAGCTTCTATAAATACGTCGAAAAGGGTACCGGAAGACGCTACACGCTGGGCGATCTTACCGGCCCCGGCGGGGCAGCAAAAGGAAACCCAAGCTTTGAGATTTTCGGAGTGACTCGGTTTTGGCGTTTCAGTCGAGAGCGAATTCAGAAACTAATGGAAGAGGAAAGGATCGTCCAACTAAAGCCCGGCTCCGTGCCAAGATACAAACGCTACCTGGACGAAATGGAGGGCGTGCCCATCCAGGACGTCTGGACCGACATTGGACCGATTGGCGCACAAGCCCGGGAGCGGCTTGGCTATCCTACGCAGAAGCCGGAAGCATTGCTGGAACGCATCCTATTGTCTAGCTCCGAGAAAGGCGATGTGGTCCTCGATCCCTTTTGCGGATGCGGCACAACCGTGCAGGTGGCGCACAAATTGAAGCGGAATTGGATTGGAATCGACATTACCCATCTTGCCATCAGCCTTATCAAGCAGAGGCTCTCCGACTCTTTTGGGCCCGAGGTCAAGAAGTCGTATGCGGTAATTGGAGAGCCAAAGGATTATGCCGGGGCAGCGCAGTTGGCGGCAGAGGACAAGTACCAGTTCCAATGGTGGGCGCTGGGGCTAGTCGGGGCGCGGCCGGCGGAAGAGAGGAAGGGCGCGGATCGCGGCATCGATGGGCATATTTACTTTCACGACGATACTTCCGGCGACTCCAAGCAAATCGTCTTCTCTGTCAAAGCAGGCGGTGTGACAGTTTCGCAGATTCGCGACCTGCGTGGAACTATCGAACGCGAAGAGGCAGAGATTGGCGTATTTCTCTGTTTTGAGGAGCCGACGAAGCCCATGATGCGCGAGGCTGCCGAGGCTGGGTTGTACCAATCGACCGATGGAACAACCTACCCCAGGATTCAGATTCTAACCATCCAAGAAATTTTGGGCGGAAAGCAGCCCGACTATCCGCGCTTTGCGCGCGACGCAACCTTCAAGAAAGCCCCCAAAGCCCGGGCATCCACCCGGCAGACGAATCTTTCCCTGTTTACCAATCCAGGCGACTAGGAAGGATTGCGCTCATGGATCCTGTTACCCATTTTCTCTTTGGCGCGTGCATTGGCCGGGCCGGGCTGAACCGCAAGACCGCCTACGCCACGCTGGCCGCCGTGCTGGCTGCCGAGGCGGCCGACATGGACATCCTCTGGTCGCTGGCCGGGCCAGTCGAGGAGTTGAAGCACCATCGCGGCATTACGCACACCTTCATTGGCGCGCCGGTGGTGGCCGGGGCTGTGGTGGGGCTGGTTTGGCTTCTCGACCGCTGGCGAGCGGGGCGGCGCACTCGCCGGGCCGATGCCCTCAACCAAAACGCCAAAGCGCCCCCGCCGCAGCAGCCGGTGCATTGGGGATGGCTTTACGCCACGGCGCTGATCGCCGCGCTCAGCCATCTGCTGCTCGACTGGACCAACAACTACGGTGTGCGTCCTTTTTTCCCGTTCAATCCGCGCTGGTATGCGGGCAGCTTTGTCTTTATCGCCGAGCCGGTGCTGTGGGTGCTGCTGGCGCTGGCCCTGATTTTTCCGGGGTTGCTGGGGCTGGCGGATCGAGAGATGGGGGCGCGGCGGGTCGACTTTCGCGGGCGGGGCTGGGCGATCTTTGCGCTGACATCGATTGTGGCTTTGTGGTGCTGGCGGTGGGTGGAACATGCGCAGGCACTGGCGCTGGTGGAGAGCCAGCAGCTCACCACCGCTCCTGTGAAGCGTATCGCTATTGAGCCTTACCCCGTGAACCCGTTTCGCTGGCACGCGATTCTGGAGACGGATGGGTATTACCAGACGGCCGAGATCGACACGCGGACCGAGGAGGTGGACAGCGACCCAAGGGCGGATGTGATCTATAAGCCTGCGTACACCGAGGCCGCCGAGGCTGCCAAGCGCACTCCGCTGGGCCAGGTGTATCTGGACTGGGGCTCGTGGGCCGTGGTGCGCGACGTGGGCCAGGTGCCTGTGGCGGGAATGGATCCGCCGCAGTTGGGACCGGGCCGCACCTGGACCACGGTGGAATTCGACGATCTGCGCTTTGACTATTCGTATCTGGGCACTGGCAGGGCTACCGGACCCTCTCCGCTTGCCGGGTATGTTTACATCGTGGATGGCCACGACGATGCCGGCGAGGCTATGCACGGGCGGGAGCAGCGGTAGAGGGCCGCGCAATCCGACTTGGAGCTGAGATCGTGAATTGTACTCATTTCATCATCAGGAGGTATTGGTCCCCGATAGCAAGGCCAGGTAAATGAAAGTCCTGAAGGGTCAGATCGGTTTGGGTGCGTCCCGTGACGCTGTATTGAGTGAATGTCATAGGCGAGCCCGCACAGATGTGCCGTGGGGCGGGCCCCGAACCCTTGCGGTAGCCTTCCCAGTTATTTGAAAAGTAGAGTGGGATTTGCCAGACGGAGGTTATGCCGAACTCGGCCGGGTCGATGTCGAACGAACCTGCCCAGGCTGCACCGAGCATTCCCGTTGCTGGATCCGATTGCGCGGCGGAACAACGGGTACTAGACCAGTGCAGGTTGACAAAGGTGAGTTTGGGCTGGCGCAAAGCGGCTTTGCAGTTTACCGAGGTGAATTCTCCGGGAAACTGAAGCCAACTTGATTGCGGCGTACATACGCCGAATTTTGGAACGGAAAAGTCGGTTGCGGGAAGCGGTACTTGCGTAGGGGCTTCAGCCTTTGCGAGGGTAAGCGCAAAGGTGAGACGGAGCGCGACGGGGGCGGACTTGAACTTGTCGTAGATGGCGCGCCCGACTCTGAATTCAGCGTGTGAGACATCCGTCGACGAGAGGAGCCGCTGGTTATAGATGGCTTGCCATGGCGAATCCCAATGGGAGCCATCGGGAGCATCGATCGCCACCTTTACCGCCTCCGGGATGACCACAGTCCCATCCGCAACCCCGGACACGCGCAAAGGGATATTGATTTCGAGTTCATTTGAATCGTGAGTTGTGTCGGTGATTGCCTGTTGAATTTGATCCGGGACGTATTGAAACTGGACGGGAGCGGCCGCGCTGGAAACCGGGATTGGGTAAGTCCGGTTCATCAGCGCCTGGTCGGGGTCGCCGATCGCCAAGGTGCAGAGCAGGACTGGTATTGCGATCAGAAGCAGCCACGAGCGTGTGGTCTTGCGCAAGGCATATTGGAGCACGACGACCGCGCCGCACCCGCATAGCACAAGGGCAAGAGAAAGGCGATCGCCGACCGGGCTGGCAACGCTTCCTGTGGTGTGCGATGGCATGTAGGTCGTTAGCGCGGCGATGCCGGCAATGAGAAGAGCAAGAAGAGCAGCACCGAGAAGTACGAGCGTCATCTTCGCAAAGCTGGACGTAACCGCGGAAAGCGCAACCAGCGGCAGAACGATTATGCCGGTGATGAGCAGCAAATTGTAGAGCAGGCCGGGAAGATACGCGAGCGGATGAAAACCCGCCGTAACCAGCAAGAGACATTGCGCGATGAAAAGGGGCAAGTAGAGGAACGCGAGCAGGAAGAGCAACTTGGCAGTGAGCAGGTTCTTCCATTCATAGGGGCGTGTGAGCCAAAACTGGGTGTGGCCAACCAGCCTTTCACCGTGAATCACACGCGAAATCAGAAGCCACCAGCCTGCGGGGACCAGACCGACCAGAGCATTGGCGAGAAAATGCAATATGCTGCCGGAAACGGCCCCAACTCCGGCGCCGAGTCCCATGGCTTCCATCCCCTGCCATTGATTGGGGTAGATTCGAACGAATGCGGCGGTGATGGCCAGCGAGATGAGAATCTCGGGCCAGAAGCGGCGCGTGTCTTTAGCGAAGATATGCAGGACTTGCTTCATGCTGCGTCCCCCTTGGCCTTGGCTTGATCGTATGCGGAAGCGTGGTCGCGCCCGGTCTTGGCCACCGCCAGAAAAATGGAGCGCAGCGGCATGGGGTCGCAGGAGATGTCGCGCGCGGCGGGGAACCTCTCTGCCAGTTCGCGCGGAGAACTCTCTTCGTTGAAGCCGCTGTGAACGAAGCGGAAGACGCAGTCGGCGGTCTGGGGTTGCAGCCAGGTGAGCGGCAGATTCTCAGGCAGCGGCGAGGGGCTGTCGAGCGTGACCGTCACTTCGCGAAAGCGATTGCCAAGCACCGACATCTCCTCCGAGAAGAGCAGGCGGCCTTGCTCCAGATATCCGACGTGGCTGGAGAAGGTTTCAATCTCTGCCAGGTCGTGCGAGGAGAGAAAGATCGTAGTTTCAGGGGCGCGCTCGATGAGGCCTTCGATGAGTTCATCGCGCACCAGCGGATCGAGACCAGAAAAAGGCTCGTCGAGGACGATGAGGGACGGACGATAAGCGAGCGAACTGGCGAAAGCGGCCTTCATCTTCATGCCGCGCGAGAGATGCTTGAGCTTGCGATCGAGCGGAAGATCGAACTGGCGGATCAACTGCTGCTCAAGCGCGCGGTCCCATGTGGGATAGAAAGGGCGGTAGTAGTCAAGCATTGCGCCGGCGGTCATCCAATCGGGCATCTCCTGGTTTTCAGAGACATAACCGATGCGCGCGAAGGCTTCGCCTGCCAGCTTGCGGGAGTCGATGCCCAACACCTCGGCCCGGCCCGCGGTGGGTGGGTAGATGTTCATCAGCATCTTGATGATGGTGGTCTTGCCCGCTCCGTTGGCCCCCACCATTGCATAGATTGCGCCCTCGGGCACGGCGAGATTGAGACCGTCTACGGCGACGGTGCGACCAAATTGCTTACTGAGATTATGAGTGCCGACTGCAGGGTTCATCGTTCCTTGCTCCCTCCATCTTTGGGCTTGGTTTCGAGCATTGCTGCCGGTTTGGCGGCAGGCTGTTCGGCGCGGTTCGGGTCGTCAGGGCTGAGGCGCTCCCAATGCGCTGAGAAGGCAGAGTGCATTTCGTCCAATTCGATGCCAAGCCGCTTGGCTTCTACGACCAGTTCCTCGATCTCATGACCCAGCAGTTGTGTGCGCTCTTTGCGGCTGGACTCGGGCAGAACGGCGACCACGGTGCCGATGCCTGGGCGGGCTTCAAGCATGCCCTCAGCCACCAGGTGGGCGACGATCTTGTGGGCCGTGTTGGGGTTGATCTTCAGTTCCTTGCTCAAGGCGCGGACTGAGGGATAGGGATCGCCGGGGCGCAACTGGCCTGAGACGATGGCTTTTTTCGACGCGTAGACGATCTGCTCGAAGAGCGAAATACCGGCGCGGAGTGGGACACGGAAGGGAATCACATGTGTACTATAACAGATAGTACACTTATTGCAAGAAAAATATTTCACATTCCAATTTCTCCGGCCAGGCTCGGTCGGAGTCAAAATTTCTCTTGACAGTACGATTCGTAATAGTATGATTCGTACTATGAGCCGCAATGAAATCGCTGTGCTGGGCTACGCGCTCCTGGGACTGATCCAGAAGAGGCCCTCATCCGGCTACGATTTGCGCAAGATCTTCACGGATACCCCCATGGCCGGCTACAGCGACAGCCCTGGGGCTATCTATCCTGCGATCCGCAGGCTAGAAGAACAAGGCCTAGTCCAAGGAAGCATCGTAGTCGGCGCGGGGCTCAGGCGGCGCAAGGTTCTGAGCATCACGCCTGCCGGGCTAGCCAAATTGACGCAGTGGCTGACCGGGCCGATTGGGCAGGATGACGTGGGAAATCACTTGAACGAATTGATGCTCCGGTTTGCATTTCTCGACAGCGCCGCCGGTGAGCCGGCCACACTGCGCTTTCTGCAAGCCTTTGAAGCCGAGCTGCAGGTTTATCTTCCAACACTGAAAAATTTCCTGAGCAACCATGCGGAAAAACTGGGGGTGTCGGGCAGGCTTGCCCTGGAAAACGGCATCCTTGGCTATGAGGCGCAGCTTCAGTGGGCGTCGCGCGCAATCACTGTTTACAAGAATCGGGAGAAAGAACGATGAAGCTGCCTATGTTCCAATCCGAAACCGCTGCCGCAATGCGCCTGTCCGCTGCCCGCATGAACTATGCGTTCATGCCTGCTTTTGTTCTGTTGTGTTTTGCATCTGCTGTTCCTGCAGTTCTGCTCGCCCAGAGCCCCAAGCCCGCGCAACCAGCGGCTGCTCCCACGCCAACTCTGGCGCGGCATTATCAGGAAGGCGAGACCATCGCTTACAAGATGACGGGCGTCAATCAAGGGCATCAAGGGACCATCCGCTACGAAGCGCATGCCGAGGGCGTGGTGAAGAAAGCCGCATCGGGAATGTTCTTCGAAGAATTCGCATGGAAGGATCTGCATGTGAATGGCCAGCCGTTTGCGCTTTCGCCAGCCAGCCAGGAGTTACGGGAGTCCGTGTCTCTGGCGCCCGGCTATCCGTTTACCATTCCCGATCTCAGCAAACCGCAGCCTATCCTGATTGGACCTATAACCGATCTGCTCGCGTTCTATGCGGACGCCATGCTGACCATGCAGCAGAAAGACCTGGTTCGCGCAGGAGATCATGTCTATGTGAAGAACGGAACGCCGAATTCCTGGGCCGACGGCTTCCACGTGATCTTTGGCCAGGACGCCATCGACTTCGATATCACGCTCCAATCGGTCGACCAGGCGGCAAAGATCGCCACTGTCATCGTCCGCCACGTGCCGCCAGCGGAGTCGCAGATCAAGATGCCCGCGGCCTGGATGCTCGCCCCCGTCGGCGCATCCCAAAACAACTGGGCCGAGGTGGAAAAAGGCCAGGATGGCAAGTTCACCGCCGCCGTGGGCCGGGAAACCTTCGAGGCGGATCTCAAAGTATCGCTTGAGACAGGCCGGATCATTTCAGCAACGATGGACAATCCCGTCGATGTTCTGGAACGCGGTTGCGACGATGCTGCTCTGACCGTATGCGGATCGCCGGTGCGTTACGGCATCCGGCGCCAGATTACGCTGGATGCCGAATCGGCGCCTACGCCCAATCCTTCAAAGTAACTGCGTGCGATGAACCCGGGCAGTTCCTGCCTGGGTTCATCGATCACACCCTGTCAAACGAATCGCCAGCCCTGTGAAAGTCGAGGTGCTTATGTCATCGGAACCGCTTTTGAAAACTCCGCTGCCGAGCTTCGGGTCGTTGGCTGCCATGACCGCTGTCTGCCACACAATCACCTACTTCCTGATGGGGATACTTGCCTATCACTTTCTGCATTGCGCGGACATCATGGGCAAGCCCGGCTCCGGGATGCGCGCGATGAGCGATCCGCTTATTATCGCGGGGCCGATGCTGCAGCCGCTGCGAGGGATCCTTTTTGCATCGGTCTTCTACCCGTTTCGGGAGCGCCTATTTAGCCGTCGTCATGGCTGGCTGTTGATGGGCTGGATGTTGATCGCTCTGGGAATCCTGGGAACCTTTGCCGCGCCTCCGGGGTCGATGGAAGGCTTGATCTACACGACGGTACCGGTCTGGATACAGCTTCGCGGCTACCTCGAGATTGTGCCGCAGGCGTTGCTGTTGTCGGCGTTCCTCTGCTACTGGGTGAACAACCCCGGCAAGAAGTGGGTCACATGGCTCTTGGGCATCGTCTTCTGCCTGACCATGGTGTTACCGGTGCTGGGCCTGCTGACTCGGGGTATGCAAAGGTAGAGCAGGCGAGTATCGAACTCGACGGCGGACGGTTTTCGCCCGGCGGCTCGTGGCCGGGAGGCGCCGATTTCCTTCCTGCGGAAAGAATTGTTGGCCAGGTCAAACGATTCAGGTTGACCCGGCGGCATTTGGACCCCACAATAAAAAGGCGCGTTGCCCCGCCGGAAGGCTTGCCCCTGAAGTGGGAGACCCTCCCCTAAACCGAAGAGATTGAGGTCGTCATGTTTGCTTATCTGCTTTTGCTGGTTGCCGTTTTGACTCGTGTACTGCCCCATGCCGGGTGGATGAATTTCACCGCGGTGGGCGGCGCTCTGCTTTACTTTGGCGCGCGGCGCTCGTGGCGCGAGATGATTGCCCCATTGGCCGTGCTCATAGCCACCGACTACTACCTCACCGTCTTTGTCTACCACTATGCCTTTCGCTGGCAGTGGTACGCAATGACCTGGGCCTGGTACGTGGCGGCAATGGCGCTGGGGCAGATCCTGCTGAAGAGCCGGACCACGGTTGTGCGGGCAGGCGCGGCTGCGCTGCTGGGGCCGACCTCGTTCTTTCTTCTCTCGAACTATGCGGTTTGGGTTGGCGGTATGTATCCGCATACGCTCGGCGGGCTGGGCGCCTGCTACGTTGCGGCGCTTCCCTTCTATCGCAACGACCTGATTTCGACAGCCGTCGTTGTGGGCGTGGCGTTCGGCGTTCCGGTGCTGGTGCGGCGGCTGAGCGCGGCGCAGGGCAACCCGGCGCTGGCTGGGAAGTAGTCTGGGCGGTTTGCCTTCCACGGTCTCAGAATCGAAACCTGGGGCACCCAACTGCGATGGAAAATTGAGATGGCGGCCACCCGCGGCACATATTCTTCACTGCTCTTGCGACAGGAGCTTGGTATAGCTTTCGTTCAATGCGGTGTCGATCTCATTGAACTCCAACTCCCTGAACTTCGCCGACAGGATGGTTCGCTTTCCGCTTTCGAATTCAGCATCGGAAAGCTTGCCAGAGGATTGCATGCGGTCAAGAAAGACATCCATTTCGTGCCGATCCGCCAGGTTGCGGTCCAGGATAGAACCGTTTAGTTGCTGCACGCCATAAAGCGCAGAGTATCGCTGAACCTCGTCATAGCTCATGAAGGCGACTGCGCCCGTTGAAGATGCTGTCCTCCACGCGGAATCCTGGAGAAGAATACTTGTCCACATGAAATCCGCAAGCGGCTTCGTAGGGCGGCCGTGCTGTACGTCGTCTACGCCACTGAGAATCTCGTCCAGGCGCTTCTCTTCCGCTGGCAGCACACTGAGCTGGCGGGCCACCATTTGCCGGTTGGCGCGAACTTCCTTAAGGATATTCTCTCTTGCGTCCCGCGCTAGATGCCGGTGATGTACCCACTCGACCGAGGATTCCAGGCCGAGTGCAATCAGCAAGCCGATGGTGATGGCCAGCAGATGCACCATGAATTCCTTGATGGAGTGAATGGGGCCATGAGGAGGATGAACGTCCATGGGATTGCTCCTTCTGTGAACAGGTTGTCTTACCAAACTGGACCGGTATTACCGGCATCATCAGGCAGGCTCGCTGACGATGGTTCTGGCTCGAATTGTAAAGGTTTGCGCAGTGATTGAGCGCAAATGTGGAAATCGCCCGCACCTACTCCTCGTCTGCAAGCAGCTTGCCCGCGCGCCTTTTCCTCATCCACCACCAGGCAAAGCCGGCGATAGCCAATGCTCCCACCACGGCGACCAGCGGCAGGGAGTGGTGCGCCACCACCTCGACGGCGCCCGGCCCAAGCTTGAGCACCAGAAGCGACAGCGCGAGCCAGCGGACCATGCGGCCACAGAAGACGGCCAGCAGAAAGGCAACGACTCGCATTTCAAAGACGCCCGCGGCAAAGACGAAGGCTTTCCAGGGCGTTGGCGGAGGCATCATCGAGGGAATCATCATGGCCAGGAATTCCTGGCGCTCGAAACGCGCGCGCATCCGTTCGAATCGCTCGCGGTTGACGCGCTTGAGCAGGAAGAGTTCGCCGCCCGCGCGGCCCAGCCCATAGGGAACCAGCCCGCCGATGGAGGAGCCGATGGAGGCCAGCAGGCAGTAGAGCCAGAAGTGGCCCTTGTCGTTCCAGACATAGACGGCGAGAATTGCGTCCATGGGGACGGGGATGGTGGAGGAATCGAGAAGCGCAACCAAGCCGACGCCCCAGATGCCGAATTTGGCTAGAAAGGGCAGGACAACGAACTTCCATTTGGCCATCCATCGAGCAAAAACAGCTTTCAAGCAGTGTCCCTTTCCATCCGATCGTCCGTCTTAATCATTGAGGCCTGTTAGTCATTCTACGGTGCGGGACGCCGCGCATAGGTTTCGAGGGAATGAGAGAATAGATAGAAAGGAATCGAAGCGGAGCCGGCGGGCGGGGTGCGCGCCCAGAAAGGCTCCTTGGAAACGAATGCCTCCCAGCGAAGCGCCAAACCAGATCAACGAGGCCAGCGGGTCGCCCGAGAGCAATCGGCAATCCGGTGGCCAATCCGGCATCCAGGGGTTGGGAATTTCAACTCCGGAGCTGGAGATGCGCCCGGCTGGCACAGCAACTGCCTCCCCGTCTGACTCCGGGCCGCGGGTGGTTCGCGGTTCGCGCTGGCTTGACTACGACACCCACGAGCTGCTCGAGATGATCAACGAGCTCGAGGATGAGCGGCGCTGGGCACGGCTGCGCGAAGGGCTCTGGATTGCGATTCTCATCCATCTGGCGCTGCTTTCGGCGCTCACGTGGATTCCGAAGTACGTCTTCAAGGTACCGCAGGTCGTCGATAACAACTCCATCAACCAGCACAAGGATTTTACTTATCTCGACTCACCGCCGGAACTTCCCCACCAACTGCAACCCAAGGTGAAGATCAATCCGGTTCCCGAGAAGCCGCCGGTCATCGACAAAAAAACGCTGGACGCGCTCAACCGGGCCACACCGCCGCCTGCACCGGCCCCTTCGCCTACACCCGCGCCGCCAGCTCCCGTGCAGCCCACGCCAACCGTTCCGCCCGCTCCGCAGCCGCAGCTTGAGGCGCCTCATCCGGCCGCGGTGCCGGCAAGGCCAAACTTTGCCATGGGTTCGCAGAATCCCGCCGATCAGTTGCGCGAGGCCATGCGGGGCGCGGCGCGCAATCAAGGACCAAGCAGCGCGGGCAGCTTCGGCTCCGGTGGCCTGGCGCGCCATCCTGGCGCCGGCGGCGGCGTGGAGGTATTGTCAGACACGCAGGGCGTGGACTTCAGCAATTGGCTGCAGCGCTGGCATTGGGAGACAGAGCGCACCTGGGATCCGCTGATTCCGGACGAGGTGAATCCTCCAATTATGAAGACGGGGCAGGTTATGATCCGCTTCAAGATTCTGCCCAACGGACGGCTGATGGACGGGAGCATGACGCTGGAGGGCAGCTCTGGCGATACGGCTCTGGACCGGGCAGCCTGGGGCGCGCTTACCGGCTCGAACTATCCGCCGCTGCCCAGGGATTTCCATGGGCCGTATCTGGAACTGCGCGCCCTCTTCATGTACAACATGGAGCCGCCGCGGTAGGGGTACGTATAGGCCCAGGAAATCCGCCAATCGCTCATCTCCCGCATTGCGCCCTCAGCGACCGCATGGGCTGAATCGTCACATCTGGCATTCACCTGGGGTCAACTCATTTGTAACCGCAGTGTGTTCGGGTTATGCTGTCGCCATGAGATTTCAAAGGAGTTTTGGGCTGCTTGGCTGGTTCTGGGCATGGTGCGCGTGCAGCGGGATCTTTTCTTTGCTGACAGAACGGCACCCCAGCCTATTGTCGATCGTTAACGTCATCGTCCCCGCTCTACTCGTCGCCTACCAAGCATTCAGTCGCTACTTCATCTACTGGGATCTGGACTGCAACGGCATTCACGAGAGCTGGTTCGGCAGAAAGAAAGAGCGTCTGCCCGCTTGGGACAAAGTCCTGGTTGTCCGCAACTTTGTTCCTGGGATGCGTTGGGATGGCACGGTGTCCATTTATTTCGATGACCCCGCTTCAAGGCTTGGATTCAGCTACTTCGTGACCACCCCTCAGCATCGCAGGGTGTTCATTGAGACAATGCACCGGTTTGCGCCTCAGGCAACCTTTACTGTGTAGACGGAGAGATCAAGCGCGCTCAGAGCCGCCACTTGCCGACCATATGCCAATCCCGGTAAAGTGACCCCACGCGGGCATGTTGCGGGAGGCCCATCCCGGAGCGCCGCGCACAAATACAGATCGCTCTTCCCCAAAGGACGTCCTCATGTCTTCCCTGCCTGTTCCCGTTCTTGCCAATCAGGATATTGACTCGACACTTCGAGAAAACCGCGTTTTCCCGCCGCCAGCGGAGTTCAGCGCCAAGGCCCACATCAAGAGCCTTGAGGAGTACGAGGCGCTCTACAAGAAGTCCATCGACGATCCCGAGGCTTTTTGGGCCGGCGTGGCCAAAGATCTGCATTGGTTCAAGCCCTGGGACAAGGTGCTGGAGTGGAATCTGCCCTGGGCCAAGTGGTTTGTGGGCGGCCAAATGAACCTGAGCTACAACTGCGTCGATCGCCACGCGCTGGGCGTCCGCCGCAGCAAAACCGCGCTCATCTGGGAGGGTGAGCCGGGCGAAATTCGCCGCCTGACTTACGGCGAGCTGCATGTCGAGGTGCAGAAGTTCGCCAACGCCCTCAAAAGCCTGGGGATCAAAAAAGGTGACCGCGTGGCCATTTACATGGGCATGACTCCGGAGCTGCCTATCGCGCTGCTGGCCTGCGCCCGCATCGGCGCCGTCCACTCCGTCATCTTCGGCGGATTCGCCGCCAACGCCATCGCCGACCGCGTCAACGACTCCGAGTGTGTGGCCATTCTCACCCAGGATTCCAGCTACCGCCGCGGCAATGAGATCAAGCTCAAGCAGACCGTCGACGAGGCCATGAACGCCTGCCACACCGTCAAGCATGTAGTCGTCTATCGCCGCACCGGCTCGCCCGTAACCATGGTCGAGGGCCGCGACCATTGGTGGCACGATCTGATGGCCGCTGCCGCGCCCGAGTGTCCCGCCGAACACCTTGACTCCGAAGATCCGCTCTACATTCTCTACACCTCCGGCACCACGGGCAAGCCCAAGGGGCTCGTTCACACCACCGGTGGATACGCGGTGCAGACCTACCTCACCACCAAGTACATTTTCGATCTCCGCGACGAAGACATCTACTGGTGTACCGCCGACATCGGCTGGGTCACCGGCCACTCCTACGTTGTCTACGGCCCGCTGCAAAACGGCGCAACCGTGCTCCTGTATGAGGGCGCGCCCAACTGGCCGGATTTCTCCCGCTTCTGGAAGATCGTTGACGACCACCAGGTGAGCGTCTTCTACACCGCGCCCACGGCCATTCGCGCCTTCATCAAATGGGGCGACCAGCATGTCGAGAAGCACGATCTCCGATCGCTTCGACTTCTTGGAACAGTTGGTGAGCCCATCAATCCTGAGGCCTGGATGTGGTACCGCGAGAAGATCGGCCACAACCGCTGCCCCATTGTGGATACATGGTGGCAGACCGAGACGGGTGCCATTATGATCGCCCCCATCCCCGGCGCGGTGGCCACCAAGCCCGGCTCGGCCACGCGGCCGTTCTTCGGCATTCAGCCGGAGGTGGTCAGCAAAGATGGCCATCCGGTGCCCGCCGGCAGCGGCGGCCTGCTGGTGGTCCGCAAGCCCTGGCCCTCCATGGCGCGCACGGTCTATGGCGATCCCGAGCGCTACCAAAAGACCTACTGGAGCGACGTTCCCGGCAGCTACTTTACCGGCGACGGCGCGCGTCAGGACGCCGACGGCTACTTCTGGCTCATGGGCCGCGTCGACGACGTGATCAACGTCAGTGGCCACCGCCTGGGCACCATGGAGGTCGAGTCGGCCCTCGTGGCGCATCCCAAGGTGGCCGAGGCCGCCGTCGTGGGCCGTCCCGACGAGCTCAAGGGCCAGGCCATCTCGGCGTTCGTATCGCTCGAGAGCGGCAATCAGCCCAGCGAGGAGCTCAAGACCGAGCTGCGCAAGTGGGTCTCAAAAGAGATTGGCTCGCTGGCCCGTCCCGACGATATCCGCTTCACCGAGCAGTTGCCTAAAACCCGCAGCGGCAAAATCATGCGCCGCCTGCTAAGGGAACTGGCCACCCACGGCGAAATCAAGGGCGACACCACCACCCTTGAAGATTTCACCGTAATCGCCAAACTCCGCGAAGCGGAAGAAGGATAGAGCGCGACGAATGAAAAATGGGTGCCCCCCACCCGGGCACCCGCTGGGCACCGCGTCTTTGTTTTGCGGCTAGGTGGGATTGGGCTATTCCATTCCCCTGCGGCGGGCGGCCATCGAGTTCAAGGCTGCGCCGGTGAGCATGAGGATGATCGAGGCCGGCTCCGGAACGGTCGGTGGCGGAGCCGGGGGCGAAGAGCCTGCAATGTCGAGGTCAAAAGCGTAGTTGAGGTTCTCAGTACCTTGAAGAGTGCCCAAGCCGGTGAAGCCGTCGGAGAGGGTTCCCGAGCCGTTATTCTCGGCCACAGACATGTTCTCGTAGGTGGTAATGACGAGGGTGTAGCTCCCTGCACTCAGCAGGCCGGCATTGAGTTCCACGTCGAAGCAGTTTCCGCCAATCGACGCCGCCCCTGGAGGGCAGGTGATTCCAAAGTACGTGGAATCAAGGAAGTTCCCGTCGCCGTCGAAGAGGGACAAATAGGGTTCAAAGCCACCTGAGGGGATAGTTGGGCCCGTGGCGCTGGTGCCGCCGCCAAAGCCGTAGGTAATGGCCGTGACATCGGTGGCGAGGGTCAGGTTGAAGGACACCGAGTACCCCGCCCACTGCGCCCAGGTGGCATCGCTGTCACCAGGGGTGAGGGTACATCCCGTGTCGCAGGCAACGATGTTTCCGTTGGTACGCAGATTGCCGCTGTAGAAGGTTGTATCGCCAAAGGCCGGCGCGGCAAGAGCCGCCGCAGCTAGGGCAAGGATCAAGCACTTCATCAAGGTTCCTTTCTTTTCTTCTGCCATGGGATATCGATCAAGTATCCGGAGATGGTCCCGGTCATTTGGAACCCCGATGTTGAGGGGGCAAGAAGGCGAGCAACTGCGGCGCCTCACCCGCATCGAACTTTCATGTTTGCTCTTCAGTTTTGGGGAAGATCCCCTAAACTCCTCAACAACCAGTGCTCCAAGGGGACTGTGACGGGTTCAAAACTGTGCATAGTCTAGCAGCAGCTTGGCTATGGATTTTGGATTTATTTTGTCTTGAATGGGCACGTTCCCGCGGGTGGCCCATATCTCTCGTTTGAGACATGGGATAGCAGGAAGGAATCCTTGGAATTCCCAGGTCAAAACATCCGCCCCTGGGCCGCCGAATCCATATTATCGATCCTTGTCGGCAATGATTGATGAAGATGTGGGTTCGGCACGGGTGTCGGAGAGAGGCGCATTCACCAACTGTTTTGCGATAAACTGGGCAATCAATCTCGCTCCATCTGGATTCGGATGTCCATTCACCAGAAAGTAATACTGCTCGGCATTAGGCAGGTTGTGAAATTCCGGTAAAATGTCAACGTAGGTACAGCCTTCATGTTCGACCGCGGCCCGCAGTTCATCGTTTAGCGCGTAAGGTGAAAATCCTTCCTTGGCGCGTCCCAGAGATAGCATTGCGGCCTGGCTGCGGCTCGGAACCAACGTCACAAACAGTGGGATATTCATAGCGTGAGCTTTTTTGCCGGCAATCGCGAGATCCGAAGCAAACTGCTGCAAATATTGCTGCTCCGTAGGGTCAGTGGGGACTCTGAGAAATCTGTCCCCGTCCCCTGTCAGAGAGGAGCCATCGAAACCACTCCGATTTTCCGGCAAGAGATGGCGCAAGAGATTTGCACTTGGCGTTGCACCCATCTTTCCCATGCCCTTGCTCCAGAGGCTCTGCAATGCCTCCAGTAGTGACTTGTTTCCCAGTTCCTGCAGCGCCCGCCACTTGGCTTCTTGTAAAAAGCCCTTTGGCCGCGGTGGGGCGCTAGCGGCCCCGATGGGTTCGACTGCATTTTCCAAATCATGAGGCGAAAGCAGCCAGAGAATCATATCGGGATGCTGTGCTTTTACATCTTCGAAATAGCGAGCGATCACATAGGGGTGCTCCATGTACATGCTCATGTTATATAGGTCCACCCTGCGCCTGCTGCTCTCAGTAATATCCTTGGGCAGTAATGAGGCTATGGTGTTTTCCACGGGTATGCCCTCGCCAACAGCGAAGGAAGATCCCAACATTACAATTCTGTAAGTTTCGGAAGGCTTTTGGCCGCATTCCATGTCTGTACGGTGGCCGCAACGATTAAGACGATATTCGGTAATAGGTTCGTCGTTGTTGTTGTACTGACACACTGTATTTTGAATGCCGTGTAGATGGTCGGGAACTTCTCCCTGGACGATGCAGCCATAGAGTCCGGCTACAGATTGGGGAAAAATCTGCCTCGCTATGCTATTGGAAACAACGATGCAAAGATAGATCGTCAAAAGACTGAGCAGGGGCAACAATAGCCAGTCCAGTTTCCTGCTTTTCACATGACGCGCAGGCGCACTCTCTTCCGTGAGGGGAGGACTCATAGGTTGCTCCTTGCGAGATTTTAGCCAACCCAGAGCCGGTTCCGCAAATTCGGCCTGGGGTTTAGGTGGGGGGATTCGCGCCCAGTCTAAAATGGCTGGGATGAGAAGGGCCAGGCGTCCCATCCTTACGCAGTTTTATCGCGGATATTGGGAACCTCTGCACACGTGCCTGATTTCGGCAGGTTCCGTGTCTCGCGTTTAAGACATGGGATAGCAGGAAGCCAACCGTAGAATCCCCAGGTCTGAAAAGCCAGACCTTGTTTAGAAACACGGGGCGGCTCGCATTCTGCTGAAGTCATGGGACTCGAGGCGACGTACTTGGTCGCTGTATGGACGGCCACAAGTCATGATGTTGAGGACAGATTTGTGCCCGACGGTCCAAGGTTCTGCGCCCCAACAACCAGTCGAAGGGCGGGTTTATCTGTTTCTTAATGGCCGCTCCACTAACAGCGTCGGAGTGCGGACTTGTCCACCCGCCATACGCGAAGCTGCCACTTCCGCTCAGTTGCTTCCCTTTGGCCTCATAAACTGGAGTGTTTCTCAAGACTTAATCTTGGGGTCGTTGGCAGGTGCTTCAACCTGATTTTCCTGAACGCCAGTGATGAGGAGCCACGCGGCTGAAATAAAAAAAGAGAAGGAGAGCACCATAGCTACGGAAGCCACATAAAGTCCCGCAACATATCCCGATATGAGTAAGACAGAACCTATGAGCTGAGCTACATAACAAGATGTGCCCACGATGAAGCGGCCTATGCTGAGTCCCACGGAGCTTCTGCCCACTTTTGTGGCCCGGAAGTATACTCGTATGTATGTAACCGTCGGAACGAGCGTAACCACCAGCCATTCAACGCCGATCCATTGATAGTTTTGATTTCCAATGAGGGCGAATGCACAGATCATGAAGACGGCAGTAAAGCCCGTCAACGTTGCTATGGCACGATTTTTATGGGTTGCATCCTGAGTGATGATGGAAAGATTGATCGACATGGCTATAAACACCAAGCCCGCGAGAGCTGCCGCTCCGCCACCTACCATAACGAAGAAATTGTTCCATTGATCGATGCCCATGACATTTTATAATACTAGAAAGAAATTAAATCGGCTATTCCCTTCATTCTGGGAGTCTTTTAGTTCTAAGCGCCGGGTGGCGTGTCCTAAGTTTTTCAAAATCTAACCACTCCCTTAAGAAGCGGGCGCCCCATCCATCCGCAGTTTTTCGCGGAAGGATGGGAGACCACAACCCTCGACCGTCCGTCATCGGTTCCCCACAAATCCGAGGGGAACGGCCGGTGCCGCGGTAGGCTCGCTTCAGACGCCCGCGGAGATGTTTCTCAAGCCGAACGCCTTCCGCGGTACCGGGCGCCTGCAAGGCCGATCATGCCGGTTCCGAGCAGGATCAAGCTGGAGGGCTCGGGAAGCACACCGTACGCCGGTGTATCGGGGGTTCCGCTGTAAGGATCCGGCGTATCGATGGTGGATGTTTGGTCTCCATATCCCAGAAAGAACTGCGGAGTGCCAAGCTCACTCTGGGTGCCCGGGACCGGAGCATACAAAACGAATTCCTGGTAGAAACTCGCGGGCTCGGATGCGTAGTTAGCCACCGCGGCGGCCATCTGGGTATCGGTGCCGGGGGGAGGGTTGTTATACGCGCTCGGAGAGAAGAGTTCCCACGCAGCCCACTGATCGGCAATCTGTTGGGCCGTATTGTCATCCGCAATGGCAGTATTGGCGTCATTGAAAAGCCATGCCCCCTCTTCAAACGTAGAAGAATCGGGGATGGACTCTTTCTCTGCTATCCATGTCTCTCCGATGTTCATATCGGCGGTGAAGCTGATACACATCAGCAGTACGTCATTGCCATTGGCGGCGCCATAGTAGGGATAAACATCTTCCCCTTCATAGCCCGCTCCCTGAACGCCTGTTATCTGCATATAAAGGAGCGCATCCGCGCAAGCCTTCCTCGCACCGAACGAGAGCAGCGCACAAAGCGCAGCGATGGACAGAAGCGTGCAAACTCCAAACTTCTTCATTTTCGATCTCTCCTTTGCCCGCCCGCCCCCGAGTTCGATGCTATCGTCGAAAGTGGCGAAGGCGAAGACCAGGCCCAAGAAGGCCGAACGCAGGATGCGAGCTATAAACTCGACCATGAAATCTCCTTGACGTTCACCGCCCGGACGGGCATGTAGTTTGTACAGGTGAAACTTCCTCTCCCGGCGTGCAGCCGAACCGCTTCGGTACAGAGGCCGAGAAGCTGTAACTGCTGTAACCATAGTTGCGTATGAACTATAAGGATCACAATGCCTGTTCTGTGTCAGGTCAAGGCGACCTTGGTAATGCATTCTGAGGTTAATCTCGGTAATGCATTTTGCGGTTACGATGGGTAACAAGTAACAACCCCAGTAGAGCAACCCACATCGCGCTTTCGGCGCAGGGGCGACAAGTCGAAGGCTCCTGCCTGGACAGCCTGCCCTGAGCAACTCGAAAGGGCCAGTTTCCGCGGGGGTTTGCGGAATCCGTTCCCCCGCCGGCGCACAACGAGAGCAGAGCTAGACGGTGAACCCCTCTGCCCAGCCGAAAATTCAGGGCCTGCCCGGTGTTTACCATAAAATTAATACCAACCTACCCCCGTGCCTTATTTTCAAATCCTTGCAGATTAATTCAGAGAATTGGATTCCAGTATCGCGGTGATCCGGGTGTCCCAGGTTCCGCTTTCACGACCTGGGAAACCAAAACCCCGCACCGCCGCCGGGCAGAGTCTCTCCCATCTCCGAAAACCTGTCTGTGAGGCGCCGATGCCGCCTCTTGACAACTCATCACCGTTTGGTTATGGTTCTGGGTGTGAAGCAGGCCGATGCCAATCCCGTGTTCCGTGCTCTCGCCGACCCGACTCGCAGGGCCATTTTCGAGGAATTGACCCGGCAGGGCGAGCAGACCGTCCACGCATTGACCCGCTTTGCGGGCGTCTCCCAGCCTGCTGTCTCCAAGCACCTGACGGTGCTGAAGAGAGCAAAGCTGGTACGGCATCGCCGCGAGGGACGCGAGACCCACTATCGCGCACAGCCCGACGCGCTGGCGCCGATGGCGGACTGGCTCAATCACTACGGCGCCTTCTGGCGCGAACGATTCGATCAACTGGAAAACCTACTGAAAAGGATGGACAAATGACCAATACCGCTACGGCTACGACACGTTCTCTCGTCATCGAACGGGAGATGCCGCATCCACAGGAAAAAATCTGGCGGGCCCTCACTGAAGGCAAGTTGATCGAAGAGTGGCTCATGAAGAATGACTTCCAACCGGTCGTGGGCCATCGATTCACCTTCCGCTCCACGCCTGTGCCGGGCTGGAACGGAATCATCGACTCCGAAGTTCTGGTTGTCGAGCCGACTTCACGGCTCACTTATGGCTGGGCTTCGATGGGGATGGAGAGCGTTGTCACCTGGACATTGACGCCGACCGTGGGCGGCACGCATGTACGGATGGAGCATTCCGGCTTCCCGTCGGAAGATAGCGCCAGCTATAAGGGTGCAAAATACGGCTGGCAGAAGTTCATCGGTAACCTTGAACACGTGGTCGAGAGGTTGGGCCGACTATGAAAACAAAATCCTGGGATTCGTGGTGCGGCTCGGCCTTGGGCAGGCGGCGGAGGAAGACGAAGATGCCGGTCACTCATTAAGTTTAGCGGGCCGGGCGAGCGCGTGGCTTTCCCGGCCTCGACATCAAGAACGGAGGCACACGGCTGTTATCGAATTAATTACCTGCAAGGTTTTGAAAATATCGGAGGGGGGTGGGGGTATTAATTAAGTAGTTATGTTGGCGGAAGCCGGTTGAGGCGGTTTCTTGGGATCTCGCCCCTTCTTCGCCCATCTTCTTTCCCAGTATGCACGAAGGGAAGGTTATTTTCTGCAAACGTAAAATCGCGACCGAGGCGCACGGCTGATCGGGAAAAGGGAGACAGACGCTTGGCGTGGGGGAAGCCGGGGTTCCCTACCCTTGCGATGTGCTGGCGCTTCGCGCCAGACTTGGTTTGGCCCCGACGGGCTTGAACACGATGCGTGGGCCAGGTGTTGGCCGCTTTCGGCCTTCTCTTACTCAAGAGTAAAATAATTCTTGACATTTTCTGCCGGATTTGCAAATCTTTGGGCCAGTAGTCTCAAAAGAACGAGGAAGTCGGCAAGTCCCCTTTCAACAACCCAGTCGACACTTTCGTTCTCGCAGTCTGGGGTCCAAACCAACCTTACCAGTGAAACTGTGTGCCCAATCGTTTTGCGATTGGATACGCGAGTTACTAAATGCGTTACCACAAGAGCAAGGTCGAAGCGATTTGGGCCTGACGTGAGCAGATATTGCTCTCGGGCGTCAACGCGACCTAGAGCGGAAATCTTACATACAACAGAGGAGCTTTTATGAAGGTTAAAGCCGTTGCCCGCACACTCGCCGTGCTTTTGTTAGTCCTCATCGCGGCCGTCACACCATCTTCCGGTCAACTCGCCGGCCTCACCCTTGGCGCCGCATTGAGTAAATTGATGGACCAAGTAAACGATGCAATTACGGCTGCACGCAATTCCGGAGATACCCTTGAAATCGACGCCGGCAGGCAAGCAGCCCTAGCTATCAGCAACGCTCAAAACGCCTATCAGGACAGCCTAAACAAAACATTCGACGATCATCTCGACCCGACCATTCGCGGAACAGTGAACCAGTTGCAGACTGTTGTTACCGGCATCACCTCAGGCGTTCAGACAACTGTGGCGCAAGCAGAATTAAGCGCGCAGCAGATTGTCAATGGGCTCCCGTTCCGACAACACGAGCCTCAATTGACCTCCTTCACGCCCAATTTTGTAGTGCCGTCCACATCTGACTATCCGGTAGTCGTACATCTGAAAGGAAATTTTGAATTCGCCGCCCAGTCAGCATTCACACCTGAGTTGACAATCTCCGGCAAAGACTATTTCCCCGTGACTGCGACGACACAGGAACTTGTGTTCCATATTCCTGTCAGCGTCTTCCGTAACGCCTCCTCTACCGGGTATGAGGCGCAGGATGCTGAGGTCAAGGTTCCGTGGCAGGAGAGTCGCCTGCTCGGACTGCGGCATTCAACGGTCATGGACTCGTATCGTCTCTACCTCGGCATCCTGCCTGGTAAGATCGGTAAGATTACGGTCACTATCGCAACCACGCGCACTGATCCGGGCCCACCAAAGACTTTTACGTCAAGAGATTTCCGTCAGTGCTCCACCAGCGACTGTGGAAACAACGATGATCAGAACCATCCTTATACAATTCCTGTTGAAACAGGATGCCAAGTGGTGAGAAACACTTCACGCCTTATCACACGGCCCGGAACAGGCGGGGTCTGGAGCGATAGCTTCTCAAGCGATGACGGCAATCAGGTCGTCTATAAAGTCACCTCCATACATAAGGGCGCTTGTTCTGTCTTTTCCCACTGCGGTGACTCTGGCGATGTGCGCTTCGCCATCGCTTTCAACGAAGTCTGCCCGACACAGGTGACCGATCAGACGACGCAGGTAATTCAGTTAGGGTGGGGTGACTCGCAGGTGGTGACGGCCAAAGCTGGAACTTGGACAGTGGCGTTCGACTCGTTCGACGGCCACCACTACGAATATACAGACACGGAAAATAACAACAAATTCCTCACAGTCAACGGAACCACAAACAGCTTCAGTCTGACTGCACAAGACGCAGCATCTCTTGTATGGCCTTAATGGCGACTCTGACTCAGGTGTTCACGAACACTCCAGCAGGGTGGGTGGACCTGCCCGCGCGTCCGTTATGAATCCACACTCTAAAGGATTTTCATTTGATTGGAAAATGCTCGGTGGTGGTGATGCTGGGAAGAAGAACTCCACTCAGACCACCGCTGCCCCTTGCGGTTCACCTTCCGGGTTACCTTCTTCGCCGCTTTCTTGACTGCCACAGGATGCCCCTTCCAGAGCGGAAACTCACCATGAAATTGCCGATAATCACGCTCGATTGGCCATGGAAACTCCCATTATGCCAAACTTCGCACGAAATATCTTCCCTCGGGGGCCAAAGCCCATCGATTCCAGAGCTTTTGCGGCACGGATAAACAGGCTGCGGAAAAAGGGCCGTTCGGGAGTGGAAATCGAGAGTGAGTGCGGCAGGGGCTAAAGCCCAACATCGATATGATTGGCTTTATCGGCCCGACTGAAGTCGTGCCCTTGTTACAAAGCCCTTCATGATCGAAATCCAAACGATTTTTCCGCAACCTGTGAAGTCGTGCCCTTATTACAAAGCGCTTCAAGATCGAGATCCAAACGAGTTCTTCCGCAGCCTGTAAAACCGTGCCCTTTCAAGACAACGATTCGATCTGAGTTTTCCCTGAGTCACCCAAGCCGCTTACTGTGCCTGCGGGGCTGGCGGACGCGGCGGGGCGGCTGCCGGCGGAGGCGCGGGAGGCTTGGGTTTGGGAGCAGCCTGTTCCTGCTTCTTGGCAGGCGCGATGATGGCGTGCAGGATGGTGCCTTCCATGCGCGGCATGAACTCGACTGTTCCCGCGTCGCCAATGTCCTGAATGAGCCGGTTGATGATGTTATAACCCAGCTCGCGGTGGGCCATTTGCCGGCCGCGGAAGCGCAGGCTGGCCTTGACCTTGTCGCCATCCGCGAGGAAGCGGATAGCCTGATTTTTCTTGGTCTGATAGTCGTGGTCGTCGACGGTCACCGAGAACTTGACCTCTTTGATCACGATGACCTTTTGCTTTTTGCGGGCGGCGCGCTCGCTCTTGTCCTTCTCGTATAGGAAGCGCCCGTAGTCCTGGATGCGGCAGACCGGAGGAACCGCGCTGGGCGAGACCTCGACCAGATCGAGGCCGCGTTCGCGGGCAATTCTGAGCGCTTCAAAGGGGGGCAGGATGCCCAGTTGCACGCCATTTTCGTCGATAACGCGGATCTCACGCGCGCGAATTCGATCGTTGATGCGGATAAAGGACTTAGCGGAACGTTTGTCGAGTGCGATGGTACTCCTCCAAAAGTCGCCGATACCCGCTCTCCGGGGCTTGCCGGATTCATCGCGGGTACACCAGCGCACACTGAGTATAGCATTGGCTTGGCTCCGCCGAACAAAGGGTTTACGACGGATTTAAGGCAGCCGCTTGCAGTGTTGTCTCGGCGTTCAAACCTGTGACCCGTACGCGGACCAACCGATTGGCGGGCAGCTTGCTTTGAAGCTCGACGGGCAGGAAGTTTGCGGTGAGCGCGGCGGTGAAGCCGAAGCCTGCCAACTCGGCCGGAGTGTGCAGCGTGATAGCTTCCAGAGTTCGGCCAATAAAGCGTCTTCGGTGGGTTTCACTTTTTTTGAGAGCCAAAGCGCGAAGCTGCGACATCCGCTCCTCGACCACGGCAGCGGGAACCGGCCGCTCGGCGTGAAGCGCCCAGGCTCGCGTTGCAGGCCGGGGCGAAAACGGGAAGAGGTGCAGGTAGCCGAAGGGCAACTCGCGCACCAGTTCCAGCGTTTCGTCGAACTCGCTATCCGTCTCGCCGGGGAAGCCGACCATGACATCAGCGCCCAGGGTCAGCTCAGGGCCGGCGGCGTGTACCAGTGCCGCGACCTTTTCGGCATAGTGCCAAGGCCGGTAGCGGCGGTGCATGCGGCGCAGCACGGCATCGGAGCCGGATTGCAGCGGCAGATGCGCGTGCCGCGCCAGGCGTGCGCCGCCAAACTCCGCCATCAGCCCGATCAGCTCCTGGTTCCAATCCATCGGTTCGATGGAGCTGAGCCGCAGGCGGGGCAGGGCGGTCTGTTCCAGAATCTGGCGGACGAGTCCAGCCAAAGTGGGCCGGGTTAAACCGTCAGCAATTTGAGACTCGGCCAGATCGCGCCCCCATCGGCCCAGGTTGATTCCGGAGAGCACGAGCTCGTTGCCGCCGGCCGCCACAAAGCCCTCCACCTGCTTGAGAACCGCTGCGCGGGGCAGACTTTTGGATGAACCTCTGGTTTGGGGGATAACACAAAACGTGCAGCGATTCCCGCACCCCTCCTGGATTTTCAGGTTGGGCCTGGTCTGCATTCCGGGCACAAGCTGCGCCTCATCGAGAAACGAGTGAGCAAAGCGGTCGTCGGCCCAGATGGGCGCCTGGCCGGGCACATGGCCGCCCGCCAGGAGCGATTGGACGCTTACCAAACCGGTACGCGTCGCGGAATGACTGGGTTGATTGGTGACTTTGGGCTGGTCGATTGCTGCCTTAAAAGCTGAGGTGGGGGGCACAGACTCGAGGGGAATTTCCGAAGAGCAGTCCTCAGGGGCTAAAGCCCGCGTTCGTATTGGCGCATCTGCGGCACGACTGAAGTCGTGCCCTGACACAGACGGGCAATTTTCAGCAATCGTGAGAGCAAGGTGCAGGGCGATCGCTGGCGCGAGCGCCTTGTGGCTGTTGCCAACAACGGCAGCCACGCCCGGAATGCCGGCCAGCTCATTGGGCGCGCGCTGCGCATAGCAGCCGGTGACGACGATGCGCGCCTCGGGGTTCAGGCGGTGGGCACGGCGGATAAACGCGCGCGCCGCCCGATCAGCCTCCGCCGTTACGCTGCACGTATTGACAACAACCACATCGGCCGCGGAGGGGAGCTGCTCGCTAAGCCCCGCGGCGCGCAGGCGGTCGCTTACCGCCTCGCCATCCGCGCGGGCGGCTCGGCAACCGAAATGCTCGACGTGGAAACCTGCCTGCATGGATTCAGTGTATTGATTTTGCCCTGCTGGAATCCAACCGCAAATCCCACGCTAGCCGCAAAGGTAGAGACCGCAGATCCTTCGACTCTCCCTTAGCGTCACTCAGAGCCGCTCGCTAAGACGGCAAGAACGGAGATTCCGGTATACTGTGGACTGACCACTTTCCTCTACTGGACTTGTCGTTCGAGCATGGAAACCACCGCCACAGCCAGCCTATCCGCACCACTTCCCGCTGTTGCAAACGGCGGGACGCGGCATATTCTTGGCTTCACCTATTTCACTTTTGTCTGCTATTTGTCGATCGGGCTCCCGCTTGCGGTTCTGCCGCCGTATGTTCACTACCGCATGGGCTACAGCGCGGCGCTGGCCGGTCTGGTTATCAGCATCCAGTACATCGCCACCCTAGTCAGCCGCCCGTGGGCAGGACGCATATCCGACCGCGCCGGCGCAAAGGTTTCGGTGTTGTGGGGGATGGGCGCCTGCACGGCCAGCGGGGCGTTGTTGGTGGCCGCGGCCGCCGCGCTGCATTTCGGTCCGGTGAACTCCAGAACCTTGCTGAGCCTCTCCCTTTTGATTGCCAGCCGCCTGGTGCTGGGCGTGGGTGAGAGCCTTGGCTCAACCGGATCAACGCTTTGGGGCATCACCAGCGCGGGTTCCGAACATACCGCGAGGGTCATTTCATTCAATGGCATCAGCACCTATGGCGGCATGGCGCTGGGCGCGCCGCTCGGCGTGGTGCTGGATCAGCAGTGGGGCCTTGGCGCGCTGGGCCTGCTGACCATGGTGCTCGGCGCGGTTAGCCTCGGGATGGCCTTGCGCAAGAGTCCGGTGCATACGGCGCCCGGCGAGCATCTTCCGTTCAGCAGCGTGCTGTTCCGCGTTGCGCCCCACGGAATGGGCCTGGCGCTGGGCGGAATCGGCTACAGCGTTCTGGCGACATTCGTGACCCTCTTCTATACCAGCCGCCACTGGGATGGCGCGGCGCTTTGCCTGACTGCATTTGGCGTGGGCTTCATTGTGGCGCGGCTGCTGTTTATCCACACCATCGATCGCTTTGGCGGGTTCAATATGGGCGCGGTCTGTCTGGCGGTGGAATCCGCCGGCATGTTTCTGCTGTGGCAAGCCTCGACGCCATGGATGGCCTTCACCGGCGCAGCTTTTGCCGGCCTTGGGTTTTCGCTGGTTTTTCCCGCCTTTGGGGTTGAGGCCGTAAAACACGTGACAGAGAACAATCGCGGCGCGGCTTTGGGTGTCTACACCGCGTTTGCCGACGTCTCCTTCTTCCTCACCGGCCCTCTGGCCGGCACGGTGATCGGCGTCTATGGCTATTCCAGCGTTTTTCTCTTCGGGCTGGTCAGCGTGCTGGCCGCGCTGGGCATCGCAATCGCGATGAGGCAGATGGACCAGAGGGAATAGAGAACCGGAACCTTAGCCTCTCACCCGCCAACGGAGTACATCTTTGGGACCGGCTTTGGATAATCCTTGTCAAGTGATGAGAGAATTCCAGCGCACTTCTGTGCGTCGATCAGCACCCCCACTAAGTCCTCTGCAATCCTAGGATAGGAAGAATTATAGTAGTCAGCCTTCACTCTCCTTTGCTTTAATCGAATAGCAATGTCCGCTAGCAGCTTACATTCACCAGCATTGCGCGTATATAGATCCCAAAGCTGCTCATGCCGAGGCGCTTTAGGGTCAAACCTATACTGGGTTACGGCGGGCCTGTTTAGGGCGACGTTATAGACAAAATAATAGGCGCGGCTAATTGCTGTTCGCAGCGAGGCCTCATCTTGACCCTTCTGTAATTCAATTGCCAGATTCAGATATTGATTCCAGTCGAAGGTCGTCATACAAGTTGGTAGTCAAAGACTATCCTTCCTGAGGCTTTCTTGGAACTTTCCCTCCACCAAGAGTCATCGAATCGCTGTAGAGCAGCCCTAGCTTCCTGCAAGCCCCCCGTCCAGAGGACGACTGCATAAATCGACGCAGGCACCTCCTCCTCCAACGGCACTTGAAGCTGAAGCGTTACGTTCGTTCCGAATGACTCTTTGAGGTGGGCCACCGCCTCAAGAAGAATCTGGGGCAGCGAAGGGCGGTCCTCAAGAAAAGAGCGTACCTTTACTCTGTCTTCTAAGACATAGTCTTTTTGGATGCGGTCAATGAGCAGTCCTCGCTCCCACTGCGTCTGTTCCATCCCCTGATTGGGAACAAAAGTATTGACGTAAACATAGCTCTCGCTGAGAGGGTCGCCGAAAGCAGGCTTCATTGCTTCATTCAAAGAAACTATCTTTATAAGGCTTTCATTATTGTAAAAGTGTTCACTGCCAAAAATCCCCGTCGATACGCGGCTGAAGACCGACCGCTCTGCCTGCGTGTTGCCGGTGGCTCTTTGGAGCGATTGATGCGCGGGAATGTCCCAATTGCTTCCCGTGAACTGCTCGGCATAAGCTGCATTAGACGCGCTCATTAGTTGTCAGCCTCCACGTCAAGAAGTCGGAAAAGAGTGTCCTCTGCTGAACGCAATTCTTTCGCAATCATTTCAAACGATGCAGACGTATCGAAATCCTGCTCATACTTTACAAATACGCCGTTAGCAATAGTACCGGAACCATCAAGAGTGATTTTTCCGTCTTCCCACTTCACAATTGATGCACCGGTCTTGATCTTTCCGGGCCTCATGCTTTGTAGCGCTGGGGAAAGAAATGGTTCCAACAACTCCAGATAAGTTTTCGTCGTTGGCTGAAGGTGCAAGATCAATGCAGTCTTCTGATTGCGTAGCTCTGCCTTGCTCACTGCAATCAAAGTTGCTAGACAAGTTTGAAGAATTTCACTCGTTTCATCAGCTGTAGCCCAATCGACACCTTCACGTGTGAACTTGCAGCCTGCGGGTCCAAAGAAAAAGGTCACACGCTTCTCCTGCAGTTTTATCTTGATGCCTTGGTCTTTCGGCTTTCCCGTTGCGATTGGCTCGACCTCGTTGATGTCGATGTTCCATTTCAATAGAGCGTCGAACATGCTCTGCACGAGTACCGCTCTGTCCATCCAGATCGAGATGATCGGACGAACATAGTCGGAACTATAGTCAAAGATTGAAATCGGGATCGTGATTCTTTCGGGCATCGGGTCTCCGCGTTGCAATTCTATCCGATTATCGGCAGAAGTCGATGTTTTAAATATTCTCTTCTCGGTATTTGAGTCCCGATAATTAGGTGTCAGCCAATCAGGATCATAGGATTCAACCTATTTATTATCAGTGGTATATGTGAAGTATTAGCACAAGAACCCATACGCAGAACGGCCACCCGAAGGGTGGCCGTTGGTGCTGTTGGCTGAGCCGGAGTTATCGCTCGCTCTTGCGCCAGTTGATGAGATCGCCAAGAGTGGTGGTCGAGCTGGAGACGGGGGCCTTGTGGGCCTCCTTCTTGTAGGTCTCGACCTGTGCGCGGCTGGCCTCGTGACCCACTGCGCGCAGGCTCAAGCCCACCTTCTTCTCTTCCACGTTGATCTTGATGATCTTGAACTCGTGCTCCAGGCCTGTTTCCAGCTTTGACCCGCCGCCCTCGTCGCCGGCCTCGGAGATGTGGCAAAGACCCTCCACGCCCTCCGCGATCTCGACAAAAGCGCCGAACTGCGCGGTCCGCAGCACTTTGCCGTGGACCACGTCGCCGACGCGATGCGAGGAGAAGAAGCTCTCCCAGACGTCGGGCTGCAACTGCTTGATGCCCAGCGAGAGGCGGCGGTTCTGCGGCTCGACGCCGAGAACTACGGCCTTCACTTTTTCGCCCTTCTTGACCACCTCGGAAGGATGCTTGACGCGCTTGGTCCAGCTCAAGTTGGAGACGTGGACGAGACCGTCGATGCCGTCTTCAATTTCAATGAAGGCGCCAAAGTCCGTGAGGTTGCGAACGCGACCCTCGACGATGGTTCCGGCCGGATAGCGCTCGGTGAGATTCTCCCAGGGGTTGTCGAGGAGTTGCTTCATACCCAGCGAAATGCGGCGATCCGCGGGATTCACGCTGAGGACAACCGTCTCAACCTCGTCGCCCGGCTTGACCAGCTTGGAGGGGTGCTTGAGGCGCTTGGACCAGGTCATCTCAGAGAGATGAACCAGGCCTTCGATTCCCTGCTCCAGCTCAACAAACGCGCCGTAATCGGTGACGGAAAGAACGCGGCCGTGGACGCGCGCGCCGACGGGGTAACGCTCGGTGGCGTCGAGCCACGGGTCGGGCGTGAGCTGCTTGAATCCGAGCGAGACGCGCTGCTTGTCCTTGTCGAACTTGAGCACCTTCACCTGGATCTCATCGCCCACATTGACCAAGTCGCGGGGATGGGTGAGCCGGCCCCAGCTCATATCGGTAATGTGGAGCAGGCCGTCGATGCCGCCCATATCCACAAACGCGCCGTAGTCGGTAAGGTTCTTCACCGTGCCGGTGAGGATGGCGCCTTCGCCCAACTGCTCCAACGTTCCTGAGCGCTTGGCGTTCTGCTCTTCTTCGAGGATCTCTTTGCGGCTTACAACCACATTGCCGCGCTTCTTGTTGAGCTTGATGACGCGGACTTCAATCTGCTGCCCGAGATAGCCGTCCAGATTGCGGACTGGCCGAATCTCAAGCTGCGAGCCGGGCAAAAACGCCTTCAGTCCGATATCGACGGTTAGCCCGCCCTTGACGCGACTGACCACAGTGCCCGTAATGGGGGTCTTGTCGCTCGCAGCTCTCTCGATCACGTCCCAAACGCGCAGGCGTTGCGCCCGCTCGAAGCTCACGAGGTAGCCGCCTTCCGGCTCTTCGCGCTCGATGACTACGTCAATGACGTCGCCCGGCTGAAACTTCACCGCTCCGGTGTGATCCAGAACCTGCTCCAGAGGCACCAGCCCCTCGGATTTCAGTCCCACATCGATGACGAGGTGCTTATCCGTCGCCTTGATCACGGTGCCGGAGACGACCTTGTCGCCGTAAGCCTCAACGGCTGCGGCTTCGGCGGCCTGCTCGCGTTCAAACGCCGCCAAAGCGGCGGAGAAGTCTTCGGCTGACTCGTGCGCATGTGCTTCGTGAACCGGCGTCTCGGCGCCGGGCGCGGCTGCTGCAACCTCAGCTAAAGGCGGGGCCTTGGCTTCAGGCTCGGTTAGGGCATCGGCGTCCAGCGTGGCAAACTCATGGTCTGCAACGGCAACTTCGGCGGTCTCGGTGTTGGACGTGGATTCGTACGGCGGCTGCTCAAGCTCCGTCGCAGGCTCTAGTGTGGGCATTTCCAATTCGGTGTTCAGGGTTATGCTCTCGGGTTCGGGATTGAGGACGTTTGGCATCGCTGCGGCTCCGGAATTCCTGGCTCCCGCGACGGATCGTGTCTGGCGCTGGGATTGACTCCCGCCCTAGCGATTGCGCCGGCGAAGAGCCTTATGACCAAATCCCTGCTTGCGCCTATGCATGTGACGGGATGGCTTCCTCCAGGGACAGTCCTCCCAGCCTTTTGGCTCGGAGCAAATAACGGCTGTTCTCCTTGGGAAACACCCGGCAGGCAACGGCTTGCCGAAGGGCGGTCGCAACTGGCTGCTGGAATCCGCGCAGCAAGCTACGCTCACGAGTTTAGCAACCCCCGCTTTACCGCGTCAATCCAATAGCTTGGCCAACACGCGCCGCAATCGGGATTGCAACCGCAAATTCACAAAGCGCTGGGCGCAACGAAATGGCGTGAGATCTCGATTTCCCACGTACCGAAGCCGGAGTTTTGGAAACCTTCAGGGGCGCTCAAGGGCAGACGCCCACTATACTGATCCAGACGGAACCCTCGCGATGGATCATCTCTGGACCCCCTGGCGCTATGCCTATGTCACCTCGGCAGATACAGTGGCGCGCCCCGGCGTTCCGGCGCGGCTTGCGGCATGGCCCGGCGACAAGGGCTGCGTCTTCTGCAACCTCGTCGCCGCTGTCGATTTCGCGATTGCCAACGGCATGAGCCAGGATGAGGCCGAGACCGCTGGCGGACTGATTGCGCGCGGCAAGCACTGCTTTGTCTGCCTGAATGCATTTCCCTACACTTCGGGGCATTTGATGGCGATGCCGTATGCACACCTCGACCGGCTGGCGGTGTTGCCGGTTGAGACTTTGCATGAGCTGATCGAGCTGGCGCAGCGGACGGAGCGGGTGCTGGAAAGCCTCTACCAGCCGCATGGATTTAATTTCGGTTTAAATATCGGCAAGGCGGGCGGGGCCGGCGTTGCTGGGCACTTGCATCTGCATGCGCTGCCGCGCTGGGCGGGCGACACCAACTTCATGACGACGGTCGGCGAGACGCGGATTTTGCCGGAGGATTTGGACACGACTTGGAGGCGGATGCGGGCGGCGTTTGGGGAACACTGCTAGCCAAATTAGACTAGAATGCTCTGCAACGATCTTTGCTCTCAATTTCAGGAGGGACTGTGCCGGTTTGGATTGAGATTCTTGTGGGCCTGCAATTTTCCGTGACCATTGTCCTAGTCATTGTTCTCATCTTCTTCCGTGGCGTCGGAAGCGGCGAAGACCTGAAAACAGTTAAACAGACGATTGAACAACTGCGCGATCTGGAAGGCAGAACAGACTTAAAGATCGATCAACTGACAACAAAACACGATCAGTTCGCTGTTGCCTCTGCACAATCTACATCCAGCCTCCGATCAGAGCTACTCGCAGCTTTATCGACAGAATTCTCGAATCTTCGACAAGAGGTAGTGAATTCGATTTCGCAAATTGGGAACCAGACCCGAACGACGCTTGAAGACCTGCGCACATCGACAAACGCTCGACTGGATAAGCTCGCCGGAGATTTGACTTCACAACAAACAAGCCTGAGAGAGTCAGTCAACACTCAACTGAGCAGTTTTCAAACAGAAGTTACTAATAGATTCAACGATTTTCAGAAGGCACAAACGGATCAAGGGACCACATCGAGAGAAGCCATAGACGGGACACTTTCGAGGTTAAGCAAAGAAATCCGCGAGACGGTAAGCGAACTCAAGTCGGATGTAACCAACCGCATCAACGAGATGGCCCAGCAGACGACAGCCCTAAGGGAAAGCGCGGAGTCACAACAGACCACTCTCAGACAAACAGTAGAACAGCGACTCGATAAACTCAACGAGTCAAACGTAAAGAAGCTCGATGAAATGAGGGAAACTGTGGACGAGAAGCTCCACAAGACACTAGAGAGCCGACTAACTGAGAGCTTTGGTATTGTTACGGAACACCTTGGCAGGGTCCAGTCGGGGCTGGGCGAGATGAAAGAGCTTGCGTCTGGAGTTGGCGATTTGAAACGCCTGCTGACTAACGTACGGACTCGGGGATCGGTAACAGAATTCCAAGTAGGAATGTTACTTGAACAAATGCTGGCTCCTAACCAATTTGTGAGGAACGCGCATATTAAACCGGGGGTCAGGGAAGCTGTAGAGTTTGCAGTCCGCATCCCCGGTAACGACGGATCTGAAGCGCTATTGCCAATCGATGCAAAATTCCCCAAAGAAGACTGGGAGCGGCTTGAAGAGGCCCTCTCCAGGGATGATAAGGAAACGGCCAAGGCCAGCCGCAAGGCTCTGTTGTCAAGGATTAGAACAGAGGCTAAAAAGGTAGCCGACAATTACATTTCTCCACCAGCCACCACGGACATGGCGATTCTCTGCGTCGGAACCGAAGGTCTGTTCTCCGAGGTGCATCGTGAACCAGGGTTCGTAGATGAGTTGCGTTCACAATTCCAGATCATTATTGCGGGGCCGACAACGCTCATGGCAATCCTCAGCAGCCTCCAAATGGGGTTCAGGGCGCTTGCAATCCAAAACAAGAGTTCAGAGGTTCGGAATCTGCTCGCCAAAACAAAAACCGAGTTCGGAAAATTCGGAGTCTTGATGGCGACGGTCGAGACGCAGGTCGGAACCGTCCAGAATACTCTCCAGAAAGTGGGAGTTCGGACACGAGCCATCAACAAGACGCTTAGCGAGGTCGAGGTAGTTGACCTTGGGCCGCACAATTCAGTCCCTCTTCTGGACTCCATCGCGGAGATTGGGGAGGATTCCGTGGGGCAATCAGGAGTCATGCTTGGGAACGAAGCTTCGGATTTCGACGATGATGCAAAATGAATTGCAATATCCACCGATCGAAAGGGCATCTTATTCGCCTAATGTACGCCTTCCCGCTGTGCATTTCCTGTCAAATCTTGGCACGAAGATCGATATTGTTCCCCTGATCTCTGACCCCCGATCCCTGATCTCTGCCCAAGCCTTTACACACCCCGAGCGGCCCGTTAGACTTGAAGTTTCGGGGCTATGCGCATTTTTTTGGCGTAGTGGTTGTGTTCCCATGCCAGGAGCCGGTATTGTAGGCAAGCGGAACCTGAACGAAATTCATACCCGGACAGATTCTCAAGTTCGCAAAAATACGAGGAGAAACACGCATGGCCGTTGAAGAAAAAGTGAAGCAGATCATCGTCGAGCAGCTACAGGTGGATGAAGCCGAAGTGACCCCCGGCGCCAGCTTCCAGGAGGATCTGGGCGCCGATTCCCTCGACGTGGTCGAGCTGGTAATGCAGTTTGAAGAGGCTTTCGATCTGGAGATTCCCGACGAAGACGCCGAAAAGATCAAGACCGTGAAGGACGCAATCGAGTATATCGAGAAGAATGCGAAAGGCGGCAAGTAGCCTTTGTCCAATTCGTCCCGCAGAGTAGTCATCACCGGACTCGGTCTGGTGTGCGGTGTAGGCAACACCGCTCCGGAAGTCTGGCGGAAGCTGCTGGCCGGCGCCAGTGGCATGGGGCCCATTCAGGGCTTCGACGCCACCGGCTTTTCGGTCACGTTTGCCGCCGAGGTCAAGAACTTCGACCCGCTGGATTTTCTGGACAAAAAAGAAGCGCGCAAGATGGGGCGCTTCACCCATTTCGCCTTCGCCGCCACGCAGGAAGCCATCGCCCAGTCCGGCCTGCAGATCACCCCGGAGATTTGCGACCGGGTGGGTGTGTTCATCGGCTCCGGCATCGGCGGATTCGAGATCATTGAGCGCGAGCACTCAAATCTGCTGGCCGGCGGACCGCGCAAGATCTCGCCCTTTTTCATTCCCGCCGCCATTGTCAACATGGCCTCAGGCCAGTTGAGCATCCGTTACGGAGCCAGGGGGCCTATTTCGGCCACGGCCACGGCCTGCGCCACTTCCGCCAACTCCATCGGCGACTCCGTGCGCATGATTATGCACGGCGATGCGGATGTGATGATCGCGGGCGGCGCGGAGGCAGCTGTTACGCCGCTGTCGGTGGGCGGTTTTGCAGCGATGCGCGCGCTCTCGACTCGCAACGACGAGCCGACGCGCGCCAGCCGGCCCTTTGACAAGGACCGCGACGGGTTTGTCATTGGCGAGGGCGCGGGGATCCTGATCCTCGAGGAACTGGAGTTTGCCAAAGCCCGCGGCGCAAAGATTCTGGCCGAAGTCATCGGCTACGGGATGAGCGCGGATGCCTATCATATGACGGGCATCGCTCCCGAGGGACAGGGCGCGCAGCGGGCTATGAGGGCGGCTCTCAAAGACGCCGGCATCCAGCCGGAAGAGGTGGGTTACGTGAACGCTCACGCTACTTCGACCCCGGCCGGGGACGGGAATGAGTCGCGGGCGATTGAACTGGTATTTGGCGAGCACGCCCTGAGTCACAGGCTCAAAGTCAGCGGCACCAAATCAATGACCGGCCATCTGCTGGGCGGCGCGGGGGGCCTGGAAGCCGGCATCTCGGTGCTGGCGCTGGTCAACCAGGAGCTTCCGCCGACGGTCAATCTGGACAACACCGACCCCGATTGCCGCCTGGACTACGTGCCCAACAAGCCTGTCGCGCACAGCTTCGATGTGGCCCTGTCGAACTCCTTCGGCTTCGGCGGCATCAACGCCACGCTGATCATGCGGCGGTGGAGCGAGTAGGGCATTCACGGCGTAAGCAACCAAGCAGCGCGAATCCCAATCGGGTTCGCGCTGTTGTGTTTTTCGGCGAAGACGGGATTCAGCTCATGACGGCCGCTATCCCCACGCCGACGAGCACGAAGATCGCCCACCAGCCGAAGACCGCGATGTAGCCCGCACTGCGCTTTGTGCCTGCCACAATCGCAGTTCCGATCCCTAGCAATACGAGCGTCCAGATGGTCACCGCGTCCAGCGAGGTCGCCAAGGCGTAGAGCGCCTTGTTGGTCTCCATAGGATTGAGAAAGGCCGCCAGATTGGTGGGGGCATAGTTCTTGATATTGAACGATTCCGGATCGGCCCCGGCGAAGATCACTATGATTCCCAGCAATGGTTTGAGCAGCCCTGGCAAGCCCGCAAACATCCAAACGGCAAAGATGCTGCCGTATTTGGCCTTGCCGCCAAAGACAAAGTTGATGGTGCCCCACAAACCGAGTGAGAGCAGGGCGGTGCCGCCCAGTACAAAAGCCGGCATGGCGATGAAGATGCCCTCGGTAATGTAGATGCCTATCTTGCGGCCCATCTCGCGCTGTTCCGGAGTTGCATTCGCCATGCGCTCTTCCGACTTCGGGTCCATGCGAATCTGGTTGTCCGCGACCTGTACCATGCCAATCTTGAACGCCACGGCCGCGAAAAACATATAGCCAACCACCGCAAAGATCACAAACGGCAGCCACCAGCTTTTGTTGCCCCTCTTGATATCTTCAAAGGTCTTCGACGGGGCGGTAAACGTATTGGTTACGCGCTGCCACTGGCTCAGGCCGGGGCCTTGAGGGGCTGATCCGGTCTCGGGCACCACTTCAAGATCGCTCATGATTCCACCTTTCGAAAGCTGCTGGGGCTGGATGCGCAGCGGCCCAACGAACAAACCGCTCCCGTTGCGCATGGCTGCACTTGATGGAGGATACGAACCGGCTGCCGGGTTGGTTCCCGGCAACCTCAGGAGAGAAATGCCTTCGCACGCGATTCTACCCTTGAAGGGCGCTCCGGCGAAAATCAATTTCTGTTTGGGTGCGTTTGCAGGGGCGGAATGGATGGACGTGGGCGCTATATCCCTTGCGATGCGGTTTCGCCGAGCGCAGGGGACGAGGCCGGGCCGGTTTGCCGGGCTGGCTTGCGGCTACGCGTCTTACCAGGCGCCTTCTGGGGTGCGGCGGCGCGGGACGGCGCGGGCGCGGGCGGCGGCACATAGCTCTTGTAAACCGTGATGTGGAAGCAGGCCTGCTGGAACTCCTCCTCGACATCTATCTTGCCCGCTTGCTGCAGGGGCAGCAGCCAGGCGCGCATCCAGCCCATTTCCTCGCGGCTCATTCCCTGCTTGGCGAGGTCGATGGTAGCGCCGGTCAAATGCGGGCTCGCGATATCGCCCTCGGCCGCCGCGGCATTGCCGTTGGTTTCCATCAGGCGCCTCTGGTACTCGACGGTGCGCACCGCCGAGCTGACCTCGAGGGGCCGGTGAAACCGCTGGGCATGGACGCGCGCCAGATCGCCGAGAAACTGCGCCGTCCAAGGGCGGCAGTAGCGGTGACTCTCGGGCAGGTTGAGATTGATGGTGAGCCCCTCGGTGACGGGCACGGGAACCAGCATTTTTCGGGCAATGCGGTCCGCAAGATCGTCTTCGTCCTCGATGCGCTCGAGATTGTCGGCTTCAGTCTTGTCGTTTTGGCGCTCCAGCGACTCGTGCGAGCCGCGTAAGGGCGGAGGAATAGGCTGGCTCAGGCGCAGAGAAGCGGGTTCGGCTTCCCCCCGCCGTTTGTAGGTGCTGCGGCGACCCGCTTCGCGCTCAGGTTCCAGCACAGGCTCGGGCTCAGGCAGAGCCGCGTAGCGGACCTCATGGAGGGCGGCGCGCCGGGATTTACGTGCCGCTGTAGATCGAGTCTTCTTGCGGGAGTGGTGGGAAGCGATGGCGGGCGAGGCAGCCTTATGCGACTTCGCCCGGCGAACCGGCGAGCCGTTAGCGGCGGCCACAGAAAGCGCCGCCAGCACGAGAGCGATGAGTAGGCTTCGGCGCATAAGGAGCGTGCGGAGAATCCAGAGCAACTTCAGTTTAGACGCATTCGGCTGTAATTCGGAGTACCTGGGGAGGTGCGAGTTCGTCCGATAATGCGCCGGCCGCCTACTCAAGAGTGGATTCGCGCAGTTTCTCCACATCCGCAAGATCCTGATGCCGGCCCACTGCCAACTTATTCTGAATCAGGTGTTCGCGTGAAATGACGTGTGCCGGAGTTTTGCCGTCAATGAGTTTCTCGACCCGGCCCTCCCAAGCATCATCGAATTGCACTCCTGCAATGCCTTGCAGAATGTCTACCCGGCCAGGTTCGACGCCCATCTGAAAGACGGTTGTAGGCTTGTCGTTGAAGTCGGCTGGAGTCATCCCTCCGACGGGAGCGCCGAACTCCGTCAGGGCGGCGAAGACAGCCTTGCTGTTCTCCTCGTCGGCCTTGATGAAGACGTCGAGGTCCTTGGTGCCTCGCGGGTCGGCGTGGATGCTGACCGCATGGCCGCCAATCACAAGATACTTCACCCCGTGGGCGTTGAAGGCTGCGAGGATGTCTCTCTGATCCTTCAGCATGGTCTCACCAAGCCTTTCAATAAGCCTTCCAGTTCGGGCGCTCGACGCGGACCAGGGTCTTGTTTGTTGGACGATGTTCCAGATCGATCCCTTTGGAAAGATAAGCAGACCGGACGATCTCCGCGACGGCCTCCATGCGCTCTGCGCAGCTACGGCTCCGCCAATAGCGGTAGGTCTCCAACCGCTGCTCCTTGAGGTCCGTAACTCTACGAATTGTCTTGTCAGTACTCATGGTATACATCCACATTTGTCTGGCCGGGAGTCCAAGGTCTCGATTCTGAGACCTTGGATTCCACAAACCAAGTCACTGCAACAGCGTCGGCTCGTCGTGGTTGCCGTTTAACTCCTCGGGCGGGATGATGACGGCGGCGGCTACTTTGTCGTCGGGCTCAAGGTTGAGCAGGCGGACGCCCTGCGTGGCGCGGCCGGCGGCGCGGATGGTCTTGGTGTCGATGCGGATGATCTTGCCGAACTGGCTGATGACCATCAGCTCCGAGGTATCGTCAACGAGCTGAATGCTGCTGACGCGGCCAATGCGCGGGGTGACATTCATGTTTTTGACGCCCTTGCCGCCCCGAGTCTGCAAACGGTACTCCTCGACATCGGTGCGCTTGCCGAAGCCGTTTTCGGTGATGGCGAGGATGCGGTATTCGCCGGGTTCATGCACCTTGGGGGTGACGGCCACGCCGACCACGAAATCGTTCTTGGCCAGATCGATGCCGCGCACGCCGTAGGCAGGACGGCCCATGGAGCGCACATCGCATTCGTCGAAGCGGATGGCCATGCCCAGATGCGTGGCGAGAAAGACAATCTGGTTGCCGTCGGTGATGCGGGCCTTGACTAGTTCGTCGTCCTTGTCGATGCCGATGGCGATGATGCCGCGGGCCATGACGTTGGAGAAGTCCTTGAGCGGCGTCTTTTTGACTGTGCCGTTGCGCGTGGCGAAGAAGATGAACTTGCCTTCTTCTTCAAGATCGCGAACGGGCAGAATGGCGCGCACATTTTCGCCTTGCTGCAGGTCGAGCAGGCTCTGCATGGACTTGCCCTTGCCCGCTGCGCCGACGTCGGGAATTTCGTAGACCTTGAGCCAGTAGACGCGGCCGGTGTTGGTAAAGCAGAGCAGAAACGCGTGGGTGGAATCGACGATCAACTGCGCGACAAAATCCTCTTCGCGCGTCTTCATACCCATGCGTCCCGCGCCGCCGCGCCGCTGCTGGCGATAGATGCTGATGGGCGTGCGCTTGAGGTAGCCCTGATGGCTCACCGTGACGGCGACCTGCTCGTCGGCGATCAGATCTTCGAGCTGGAGCTCGGCGCTCTCGTCGATGATCTGCGTGCGGCGCGCGTCGCCGTATTTGTCGCGAACCTCTTCAAGCTCCCTGACGATGACCGCGCGCAGCTTGGCATCGCTGGCCAGGATGGATTCGTACTCGGCAATCTTTTCGCGGATCGCGGCGAGCTCCTTGAGGATTTCATCGACGGAGAATTGGGTGAGGCGGTAGAGTTGCAACTCGAGGATGGCATCGACCTGGCGGAGGGTGAGGCCTTTCTCCTCATGCGGAAGCCGCTCGCGGCCGAGGTTGATGACGATGTCTTTGCCTTTGCCCCAGGCATAGAGATTTTCGCGGGCCTCGACGCGCGATCCGGAACCGCGAATGATGCGGATGACGGTGTCGAGGTTATCGATCGCTATCTTGTAGCCTTCAAATTGATGCTCGCGCTCGCGGGCCTTGCGCAGCAGAAATGCCGTGCGCCGCTGCACCACATCAATGCGGTGATCGATGAAGCAGCGAATGGCCTGGTCGAGACCGAATTCCCGCGGCTGCCCATTATGCACCGCGAGGAAGATCATGGAGAAGCTCTCCTGCATCTGCGTGTGCTTGTAGAGCTGGTTGAGCACAATCTCAGGCTGCGCGCCGCGCTTGAGCTCGATAACGATGCGCATTCCATCGCGGTCGCTCTCGTCGCGTACATCACCAATGTCGTCCACTATTTTTTCGGTGACCAGCTCGGCGATGCGCTCGATGAGCTTGGACTTGTTCACCTGGTAGGGGATCTCGGTAACGATGATCGCCTGTTTCTCTTTAGTGAGGTTTTCCGTGGCCACCTTGGCGCGCATCATGAAGCGGCCGCGCCCGGTTTTGTAGGCCTGGGGAATGCCGGACTTGCCGTAGAGGAAGCCGCCGGTGGGAAAGTCCGGCCCCTGCACGTGCTTGAGCACTTCGGCGAGGCCCGCGCTGGGGTTCTGCACCAGGGCTATGGCGGCGTTTACCACTTCGGTGAGATTGTGCGGCGGAATGTTGGTGGCCATGCCGACGGCAATGCCATTCGATCCGTTGACGATCAAGGTCGGAATCCGCGTGGGCAGCACCGTAGGCTCGTCGGTGGTTTCATCGAAGTTGGCCATCATATCGACGGTCTCCATCTCGATGTCGGCCATCATTTCTTCCGCGATACGTTCCATGCGGCACTCGGTATAGCGGTAAGCCGCGGGAGGATCGCCATCCACCGAGCCGAAATTCCCCTGGCCATCCACCAGCGGGTAGCGCAGCGACCACGGCTGCGCCATGCGCACCAGGGCGTCATAGACGGACGAGTCGCCGTGCGGGTGATACTTCTTCAAGCACTCGCCCACCACGCCGGCGCACTTTGAATATCGCTTGTTATGCTGAAGACCTTCGCGGTCCATGGCCGTGAGAATGCGCCGGTGCACAGGCTTGAGGCCGTCTCGCACATCGGGCAGGGCGCGCCCCACGATCACCGACATGGAGTAGGCGAGATAGGAGCGGCGCATCTCCTCTTCAATATTCATGGGGAGGAAGCTGGTGCCGCTGTTGGGGGGCGTGCCGCCTTCGAGCGGAAGGAAGGGATTCTGATCGTCTGCCATAAGGGTTTACTTAGCCCGCCGCAAGGCGGCAGAGGAGGGTCCGGTGAAAGCGGGGCCGGAGTGCGCAGGCTGTGCTTCTATTTTACGCGGGCAGGGCGGGTTTCAGCAAGGCAAAGGCGGATAAATAAGTCCTTATTTTGGTTGAATTTATGGCTTCATTACGAGGGTTGCCCAGACGGCTGCCATAGCTCAAGCTGCGCGGCCCTGTTTTGGCTTGGATTTGGCGCCGTTTCCGGCCTTCTTTTTGGCTTTTTTGCGATTGTCTTCCCCGCCCAATCCCGCTAAAAACACCGGCGGTTGATCTGGGAACCGGACCATCAGCGTTAGTTCGCCGCCCACTCCCTCCACGTAGCTCCGAAGAGTGGAGACATTCATGTCAGAGCGCCTCTCAATGCGTGAGACGCCCTCTTGCCCAATTTCGAGCTTCTTCGACAAACGCGTTTGGGTCAATTTGCGCTGACGGCGCAGCTCGCGCAGATTCAACTCTTCAGCGATTAACTCTGCCGTGCGCTGCTTGACGGACTGCCTGAACTCTTCCGATTCCTCGGCGAGCACTTGTTCGTATGGAATAGCCATTATTCCTTCTTCCTTGCAAGCTCTCTTTGGTGCCGATCAAATCGACGATCAGCAATATCGATCAGATTCCGGTAGAACTTGTCTGTAGAAACACCCGACTTGTCTGCGCAAACCAAGAGGATCGCGTTGCGTTTCAAATCGAATGCGAAGGCGACGCGCCACACACCGTCATCGGCGTCAAAGCGAAGCACTTTCATGTTCGAGTGTTTCGACCCATTTAGCGTATCCACTCGAGGTCGGCCAAGTTGCGGACCGAACGTCCGCAGGATTTCGATCAACGAATAAGTTTGTCTGCGCACTCCCTCAGAGAACTCCCGAAACTCCGGCAGGAATTCTTCGTCAAAAGCCACCTCCCACCGTCTCTCATTATGCTCTTGACTGCCTAATGTCTTCAACTGCATTTTTGTTCTGCGTGCCATTTTGCACCTCTTCTTCTTCCCCGCGCCTGCGAATCCGCGGGGATGGCCCGAGCTCACCGGCTCTACAGCAGCCCCGGCAGGCTCAGCACGCAGAAGGCCGCTTGAAGCAGCAGGATAGCCCCAGCGGCACCCATCGTCAGCCGTCCTCGCGGCCCCTCGTAGGCATCGGCACAGACACCGCCGACGAAGGTGAGCAGAAAGGGCAGGGACCATAGCCATGGGGAGCCGGGGACGCCTGTCATGACCAACAGGATCAACGCCAGGAAGCAAAGCAGGGGCGCAGTATTGCCGAAGTAACGGGATTTCCCAAGTCCCAGGTACAGCACCAGGGCGGAAGCTGCAGCCACCGTGATTCCGGTATTGGGCAGGGCGGAGAAGAACCGCTTGGCAGGGCCGATGGATACCCACAGGAACCCAGCCGCCGAGCGGAAAACATAGCTGAAGGCGTCGGGCGAAAACCCGTAGCAGGCGAAGACCAGCAGCAGCGCTCCGGCCACGGCGGCAAGCACAACGGGCAGCACCTGGCTCCTGCGCCCCTCAGCCACCCACAACATGGACGCCAGCCCTAAAAGCGCCACCACCGGCAGTGCCGCGATGTGCGCAGCCGCCGCCAGGCCGAAGGCCGCGGTGAGGAGCACGATGCGCGGCCGCCATTTGCTGCGTGGTCCCTGCATGGCGTGGGCCACGCCGATACAGGTGTAGACGCCGCCATAAACCCCCAGCGCGGCCAGAATCTCGGAGTTCGGCGCAAGGCAGGCCTTGAGCACCGCGGGAGAGAAGCAGTAGAGCGTGAGCGCAGTGTAGCCGCCCAGGTTGCCATAAAGCCGCCGCGTGACCCACCACAGACCCGCGCCAAGCACGGCCCCGGCCAGCAAGAACGGTAGGCGCAGCAGGAGCAGCACATGAGTAAGCTGGTGACGCAGCTCCCATGTGCTCACTTCGCCCGGCGTCTGGAAGACACGGTCCTCGGGCTTGCGCAGCAGGTCTAGTCCGCGCTCGGCCAGCAGGTTCAGGGTCAAGGGCAGGCCAGCCAGCCGGTAGCCCAGAATGCCGTCGTGAATATTGCCGCAGCTGGTAAAGTAGCCGGGCACGGCGGATGGCCGCTCCCACATCTCGCGTCCGCAACGTGCGTACTGGTAGTCGCGGTCGCTGAGCGTCTGGTGCTCGACCAGCCACAGCCCCTGGAGGAGGAAAATCGCCAGCAACCCGGCGGCAATGCGCTGTGGCAGATTGAAGCGAAAGCGGCGAATGCGGCTTGGCCGAGAGGGTCTCATGGGCGGTGGACAGATTCAAGTCTAAACGGCCACGCTGGCCTGTCCCGTACCAGCTGGGGCATTTGGGTCCACTGCAATTGGAGGCGTCTCTCAACTTTTCACCCAGACGCAAGAAAGCCGCCCCGAAGGGCGGCCTTCTTGCGTTTGGGTTGGATGCCGCTTAGTTGAAGACCGCTCCGACAGACACGTTGGAGGAAGTGCACATGTAGGTGGCGCTCTGGCTGTTGTATGTGCAACCGCCTCCCACCACCACCGTGCAGGAGTTTGGTCCTGTCGGGGTGACAGGTGCAGTATTAGCGCAATTCTCGGACCATCCGCCGAAGTTGCCCCCTGTTGCAGTCAGGGTAACAACCGTGCCGTTGGGATAGGTTGCCTCGCAGACAGACCCACCGGAAGTCGAACCGGGGCCGCAGTGGATTACATCCGGTGTACCAGTGGCGGAAGGAGCAGTAATCAGCCAATTCGACTGATTCAAGCCTGTACTATTCAGGTTTGCGTCAAAGACCGTCAACGTTGACAAGAGGCCGTTCCCTATCGTGAGGTTGTTGCACGAGCCAATGTTGAGGATATCGGAGTAGTCGTAGGTCGTAATGGTCGTGCCGTTGGGCAGGGTGGTGGTGACGGTGGCATAGGTAGGCGCCACGTAGGGGCAATTGAAGATCCCGAACCCAGAGCCGGAGGAGGAGCTGTAAACGAGTGTTCCGTCCGGGTTCGAAGCCACAGCATAGATATCGGCAGTTCCGGACCCATCCGCTGTGACGAGTCCACCGAACGCGCCCGGAGCTCCGGCGGAGTTGATCGGGAAAATAAATTGATCGGGGAGAGAAACCCAGGTGACCGGGACAAAGGAGCACTGAGGATCTGGGAGATTCGTCTCCGCGATAGGAGGATTCGCGGCGGCATCCGCCGCGGCAGTAGCTGCATCAGCGGCTGCATAAGCGGCAGTGCAACTTGAGCTGGGATATCCAGCGCTGGAGAAACCGGCGTGGAAGAAGCCGTTGGTAATGTCCATCGCGGTTGGGGCGGTCGAGAAAGTTCCAAATGCGAGAAACTGCCCGGTCCCTAATAGATCGTTGACAGTGACCGTACCCGGTTGGACGTTGATTGACAGCAGAGGCTCCGCCGCGGGAGTCGCTGTCACGGTGACATTCGCTGTGGCCGTCACCACACTGGACTGGGTCGTTCCGCTGGCGGGGTTCGTGAATTCGGCCGTAATGGTGGTTGAACCCGCGCTCACCCCCTTGACCAGGCCGGGCGGGTCGAGCGTGCATACCTGGACAGGAGGCGTGGCATTGTTGAGACTACAGGTTTGAGTTTGTGCAAGGGCCGAACTGACTGTGGCAATCGCCGGATTGGTCGAAGTCCACGCGATCTGCGGCGAGCTTGTCACATCCTGCTGCAGTCCGGTGCTTCCGGAGGTGCCCAGCGCAATAAAGAAGCCGGGCTGACCCGTTGCCGACAACGTGAGCGCGTCTGGAACGATGGAGAGCGCGGTCATTAGCTGTGTGCTTCCGCCCGCGACCGCGAAGGGCACAGTTGCGTATACCAGTGTGCTGTCTGGGTTCGACGCAGTGGCTGTGATGGCGGTTGTGCCCTGGCTCACTGCCGTGACAAGTCCGGCGTTGGCTGCCGTAGTCGGCGTGCTCGAGTTGGTCGGGCAGAAGCCTCCCATGGTGCAAACTGTAGCGACCGATGTATTGCTGGAAGTCCATACGGCCGCGCTCGTCAGATTCTGCGTAACCGGAGCCACCGAGTAGGTTCCGATTGCATTAAGCTGGCTGGTTTGAGTCGGGAATGGCACCGATGGCGCACTGGGGTTGATGGCCAGCGAGAGCAAAGGCTCCTGCGCCGGACCGGTGACCGTCAGTGTCGCGGTCGCCGTCACCACGCTGCTGACAGGATTTGCGGCGGTGGAGACATTCGTGTAGGTGGCCGTGATGGTGGTGTTGCCGGGGCCTACCGCTGTGGCAACCGCCGCGTTAGCACCAGAAACGATATTGGCAGAGGGCAACACCGCTGGATTGCTGGAAGTCCAGGTAACCTGACCGGTCAAGTTGCTCAGGATGCCGCTTCCATTGGAGCCCAGGACGACAAGGTTGACGGTAGGATTCGGCTTTCCAACTTCTGGCATCGTGATCGACTGAGCGCTGGGGTTGATGGTCAGCCCTGAAATTGCGCTGGTGGACGTCCCCGTCACCGTGAAGGTTGTGGTTGTCGTCACCACGCTGCCGTCAGGATTGCCCGAGGTGACGGCTGTAATGGCAGTGACACCTGGGACAAATCCTGTAACCACCACAGGTGTACCCGTTACGGTCCCTTGAGTGGTTGTGCAGGGGCCTGGAGCGGCGCAAACCGTGGCTACTGTGGGATTGCTCGAGTACCAGGTAACCTTGTAGCCCGCAACATTCGCCAGGTTTTGCGTGCCCGGCGTCGATGCGGAGGCAGAGAAGGTTCCAATGGCGAGGAATTCCGATGGCTGACCCGCGGGAGCCGAGGCCGTGCCAGGCACAATCGCCACCGAAAGAAGCGGCTCTGTCGATGACGTGCCGGAGCCAGCGGACACTGTGTACGTGGCAGTGCCAGTTACGACGGATCCGTCAGGATTTGTGGCGATAGCAGTGATAACGGCTGCACCCGCGCTCACCGCCGTAGCGGTACCAGTTGCGGAGTTAATCGTCGCAATCGATGGAGCGCTGGAGGTCCAAACAGCGGCCGGGATCGTCTTCCCATTGATGGTTGCGCTCTGATTGGTCAGATTGACCGATGTGCCTGACCCTGTCGTGGCAATGGCAAGGAATTGTGCCGTTTGTCCTGTAGCCGACGATGTCTGCGTGTTCGGAGCGATGGTAATCGCGGTCAGAGGCTCGGGTGAGCCTGAAGGAGCCACTGTTATGAGAGTGCTTCCGATTGCCCCAGTTCCGTCGGTGTTGGTGAATGTAGCAGATATGGTGGAAGTGCCCGATCCGACAGCAGTGGCAAGTCCGGTGCTCGCGTTGATGGTGGCGACTGTCGTGTTGCTTGAAACCCATTTGAGCTGTAACGGGAGATTGGCCAGCGCTACCGTGAGGCCGCCGGCGGTCGTTCCGATCGCTTCATATTGTACGGGGGTACCCAGCGACGCAACGGTCTGTGCAGCCGGAATGATGGAGACCGAGACAATGTCGGTATTCTCGGAGGCCGGCTGGGTAACGTTGACGGTCATGGTGCCGGCGATGTAACCGTCAAAGCCGGGCGCGCTGGCGGTGACCAAGATGCCGCTGCAGACATTTCCACCCGAAGTGATGAGCCCCGTGGCGCTGACCGTCACGCATTGGGTAGCGGAACTCTTCCAGGTGACTTGAGTTGTGATGTTCTGGGTCTCTGCCGGGTGGCCGGGGTGTGTGTAATACCCGGTGGCCGTCAATTGCGCGGTCAGACCTGCTCCACCAAAGTTCATTGTGGTGGGACTGACTATAATGGAGGTCAGCGAAGGAGAGCTAGTACAGCTGGCGATGGGCAAGGTAACACCGATCAGCATCAGTGCCTTCAACATGTTCCGATCAAACATCGACGACCTCCAAAGTTTCTGACCTGCGCCGGCTCTGTTGCCTTGCAGCAGAGCCGCATACTCTTTTCCACCGCTAATTGTACATCCTATTGTTGGCAAACGGACAAATGCTTAAGAACGTCTTTTTGGCATTCGGAATCAAGAGGGTCAATGAACCTGCCCGGCCGGCGGCGGGGTAGCAGATTTGGGCAAATAGCCCTGATGCATGAATTTGCCGGCGTGCAGGCTTAACGCCTGAAAACCGGATCGGGGCCTGTCTGAAAGGTGCCAAAGAGCGCTGTGTTCCCCGTTGTCAAGTTGGTCAAGAACCCATTCACAGCACTCCGTATGCCATGTAGAATCTGCTGTTTGAGGATGCATGACGATGCGCCGGCGGAGCCTCGGACAACGCTTCAGTGAGGCGGTCAAGCTGGTCAACAATCCCGCATCAGGGCCGGCCCAAAAGCTGGCGCCCGATCGAAAACTGGAATCTGTCGCGGCATCCAACTCCCGCAACTGGAACGCCGTCAAAGTGCTATCCTCCTTGCCAAGGGCACGCGGATGAGCAATTTTTTTACGATCGGGCACTCGAACCACGACATTGAAGCCTGGCTTGCCCTGGTCCACCGGCACAAGATCCAGGTGGTGGTGGATACGCGCAGCTCGCCCTATTCAAAGTACGTTCCGCAATTCGACAAGGAACTGGTGCAGCGCTCCCTGGAGCAAGCGGGAGTACGGTATCTCTTTCTGGGCGACGATCTGGGCGGGCGTCCGGCGAATCCCGCGTATTACGACGCGCGATGAATCGAGTATTCTATAATCATATATCAGCGATAATATATTGCAGAGTATATGGTTTTGGAGTACGATTTTCTTAGACCTAGGGGACACGATGGCGAGAATCCCGATTACGGTAATGGGCTTTCAATGCGAAAGATGCAACCATGAGTGGATTCCAAATGGTGACAAAGAGCCGCTGGCTTGTCCAAAATGCCATAGCCCCTACTGGAATCGACCACGAAAGGCCTCATCAATGCTTACGTATGAAGATTTTCGGGATAAGATTCGTGAAGTTTTGTTCAAGTCGAGGACGCTGACCTGGACCGAGATCAGAACTGCGGCGAAGCTGCCGCAGGCGTTCCCAAACAACAAATGGGTTCATCGCATGGAGACCGACATCGGACTCAAGAGAGTCAAGGACTCACACGGCATCATAAAGTGGAGCATGGGGTAGACTGTGGGTATGCCCCAGGTTCACAGGTTGCCCCTCCCGACACTCCCAGTTAAACAGCAGCTTGAAAACAAATTGCGCTGGAATGAAGAGCGGTCAGCCGAGAAGGCCAACTTCTTTACAATCGGATACACTGGCAGAAAAATAGAGGAACTGATTGCCGCTCTCACTGCAAACGGCGTCAGGACGCTGGTCGATATTCGCCAGAACCCGGTTAGCATGTACCGTCCGGAGTTGAGCAAAAACAACCTTGCTCGACTTGTTGAAGAAAACGGGATGAACTATGATCATTTCCCGCAGCTTGGTGTTCCGCGCGATATCCGTGCGCTGGCAATAGAATCTGGTACGCGCGACGTCATATGGGATTGGTACGACGAAAACGTCATTGGAACATTTTTTGGCCTAGGTCGGAATCTACACTTTTTCCTTAATTGTGTCGAACATCCGGTCGCCTTAATGTGTACCGAGATCGATCCACAGGAGTGCCATAGACATCGACTCTCGCTCGCCCTTGAAAGAATGGGCATGTGCGGGTTCGACCTATGAACGATCTATGCAGCCACCCGAGGAGAAGAAGATCGCGTTAATCGTCGTTCGCACTTACCCCACTCCTGCAAAGAAAGGAGTGGAGGCTTCCTGCACGGCAGCTATCACAGACAAAGGAGAATGGCTTCGCCTGTTTCCTGTGCCGTGGAGACTCCTGCCGACCGACCAGAGATTTCAAAAGTATCAATGGGTAGAAGTAAGCGTCACGAAGGCCAGCGATGTTCGCCCTGAAAGCTACAAGCTGAAGCCGAACGGCATCAAGATTCTTACTGCCCCGTTGCCCTCGGACCGCGAGTGGAAAGCACGCTGGGAAATCGTTGAACCTCTAATGTCCCATAGTCTCTGTAGCCTACAGAGAAAGCGAGATGTTGATGGATCTCCAACTCTCGGTATCTTTCGCCCCAAATCAATAAATAAACTCGTCATACGGCCCGACGCAGAATCATGGTCTGATGCGCAATTGGCGATCCTTCGGCAGCAAGACCTCTTTGCCTCTCTGCCAAAGCAGGAACTTGAAAAGATTCCATTTAGCTTTCTGTACGAATTCCGATGCGATGACGAATCCTGCCCTGGGCACAAGGCAACCTGCACTGATTGGGAGATGGCGGAGTCTTACCGGCAATGGAAAGCCAAATACGGAAACGAATGGGAAGAGAAATTCAGGCTGCGATATGAAGCTCAGATGATTTCAAAGTTCGACACGCATTTCTTCGTTGGTACGGTCCACCAGCACCCAGGTTCATGGATCATCGTTGGGCTGTTCTACCCGCCGCGTTCTGCTAAACCAGGATCGTTATTCGAGGGGCAATGCTGAAGAGCGAACATGAGCGTTCGGATACCTTGCTGGCCCTAGATGATGAACTGATGAAAGGAGGAGTGATTCTGTCCGAATGGTGTGCGTTCTTGACCAGGGAGTCCGATACGGCTTATACCAAGGGGGCATTCTTGGCATCTATTCTGACCTCCCTATCCGCGATTGAAACCCATCTTAGGTCAGAATATCCGGATGCGGCGAAGATGCGACTCGTGAAATTGATCGACGATTCCAATCTGGACCCTGAACTGGTCAGTGATCTTCACGTTTTGCGAAAATATCGGAACAAATGGGTGCATGTAAGCGATCCATGGGACGATCAATCCTTGATCGAGAATCCAGCTCAATATGAAGACGAGCTTGAACAGATGGCGCTTTTTGCAATCGGAGCGCTGCGGCGCACAATTTATAGCAACCCTTGGGTCTGAGGAATCACGGAGTTTCACTTCTCCGCTGCCACCGTGATGGATGGCGCGGCAGCACGATATTTTCCTTGAGTATGGGCGATTCCGTGCCCCTTCATTTGAATTCCCCGGTTGCAGCCGCAACCCCGGCCCGTTAGACTTCTTCCAGCATGGCCATTGCCCGCGACAACACACCGGAACGGCTCGTCAGCGCCTCGCGCGCCGACGAAGAGCAGGGCTTTGAACTGAAACTGCGGCCCCGCTGGCTGCGCGAGTTCATCGGCCAGTCCAAAGCCAAAGAGCAGCTTGCCATTGCCCTTGAAGCCGCCAAATCCCGCGGCGAAGCCCTCGACCATGTGCTCCTTTTTGGTCCCCCCGGCCTGGGCAAAACAACGCTGGCCACCATTATTGCCAACGAACTGGATGTAGGCTTCCAGCAGACCTCCGGGCCGGCCCTGCAAATTCAGGGCGACCTCACTGCGATCCTCACTAACCTGCGCGAGCGGCAGGTGCTCTTCCTAGACGAGATCCACCGTATGCAGCCGGTGCTGGAAGAGAAACTCTACACAGCGCTCGAAGACTACAAGCTCGACATCATCATTGGCCAGGGCCCGGCGGCGCGCACCCACGTGATGGAGATACGCCCGTTCACATTCATCGGCGCCACCACGCGGCCCGGCCTGCTCAGCTCGCCCCTGCGCTCACGCTTTGGCATTCTGCTTCGCCTTGAGTTCTATACCGAGCAAGAACTCCGCTTCATCGTTTCGCGCTCTGCCGAGGTAATGCAGATTCCCATCGACCAAGACGGGGCGGCGGAAATCGCGTTGCGTTCGCGCGGAACGCCGCGCATCGCCAACCGCCTGCTTCGCCGCGTCCGCGACTACGCCCAGGTGCGCGGAACGGGCATCATCGACCGCCCCACCGCCAACGCCGCCCTCACCATGCTGGAAGTGGACGCGCATGGTTTCGACGAGATCGACCGCAAGCTGCTGCTGGCCATCATTCAAAAATACGATGGCGGGCCCGTTGGCTTGAGTACACTGGCCGCAACGCTGGCCGAAGAGCAGGACGCGCTGGAAGAGGTGTATGAGCCGTTCCTTATCCAAATTGGTTTTCTCGATCGCACGCCGCGCGGCCGGGTCGCGACTCGCCTGGCGTACGAGCACTTTGGCCTGACCATGCCCGGCCGGCAGGCGCCGCTGTTTTAAGCCGAATGGCCGAGTGAGCCGCTAACTTGCCAATTCGGTGACTCCCCGGCTCGCTAACATGCTAACTCGCTAACCTATCGCAGGAGAAAATGCAATGTCACTTACCGAATCGACTATGCTCTCACTTGGCACCATAGCACCCGACTTTGCGCTCACTGACGTAGTTACCGGAAAAACTGTCCGCCGCGACGATTTTAGTGGACAGAAGGCTTTGCTGGTTATGTTCATCTGCGCCCACTGCCCCTATGTGAAGCACATCAATGAAGGCTTGGCCGCGCTTGGCAAGGATTATGCCGCACAGCCCATAGGCATTGTCGCCATCAGCGCCAACGATGTAACTACCCATCCCGCAGACAGCCCAGCCGGACTCAAACAGCAGGCCGAGTCATTCGGTTTTGTGTTTCCCTACCTGTATGACGAAACGCAGGCCGTGGCTCATGCCTACAAGGCCGCCTGCACTCCGGACTTTTTCCTCTTCGACGGCGATATGCGCCTTGTCTATCGCGGCCAGTTCGATTCCAGCCGCCCCGGCAACGGAGCACCCATTACCGGGGAAAATCTGCGCGCCGCCATCGATCTGGCACTCGCGGGCAAGCCGGTTCCAAAAGACCAGCGGCCGTCCATCGGCTGCAACATCAAGTGGAAAGCTTAAAGAGCAGTAAGTCAGCAAGTCGGCGCGCCGGCTTGCCGACTTGCTCCCCTATGCTGAAACCCTATGATCTCTGACCCCGATCTCTGTTCCCTGTTTTACAGCGCCAGCCCTTTTAAGTACTCCCGGAACTTCGGCCCAAGATCGGGTCTCTTCAAAGCAAACTCGACCGTCGCCTGTAACATGCCAAACTTGTCGCCCGCATCGTATCGCTTGCCCTCAAAGGTGTAGCCGTAGACCTTTTCTTCCTTCAAAAGCGCCTTGATGCCGTCAGTAAGTTGTATCTCGCCTCCCGAGCCGGGCGTGGTCTGCTCCAGTAACCCAAAAATGCGCGGAGTTAGCACATAGCGGCCAATGATGGCCTGCTTTGAAGGCGCATCTTCAAACTTCGGCTTCTCCACCATCCCAGTGCAGTTATAAAGCCGCCAGTTGTCCGGATCCTTTGACCCGGCCAGCACGCCGTACGAGCTGATCGAGGGCCCTTCAACTGTCTGTGTCGCCAGCACCGAACCGCCCTTTTCGTCGAATACATTCATCATCTGCTTCATGCAGGGCACTTCGGCATCGATCACATCGTCGGGCAGGATCACGGCAAAAGGCTCATTGCCCACTAAGTCCTTGGCGCACAGGACGGCATGGCCCAAACCCAGCGGCTCCTTTTGCCGCACGTAACTGATCTGCGCTAATGCGGCTACGCCGCGCGACACCGCCAGCAACTCACGTTTGCCTCGCCGTTCCAAGGTAGCATCCAGCTCAAAGCTATGGTCGAAGTGGTCTTCCATGGCGCCCTTGCCGCGACCGGTCACGATGATGATATGCTCGATCCCCGACGCGATAGCTTCCTCCACTCCGTATTGAATGATGGGCTTGTCCACAAGCGCCAGCATCTCTTTAGGAATTACTTTGGTGGCCGGCAAAAAACGTGTGCCCAATCCCCCCGCCGGAAAAACCGCCTTGCGTATCCGTTCGCTCATTTCATATTCCTCGTCTCGATTAACTCTACAACTTGCAAACAACCTAGATTCAACAAGGATTTCTAGAGTGCCGGCGAATCATCCCCTAGCAGCGCCTCCCGCACGATTTTGATCGGCGGGAAACCCTGACGCAGGAAGTCATTGTGAAATTGTTCCAGAGAAAACGCCGCGCCCTGTTTCTTCTTCATGTCTTCACGCAGTTTCATAATCTCCAATTTGCCCAGAGTGTAGTAGAGATAAGTTGGGTCGCTTGCGCCCCGCTTTGTCTCGACCAAAGCCGTTTCTTTAGACTGATAGCCTTCTTTTTGGAAAAACGCCACAGCTTCGTCGAAGCTCATCTTGCCGGTGTGCATCTGGATGCCCACGATGAAGCGGGCGTTCCTAAGCAGCGCATCCTGTAATTGGCCGAGCCGCAGGAATTTAGATTCGCGCTCATCCCTGGCTCCCGCGCCGGGTTGCCCATAGCCTTCGTCGAGCATCATTCGCTCAGTGTAATGCGCCCAGCCTTCTACGTCTGTGTTTGCGCTCAGCAGCTTGCGCACGCGGCTCGGCGCCTGCGGCAGCCACAGGAATTGAATGTAGTGTCCCGGATAAGCCTCGTGGACCGCCGTGGAAATCACCGTGCCCACATTGAAGGAATGCATGTAGCCCTCGACCTCTTCAGGTTTCATCGAGGGGTCGGGCAGCGTGACGTTGAAGTATGCCTCGGTACTATGTGTTTCAAACGGCCCCGGCGTATCCATGCTGGCAAAGGTAGTCGCTCGCATAAACGGCGGCGTTTCTTCGACAATCGGTCGCACGTCTGACGGAATGGTAACAATGTGATGCGAGCGGATAAAGCTCACCAGTCCATCGAATGTGGCGCGGAAGGCGTCAAGAAGTTTATCTGGAGCGGGATGATTTGCGCCTAACTCTTCTAGCACCGCGCCTGGTGTCTTGTCTGGTTCCAGCTCTTTGGCAATCTTATTGAAATGCGCCTGATTCTTGCGCAGGTCAGCCCAGCCAATCTCCAGCAGCTTGTCGAGTGGAAGATCCACCATCTCGTCATACTGGAGCTTCTTCGAGAAGGTCTCCGCGCCAATGCGGAAGTCCCCGTTCGACTTCGCCAGCAGGTCCGTATTCAGCCAATTGAGATAACTCTTCAGCGCCTCAATCACAGTGGCATTCGTCTGCGTAAATTCAGTTTTCAGCGCAGGGTCATGCGCGTCGGCAAAAGCCGTTGGCACGTGGTGCTCAAAGAAGCTGACAATATTCGGCAACTGCTCGATGGCGATTTCGGTGAAAGCGCGCGGCGGGTTCTTGAGATTCACTCGAGCAGTGGCCAGCAGTGCCGGCATCTGCTTTTCGCGGGCTATGAGCGATCGCAGCCGCTCGTCCGGCGGAGCGAACTTGCGCTCCATCAGCGTGAAGGCTCCATTCGCGCACGTGCTCGAGTAGTTGTCTGCGTTCTTTTCCCAAGGACGAATCGTCTCAAGGGTCAGCAACCTCCCGCGAATGTTCGACTCGACAATTTCCATGTCCGCTGCGACCGGGCCATACAAGCCTCTTAGATGGCTATTGATCGTCAACTCTTTCCCAGCAAGTTCTGGGTGTGATCGGCACATATTAACAGTCATATCGGACGAGCAGCAATGCATATCCGGCGGGGCAGATGTACAGCCAAAATCGGCAACGCGTTCTTTCAAATCCTCGACCTGGTCTTTGGAAAGAAGAGGATCCTGAACAAGGACATCGAGAACATGAAACTTTCCTTCGCGAGGAATTGCGACCCTGAATTGTGCACAGTTGGATCCCGGCTCTCCAGAACATGGCTCGTTCCCTCCCGATTCTTCAGCTTCCTTCTGCGTTCGTATGCCTTCGAGCCTCTCAAGAATCTGTTTCAAGTCCGCGATCTCTGCGTCGATGCTCTTCTGCGAGTAATCCTCCAGTTGCGTATCGTACTGGTGATACCCAGCCAGCGTTCCCTGCGTTGGTTGGTAGCGCAGAAACATCTGATCGAGATACTCGTCCGAGGCCTTGGAAAACTGCTGCTTCCAGGTCTCCTCCGCCGCATGAGCAGTTATGGCCAATGACATACACACTCCAATCGCAAAGACTAAAAGAATTTTTTTCATCGTGCCTCTCTTCATTGAGATAGACATCCTATGCGTTCACCGGCGCTGGCGCCAGCTTTCCAAGAATCTCGTGAATCTCAAGCAGAACTTCGTCGGGCCGGGTTGCAGCCAAAGGATACTTCAACAACCCTTGCGGCGTGAACTGCGCACCGCGTTTGGCATTCCGCGCCACCAATCGCATCAAGTGCGCAGGATCCACGGCCGCATTCTCCATGAAACGAATCTGCAGTTCGCCGCGCTTGCGGTCGACCTGTGCGATTCCCATCCGCTCGCACTCAAGTCGCAACATCGCGGCCTCCAGCAGGAAAACGGTCGCATCGGGTGGAGCGCCATACCGGTCATCCATCTCCGCGCGGACCTCGGCCAGCGCGGCCTCGCTGGTTGCGCCGGCAATCTTTTTGTAGAGCCGCAGGCGCTGGTTCTCTTCAGGCACATAACTCTCGTCGATGCGCAACGCGATGCCAAGATTGAGCTGGGTAGCCGGCCGCTCCTCGCTGCTCTCGCCCTTCATTTCCTTCACCGCGGCCTCAAGCATGGACGTGTATAACTCGAAGCCAACGGCCTCGATGTGCCCGCTCTGCTCGCCCCCAAGCATGTTACCCGCTCCGCGCAATTCCAGATCGAGCGCCGCAATCTTAAAGCCTGCGCCCAGATCGCTAAATTCCTTCAGCGCCGCCAAGCGTCTGCGCGCGATCTCTGTCAACTCATTCTCGGCTGGAATCAGCAGGTAGGCATAAGCACGCCGGTTCGAGCGTCCGACCCTGCCGCGCAACTGGTATAACTCGCTCAACCCATGCCGGTCGGCGCGGTTGATGAGCATGGTATTGGCCAGCGGAATATCCAATCCATTTTCGATGATGGTTGTTGCGACCAGCACATCGTACTCATGCCGCATGAAAGCCAGCATGACTCTTTCCAGTTCCGTTTCACCCATCTGTCCGTGGCCCACCGCAACCCGGGCCGCAGGCACAAGCTCCTGAATCCGCGCGGCTATCTCATAGATAGATTCAACTCGATTATGTACAAAATAGACCTGCCCGCCGCGCTCCAATTCCACTTCCACAGCAGAGCGCACGATCTTCTCATCGAACTTGGCCACCACAGTCTGAATTGCCATGCGGTCCTTCGGCGGCGTTTCGATCACGCTCATATCCCGCAGTCCAACCAGCGACATATGCAGCGTGCGCGGAATCGGAGTGGCGCTCATCGCCAGTACGTCGATCTCCTTGCGCATCTGCTTGAGGCGCTCCTTATGCCGCACGCCAAATCGCTGTTCTTCATCCACCACCAGCAAGCCTAGATCCTGAAACTTGATGTCCTTTGACAGCAGCCGGTGAGTGCCGATCAAGATGTCTACCTTGCCGGCCTCGACGCGCTCGACGATGTCTTTCTGTTCCTTCGCGGTGCGGAAGCGCGAAATCATCTCGATGTTGATTGGGAACTGCGCAAATCTTTTTTTGAATGTCTCAAAATGCTGAAAGCTCAGAATCGTCGTTGGCGTCAGGACAGCCACTTGTTTGCCGTCCTGCACCGCCTTGAACGCGGCGCGCATCGCCACTTCGGTTTTTCCATAACCAACGTCGCCGCAGAGCAGACGATCCATGGGCGTGGTCGATTCCATGTCGTACTTGATGGCCCGTATCGCGGATAACTGGTCATCTGTCTCGTTGTAGTCGAAGGAATCCTCAAACTCCCGCTGAAACTCATTGTCCTTGGAGAAAGCCGTTCCCTGTGCAGTGGTCCGTTCGGCGTATAACTTCAATAACTCGCCAGCCATATCCTGCATGGCCTTGCGCACACGCGCCTTGGTCTTTGTCCACTGCTGCGAGCCCAGGCGGTGCAGCACCGGCGCGGGCCCTGTATCTGTCGAGCGGTATTTTTGAATCAGGTCCAGCCGGGTCAGCGGAACATACAACTTGGCCTGCTCGGCAAACTCGAGGATCATGAACTCGACCGAAAGGCCGTCCTGCACAATCTCTTTCAGCCCTTGATATTGCGCAATCCCATGCTCCACGTGGACCACGTAATCGCCGACGCCCAAGTCGCGAAAGTCGGAGACAAACGCCGCAGTCTTCGATCGCTTCGGCTCAGGGCGCGCCGCCACGTCCGCATCGTCGGATAAGTCATTGGCTCCGAAGACGATCAGATTGGAGTCCAGAAAGCTTACGCCCGCGGATATCTGCGTACGCACGACAATGGGTACGCGCAAATCGCCGGCCAGATAACTCCCCTCATCCAGCACTGTCTCGCCAGGATGCGGGTTGCGGCTGCCCAGCCTATAGGGGATCTGATATTCGCGCAGCATGGTGGCTAGCCGCTCCACATCGCCCTGATGCGGCGCAGCCAGCACAATTCTTGTCTCCGCGGCCATCAAGGTCCGCAACTGCTCGGTCAGCGCAGGAATCGATCCATGAAACCGGAGCGTTGGCCGCGTGTTGAGCTCAATCTCGCCCAGCGTGTTGTCCTCGTCCAGCACATCCACTACGCCCAACTGATCCAGGTCGAGGCCCATGTGCGCGTCGAGCGCCGCCTGCAACAATTCAGGCCGCAGATAAATGTCTTCTGGTCCAATCAGCGACCCGATCCCCGAGCGCTCGTGCCTCTGCTCAACCTTGTTCCACCAGCGGTCGATCTGGTTGCGGACCATAGCCGGCTCATCGATAAACAGCGCGCACTTAGGCAATAGAGTTAGCAGCGACTTATCGGCTCCGGCCACAGCGGAGAAGAACTCCCAGCCGGGAAAGACGCTTACTCCGCCAGCGGCGGCCAGATCGGCAGCTATTTCCTCGTCTTCGCCTTCCACGCGAGCGCGGTTCAGCCGCCCATGCACAGCGGCCAGCAACCGCTCCGTCACCGGAGTCTCGGTGAGCGGTAGCAACTGGGCTTCATCCAGTCCGCTTTGCGAGCGCTGCGTCTCCGGGTCAAATTTGCGGATGGTCTCGATCTCGTCTCCGAAGAACTCGATGCGTACCGGGCGGTCCGACTCTGGCGAATACACATCGAGAATTCCACCCCGCCGCGTAAACTGTCCCGGCATCTCCACCAGGTCCATTTGCGTGTAACCCACCGCGGCCAGATGGCCGGTGAGCACTTCGACGTCCACCTCTTCGCCGCGCTTGAGCATCACCGCCAGCCCGGCATAGTAGTCGCGGCCGAAGAGCTTGAGCGCGGCCGCCTCGACAGGCGCAATCAGAATGGATACCGCACCGGTGGCCAGCTTCCACAAGGCTGCCGCACGCTGCTCCTGCACGTCGGGATGAGGGGATAGGTTTTCAAAAGGAAGCACATCGTGGGCGGGCAGGCGCACCACCTGCGCGGGGTCTACCGCGCCGGTCAGCTCGCAGCCGGCGCGCAACAGCGGTTCCAGCGCCTCGGCCGCCTTGTTGTCGGCCACCACCACGATTACGGGCTGCCGTGCTGCCCGCGTCATCAGGGGAATGTAAAGGGAACGCGCCGTGGCCGTCAGCCCGGAGACACGCCTCCGCCCCGCACCGAGGCTCAGATGCCTTCGTACGCGCTCAAACCCGGAAGAGTGCTCCAGCTCCGCGAAAACCTCGCGGACAAACGGGAGAATCATGTTTTCCCAGTTTACCAGCGGGGCGCGGCAGCCTCCAGGCGGTCTTTCGTTAGAACAACTGAAGAGCATCGCAAGCCGAAGAAAGGGCTGCGAAAATAGATCGAGGTCGTGGGCGCTATAATCGACACCACTCAGCGAACCCGCCGAATATGACAGAAACAAACTCGAACTCCGACGCCTCCAGTTTGCCCGCAACGCCGGCGGCACAGCGCAGCGAGCGCGGTTTCTGGGCGCTGATCGTTACGCAGTTTCAAGGCGCCTTCAGCGACAACGTATTGCGTTACCTGCTGCTTTCGATCATTGTCGGCATGGGTCTCGGCAAGGATCAGCGCGAGAGCTTCGTCTCGATGGCCACGCTGCTGTTTTCCGTTCCGTTTGTGCTCTTCAGCATGACCGGCGGCTGGCTGGCAGACCGATTCAGCAAGCGGCAAATCACGATCTGGACCAAAGGGATGGAGATTACCTCCATGCTGGTGGCCATTGCGGGGCTGGCCACGCACCGGCTGCCGATTTCCCTCGCCGCGCTAACACTGGTGGCGACACAGGCGGCGCTCTTTGGACCCTCCAAATACGGATTGCTGCCGGAGTTGCTGCCCGTGAAGCGTTTGTCATGGGGCAACGGCGTTATCGAACTGGGAACCTTCCTGGCGATCATTCTCGGTACCGTCTCCGGCACAGCACTGGCGGAGCATTTCCAGGGACGCGAAGTTTACGCTGGCTATCTTCTGCTGGCGCTCTCGGTGTTTGGGCTTGCCACCAGCATCGGCATTGATCGAGTTCCCGCAGCCGCGCCGGAAAAGAAATTTCGGATCAATTTCGTCGGCGATCTCTGGCATCAGATAACGCTGATGCGCCGTGACCCGCCGCTCTTCCTTGCCGTTGCCGGTAATACTTATTTCTGGTTTCTCGGCTCGCTGTTGTCGCTGACGGTCTTTGTTTATGGGCCGGATGTGCTGCATATCGGTCCCTCCAAAACCGGCTTGCTCAGCGCGGCAATGGCCATGGGCATCGGCCTGGGCAGTCTGGTCGCAGGATACGTGAGCGGCAACAAGATCGAGTACGGGTTGATCCCCCTCGGCTCCATCGGCATGACCGTCACCGGGCTATTTCTCGGCGGCATGCATCATGGCATTGCCGGTTCCGCAGTGCTGCTTGCCACTTTGGGATTCTGGGCAGGTTTCTATGCCGTGCCGGTCAATGCGCTGATTCAGCATCGTCCCAAAGATGAAGACAAGGGCGGCATCATCGCCGCGTCCAATCTGCTTTCCTTTGTTGGAATCACGCTCTCCTCGGGGGTCTACTACGTCTTCACAAAGTACATTCACCTCGATCCACGCGGAGTGATCGTTGCGGCCTCTCTGATTACCGCGGCGGGTACCGTGTATGTGCTGATGCTGCTGCCGGAGTGGTTTGGGCGGTTGATCCTGTTCTTCCTGACTCATAGCATCTATCGCGTGAAAGTGCTGGGGCGCGATAACTTCCCGGAGAAGACCGGCGCGCTGCTGGTGTGCAACCACATGTCGTTTGTGGATGCCATGCTGCTGATTGCCTCAACCGACAGGCCGATTCGATTCCTGATGTACAAAGGCATTTATGAGAACCGGATCGTCAAGCCATTCGCAAAGATGATGAAGGCGATTCCGATCTCAAGCGAGCAGCGGCCTCGCGACATGATCCGCTCATTGCACACGGCCAGCGATGCTCTGCGCGAGGATGAGATTGTGTGCATCTTTGCCGAGGGGCAGATTACGCGCACCGGGCAGTTGCTGCCGTTCCGCCGGGGCCTGGAGCGCATTATGAAGGGCGTCGAAGTGCCTATCATTCCTGTGAATCTGGACGGCGTGTGGGGCAGCATCTTCAGCTTCGAGCGCGGGCGCTTCCTGTGGAAGATGCCGCGGCGCATTCCGTATCCGGTGACGGTGAGCTTTGGAACGCCCATGGCGCCGACTTCGACGGCAATCCAGGTGCGCGCCGCGGTGCAGGAGCTGCACGCGGAAGCATTCCAGCGGCGCAAACGGCGGATGAAGACACTGGATCGCGCATTTGTGCGCACGGCGAGGCGTCATCCTCTGCGCTTTATGATGGCCGACGGCAAAACTCCCAAGGTGAGCTTTGCTTCGGCGCTGAGCAAGACGATGTACATTGCGCGAAGGCTGCGTGGGCAGGTCGGCGATCAGCACATGGTGGGAATGCTGCTGCCGCCATCGGTCGGCGGGGCACTGACGAACTATGCGCTGATGCTGCTGGGCCGCATTCCCATCAATCTCAATTACACATCGTCCAGCGAGGTCATCGCATCCTGCGCACAGCAGTGCGGCGTGGATATGGTCATTACTTCAAAGGCGTTCGTCGAGCGCTTTCCCAATCTCGCAATTCCTGGGCGGACGCTCTTTCTGGAAGATGCGTTGGGTGCTCCTCGCTTCGGCGAAAGGCTGGCGGCGCTGGCGCTGGCGTGGCTTGTGCCTTCCGTGCTGCTGCGCTGGGCGCTCGGTGCAAGCGGCGTTGAAGCTGCGTTGTCCCGCGTTCCAGGGACGGACGATCGAAACCTGGCTGCGATCGATCGCGTAGCCACGGTGATCTTCTCGAGCGGCAGCACCGGTGACCCCAAGGGCGTGATGCTGACGCACTTCAACATCGTGTCGAATATTCAGCAGGTGTCGCAGGTCTTCATGCTTGGCGGGCGCGACAAGATTCTGGGCATTCTGCCGTTCTTTCATTCGTTCGGCTTCATGGCAGCGCTGTGGATGCCCGCGGCAAACGGCGTGGGCGTGGTCTACCATCCCAATCCGCTGGACGCGCAAGTGATTGGTGAGTTGGTTGAGCAATACAGGGTAACTTTCCTCGTCGCCACTCCGACATTTCTGCAAGCCTATATGCGGCGCTGTTCGCCAGAGAGCTTTGGCAGCCTGCAATATGTGCTGGTAGGCGCGGAAAAGCTGCCGGAGCGCGTCGCGCTGGCATTTGAAGATACCTTTGGCATTCGCCCGCTGGAGGGCTACGGCTGCACCGAGTGCTTTCCGGTGGTCACCGTCAATGGGCGCGACTTCCGCGCACCGGGCTTTCGCCAGGTGGGCGGGCGGCGCGGCAAGATTGGACATCCGCTGCCGGGCGTGACAGTGAAGGTGGTGGATCTCGACACCGGCGAACCTGTTGCACCGGGAACCGCGGGGATGCTGCTGGTAAAGGGCCCGAACGTGATGAAGGGCTATCTGGGCAAGCCGGAGAAAACGGCCGAGGTGCTGCGCGACGGCTGGTACACGACCGGCGACGTGGCGCTGATGGAAGAGGATGGCTTTCTGACCATCACTGACCGGCTCTCGCGCTTCAGCAAGATTGGCGGCGAGATGGTGCCGCACATCAAGATCGAAGACAAGCTGCACGATCTGGCCGGAGTAACCGAGCAGGTGTTTGCCGTGACCGCGCTGCCGGACGAAAAAAAGGGCGAGCGCATTGTGGTGATCACGACGCTGTCAGCAGAGAAGCTGGCCCCGGTGCTGGAGAAGCTGCCGCAGTGCGATCTTCCAGCGCTGTGGAAGCCGCGCGCGAACCAGTTTTTCCATGTGGATGCGCTGCCGATGCTGGGCACGGGAAAGATCGACTTGCGCGGGGTGAAGGCGGCTGCGGGGGCGCTGGCGCAGACGGGCGGGGAATAGTACACATATCCGTCACTCGAGATTCTTGAGGTCGATGCCTAACTGCTGGCACTTCTTGTAAAGGTGACTCCGTTCCAGGCCGAGCGCTTTGGCGGTTTGCGTAATGTGCCGGTTGTGCCGCTCCAGTTCCCTAAGCACCTCAGCACGCTCGAAGGTCAGCACCCGCTCGGATAGTGCGCCCGCGGAATCGATGCTGGACCCGCTGCCCGCAGCTGTTGCACGATTGGTATGAGCGGCGGGCAGCGCGAGTTCGACGGCTTCGGCGTCAACTTCGACTTCCGCTAGCAGCAGGAGCCGCTCAACCACGTTGCGCAGCTCGCGGATGTTGCCCGGCCACGCATACTGCTTGAGCGCGGCGATGGCTGAATCGGCAAAGGGCACGGGCTTCCAGCCGTTCTGCGCGCTGACCTGGCGGGCAAAGTGATCGACCAGCGCGGGCAGGTCTTCCGTACGCTGGCGCAACGGGGGCAGCTCGACGGGAAAGACAACGACGCGATGATAAAGATCGCGCCGGAAGCCGCCGGATTCGACCAGTTGCTCCAGGTTGCGGTGCGTGGCCACGACCACGCGCACATTCACTGTGGTGGGCTTGTCCGCGCCGATGCGCTCCACTTCGCCCTCTTCCAGCACGCGCAGCAGCTTGGCCTGCATAGCGGGCGGCATGTCGCCGATTTCATCGAGGAAAAGCGTGCCGCGATGCGCCTGCTCGAACTTGCCCGTGTGCCGCTGCGCCGCGCCGGTGAAGGAGCCTTTCTCGTGTCCGAAGAGTTCGCTCTCAATCAGCTCGGAGGGAACGGCCGCGCAGTTGAGCGTGACAAAAGGCCCTGTTGCCCGGTTGCTTTTTTCGTGCAGAGTGCGCGCGACCAGTTCCTTGCCGGTGCCGGTTTCGCCGTAGATGCAGATGCGGGCTTCGCTGGCGGCTACGCGCTCAATCTGCGCCATCACGCGGCGCATGGTTTCTCCGGTAAAGACAAGCGTGTGCTTGCCCACGCGGGTGCGCAGATCCTCATTTTCGGTTTCAAGACGCGTGAGCTTGAGGGCGTTTTCAACGGTGACCAGCAGCTTCTCAGTGGAGAGCGGCTTCTCAAGAAAATCCAACGCGCCCAGCCGCGTGGCGCGCACTGCCATCTCGATATGTGCCTGCCCGCTCATCATCACCACGGGCGCGGCCACGCCAGCGGTCTTCAGGTCCTCAAGCAGTAACAGGCCGTCGCGGCGAGGCATCACCACGTCGCTGAGGATGAGGTCGAAGGGCTGCGTGCGGGCCAGCTCCAGCGCGCGGGCTGCGCTGTCGCAGACCACGGCCTCGTGGCCCGCGAGGCGAAAGGCGCGGGAAAGAGAAGCCAGTGTATTGGCCTCGTCGTCGACGATGAGAATCTTTGCTTTGGCGGTCATAAACGAGCTTTTAGCTATTAGCTGTTAGCTCCTTCCGTGATGCGTCGAACATTGATATTAAAACATCGCCGCGCAGACAAGAATACAAGCTCGATCGTCGAAATGGCTAAAAGCTAAGAGCTAATAGCTGCTCTTGGCAGCGCAATAACGAAGGCCGTGCCGCCGCCGGTCCGGCTCTCGACCGTGATCGCGCCGCCGTGGTCGGCCACCACCGATTGCACGATGGCCAGGCCCAGCCCGGTGCCATGCTGCTTGGTTGTGTAGTAGGGGGTAAACAGCCGCTCGCATTCTTCGGGTGTCATTCCATCGCCCGTATCCGCGACGCGCAGTTCCACTGTTTCACCCTTTGGCTGGGCGCTGAGAGTCAGCGTGCCGCCCTCGGGCATGGCGTCCATCGCATTGAGAGCCAGGTTGCTCAAGGCGCGGTGGAGCAGTTCTGGATCGGCATCGAGCGGCATAGGCTTTGCCGAGAGCTGCACGTCGAAGCAAATCTTTGCAGTCTCCTGGTCCGCTGCTGCGCCGGCCGCTTCGTAGAGAGAGCGAACTCGCTCAATTGCATCCCGTGCGTCGATGCGCTCCAACTCCGGCTTGGGCATCTTGCTGAAGTCGCTGAAGCGGGCAATGATGGTCTTGAGGTTCGCGATCTCCATGCTCAGTGTTTCTGTGCTCTCGCGGAAGACCTCGTCAAACTCGTCCTCTGGCAGTTGTCGCGCGCGCACCAAGTTTTCGACCGTCAGTTGCAAGGGAAAGAGTGGATTCTTGAGTTCGTGCGCCAGGCGGCGGGCCAGTTCGCGCCATGCGGCGACGCGTTCGGTTTGCACCAGCCGCTCTCGCTGGCCCACCAGTTGGGCCGTCATGTGGTTGAAGCTGCGCGCCAGCACGCCCACCTCATCGCGGCCACGTTCGGGAACACGCGCCTCCCAGTTGCCGCTGGCCACTTGCTCGGCCGCGTGCGCCAACTGCTCAATGGGCCGCGAGACGCGCGCCGCAATCCATAGGCTGCACGCGATGGCAAACAGAATGCCTCCCGCCGCAACGGTGTAGGCGATGGCGCGAATGTGCTGCTGCGCCTGGACCATGCCGCCGCGCGAGATGGCGACCGTGAGCACCGCCAGCACGGTTCCATCGTCGCTCTTCAGGGGAATGGCGGTTGCGTTTACGCTGTCTTCACGGCGATCGGTGAGATAGAGAATGCTGCTTGTTTGCTGTCCGCTCTTGCGAGCGGCGTCTATCAGGGTTTGATAGCGGGCCGCGTTGGCTACATCGCCGCTGGCGCTTACCAAGCGTTTGGGATCGAACGGAGCGGAGCTGGACCCGCTAGCCGACGGAGCTGAGTCAGTCACCGAAACTTCTGGATTTTGATTCAAGCCGGCATCGCTGTAGAGAGAGATCTGCATTCCTGGCGCGACAGGCAGATCGGCGAGAAAGCTCTGGTCGAGACGCTTGCCGCCAATCAATCGCACGGGCTGCCCTGCCGACGATTCGCCGTGCGGCACGGCGCGCGTAGCAAAGATCCCCAGCGCCGTTGTGCCGTCGGAGAGATCTTCGCGCTTGAGAAAGGCCGCCTGGGCCGCCGTGGCCGCAGGTTCCGGATAGCCAAAGCGCGCCGGCCACTGCGCGGAGCTGACGATTTTTCCATCGGGGCCGACAATCTCTAGGAAATCGAGCTGTGCATCCTGAGCCAGCGTCTGCGCCTCGTTCAGATACGGAGAGGCGTCGCCCGTCTGGGCCAGCTCAAAGGCCATGCTGCGCACGCGTTCGCTGGCGGCCATGCGATCCACAGCCGCGGCCACCTCGCCGGAGCGGTGCTGGAACTCGCGCTGAAACTGGCTGACGAAGAGCGCTGTTTCTTCCTGGTCGCGCTGCTCGAAGACTTGGCGGATGCGCACCAGCACCGTCCATGCTACGGCAGCCACGGCGGCCGCTACGGTGAGCGAAAAGAGGAGGAGCAGTTTTTGCCGCAGGCTCATCGCACTTCCCTCATTGTGCGTCCTCAAGGGAAACATCGACCAGCAGAGGCGCGCCGTCCGGGCTCAGGCGCAGATCGCGCACGCGGCCACTCACGGCATAGGCGCGGGGAAGATAGAGCAGCGGAATCAGCGTGTGGGTCTCAAGAAACTCGTGCTCCACGCGGAAGAGGCCGGCGGGGGTGTTCTCAAGCACGGGGTTTGCAACGCCCACGCCGCGTAGCAGCGACTCCAGCGCGGCCTGCGGCTGGTTCGATTCAAGCGTGAGCCTGAGCAGGACAAGGTCCGTGTGCTGCGGCTTTCCAGTTGGGGTCACCTGCACGTTGAATCCAGCCTCGCGCAGATTGAGCGCAATGCGCTGCGCCGCGAGCTGAATCGCCGCGCCGCCCTCTGTGCTGAGTGTGAGCGGTGGAGGCGTGAGCCCGCCGCGCAGTTCGTGAGCCTTGTTCACGTCGCGATCCGCGGAAAAGAGAAACGAGTAGCCAGTGAGCGCGGAGGGCAGCAGGCTGGCGGTAATCTCGCCCTGCTTTTGAAAGATCACGTTCTCGAGCGCGCCGCGATCGACGGCCAGTGCGATGGCCGCGCGCAGATGGGGGTCGCCGAGAACACCGCCGTCGGCAACGGCAAGCGCAAGCAACTCGACCGGCGGGGAGACCGCAACTGTGAGGTGCTGCTCACGCGCCTGGCGCAACTGCTCGGCTGGAACCTCAACCAGATCGGCGCGGCCTACGCTCAGGTCGAGCCACTGATCGCGAATGGATTTATGGCCAACGATCTCGATTTTATCGGCGAAGGGACGGCCTTGCCAGCAAGAGTCATTGGCCTCGATAGTCAGCGCGCCGTTGTTTAACGCTGCGAACTGAAAGGGGCCGGTGCCGATGGGATGGGGCAGAGCGACAACGCCCGGCGAAGTTGATCCCGACGATTCGGCGAGAGCAATCAGGTATCCGTCACCCGCAAGCAGCGAGGGCAGGTTGGGCATGGGCGAGTCGCCGGTGAAGACCACCGACGAGCCGACGGAATGAACTGCCGCCCAAGGGCAGTTGGTCGCACACGCCGCGCCGAGCGAGGTCACCACGGAGGCGGAGGTAAGCGGAGAACCATCCTGAAAATGCACGCCGGGCCGGAGCGAGAACTGCCAGCGATGATCGTTGTTCTCCGATTTCCAATTAATCGCGAGAGCAGGGCGAATGTCTCCGTCCGCATCGATTGCGGTGAGCCCATCGAAGACCAGACGGCGCGCTTGCTGCCAGGGGTCGCCCTCGACCTCGACGCGCAGCGTGCCGCCGTAATGCGGCCGGGTGCGCGCCGCCGCGGGCAGCGCTATTGAGAGCAGCAGACAGCTAATTGCAACTTGCCGAAACACGGTCCACCTCATATTCGTCTGCTGCGCTTCGTACCACTGCGTAAACGCTCTTGCCATCGGGCGCGGTCCACAGCGCAGTCACCGTGCCGTCCATGGCCAGCGGAGCGCTGGCGGGAATCGCTTCCAGCGCGGGCAATTCGTAGGCGCGGAGGCTATCGGTGAGCGCCTCGCCCGAGCTGGAGGTAATGATCTGCGCGCCCGCTCCGCAGCCAGAGTTGAGCGCGGCAAAGTCGCTGCCCCAATCGCGCGTGCCGGCAACTGGCTTGAGCGCGCCGTTCTCGACAATTTGCACTTTACCGTCGATGCCGTTGATGAGCAGAGCCGCTCTGGAAGCCGGGCGGGAAAGAATTGCAGCGGAGTAAAACGGTGGCAGGTCCACGCCTAGGCTGCCATTCACCACGCCGATAAAGTAGTTGCGTGTGGCATTGTAGAAGGCTTTGATTGGGCCGGCTCCACTTGTCGTGCTGGCCTGCACAATCGGCCAAGGATCGTCGCTTTCCCGGCAGTGGAGCGACCAGTCACCATAGTGTCCGCTATTGTCCGTCACAGTTGCGTAGCTGCCCGTACACTCCGCCCCTGGTGTGATGGCAGTAAACCCGTTGCCATCTGCGGTCGGTAAAAGCATTCCGCGTGGGTCTCTAGTCATGGAGCGCTGATGGTCGAGATCAATGCGTTGCTCTTCTCGCCATCCAGCCGAGCTCATCGAGAAGATCATAACCTCGTTCTGTTTTAGAATCACAAGACCAGTGTTCGCCCCAACTGCCGCTAAGACAGGTTCATTGGCAGGAGGTGTGACCCACCTCCCGGCTAGCTCCGCAGTACTCGCAAAAGTCGTTCGGTGCAGCACAAGCCTCTCTTTAGCAACTGATGCTTGTACGGCGCCCGGCTCCAGATGCACCATCGCCACGCGGGTCTCGTTGCCCTCGATGACTTCGGCCACCCACAGCCGCTCCCGTGTGTTTTCGCTCAACGTGATGCGGATGGCGTTGGCGCTCTCGGTGCCCGAAGCCAGCACCCCGTGAGCCTTCAAATCCTGCTCCAGCAGCCGCCGGATTGCGGGGATTTCGCCCGTGGAAATTGTAGAGAGGTTGCGGATCGTGAGATGCGCCTGGCCGGGGCCGAGAATCCCGGCAATCTCATCGGCGAGGCTTGCCGCGGGCTGCTCCCATGGGCTGTGCGCGGCGCTTGGCGTTTGCGCCATGAGGCCCGTGAGACTGCTGATAACCATCGTAATTAGCCAGACCAGCTTCATTCGATTCAGCTTTCCTTGTTTGTTTCGCTTGCGCGGATTATATCGTTTGCGGCTTAAAGGCTCAGCCGGGACCAACTACTCGCCCCGGCTGAGTCATCTCTCAATGCCCCGGCGCGGGCGCGGGCCCGTCCTGGCTGTCCATCTCCTGCTTCACCACGGGGCTGTTCGCCATGCCCTTGAAGACATCGTTGGCAAAGAAGAACTTGCCGTCCGAGGGCACCATGAGCACCTGGATCTTGTCCGACAGCCGCTCGGCTACGATCTTGTTGATGAGCAGCGGCGATTTGTTGAGCAGTTCTGCCTCGCTGGTCATGCGCTCGGCGTTGGCTTTGGCCATGAGGCGCACGCGGTTGGCCTCGGCGTCGGCAAACAGGTTGCGCCGCTCAAGCTCGGCCTTGCTGTCGATCACCTTGGCCTGGGCATCGGCCTCCGCATTCTGGATGGTTGCCTCCTTGCGCGCCTCGGCTTCAAGCTTGCTTTGCTCAATCTGCTTTTCTTTCAGAGGCAGCGTGTATTGCATGGCATCGGCCTCGCCCTTGGCTTCGACCACCTTGGACTGCGCCTCGCCCTCGGCTTCCTTCACCTTCTGCCCCGCTTCAGCCTCGGCTTGCAGTTCGGCAATCTTCACCTGCTTCTGCTGGATGTCTGTCACGACGCCCATCTGATCGTCTTCCTGCTCCTTGAGCAGCAGACCTTCAAGGCCCTTGGCGTATTCTTCGGGCAGTTGGATGTCAGAGAGCATCACCTCTTCCACCACAATGCCGTCGGCGTTCAGTTTGCGAGTGATGATGGTAGCCGCCTTTTGCCGCACCTCCTCGCGCTTGGTGCTGAAGATTTCGCGCACAGTGTATTGCGGCGCCAGTTCGCGCCATGCGCTGTCCACCACCGGCGGCACCAGCTCTTTGTCGACAGGCTGGGGCATATGGGCCTGCACGCTGTCGAGCTTGTTAGGATCCAGTCGATAGCGAACCGTGACAGCCAGGCCGATGTTGAGGCCCTCGAGCGATTGCACTGTAAGGTTGCCCTTTTGCGTTGCGGCCTTTTCGCCCGCTTCCACAACGCCTGCCGTGAAGAGGTGATCGCGCAGGTCGAAGGTTTCAATGCTCTCGACAAACGGCGTAACGAAATGCACGCCCGGATACAATGTTCCCGGCATGGTGCCGCCAATCTGGCTCACACGCACACCACCCATCCCGCTGGGCACCACGACGATGCTGGCCGCCACCAGCAGAGGAAGGCAGGCCACCAGCGCCAGCGCCAGCGGGCCGCGCCATGGAATCTCTTCCGGTTCAATTTCGGTTTTGGCCAGTTCGCCCTGGCCGGGGTCCGTTGCCTCCGCGGCCTTGCGGCGCGCGCTGAGGATGCGGAGTACAAGTTGATACAGTGGAATTCCCAACGCGGCAGCCAGCAACAGCACTCCCGCGACAGTCAGCAACATCTTCAAGGCGATCATTGTCCTTCTCCTTTGTGCTTGTTCAAATTGCCCAGATAGTTCCGCTCCCCGCATCTTCCGGTTTCCGGCCTTGGAGCCACCAGCAGCCGGACCAGTCCTCCGAACGTCAACTCCTCAAACAGCAGCCCCGCAACCACCGGCAACAGCGCTGCTCCCAGACCATTGATTGCTTCCGTCAAAAGATTCATTGCGAGCCTCCTTACAGCGCAGCCAGCAGGGTCGCAACCGCTGAAGCCGCCGGATTCGCTTTCGCTGCGCCATTGGCGATGGCTGCCGGTTTTTGCGCCGTTGCTTGTGCCTCCGGCGCTGCGGACGCTGCCATGGCCGTCTGTGTGGGTTGCGCGGTTGCGGCTGGCGTCTGTCCGTCGCCAAACAGTTGCGCCGTTTCCTGATTGCGCTCGCCGACCAGCTCTACAGTGTCGCCCTCGGCTACCAGCTCGTAGAACTCTTCCAGGTCGGCCTGGGCCATCCGGATGCATCCATGCGAGGCTGCTTTGCCGATCGACTTGGGCTCGTTGGTTCCGTGAATGCCATACCCGTGCTTGCTCAGCCCCATCCACCGCGTGCCCACCGGATTGCCCGGCCCCGGCAGGACGGTCTTACCATTGTGGCGATAGGTCGGGTTGGCAACGCGGCGCTCAATAGTGAAGGTGCCCACCGGGCTGGGCGTCGAAGGCTTGCCCACAGCCACGGTGTAGACCTTCTTCACTTGCCCGTCTTCCACCAGAGCCAGCTTGCGATCTTCGAGGCTGACCACGATCACCCGCTTCGGCGTCGCAGTTGCTTCGGCTTGTTTCGCCGCGCTCTGCGCCAGCGCCTGCGCCGCCATAACCATTGCTGTTGCAGCTATAAGTGCCATCTTGATGAGATTCAAAGCTGTCATCGCATCCCCCGATTTCCGTTTTCAAATTGCCTGCGCCCAGATAAAGTGCAACCAGCGCGCCAATCGCTAGCGTTTGAAAACAAAGAGGTTATGGATGAACCTGGACAGGAAGGCTGCGTCAGCTCAAACACGCTGTGTGTGGGCTGACACGCTGCGGCAACACCATAGCGATGGACTCGGCGCTCGGCGCTCGGTCGCGCAGACGAAGGAGTTGATCGGCAGTAACGGGCGCGAGCCCGCGGACGGAAAACAATCGGACCGCAGGCTGCTCAAGATAACTGGAAGAAAGAAGATCGCAGGTGTGTTATGCAAAGGTTGAAGCGGAGTATCTCATCGAACCGTCACTTTCGGAAACGGATGAGGAACGATTCCAATTCCCTCTTTGACGGCGATGATCTTATCCACGGGCACATTGGTCAGCTTATCTACCTGCCCGCTCGGCCAGGTAATTACCAGCGAGTCGATCTTGGTTCGCTTGCCCAGCCCGAAATGAATGCGCGGATCGCTCGCCGACATATAACTCGTACCACCCTTGGCTTGTTCCACTCGAACGAATTTCTCGGCAGTCAGCTTTAGCGAGGCACCGATGCCGTCGCGATTGGACTTGGTGCCGATCAACAGAACCTCGAGGTAATGATTGGCATTTCCACCGTCATTTCGCATGATTTCCGGATAGTCACCGCGGCAAACCACGGCAAAGCCGATAGCCCCGTCGTTATTGAAATCGGCGGTGGCCAGGCCGCGCCCGGCGATGGGACGCATGAAGTCGGGACCGAGAGACTCGGACGACTTCTCGAAGTGGCCGTTGCCGAGATTGTGAAACATCAGCAGAGGTTCTTTGTAAGTTACCTCGCTGTGATAGAGGTTCACGTTATCCACCATGGCGCCATTCGCTTGAACGATGTCAGGCCAGCCGTCGTTATCGTAGTCGATGAACTTAGCTGCCACTCCGCTGAGCAGCATGGCTTTTGTGCCGATTCCTGAGGCATAGGTGTTATCGGTAAATGTCTCGTCACCGTTGTTATGGTAAAGACGGTTCAACTCCATATCGAGATGGGTAATGTAGACATCCAGCAAGCCATCGCCGTCCACATCGGCGGCGTCTATGCCCATTCCCGCCTCATAACGTCCATCCTCGCTCACCGCAAGTCCGGAAATCAAAGACGCGTCTGTAAAAGTTCCATTGTGATTGTTGAGGAAGAGGAAATTAGGCCAGGTATCGTTGGCAATGGCAATGTCCGGCCAGCCGTCGTTATTGAAGTCGGCCAGGACAACGCCCATCCCCTTGGATTCAGGCAGGCCAACTCCCGACTTATCGCTCACATCGGTAAAGGTGCCGTCGTGGTTGTTATGGTAGAGCTTGGTCTTTTGCCCTCTATAGTTGTTGGGGCTGCAATAGGCCCGATAGCCCGGGCCGCGTTCTCCGCACCAGATGTTGTTTTTGGGGCTCCACTCGATGTAATTGGTAATAACAAGGTCGAGCCATCCATCCTTGTCGTAGTCGAACCATCCGGCGCTTGTCGACCATTCGCCCTCGTCGGCGACGCCAGCCTTGGCGGTAACATCGGTGAAGGTTCCATCGCCATTGTTGTGGTAGAGAATGGTGCGTCCGTAACCGGTTACAAGCATATCCGGATAACCGTCGTTGTCGTAATCGCCTACCGCAACCCCTTGGCCATAGTGGCCTTCGCCTCCCACGCCGGCTTTTGCTGTTACGTCTGTAAAGGTTCCGTCGCCGTTGTTATGATAGAGCGCGGAGCGCAAGGTCTTGGCGGGCTTATAGGCGTCGGTGGCGCTGGCCTGGACGAAGTATAGGTCCATCAAGCCATCCTGGTCGTAGTCGATCCAGGCGACGCCTGTACCCATGGTTTCGAGATAGTATTTCTCATCGGATTCTGTAGAGTCTTGAACAAAAGTGATTCCCGCAGCTTTGCGAATGTCAGTGAAGCGGACGTTCACAGGAGCATCCTGAGTTTTAGATGCGGGTTGCGTCTGCGCATTCACATAGCCTGAGACGCCAGTAAACGCGATCAATCCTAACACCGCGCCGCACGCGAGCATCCTCGCGAGACACTCGACCCAAATGTTATGCCGCAACGCTGTCATAGTGTTCTGTCTGCAAGGGAAAGAGCAAGTTGAAGCAATTGCTTCCTGTTCGCCATCGTCATTGGTTCATTGCCGAGAGCGGGCGCCTCTGGAGCCTGGGCAAGAAACTGCTCGATCCGATTCACGTCCAGTGCACCGCTTGCGCTGCTGTTCTTGAAGCGGTCCAGCACCTCTTTGGCCTTAGCGATTTGTCCCGTTTCAAAATAGAAAACACCGAGTAGCGAATAACTCCCTGGCCATTCCGGAAGCAGGTCGACAGTGCGCTCGAACTGCCCAGCGGCCGCAGCCGTGTTGCCTTCGAGAGCCGACGCTAGTCCAAGTCCCCAGAGCAGTTTTCCAGAGCCCGGAATACGGGCTTGTCCTTTTAGCAGCGTCTGCTTCGCGCCCGGCGTATTTCCCTCGCTGAACTGGAGCAAAGCTAGCGCGAGGTAGTTCTGATCGTCGTCCGGATTGCGGGCGATAGCATTGCGGAAGATTTCGGCGGCGTGCGCGGCATCGCCTAGATGAGCATAGATATCACCGAGCAAGGCAAGGTAAGCATCGTCTTTGCGGCCCTCTTCCGAGACTTGGCCTGCTGAGTCGAGAGCTTGTGAATAGAGGTGCTTGCGGAAGTAAGCATTTGCCAGGTCGAACTTTACTTCGTCCGAGCCTGGGTTGGCCTGCTGAGCCGCCTGAAAATGCTTGATTGCATCGTCATATAAATGGTAACGGGCGAGCATAACACCGATTCCTGTTAAGGTGCGATAGTCGCCGGCGCTTAGCTTGTCAAGCTGTTCGATGGCGCTTCTAGCATCTTCGAGCTTCCCGGATTTGAGACACGCCTCGGCAAGCATATATAGGTCTACCGGCTGATTGGGATGCCTCTTGATCTCGTCGGTGAGGTCGGCCAGGTCCAACTGACTGCGAGCGCTTGGAGCAAGCGTGGAGCGGTTGTCGAGATAGTCGAAAAGGTTCTGGAAGGGATAAGGACCGGCGGAAGCATCCTTTGAAAGTGTCTGGAAGACTTTCAAATCCCGTTCGGCATCTTCAGTCTGCTGCAAACTTCTCTCAACCTTGGCGAGCTTGTAGTACCCGGTCGCGGGATCGCGGCTGACCCGAACATATCTTCTGAGCAAATTCGCCGCCTCCTGAAGTCTTCCAGCAGCCATTCGCAAATTAGCCAGTTCCAGCAGCGCGTCGGAAAAGTCAGGATTGGAGCGGAGAGCTGCCTGGAAATTGGTTTCCGCTGCTGCGGAATCCCCCTGCCGTTCGGCAATGAAACCGAGGTTGAACAAGCACGAGCTGTTTTTCGGGTCGAGCTTGAGTCCCTGCTGAAAATATTGCTTCGCTTCATCGAAGCGGCCCAGACTGCGGTAAGAAAACCCTAGAAAGGCATAAGATCGAGCTGAGCCTTCCAGTTCGAGGAGTTTCTTAAACTCCTCGATAGCTTTGTCGACCTTGCCTGCCATGAAATAACTCTCGCCGAGAGCGGCGCGAAGGTCTGGCCGCTGAGGGGCGATCTCAATCCCCGATTCGAGCAGTGGAATCGCATCCTCAAAATAATTCTGAGACATGCTGATCTGGGCCATGAGGAAGACAATGTCCGTGTTGTCCGGAGCAATCTTGTGAGCGCGGAGCAGAAGATCGAGGGCATCGAGCGGCCGCGCCTCGTTCTTATAATCCTGCGCCAGCAGGTAGAGAGTCTCAGGGGAATCCGGTTTCACTTTGAGCGCTCTGTTTAAAGCAAGTTCAGACTTCGGAAAATCGCCCCCGCGCAGAAGGTCCAGTCCAAGGTTGTACAGTATCTCGAAGACTTCGGGCTGAAGTGCATCGGCTGTTTCAAGTTCGAGCTGCGCGGGCTTGTACTGCTTTTCCGAGGCCAGCAATACCCCTAGCGAGAAATGTACCTGCACGTCATTCTTGTTCTGCGCGGAAAGCAAGGCTGCCAGCTTCAGAGCTTCCGCCGTGTGTTTGGTTTGCAAGTAAGCTCGAACCAGGTTAAATTGCGTTGCCACATTTGCCGGATGGACGCGCAGAAGATGCGGAATAGCTGCCGCTGGAGATCCCTTGGCGATTAGAAGGACGCCAAGATTATAGTTAGCGTCGCGATTTCCGGGGTCGAGGCGCAGAACGGTAAGAAACTCCTTCTCGGCGAGGTCGACTCTCTTCACAGCGACGTATACGTTTCCAAGATTGTTGTGAGTCTTGGTGGAGTTAGGGGCCAGATGCAGTGCTTTCTGGAAGTCCGCTTCGGCATTCGAGTAGTCTTGTTCGTCGCTTTCGATAATTCCCAGCAGGTTGTAGCCCTCCACGCTGGAGGGATGTGCCCGGAGTTCGTCGAGCACGGCGGTCTTGGCTTCATTGAGGCGGCCCTGCTGAACCAGCGTCTCCACCTGCTGTAGATTTGCCGAAGTCTTCGAGGAATGCTGCTGGGCCAGGCTCACGGCGCCAAGGGCAAGAAAGGAAAACAGAGTGAGAAGGCAGCCCGCGCTCGACAATGCTTCAAGGATGCCGATCTTATGTCGACATAGGGCTTCGTTGCTCATTGTTCTATCCTCCCCGGCGCCGCTTCAGCCGCTCATCAAGGGGTCATTGTAGCATTTGCAGGGCCTGCATAGCGCCCTGGTTCCGGGGTTGCAGGCGCAGCAACTCCTGCAAGACTTCTATGGCTTTTTCCTTGTCGCTCCGCATGGCGTAGATGCGGGCAAGGTTAAGATAGGACTGATCGAAATTCGGTGAAACCCCTATGGCGGTCTTGAATTGCTCCTCCGCCTTTGAGAAATCCCGCCCGCGGACATAAAGTACGCCAAGATTGTTCAAGGCTTCGGGATAGGCGGGCCGCAGGGCAACGGCCTTCTGCAAATACTCCGCGGCAAGTTGCATTTGGCTTTGCTGCGCATAGAACATGCCAAGACTGTAATTGATTTCGGGATCGTCGGGTTGAAGCTTCAGCGCGCGATGCAAAGTTTCTTCCGCCTTGGAAAAATCTCCCTTCCTCCGGTAGACATTGCCCAGGTTCAGAAGCGCAGTGGTGAAATTCGGCTTGAACAGCAACGATTGCTCAAAGTCCTGGATAGCTTCTTCGGGACGGCCTTCCTGTGCCGCCATCATTCCCAGATTGTTCCAGGCTTCAGGGTAGTTAGCGCGAAGCTTCAGGGCCTGCTCAAGATAGCGCCGGGCCTGTTGGAAGTCGTTTTTTCGTAGACTCAGGGTGCCCAGGTTGTAATACCCATCTGGATCGTCCGGCTTTGCAGCGACGGCCTGCCGAAAAAATTCCGCCGCCTGATCTAGGTAACCATGCTGGAATAGAGCTACTCCATAGGTAAACTTATTGCGTTGAAACGCAGTCTCGTAGAGCTTTCCGTGGAATGGAAGCGCCTTGCTCATGCGGTCCCGCTCCGTGGTTGGTATGACCTTGAGATCGTCGAGCAGGCGTTGGGGGTCTATTGTCCCCTGATACACCTTCACGATCATTCCGTCTCTATCGAGCAGGAAGGACGACGGAATTCCAAGGTCCCTGCGACGGTCGAAGAGGTGACGGTAGAGGATGTTATAGATGCCCGAGAATTCTTCCGTCGCGAAAACAACTGGGAAGGACAGCTTTTCCCGCGTGGCGAAAGAGCGTGCAGCCTGAATATCCCCGGCATCGTCCACGTTTACCGCAAGAACCTCTAACTGGCCAGCAAAGAGCGCAGGCCCGCGGCGTTCGAGAATCCGTAACTGGTCGCGGGAGAGTGGCGCGGTTGTAGCCCAGAAGTTGAGAAGCACATAACTTCCCCTGAGCGATTTGAGTTCCCATGCCTTACGATCGAGATCCGGTAGGGAAAACTCGGGCGCCTTCAATGGATCAATGAGCCATGTTTCCACCTGGGCTGGCAACGGCTCCAGGTCAGGCGGCGGGTCAGCTTGCGCATAGGCCGTCGCGGTCGCGGCGAAGGGTTTGGCTGCAAAAGTCGAAGAGCCCTCTTCAATTTCGATGCGGTTGTTAAGTGGCAGGCCGTCGAACTGTTGAGATATCCCGCTGGGCCAGCGGACTGTTGCGCGGATTGCTCCTTCCGGGTTGCCGACTCCAAAGAACAACTCCTTGGAGTGCTGGGCGAGAAACCCCGACCCCGCCTGGAGATACTTCGTCTGGCGAAGAGTTCCCGCTTCGAGTGTAATGGCGGTTCCGATTGCATCGCGATTGCTCTTGCGACCTCGCAAACGGAATGAAATGGAATGGCCGAGATACTTCATCGCATTGTGCAAAATGCGCAGTTGCGGCGCATTTCTGCTTTTAAGGATGATCTCCAGCCGCCCGTCATGATCGAGATCGGCGAGAACGAAGGTGCGGCAGTCCTCGGGAAAGTCCAGCCCCGTTGGACCGGAAATCTCTGAAAATGTGCCATCGCGGTTGTTGGCGAACATGACATTGCGTGCATAGCCGTGCCAGGTGTGGTCCGAGCGAACCAATTCATTGATGGCATTCCACCCACGTTCGTAGGCCAGCGCACCGGTTGCGTCCTCTGACGATTTTGCCACTACCTGCCGCCAGAAGAAACTTGCCAGGTCGTTCCTATCCACGCCGGAGAGATAGCCATTCGAGACGTAAAGGTCAGAGTAACCGTCGTGATCGAAATCCCAGAAATCCGAGGACCAGCTCCAGCGGCCCATCTCAACTGCTGCCTGGCGACCGACATTCTGAAAGGTTCCATCCCCACGATTGCGATAGAGCGCATTGCCGCGCGCGTGGCGCCGGTAGAGTTCGCGAATATTCTCAGGAGCTTGCGCGTGAAACTGCTTTTGCGATGAAACCCTTTGGCCTGCGGCCTCCCACATACTGGGCACATAAACATCCTGGTGTCCGTCGTTATCGAAATCGCACCATGCGCAACTCATTCCGGCGCCAACGCCTTCCACCTGGGCCTGATGTGAGACCACAGTGAAGGTTCCATCGCCGTTGTTGCGATATAACTGCGAACTGCCGAAATCGTTGACGACAAATAAATCCGGCAACCCATTGCCGTTGGAGTCGCCCCAGGCGCAGGAGAAACTATAGCGGTCGTTGTCCACATTTAGTCCTGCCGTCTCGGTGGTCTCAACAAATGTTCCGTTCCCTTCGTTATGAAACATGCAGTTTGGCGGCCCGTTGCGGGCATCGTAATAGGGGATTGGATAGTGATACTGGTCAAGGCCCAGGTAGTACATATATGTGCAGAAGTAAATATCGAGGCGTCCGTCGCGATCGTAGTCGGCCAGGGCCGCGTGCGTGAACGTTCCCTGCGGCGGCTGCGCAAACTTGAATGCATCGCGCTTGAGCTGGAAGGTACCGTCTCCTTGATTCAGAAAAAGGAGCGGACCGGTGCCGCAGACTACTAGCAGATCCTGGAGTCCCATGTTGCGAAAGTCGGCGAACAATGCGCAGGCGGTGTTGTCGAGCACACCTGCTCCGGCTTTCTCAGTAACATCTTCAAAGGTTCCGTCGCCCCGGTTGCGATAGAGGCGGTTGGGCAAACCGGCAGGCTGACAGACATAGAAATCGTCGAATCCGTCATTGTCGTAGTCTCCCGTTGCCACGCCGTTGTTGCTGTAAACGTCAATGCCAATGGCGCCATCCAGGACTGTGCGCCAGTGATCTACGCTGCGCAGCATCTGCTTGTTATAGGACTCTGTTTTTCCGAGCGCCTGGTGAGTTACATCAATGAATGCCGGTCCGTGCAATACGCTCAGCGATTCTTCGCCGGCCTCCAATCGCCGAGTTATCCACACATTCGATGAATCGCGGAACCACTCCATGCTCCAGGAACCGACTCGCTCCTCACGGCGCTCTTCACTCTGCGTGGCGACGATGTCATAGCGAATATCAAGGCGAACAGTTAGCGGAGAACTGGCAAGCTCTTCAATTCCGTAAATTTCGAATTCCGCGGTTTCTACGCGCGAGTCCTCGTACAGCCAGCTCGCGATCTCATGGAGAAATTGTTCGCGGTCCGGGACCAAACCTGCGGTAAACCGTCTTCTCACGACATCGATCCCGAATCCGGAACGCACCTGGGACTCTTTGAAGGAGCCCAGCGACGAGGCTTCGAACGAGGGGTCCAGCGACTTTGCCAGGACCGAGAGGTCGCGGACAGATGCTTTGAGAGCTTTGCCCCATTCCTTGAGAATCGCGTCAATTTCGAAGGCATACTTCTCCGTCACGTATTCATCGGAGCCTGGAGCTGCAAGGCGCAGTACATCGGCAAGAGGGGATTCCTCGGGGTAGTGCGGCGTCAAACGAGCGTCTGAGAATGGGAATGCTGGGTTGCGGTCAGCGAAGAGATTTGCCGGGGAGAACAGAAAAGAGGAACCATATAAAGGTGCGGAGCGAAATATGAGCGGCGCAAATCGCAGGCTCTTGAGAAGTGTTCGCCTGGAAATGAGTTGGCTGTCGTTTTTGTGACGCATCATTCTTGACGATTCCGTGATCCCGGCGAGGTGTCCGTACTATAGCACCCTGAGCAAACGCGATTCAAATCGCTGGCTGGCATCGATCCTGCTGCGCGGACTGCATTTCAAGCGCGCCTAAGTAGTTTGGCCTTACCCGCTCTGTGCTGCTGACAGAAATGGAGTAGATACTTCTTCTGTTACGCAATCCAGGCGCGCAACGCTTCGCCAAGCCGATCGATGGAGACTGGCTCCGTCTCTTTCCAAAGGGAAAGCTCGGGCGGCGCGACCACGTAGGCTTGAGAAAGGCTTTCGGCAATGCAGAGGCACACGGTGGAGCGCTGGTACTCCTCGAAGCGAGCTGCCGCCAGCCAGACATAGAGAGCTAGGATCTGCGCGTCGACGGCGCTGCCCGGCAGATCGTCGATCGCCGGCAGGGGATTCACCTGGTCGGGGTTTTCAAATACGGCTACACCGGTAAAGGGCTTGGGCTTGCTGCGAACTCCGAATTGCGCAGCGAGGAAGGTGGGCCGGGCGCGCCGGAAAGCTTCCGAGGCCGCCCATTCCACAAATGAGTTGCCGAAGATCACGGCGCCGTTGCCAGTGAGATAGAGCGCCCGTAGAAATTCTCGAATGGCCGCATCCGCGACTACTTCCTGCGGACACCAATGGGTGACTTCGACTTTGCGCAGACGATCGAAGACGGCGTCCGCGTCGGCAAGATCCTTATGCATGGTGTTCATTTCGTGCGAGAAACTCTGCCGGAATTGATCCAGCCTTTCATAGCTGAGAAAGATAGCTCTCGTTTCAGATGAACCGGGAGGCTCTTGTGCCAGGATGTCATCAACCAGCTTTCTGCCGGCATCCACCACCCAGGTATCGGCTGGCGAGTTTGCGGGGCGGTTCCGGGCAGTATCCAGCAGACCTCCGGAACGCGCGCCAGCCGCGTTAGGCGCGCCACCTAGCAGTAGTTGGAAAGAGTTGTGTGCGCTTGTGGATTGCGCGAGATCGAGTTTGACGGTCCGGCCGATTCCCTGCCACCTGTGCCACACGCTGGCCGCATCGACGGGAAGGGTTGCGGGCAGGTCAAGCAGAACCAGACGATTGGGCGACGCGGCCGGAGCGCCGTTTGTCTTCAACGCATGAGCGTCCGCGGCGTCGAAGACCGCCTGAACAGCCCGCCGCCAATCCTGGAAGTACGGGGAACTGGCTAGTTGAGAGGAATTCTTGATGGTCTGTTCGTTGGTGGCGAACTGCCAGTTGCGGACACCCATTTTCTCTTCCAGTTCCACCAAGTTACGGAAGAGGCCGGCAGACTGTTCCGGGCTCAGGCTTGCAACATAGAGCAGAAGCCTTTCGGTCGACTGACGTTCGTTGGGGAAGAGGAATTCCCATTGATTGAGCTGCTGGTTGACAAAGGGGAGAAAGGTCAGAGGTATGCGTTTGAGCAGACCGTTGCTCAATGCATTCTGAAGCTCGCCCGACAACTGGTTCCCGTCCCGCATCATTTCTTCCCTGCTCAAAACCTCGTTCGCCAAGATGAAAGTTGCCCGCTGTCCCAATCTCGATTCGTCCTCACGCGGCTAACCGCGAATCTCCCCAATCAATTGGCCTTGAGAAGCCAGGGCCCGGCAGCCGAGAAGATTTGCGAGAGTGGGACAAAGATCGACGTGCCGAATGGGACGCTCAACAATCTGGGGCTTGTCCACGCCCGCTCCCAGCGCCATCATCCAGGTGTCCCGCGTGGAATCGACGTTGGCGCGGTGGTTAAAGAATCCGTTGGTCGATGAGCCATCGGGATCCCGTCCGAATTCGGGCAGAATCACCATGGTGGTCTTGCCCTTGTAATCTGGGTTGGCCTCGACCTCCTGCCACAATTGGTAGGCGAGGCGGTCGGCGGTCTTGATTCCGGCCATGTGCAGCGCATAAGAGCCGAAGTGCGCCGCTTCCACATCTGAAAAAGCAACGACGAGCAGTTGCGGCGCGAACTTGCGCATGACCTCGCGGCTCATGAAAAAGGTGAGTTCGTCGCCGGAGGTAGGTCCGCCGCTGCTCACAAAACTGGCGATAGCGTTCTGGATGGTGCTGCGCACCCTGGGATCGAGCTGGTCGGAGGCATCGAAGACGTTCCACCCCAGCCCTTCGTAGTTGTTTCCTTCCATGGCGCTCTCCAATTCGGCCTCCACCTTGCTGCGATCGGCCATATTGGCCGTTCGGCCCGTGCGGAGGGCTTCCACGACAGCCTGAAGCATGAGTTGCTTGGGAAGTACTACATTGGCGCCATACGGCTGGCCATAATTCGAATCCGAACTTGCGCCGATCTGGCTGGTGAGCGCCTTGTTGCTGGCCACAACCCAAGTGTCGCTCCGGTCCACGCCGAGTCCCTTGCGAAACTGCTCAAATAAGGTGGGAGTCGTCGGGGCCAGCATGCCCCAATCGTCCACGCGCTGCCAGTTGCCGGTGAGAATGCTGGAGATCGCGTTGAAGTGGGCGGTGACGCCTTCGTTGCGCGCGTGATGGTAGAAGACGGAATTTGGGAGTAGATCCGCGGCGAGGTGCGGAATGTTCACCAGCCCATCGGGAGAAAACGTCTCATCGCGGCGCACTCCGCCCACGATGACCACAAGGACTTTGTGACCGGAGCCGGCCAGGTCGTGCGGGCCCTCGTCCGCCCGCGCGCTGGGAAGCATCAGGCCGGCCATCAGCATTCCCGCGGCGCGAAGGAAGGTTCTCTTGGAGGGGTCCGCGAGCGACCCCGGATCGACGACCGAAAGGGAGCCAATCTCAGCGCCTGGGCAAAGTCCAAACTCCATGCAAAACCTCGTGAGGGAGACTTCAATAGGGGGCCATTTTCGTAACGGAACGCCGGATCAAGTCTGGGCGGATTATATTCGCCCAATATGAGGTTATCAATTTCCAAGCCGTTATTAAGTTTGGTAAACTATGTAACTTATTTAATATGTTTTCCTTACGGCGTTAATTCACGGCTTGGATAGGAGCGGCGGCGCGACTTCCGCACGCCCGCTGCAAGCGCCAATGATAACGGTCTCCAACTTTTGGTTGACAAAAATCGTAGGAATGTACTAGTGTTCTCTCCGGCAAGTTGTAACCGTTTACAACCGCGCTGAAAAATCCATCACTCCAACCGGTGAATTTGCACGGTAATCGCATTGGGCAAAGGCCCATGCGACAGAATACGGAATAACCCGTTAATCGTGAGCAAGAACACGGATCAACAAGGAGGATATTCGGATGGCCCTTGATCGCAACGTCGTCAGTTGGCTTAGAGCGATTGGCTACATAACCCTCACCTGCTTCTGTTTTCTACTGATCCAGAGCCGGCAGGCATTTGGACAGGTGGATGAAGGAGCGATTTCAGGAACGGTTCAAGACACTTCCGGCGCGCTTGTTCCCAACGCGACTGTGACCCTCTTGAATACGGACCAGGGAATTACCCTGCAAACAAAAACCAACAGCAGCGGCGTCTATATATTCTCGCCCGTCAGAATCGGCCACTACACGGTGACCGTCACCGCCAAGGGCTTTGCCAAGACCACCCAGCAGAACTTGGTCGTGAACGTGGCGCAGAGTCTGCTGGTCAACGTTCAGCTCAAGCCGGGCGCTGCGACGGAGACCGTCGAGGTGACCACCGCTCCCCCGCTGCTGCAGACCGAAGAAGCCTCGGTTGGCCAGGTCATCAGCCAGGAGGCGGTGAACGCCCTTCCTCTTAACGGGCGCAATTTTACCTTCCTCGCCCAGCTCGGCGCCGGCATGCAAACGCCGCAAGCCGACACGCGCGGCAACGCAGCCTCCGGCGCATTCTCCGCCAACGGCCTGCGCCCTGCGCAGAACAACTACCTGCTGGACGGCATTGACAACAACTCCAACGCCGTCGACTTCCTCAACGGAACGAACTTTGTCATTCTGCCTCCGTTGGACGCCATCCAGGAGTTCAAGGTTCAGACCGCGGACTTCAGCGCCGAACTGGGCCGTTCCGCCGGCGCCGTTCTCAACGCGACCATCAAGTCCGGAACTAACAGCCTTCACGGCGCGGCCTGGGAGTTCTTCCGCAACGACAAGCTCGACGCGGCGGATTATTTCGAGGACGCCAACCACATCGCAAAGGGAGAGTTGCGCCTGAATCAATTCGGAGGAACTGGCGGCGGACCGATCATCAAGAACAAGCTCTTCTTTTTCGGGGACTATGAGGGAAAACGGCGTGTCCAGGGCAACACGGCGTCGGGTCTTTCCGTGCCCACCGCTGCGGAGCGCTCCAGTAGTTACGCCAATCTCGCCGATAGAATCGGCGGGACGGCCCGGGCCGACGCACTCGGGCGCATGATTGTACCCGGCACGATCATGGATCCTGCGACCACGCGGTCAGTGACGGCGTTGACAGCCGATCCAGTAACCGGCATCGTGGCGACCACGACCGGCTATGTTCGCGATCCGATTGGGTACAACACCTGTTCATCCTCCGCGCGCACGGCCCCGACTACCGCCGCCTGCCCCGGCCTGAATCAACTTCCGAACAACCGGATCGATCCGAATGCCGTGAAACTGCTGAATCTCTACCCGGCGCCGACAAGTTCGGGGATCACTAACAACTTCGGATCGAGCCCAAACCTTTACGAGCATTCCAACTCCTTCGACACCCGCGAGGATTTCAATCCCTCGGAGAAGGATCAGATTTTCTTCCGCTTCAGCTATGTGGACGACCCGCAGTACATTCCAGGTCCGTTTGGAGGCATCGCAGACGGTGGCGCTTTCCAGGAGGGCATCCAGACGGCCAAGTCCTCCCAGGCTGTCGCCGGATACACTCACGTGTTTAATCCAAACACGATCAACCAGGTGCGCGCGGGTTTCGCCCATCTTCACACCACGCGCTACGGCCCGGAAGGCGGATCGACGACTAACATTCCGATGGAATTCGGAATCCAGGGCATTCAGCAAGGGAACGAGAACGGTGGCCTTCCCAACTTCACCTTCAACGATCTGTCGAACCTGGGCAGCAACAACTTTTTGCCCTCGGACGAGGTGAGCCAGACGCTTCAGGTGACCGATGACTTTACCAAGATCTACGGCAAGCACAGCTTCAAGCTGGGCATTGAAGTCCAGCATGTGAAGTTTTCCACTCTACAGCCGGCGTGGTCGCGGGGTGCCTTCGACTATAGCGGTCAATTCACGGATATCCCAGGGCTGAATAGCAATCAGACGGCTATTGCGCAAATCCTGCTGCCTCCCGCGCTGGATAGCGCGAACTCGGAAGGAGAAACCATTCCGGCTTCGGTTGCCTTCAACTATTCGGGAGGTTCCGACGACGTGCGCGCCTCCAACATCAGCAAGACCTACGATGAAAAGAACTATCTCGCGGCCTACTTCCAGGATGACTGGAAGGTCGGTCCCAAGCTCACCATCAATCTTGGCCTGCGCTGGGACTATTTCGGACCGATCGGCGAATCGAACGGCGGCCAGGCCAACTTCATTCAGAGCGGTCCGCCAGACAACCAACCGGAGTACCTCATCCCAGCCTCCGGGAAAGACACGAGAACCTTGTCTTCAACCGCCACCAACCCGAGCCTTGCCGGTGATGGTTTTCTCGATTTGTTGGCCGCGGATGGAATCGCGCTGAGAGAAACCGACCATTACGGGAATGGACTACTCCAAACCCAAAAGGCCAACTTTGCCCCACGGGCCGGTTTTGCATATCAGGTCAATCCCAACCTGGTAGCTCGCGGCGGGTTTGGCGTGTTCTACAATTCGTTTGAAAATCAGGGATATGGGCCCAATATCGGGGAGAATTATCCCTTTGTTTACAACTTCAACTATCAGGTTCTAGGCCCAGGCAATACTACGCTGGTAGCGCCGGTAAGCATCGGCACACCGTTTGCGGGGTGCTCGACGGCGGGTCCGGGTGGAACCGCGACTCTTGAGGCTGGGTTCTCCTGTATTGGATTTTCGCCTACGCAGGTGAATGCTTCGGGATTGGGATTGCAGGGTCTTCAGTTCGATTACAAGACCCCGCTCACAATAAGCTCCAATGTCACTCTCCAATACTCGCTGACACGCACATTGTCCTTGCAGGCCTCGTATGTGGTTACGCATGGCGAGAATCTGCAGGATGGCATTGGCGACAACGATGTAACGGCAATCTTGCCATACGGTGCAAGTACCACCTCTCCGGCAAAAGCTCACACGCCGGGTACCGTTCCATTCCCAGATTTCGGGCAGGGCGGGAGCTACCAGAGAACGATCGGAATCAGCACCTATAACGGCTTGCAAACCAAGCTGGAGCAACAGTTTGCGAATGGGCTGACTTACCTTCTCGCATACACCTGGTCGAAAACGCTTTCAGATGCCGGCGACCTGCTGAATGGCGGAAGTACGGGAAGTAACCGCGCTCCCTGGGTGCCGGGGTTCGGTCCCACTTTCGATAGGGGGCTTGCCGATTTCGATCTCCGCCAAGTCTTCCATTTCAGTGGTGGCTATCAGCTTCCATTTGGTAAGGATAAGCGCTTCCTTAACACGGGGGGTGTCTCCAACGCGGTGCTTGGCGGCTGGGCCGTCAACTGGATTACTACGCTTCAGGGTGGACAGCCGATTACCCTTGGTTGCCCGACCGGGACAACCTCCGGAACAGGTTGCAACGATGTGCCTGTCGCCGGGCAAAGCCAAAAACTCGGACTCCACACTGACTCAAATGGAAAACTGAGTTGGTTTGGGAACCCTGCGGCTTTCCAGCAACCTTGCCAACTGGGAGTGACACCGGCAGCTCCCGCCGGATGCATTGCTCCAACGACACTTGCTGGGTATTTGGGCGCTGGTCCGTCAACTACCACCGGTCCGGGATTCCACCGGCTCGACTTCTCGACGTTCAAGGCTTTCCAGGTTAACGAGCGCATCTCCATGCAGTTCCGGGCTGAGTTCTTCAACATCGTCAACCATCCGAACTTCAACGCACCGAACTTCGGCGGCAACGGTGTGGTGGCGATTTCGAACTCGGGCAATTTCAACAGTTCCAACTTCGGCGAAATTGGATCCACTCGCGATGCTCCCTACGATCCGCGGCAGATTCAATTTGCCCTTAAGCTGTACTACTAGGCTAAAATGAAAACGCCCCGGAAGGCGCGCCTGCTGGGCGTCTTTCCGGGGCGTTTTTTCTGCGTAGCGTTTTGCTCACGCGGCAATCGCGAAGGAGTACTGTGAGCAAGAGGCCTCGGTTTCGGCTGCCGATTCTTTCCATTCTTCTGGCTTGCGCTTTTCTGGCTTATCCAGCTTGGCCCGCGTTTGCGGCAGCCCAGGATAGCCAGAAACAGAAGCTGGACAGCGAATATCAGTCGGCGGTTGCGCAGTACGAGGCAGGGCGGTACGCGGAGGCAGCGGCCCAACTGGAAAAACTCTTGCCCTACGCTCACGACAGCTTTGCGATTCATGAGCTGCTGGGAGTTGTGTACGCGGCCTTGTCAGAGGACGCCAGAGCCCTCCCGCATCTCGAGGAGGCTGTGCGATTGAAGCCGGACGCGGCGGCGGCCAGGACCAGCCTGGCGGCGAGTCTCAGCCATTTGGGAAAACCGGAATTGGCCGGCGAGCAGTTTCGCAAGGCGCTTGAGCTGGAACCTCAGGGATTCGATGCCAACCACAACCTTGGCGAGTTTTACATTCAGTCTGGAAAGATCGCCGATGCGCTCCCTCTTCTGGAGCGGGCTCAGCGAGTTGACCCCTCTTCTTACGACAACGGCTACGATCTGGCCATGGCAGATTTTCTGACTGGACGCCGTGCCGAGGCGAGAAGCGTAGTCAAGGCTCTTTTGCAGACAAGGAACACCGGCGAGTTGCACGATTTGCTGGGCCAGATCGAAGAGAAGGATGGAAGGTATCTGGAGGCGGTGAACGAATTTGAAGTCGCAGCGCACATGGATCCGAGCGAGGACAATCTTTTCGATTGGGGCAGCGAGCTGCTTCTGCACAGAACCTATGAACCGTCGATTGAAGTTTTTAAGGAAGCGACCCAGCGCTACCCGAAATCGCCCCGGCTGATGATAGGGCTTGGAATGGCTCTGGACCTGGGGGGCAAGTTCGACGAGGCGGTCAGTGCCTTGCTCAAGGCCGCCGATTTGGATCCATCCGATGCCCGCTGTTATCTTTATCTCTCGAAAGCTTACGATAGTTCTCCGAGCCAGGCCGAAGAGGTCATCAAGAGATTCCGGCGTTATGCCGAGCTTGAGCCAAGGAACGCGCTGGCACAGTATTATTATGCGTTGTGTTTGTGGAAGGGAAAAAGGGCTGAAGACGCCAGCCTCGATCTCAAGACCGTCGAGGCCTTGCTGCGAAAGGCGATCGCGCTGGATGAGATGCTGCCCGAAGCTCACATGCAACTAGGCAATATCTATGCCGACCAGCACGAGTACGAAAAATCGATTCCAGAGTATCTTCGCGCGCTGGAATTGAATCCGAATCTTCCAGACGCCCATTACCGCCTGGGAACCGATTATGTTCATGTAGGACAAAAGGACCGCGCACAGAAAGAATTCGAGGTGTATCAGCAGCTCCGGGCCCAGCATCTGGCTGAGGTCGATAAGGAGCGGGCCGAAGTCCAGCAATTTGTTTATTCATCCAAAGCAGGCCCATCCACCACTCATTGATAGAGAGTGGGCCGCTGTTTATGCATTTTCTATCACTCAGGAGTCCCATGGATCGACGCAACTTTCTGAAGACGACTGGAACAGTTCTTGCCGGCGCAACTGTCGCCTCAGGCCTGCCTGCTGGCTATGCCGGCGAACCAGCTACAGCCCTTCCGGGGCGCATGGTGCTGCCCATCAACCGGAATTGGCGCTATCATCCCCACGCCACGCCCGCAGCGCACGCCCGCGACTTCGACGACTCAGGCTTTGCGCGCGTCACCGTGCCCCACACCAATGTGCGCGAGCCATGGCACAGCTTCGACGAGAAGTCCTACGAATTTGTCTCGATCTATCGCCGCCGCTTCCGCCTGCCCGCCGCGGCGCGGGGCCAGCGTGTCTTTGTGGACTTTGAAGGTGTCATGACCGCCTCCACAGTCTGGGTCAACGGCGCGCGCCTGGGCGAATACAAGGGCGGTTACACGCCCTTTTCCTTTGAGCTTACCCCTCATGTCGACTTCGATCGCGACAACGTTCTCGCCGTCGAAGTGGACTCCAACGAGCGGCCAGACATTCCGCCCTTCGGCTATGAGGTTGACTACCTCACCTTCGGCGGCATCTACCGCGAAGTCTCTCTGCGCATCGTCTCGCATACTTTCATTGAGAACATCTTCGCTCAGCCCAAAGATGTGCTCTCCGGCCATCCAGCGGTGGATGTGCAGTGCTTGCTATGGAGCGCCGACAAGACTTTGGAAAGCGGGCTGACTTTAGAAGCGTCGCTCTACGATGGCGAAAGGCTGCTGGCGAAAGCAACGCAGGATTTGCCACCAGGCGAAGACCAGGGAAACGTGCCGCGCACCCTGCGCCTCGACAATCTTGGTTCGATCCAGCTCTGGGATCTGCAGACCCCAAGGCTCTATCGCGTCGAAGTCCGATTGCTGCGCAATATGCAACTGCTCGACCACGACTCACGCCGGGTCGGCTTCCGCGAGGCCCGTTTCACGCCACAGGGCTTCTCGCTCAACGGCACGGTCGTCAAGCTGCGCGGCCTTGATCGCCATCAGACCTTTCCATGGGTTGGCCAGGCCATGCCTGCTCGCGTTCAGCGACGCGACGCTCTGATCCTGCGCAAGAACCTCAAGTGCAACATCGTCCGCACCTCCCATTATCCGCAGTCGCGCCACTTTCTCGACGCCTGCGACGAGATCGGCCTTCTTGTTCTCGAAGAGATTCCCGGCTGGCAGCACATCGGCGATCTGCCCTGGCAGGACATCTCCGTAGACAACGTCAGCCGCATGATTCGCCGCGACTGGAACCACCCCTCCATCATTCTGTGGGGTGTGCGCATCAACGAGTCGCTTGACAGCCACGACTTTTACGTCCGAACCAACGCCATGGCGCACCAGCTCGATCCCACGCGCCAGACCGGCGGCATCCGCTACTTCCAGGATTCGGAGTTCCTTGAAGATGTCTTCACCATGAACGATTTCGGTTTCCCGCTCAGGGCGCCGAACCACCCCCTCTATCTCAATACCGAATTCGTGGGCCACACGTATCCAACCAAGTCGATTGACAACATCGAGCGCCTGCGCGAACACACCGCCCGCCATGCGCGTATCCACGATCAGTTGGCCTCCGATCCGCAATATGCCGGCGGCATCGGCTGGTGCGCCTTCGACTACAACACCCATGCCAACTTCGGTTCCGGCGACCGTATCTGCTACCACGGCGTCACCGACATCTTCCGCGAGCCAAAACCCGCCGCCGGTTTTTACCGCTCGCAGTGCGACCCCAGCGAGGAGATCGTTATCGCGCCCGCCTTTCACTGGGCACGCGGGGATGAGAATATTGGCTTCACCAACGCTTTGGTCTCGTCCAACTGCGATCATCTCAAGTTCTACGTCGCCGACAGGCTAGTGGCCGAAGCCGATCCCGACCGAAAACAATTCCCGCACCTCAAATACGCACCCTTCTCCGCCAATCTGACCAATCGGATCGAACCTTGGGGGGATCTACGCATCGAGGGCTACATCCAGGGCAAGCAGGTCATCTCGCGCAGCTTCTCCGGGAAGAGTCTAGACCAGAAGTTCGCGCTGTTGCCCGACGACACCAAGCTCGTTGCCGATGGAGCCGACACCACACGTATCGTCCTCCGCGTCACCGACGAATTCGATGCTATTCGTCCATTTGCCGCCGACGCCATACGCTTTGAACTCACCGGCCCGGCTGAGCTGATCGGAGATAACCCCTTCGCGCTTGTTGGGGGCACGGGCGCTGTTTGGGTCCGCGCCGCCGAGCAGCCCGGCAAGGTGAAGCTCACTGCACACCACCCGTATCTGGGATCAAGGAACGTGGAACTGGAAATAACTGCCGCGCAAGCCGAGATTGCCTGAGAACGGATGTGGCCGCGAAGATAGACATGAATGAGCGACCGGGAAGGATCTCAGAGGCTGGAGAGTTGAATTTCATCGCGAAATGGTCTTGCGGATTGAGGTCTTCCGCGACAAACGGTAAGGGCCGGAACTGCTTGGGCGCTCTCGGAGTCGTCGCCGCGCTGATCGGTGTGTTCATTCTGCCAGGGGTTGCACAGGATGCTTCGGTGCGGTCCTCTCCAGCGGCTGGTATCCATGGCAGAGTCCTAAACGCAGACGGAACCCCGGTTGGCGATGCGTTGGTGCGGCTTGCGCAACCGGGCGCGCCAAAACCTTTGGAGATCAAAACTGATGCGGCCGGAGCCTTCTCGTTTGGCCCGCTCAGGATGGGCAGCTATTTGCTCGGCGCTGAGAAATCGGGAGTGCATAGTCGTGCTGCAACTGTTGTCATATCGTCCGATGGCGAGCAACGACAAGTCGACCTGGTTCTCGACAATTCTTCGACGGGCCATCCAGATTCCAGCGATTCCTCACCGCCCGCAGCGCAGGCCATGGAATTCGCCGACAAGCCAACTTTCACGGTCGCGGGGGTAACGGATTGGACGGCGGCAGGCGGCCATGGTTCGGACTCCAGCTTGCGAACCAGCGAGGCTCTCACGCGTGAAACGCTGACTCTAAAACCGGGAGACGAACAACACAGCACGGCAACTTTAACCAGCGCCGCCGGAGAGGCCAACGAATCTGAAACCAGGCTGCGCGCAGCTCTCGCGGCCGCGCCTAGAGAGTTCGAGCCAAACCACAAGCTCGGCGAATTCTACTTGCACGCCGGCAAATATGCGGAGTCTGTTGGTCCGCTGCAGGCCGCGTACCAGATCGATCCGGTGAATGTCGGCAACGAATACGAGCTGGCTCTAGCTCTGAATGAAGCGGGAGATTTGCCTCAAGCTCGCGAGCATATCCAGAAGTCGCTGGCGCATGGTGAGAGCGCGGAGCTGCACCGTCTGGCCGGTGAGATTTACGAAAAGTCCGGCGATCCTTTGTCTGCCGTCCACGAGTTTGAGCAAGCGGTCCGTATGGATCCAAGCGAACAGAACTATTTCGAGTGGGGTTCCGAGTTGCTGTTGCATCGAGCTGTCTTGCAGGCGGAGCAGGTTTTTACAACGGGGGCGACGGCCTATCCGAAATCGTCCAGAATGCTTGCCGCGCTGGGTACAGCTCTGTTTGCCAATGCCAGATACGACGATGCGGCGCTTCGCCTCTGCGCCGCTTCCGGCATGAATCCGGCAGACCCCGAGCCCTACATCTTCATGGGCAAGATCGAGATGGCGGCGCCCAATCCATTGCCGTGCGTTGAAGAAAAGCTGGCTCGATTTGCAAAAGATCAACCCGGCAATGCTCTCGCAAATTACTTTTACGCGATGGCGCTCTGGAAAGGGCAGTCGCAGCCGGTGGACCCGAAGGTCTTGCACCAGGTGGAAACGCTGCTGAACAAAGCTGTAGCTATAGACAATCATTGCGCCGACGCCGACTTGCAACTCGGAATTCTTTCCGCTTCGCAGCGCAGTTATGAGAAAGCCATCGGTTATTATCTGAAGGCAATCGAAGCGAATCCGCAATTGGCCGAGGCCCACTACCGCCTTGGAATGGCTTATGACCGCATCGGCGAGCCCGAGAATGCGAAGCGGGAGTTCCAGCTGCACGACGAGATCAAGAAGCGGCAGGCAGCCGAGATCGATCGCCAGCGGCGTGAGGTCAAGCAGTTTCTGGTGGAAGGGCAGCCGACTTTTCCGGCGGCGCACTGAAGCAAGTTAGTGAGTTATCTAGCTATCGCTAACTTCCTTATGCGTCAAGAGGTTTTCGGCTTGTAAGTTGCCACGATGCCATCGCCTTCGCGGATGGTGACGATTTGGTTTGCTTTGACCTGGGTGAACCGTTCGATTTTCTTCGTTGTAGGCCACTTGACTTCGATCCAATCCACAGTGTCGGCCTTGCCAAGGCCGAAGTGCAGACGCAGGTCGCTCTGCGACATGACGCTCGTGCCGCTATGAACCTCATCCATCTGAATATGCTTGCCCGTGGCCACCCGCGCCCGCGCTCCGATCGCAGTGCGATTGCACTTGGTTCCCACCAGCTTGATCTTGATCCAATTCTGCTTGTTGCCGCCGATGTTATGAAGGAGCGACGGCAGATCGTTCATATTCAAGATCAGGGCATCCATGCCGCCGTCGTTGTCATAGTCTCCAAAGGCCGCGCCACGGCTCGAAAACTTCTCGGTAATGCCGGGCCCCATCTGCGCTGAAACATCCTTGAAGCGGCCATTGCCGAGATTCTTATACACCAGGCGCGGATTCTTGAACGATTCGCCAAAATGGTAGTTATCGATCTCTGGGTAGACGTGCCCGTTGACCTGCACAATGTCTGGCCAGCCGTCGTTGTCGTAATCGATAAACCCGCAACCCCACGCCACATAGGTGTTGTTGATGCCGACGCCGGAGTTAAATGAGAGGTCGCTGAAAGTTCCGTCGCCGTTGTTATGGTAAAGGTCGCAGGTGTCGTCTGCAAAGTTGGTCTTGAAGATGTCGAACCATCCGTCGCAGTCGTAGTCGGCCACGCCGATGCCCATTCCGGCCTGTTCGTGCCCGTCGTCGTTGTAGGCGCAGCCCGCCATGACAGCGACATCGGTAAAGGTGCCGTCATGATTGTTTTTGAACATCATGCTCGGCTCGGAGTCGACCGCGACATAGATATCTGGCCATCCGTCGTTATCGAAATCGTACGATACGGCCGAGATGGAATACCGCGGGCCGGGCTTGAGAATGCCCGCCTTTTCTGAAACATCGGTAAACGTTCCGTCGCCGTTGTTGTGGTAGAGAATATCCGTGTCGCCCGGAAGGCCGCGCGGGCCGCACATAGTGGGAACGCCCTTCCACTGGCAGAAGCTCATATCCTCTGACGAGATAGGCTTGTCCGGGTCAAGCTTGATGAAATTGCAGACAAAAAGATCGAGGTGGCCATCCAGATCGTAATCCAGAAATGTGCAGCCCGTGCCCCAGCGGCCCTTTGCCTGGGCTAGCCCGGCCGCATGAGTTACATCTGTAAAGGTTCCATTCCCGTTGTTTCGAAAGAGGATGTTATGCCCCCAGAAGCAGCAAAAAAGATCGTCCCAGCCGTCGTTGTCGTAGTCCCCCACACATACGCCTGTCTGCCATCCGGTGCGCCCCAGTCCCGACTTTGCTGTCACATCGGTAAACGTACCGTCGCGGTTGTTTTTGTACAGATGGGAGATCGGCTCGGTACCTGGCGCCCAATGCGCATCGAGCCGGTTCCCGTTGGTCAGGTAGATGTCGAGCCATCCGTCGTTGTCGTAGTCGAAAAACGCCAGACCGCTTCCCTTGGTCTCGATGATGACTCGCTTGCGGTCAATGCCGCCCCACACGTTAGGGATGGTCAGCCCGGCTTTTTCCGCGACATCCACAAACTGCACCGGCGACGGCCCCGTCTCCGCAGTCGCAGCTTTTACAACCAGCGGCTCCTTCCACTTCCAGAGCGGAGTCGTCAGTGAGTCCAGCAGCGCACCGCCAAGCACGCAAAGAGAAGAGCCGAGAAATCGCCGTCGTGGAAAATACATATTTCCGTCGATTATACAGACAGAGGATTGTATTGAAGAAACCCTGGCAGCAAGCCGTCAGGGCTTCGTTGCCGGAGCTTGCTCGACGGTAATCGAGCCTGAGCCATAAGGCTTATAGTCGCGAAACTCAATCTGGCTCATCGTTGTCGTGTGGTCGCCCTTGATCGTGCGCGTTTCTTCGGCAACCGGCACCAGATACCTTTGAGAGCCGATGGCAATGTAGCCGTAGTCAACGGTGATGCTCGACGAACGGATGGAAAAACCCGACGGCAGGTTGTCGGTGGTCAAGGTGACGCGGCAAATGTCGTGCGACGCGGAGTCGATATATACCTGTCCGCGAAAGCCGGATGTTATCAGGTCCTTTCCCATGCCGGCGACCATGAAATCGGAGTTATCGACGGTAACTTTAAAATTGAATACCTGCACGGTTTCGTTGCCCAGTGCCTCGGCTTCCTTCCATTTGAAATCCGCCTTTGACGAAGGCTGAAAGACCGCCTTCAAGAGGCGGCCAAACTCGCCGTAAGACATCGTGCCGTTCGTTGCATCGGCTGCGGTTGCGGGTTTTCCGTTCACATCGAGCAGAGTTCTTGTTTCAGACTTATCGCGATAGCTTACCATCTCCGTGATGGAATCCCGGTGCTTCCAGTCGCTCATCGTGTCAGGCGCGGCCGACCGGTCTTCAGCTTCAACGCACTTGAAGTCAGGGAGAGAATCGCTATAGGCGATGGCATGCTTGGCCGCGTCGGCCAGGTAGGAATCGAACTCCTGCCAGGACGGGGCAGGCAGCGGCGTTGCGGGAACGGAAAAAGCCAGCAGGCCGGCTTTGCGCGGCTCAGCCAGCAGCTTGGCCGCGGCATCGCCGGCAGCCAGCGCTGCACCAACAGGCTGGTTGCCCACAACACTGAACGAGATCGTGCTCTCGGCTTTCTTCTTGCCCTGCGTCATGCGCGCGGTAACATCGTAGAGACCGGGCGAAAGTGTAGCGGAGCGCAGAACGGCAAGGAACGGAATCGCGCCGCTGTCGTTTGGCATGGCCAGTGGAGTGTGCCCGGCCAGGTGTCCATCGCGAATTACATCCATCTCCAGCTTGCGCGGCTCGTTCGATTTTGGATCGGGATGAAGGACAAAGAAGAGCGAAACCGGCCCACCCCCGAGCGAGACCTGGCCGGTAAGATTGGGAATTACTTTGCCGCTTTCATAAACCAGCGGCTCCTGGGGGTCTGTCTCGGCGTCGAAGGCGCTCAGTTTCCGAACAAGGACCACATCGCTGAGCGCCGGCCCGGCCTCAGGCGGCGGAATCTTGAAGGCGATGCGTCGAGCGCCGGCCATTCCGCTGTTGCGGTCCATCACCGCAGCTTCTAATAGATAGTCTCCGGGAATCGCGATGAAATGGCGTTCCAGAGTAATAAACTCCGATTTGGTGTCCCGGATCGAATCGATCGAGCCATGGCGCGGAATATCTTCCGCAAAGTGATCGATCACTGTGCCGTCGCGATCCTTGATCTCCGCAACGATCGACACATGCGCGGAGTACTGCCCCGCTTCCTTGTCCTCGTGAATCGCTACGGCGGAGAGAGGTATCTCGATAGCAAGCGAGTTTGTGTTGCCAAAGGTCATATCGCCCATGCGCAGAATCGAGGCGTGGAAGCTCTGCTCAGTGGGCAAATGGGGCTCCGACAGTATCTTCATCAGCGGCGCTTCAAAGGGGCGTATGGCATCCACTCCGCCGGACGCGACAGCGTAATAGCCCGCCTTGGCGTGAATATAGATTCCCGGACGCAGCGACTTTACCGCGATAGGACGAAAGCTGCCATCGTATTCCTGTTCGGGGGGAACATAGGATGCCTGATAGTAAGTCGTCATATCCTGAAGCATCTGCTCCAGCGGTCTCTTGACGCTGTCCTGGCCGTCGATGTAGGCGCCGCCCGTGATCGCCGAGAGTGCGCCCAGAGGGCTGTTGACCGCAACGCCATTGCCCACGCCTTCGGCCGCCAACTCGGTATAGAAGGTGGCCATCATAGGTCCAGCACCAGGACCAATAGGGTCACTGTCCACTACTTCCGGCTGCCCATTCGGCGCAATCGTGGGCGGGCCATTGGGACCGGCGTTTGCGGGCATCCCATGCGGCAGTCCTCCGGCGGGACTCTGAGCGGTGGGAAGCGGATTCACGCCGTTGAACGGCCCCATGGCAGTCATGGTCATCAACTGCTCTCTGGTTTGCGCGCCTACGCCGGTCATGTCCACCGTATAAATGCTGACGTTGGCCCGGCCGGCCGCTTCCTTGATGGTCTTCACCATCGCATAGGCATCCTGATCCATCTGGCCATTGAGCGCGAAGTAGATGATGGTCTTTCTCTCTTCCAACTCTTGCTGCGCGCGCGCCAAAGCCAGCAACCCGGCCAGCGAAGGCCGCGTATTCTCGTCCTGCACAATGCGCTGCGATGCCTCCAGCGCGTTCATCTCCACCTCGGCCAGAGCGCGGTTCCTGGCGCTGGCCAGCTTGCCTCCCGCATCCACGCCGGTCCGCAGCACCGCCGTCAGATTCTGTTCAACTAAGGCGATCGCTGCGTTCTGGCGCGCTTCGTTTTCCCCGGTGGCGATCTCCACGGCGTCGCTCTGCGCAGTCTTGTCGTCAGTGAATCCCTGTATCAGCCGCAAACGGCTGCCCAGCGTCAACACGGCCACATTGAAGCCCTTTTTGGGGAGCATGGCGACGATCTTGTTGGCGATCTCCCCCGCATTGTGTGCGGCTGCGCCCTGCATAGGATCGAAAACCAGCGTAACCAACTGACCCTTGGCGGAATCCGCGGAGACGAGATGCAAATTGCTCAGCTTCACCGGAGTGCCGTTATCCGTGATCGCGATGTCACCAGGCTTGAGATCGAGAATGGACCTGCGCTGTTTGTCGCGCACAACCAGATCGATCGACACCTCTTCGACATTGAGGCTGATAGTGCCGGTTTTGGCCTTCGCATCGGAATTCGCTTGAGGAGCGGCTGCGGTTTGTCCGAAAGCGAATGGCGCAAGAATGTAGATGGAGAGCGCCAGCAGCTTGACTGCTGCTCTCATTGGCTGCCACGGCCCACACGTACACTTTGGATGATTGTTCATGCGGTTTTCTCCCCTCCCCGGTATTCCTTCTCCAATATCCAGAAACCCGTCCACTCCGTTTTGTCCAACCGGGCCCAGCCTGTCCAGAGGGCCAGGTTCCGAGTTCCAATCAAGAGGCCAGAATGAAAGCTTGAAAGAAAAGGTATGAGGTACAGCGGAAAAGGGAGCGCACGGTAACTGCCGAGGACGCCTTGCGGCCGCCGCGCTTCCACCATTACTGTACCTCGAAACCACTGCCCTCGTGCGGCATTTATCTGAGGAAAAGGCCATCTGGCGCGCTGGTAGAAAGAACGCGTGAATTGTGGAACCGCCCTAATGGGCCTTCAGTTATAGATGCTCTTTCGCGGTCACTAGGGACTCCAAAAAAAGCCTCAGTTGATGGATCGCCCCCCAAACTCTACACTGGTGCGGGCGGCATTTTGCAAACCGTCAAAGAAGGAGAGAGCCATGTCAAGCGAAAGCAAGTGCCCGTTCTCGGGCGGCGCTATGAAGCACACAGCGGCGGGAGCGCCGACGAACGCAACCTGGTGGCCCAATCAGCTGAATCTGAAGATCTTGCACCAGCACTCCCAACTCTCCAATCCCATGGGTGAGGCGTTCAATTACGCCGAGGAGTTCAAGAGCCTCGACCTGGATGCAGTGATCGAGGATCTGCATGCCTTGATGACGGACTCGCAGGATTGGTGGCCCGCGGACTACGGCCACTACGGGCCGTTTTTCATTCGAATGGCGTGGCATAGCGCGGGAACTTATCGCATCGGCGATGGGCGGGGCGGCGCGGGCTCCGGAACGCAGCGTTTTGCTCCCCTGAACAGTTGGCCTGACAACGTGAGCCTCGACAAGGCGCGCCGGCTGATCTGGCCAATCAAGCAGAAGTACGGCCGGAAACTCTCCTGGGCCGACCTGATTGTTCTCACCGGGAACGTGGCGCTGGAGTCGATGGGATTGAAGACGTTCGGCTTCGGAGGCGGGCGCGAGGACATCTGGGAGCCCGAGGAAGACATTTATTGGGGACCTGAGGGCAAGTGGCTGGGAGACGAACGCTACAGCGGGGACCGTCAGCTCGACAATCCTCTCGCCGCTGTTCAAATGGGTTTGATTTATGTGAATCCCGAAGGGCCCAATGGCAATCCGGACCCAGTGGCCGCGGCACGGGATATTCGGGAGACCTTCGCCCGCATGGCGATGAATGACGAAGAGACCGTTGCCCTCATCGCCGGTGGACACACTTTCGGCAAAGCTCATGGCGCTGCCGATCCCAGCAAGTATTGCGGTCCCGTACCCGAGGCTGCCGGCATTGAAGAGCAGGGCCTGGGCTGGAGCAATAGCTTTGGCACTGGCAAGGGTGCCGATACCATCAGCAGCGGGCTTGAGGGCGCATGGACGACCAACCCGGCGCGGTGGGATAACAACTATCTGGAAAACCTGTTCGGCTATGAATGGGAACTCACGAAGAGTCCCGCCGGCGCTTACCAATGGACACCCAAGGATGGAGCCGGAGCGGGTACCGTGCCGGATGCTCACGATCCCCAGAGGAAGCACGCCCCCATGATGCTCACGACGGATCTGTCTCTGCGCATGGACCTGATCTACGAGAAAATTTCCAGGCGTTATCTTGAGAATCCGCAGGAGCTTGCGGACGCCTTTTCCAGGGCATGGTTCAAGCTGACGCACAGAGACATGGGGCCAATCTCGCGGTATCTTGGCCCGCTGGTTCCGAAGGAGCCGTTGATTTGGCAGGATCCCATTCCCGCAGTCGATCATGGGTTGATAGACGAGCAGGATATTGCTCACCTGAAGAACATCATCCTCGAATCCGGGCTTTCCATCTCCCAACTGGTAACGACGGCCTGGGGGTCGGCGTCAACCTTCCGCGGCACCGACAAGCGCGGCGGGGCTAACGGGGCGCGTATTCGCCTGGCGCCGCAAAAGGATTGGGAGGTCAACCAGCCCGCCGAATTGGCGAAGGTTCTTTCGATCTTGGAGGCGATTCAGAAGGGCTTCAACGACTCGCAAGCCGGCGGCTATTCCGGTAAGAAGAAGGTCTCACTGGCCGACCTGATCATTCTTGGCGGTTGCGCAGCCGTCGAGGAAGCTGCAAAGAGGGCCGGCCATGACGTGAAGGTTCCCTTCTCGCCAGGACGGACAGATGCGTCACAGGAGCAGACCGATGCGGCCTCGTTCGCGGTACTGGAACCT
>Ga0182016_10000064_pt1 | contig 106033 bp, 81 predicted proteins | sample 712S2MmetaG_FD_120491 | JGI IMG/M metagenome (GOLD analysis project Ga0182016, IMG submission 120491) | Permafrost microbial communities from Stordalen Mire, Sweden - 712S2M metaG | ecosystem: Environmental > Terrestrial > Soil > Wetlands > Permafrost | place: Sweden: Stordalen | collected... | reverse complement strand
CAACAACACGGGGGACATCACGCCGATTGCCTATCTGGGGGTGGCGCAAACCACGGCCGTGCCCAACTTCACCATTTCAGCTTCCCCGGCTGGGTTGAGCGTGGTGCAGGGGAACCAGGGATCGTCGACCATCAGCACGACCATCAGTGGTGGTTTCGATAGTGCGATCAGCTTGTCGGCAGCGGGAGTCCCGGCGGGCACGACGGTGAGTTTCACTCCCAACCCGATTGCGGCGCCGGGCAGCGGCAGCTCGGCGATGACCATCACGGTGGGCAGCAGCACGCCGGTGGGCACCTATCCCATCACCGTCACCGGCAACGGTGGCGGCATCCAGCAAAATACCACGGTAACGCTGACGGTGACAGCGCCGGTGCAGCCGGACTTCACCATTGCCGCCGCGCCGGGGGCATTGAATGTGGGGCAAGGCAATCAGGGGACGTCGACCATCACGACGACCATCAGTGGTGGTTTCGATAGTGCGATCAGCTTGTCCGCCACGGGTGCACCGCCGGGTACGACGGTCACATTCAATCCCAGCACCATACCCGCGCCGGGAGCGGGCACGTCGACCATGACCATCACGGTGGGCAGCAGTACGCCGGTGGGCACCTATCCCATCACCGTGACCGGCAGCGGCGGCGGCACTCAGAACCATGTCACGGTGACGCTGACGGTGACCTCGGCGGTGTGGCAGCAAGGGTTTGACTTCCGCAATACAGCAGGCTTCGTGACCGACCCGCCCGGAGCGACGTACGTACTTTCTAGCACACTGTATCCGACCACGGGCGTGCTTACGACGTACGGTTGGTATTACCTGTCAACTGTCAGCGCCATCGATCGCAGTACGACGGTAGATCCCCGACTGGCAGGAATCAACTATGCGGAGAATGGAAATCCGGCAAGCTTTTACGTTAACTTGCCGTCGGCGGGCACCTATAACCTGTCGCTGGCCATGGGCGATGAGGGATATACCCAGTGCTGGACGCAGTGTGAAGTGCAGTTTCTGGATGGTAGCCGGGTAGTAGGCACGGTAATCGAGGGACAAACGCTGATAGGATACTTTTGGGATGCGGTGGGTCGTAACTGGTCAGCGGCGGCGTGGCCGGCGAACAATATGCCGATCCAGGTAACCATGACGGGGACACAACTGACGGTGGCGGTGGGGACGAACCACGCCACGGGGGACATCACGCCGATTGCCTATCTAGGCATAACTCAAGTTTCGACGGGACCAACCTTCGCGTTAGTTGCACCGAACACTATGACGGTGGGGCAGGGCGAATACACAACCGCAGACGTTTCGACCGTGCTGATTGGTAGCTTCAGCGGTGCTATTACTCTGTCCGCTTCCGGTGGGCCCATAGGCAGCAGCGTAAGCTTTCAGCCCAATCCCATACCCGCCCCGGGTGCGGGAACCTCGATAATGACCATGGGGGTGCCCAGTGGAGCACCGCTGGGAAACTATTCTTTGACCCTCACCGGGACGGCAGGGGCGTCCATCCAGAACTTTACAGTCGGTCTTACTGTAACTGCTCCGGTGCAGCCCGGTTTCACGATTACGACCTCGCCTAGCGTGCTCGGCGAGGCGCCGGGGTCCGCGGGAAATGCAATTTTGTCGACCCGGCTCACCGGTAGCTTCAATAGCGCAATCAGTCTGTCCGCCACGGGTGCACCGCCGGGTACGACGGTCACATTCAATCCCAGCACCATACCCGCGCCCGGCAGCGGCAGTTCGACGGTGACGATCACGGTCCCGGCGAATGCCGGGTTAGGAAGCTACCCCATCGTAGTGACTGGCGTTGGCGGCGGCGTAAGCAACAATACTTTGATTACACTCACCATCTCTACCAACGGCGGGGTAAATCTTCCCCCAGGAACGGGCTGGCTACCGCTCGGCAACCAAACGATAGTCTGTAGCGTGAGTCCCGGAACAACTTACTACAATGCCGAAGTTGGGGCCTTTGACGCACTCGACTTTTTGACCTTGTGTCAGGAAGGAAGTCTGGTGGCCTATGGCGGCGGCGCAGCGGACAGGTTCAATGACAGATATTTCTTGTGGACATCCGGCCATAACAATTATCAGGGAAATGAGATGTATGAATTTAATTTCAGTGGCCCGAGTCTAACCGTCTCCCGCATCACCGGTCCCACGTGGACGGTTGACAACACAGACGTACCTCCTAACTGCGCCTGCAAAGGCACTAACAATTGCGGACAAGGAATGTGGCATGACGGAGCCGGAAATCCCGTGAATACCCCATATGGGGAGTCGGCATATAACGGTGTGCACTTTGAGTCGACGCCCGCTCCCGATGGGACCGACGGCCAGCCTTCGTGCGGCTATGGGTCTAGTTTTCAGCCCAATGCTCGAGAAACCTACGCAGGCCTGGCGTATCATCCCGCAACCAACCGGCTCTACTCGTGGGGCGGCGTAGTTGCCGCTAATCCTGCCGCCGGCGGGGCTTACAGTAACTGGAGCCTAAACTTGAACCAGGACCCGCCTTATTGGACACGCCTGGCCAACTCGAGTTATGCCTGGTACACGGCCGCCACCTATGACTACACTACCGGTCATCCGACCAGCGGCTATGACTTGATCTTCGACGAAGACGCCAGTCTTTACGCTTATAATGCGACCACCGATACCTATGTAACGCTTGCGAATGCACTTCCTTATGTGGGTTATAACTTAAATATGGAGATAGATCCGCTCCATCATTCGCTGGTAATGGAAAATGGCGATAATTATGGCGGATACCATCTGAAGATCGTCAACATAGATAGCTGCAACGGCACGTCCTGCACCATCGCCAACCTAGACCAACAAATATCCTGTCAAGGCGCGCTAGGATATTGGGCCGGCATTGCGTGGGATTCCAAGCGCAGCGTCATGACTATCTTTCCTTCGTCGACAAACTGCACCGGGGCGGCATGCACAGCCCCGTTTAACACCGCATATTTACTGAATACCGATCCTAACAATCCGGTTACTATTACCTACCAGGGAATGCAACGGACAATCCAGCCGCTGCAGTGCTTTGCGGCGAGCTACGGCTCGACTCTGGGCGTGAACTACCCACCCATGTCAGTTGGTCCCGGAGTATACAGCCGCTTCAAGTATTTCCCCAATGAAGATATTTACTTTTTTGTACAGCATCCCAATGAACCCGCCTGGATATTGCGGCTGGAGTAATCGCGAAATGGTCGGGGCGAGTTTAATTGGCGTCTGCACGGGGCCCGGCATCGGGAAGGCGGGCCTGCGCGGCGCCTGGCCGGGAAAGTTCGTTTCCGCTCACCAACGGTTTGGGGCCGCGGCACTGGCATTATTCTTGGTAGGAGTGGCAGCAGGACAAGTCTTACCCTTCCAATCGCCACGTGCTTCTTTTGCGAACGGCGAATGTGGAATTATTGCAGCGGCGCGGATGCCGCTCGCGAATTGCGTTAGGAGCAGCTCTGGCAATGACCCAGGACAGGAAACGATAGCGGCGACGGGCCTTCTTCCAGGTGAATCCTTTTCCGTCCACAACCGGCGCTCCGAAGTCTTCTCTCTACAACCGGTTGCTACGTCCAGCAACGCTGCGGTTTCGGCAACCGCTGAGCAGTCGCCGGCGACGGCCAATCATGGCGATCTGCCGGAGTTCAAGCGCAGGGTGGAAGCTCGCTTCAAGGCAGCCCGAAAGGGAATGATAGAAATATTTTTGCCGGAAACCTGGAAAACAAATGAAACGGTTGTGGTGAAGGTGGTGGTGCTTCGACCGCCCGAAGGAGCAGATGGTTTTCTTCCCGCCTCATTGGCCAAGGACGCGAAATCACACGCCGCAGATCTTCTAAAGGTCGACGATGAGATGCAGGTGGTCTTGTCTTCTAAAGAGGCCGAATCGACCGAGATCCAGCCAGACCGATCGCCGCTTCCCCAACCCATTCACCACATCCTTGCGGGTGGTCATACGGAATGGAAATGGCAGGTCAAGGCTGCAGAGCCCGGGGAGAAACACTTGATGGTCACCGCCGAAGTGGTTTATCGCAGGAAATTTTCCCCCGACGGGCCGCCCACGGTGACCTTCAAAAGCGTCAGCGAGATTGTTCCAGTCCAGGTGCTTCCCTGAGAAAAAGTGGGCGGGTCAGCGGCTCATCTCGCCGCCGGCCGCAAGGATTCCACGACATCACGAAGGCAATGGGCGAGCCGTTCGGCCTGATTGCGGCGGCTGAAGACGCGGCATTCCGCAATCGAGGGGAGCGGATGCGTGCCCTCGCGGACTTGTCGTACAAAATTGGGCAGCGCCTGGCAGATGGCATCTTCATCGGCCAAGTCCACGATGGTCCCTCCTCCCGCCTGGTTCAGCAAACTGGCCGTGTCCCCGGCTGCGGTGGTTAGTGCCAGGACGGGTTTTTGCAAGCGCAAGTATTCGTATGCCTTGGCGGGGACTTGATGATCACAACATTCCGCTTGTAAGAGAAGCAGAGCATCGGCATTGGCCGCATCCTGCAACGCTGCGCGATAGGGCAGGGCGGGCAAGAAGTGGACGAGGTCACCGATGCCGAGGGCGGCGACGTCTTTCTGGAACTCCGCCTCCGAGCCACACGCTCGCAGCTCGACGGAAAGCGTTTCCTGCGATATCTGACCTTCCGCCTTCAGCCTTGCCAGCGCACGAAAAAACGGACGCGGATCGCGCTCCCACGGGTAAATCAATCCCGAGTGCAACAATCGTATTTTCCGCCCAGGCTCGCACTGGGCTGCGATGCCGGCAAAATCGGCTTCATCGTAACCATTAGGCAGTAGCAAGCATCGTTCGGCGTTCAGCTGGGGATAGCGTTGGCGGTACATGCGAATGGCGCCCGGCGCGGTGAACAAAATCTTCGATGCGTGCCGAATAACTTTGCCTTCGATCCAACGATAGACCCGGCGAGTGCGAATATCTTTGGGGTATTCGTCCTCGGTCATGGAATCGCGAAGGTCCACCACCCAGGGCTTGCCGGTCAACTGGTGGAGCAGATAACCAATCAGCACCGCACTGGCGATGGGGAAGGTAGTAAAGATCACGTCGATGTCGTGCTTCTTGATCCGGTGAAGTCCAGCGGGCACTGCGCCCAGGAGCCAACTGGCCCAGCGATCGGGCAGCGCGAGTGCAGGAGGGTAAGCTCCGCGGATCGATAGATGCCGTCGCGCATCCAAGCCGAACGCCCGGACCACTTCCACCTCTGCGGAAATCTCTGTTAGCTGGGAATCGTTCACTTGGTCGTATGCCCGCGGATGGATGGTGAGCACTGTGGGGGTCCAGCCAAATTCAGGCAGATATCGGCAAAACTTCAGCGACCGCAACAACCCGCTGCTGCCTGCCTGAGGCGGGAAGTGATAAGCCACCACCAGCACGCGTCCGGGCACGGGCAGACGCCGAGGCTGCGCCGGGCTGCGGCCATCGGATTGAGGGACAGCATCAGTCCCAGGAGATTGCGTGCCGGTTTGGGGTCCGACGACTTGGCAGGGGGCAGTCACGAGTTGTGAATCACTCCTGGCTGTTGGCCGCGATTGCCGGGCAGGCAAACTCGACATCGCGGAGATAGTCGGCAACTTCGCCTCGTCTGCGGATCAGCCGCGCTTCGCCATCGGCAGCTAATACTTCCGGCGGCGCCGGGTGGCTGAGGAAGCCGAGCGGGCTAGCGCTGCGAGCGTAGGCGCCGGATTGGAAAACGGCGATCAGATCGCCCACTTCAATGGGCGGCACGGCAAGGGAACGGGCGAGTACATCCAGAGGCGTGCACAGCGGTCCCACGATATCAACGGTGTCGGCTTCCGGTTGGAGCAGCTTGGTGGCAACGGCAACGGGGAAATTGCGTTTGATGGTCTGGCCCAGATTGCCGGATGCCGCCAGGTGGTGGTTCATGCCGCCATCCACAATGGCGAAGATTTTTCCGCGCGAAACTTTTACGTCAAGCACGCGGGCTAAATACACGCCCGCTTCCGCGGCCAGAAAACGACCAGGCTCGATGACGAATCGCGTGCCGGTGAAATGCGGGTCGGCGTCGATCTGCTGAACGAATTCACTCAGGCAGGCTTTGAGCAATACCATGTCCAGCGGCTGGTCGTTGGGAAAATAAGGAACCCCAAGACCACCGCCGAAGTCCACGCTGTGCAGGGGCCGTCCGATGCGCTCGGCCACGCGACGCGCAATCTGCAGGCCCTTGCGGTATTGACTCATCAGGATTTCACAGTCCAATAATTGCGTGCCGGCAAACAGGTGGATGCCGCGCAATTCGATAGACGAACAAGAGAGCGCATAGTCCAGGGCACCGTCCAGGGTTTCTTCGTCGATGCCGAACGGAGTTGCCTTCCCGCCCATTCGCATGGCGCCGCCTTGGGCGTCGCCGTTGGGATTCACTCGCAGGGCCACCGGGGCGGTCTGGTTCAACCGCCCGGCGATGGTTGCGATGCGCTCCAACTCAGTCAGCGACTCGGCATGGATCTCGCCTATCCTGGCCTGCAGCGCGATCTCGATTTCCGCCGGCGTTTTTCCCGGCCCGGCGAACAGGATGCGACTGCGCGGGCAACCAGCCTCCTGCGCCAGGTGCAGTTCGCCGGCGGAGGCGATTTCAAGTCCGGCGCCTTGCGCCAGAAAAACCGCCAGCAGGTTGGGATTGGGATTGGCCTTGACGGAGTAGTAGATGTGGAAGCGTGGCGGAAAAGTCGAACGCACCAGCTCCCATTTGCGCCGCAGGACAGATTCGTCATAAACGAAGAGCGGCGTGCCGAACTGCTCGGCAAGCTTCTGCACGCCAACTCCGCCGATGTGTAGCTGATGGTTCGAAGCCGGGAACATCTCGCCGATGAGCTGTTGTACTTGCATCGCTTACAGACCCTCACGGCGACGCAGGGCCGGGTAGTCAACCTTCCCGCTAGAGGTCTTGGGAAGTTCGGACAGAAGTTCGAAATATTTCGGGACCATGTGCCGCGGCATCTTCTCGGCACAGAAGTCGAGCAGAGCTTCGGACTCGACCTCCTCACCGTCCTTCGGCACCAGGAACGCCTTGATGGTCTGGCCAAGCAGGTCGTCGGGCACGCCGATGACGGCCGCCTGCCGCACTTTGCCGGTTTGGAAGAGCACCTCTTCAACTTCGGTCGGGCTGATCCGGTATCCCGACGACTTGATCATGGTATCGCGGCGGCCAACGTAGTAGAGGAAGCCATCTTCATCCTTTTTCACCAAGTCGCCGGAATAGCAGACGCGTTCGCAGTCACCCAACTCCGGCGGCAGCAGAGGATTCGGCTTCAGGACGCGGTCGGTCGCTTCCGGATTACCCCAATAGCCCATGGAGACGGTCGATCCGCGGTGCACCAACTCGCCTACTTCGCCCGGCGCACATTGCCGGCCCTGCTCGTTGAGCACCAGAATCTCGTTATCGGGGATGGCTTTGCCCATCGAGGTTGGCCGGCGATCGAGTTCTTCCGGCGGCAGGTAGGTGGACCGAAAGGCCTCGGTGAGACCGTACATCAGGAAAATCTTCGTCGTGGGCAACGCTTGGCGCAGGATCTTGAGCACCGGCTGGGGCATGGCTCCGCCGGTGTTGGTGATGTATCGCAGATCCGGAAATTGGTGCTTCTGCAGTGCTCCATTGGTCAACAGAGACCACACGGTGGGAACGCCGGCCAAGCCAGTGATGCGTTCGTCAATCAGAGCGGCGATAATTTCTTTAGCGAAGACAAACTTGATGAGGACGATCGTCCCGCCTTGTTGAAAGGCGGTCATCAACTGGTTCATGCCGGCGTCGAAGCTGAACGGCAGCACCGCCAATATTCTTTCCTGGTCCGTGATCTCCAGATAGGTTGAAACGATGGTGCTGCCGGCCATAATGTTGGCGTGGCTCAACATCACGCCCTTGGGTTTTCCGGTTGAACCTGAGGTGTAAAGAATGGCGGCCAGATCTTTGGAAATGCCCCAATCCGTCCACGTGGCCGGCGCCGCCAAATGCAGCATCTCCTGCAGGCGATGCACTGGCTTGGCTTGCTGCCCTGCCTCGCCGTGGCCCCAGCCATTGGCCTCTCCCGTGACTACGAAGAATTCCAGCGATGGAATTTCGTGCAAGACAGGAAGCAAGGTTTTCAGCTTTTCCGGCGTAGTGATCAGCGCCTTCATCCCGCAATCGCGGACAATGTGGGCCACCTGCTCCGGGAACAGCACGGTATTGATTGGCACATAGACGCCGCCGGCTTGCGCGATGGAGAAGATGGAGAGGACTTGGTCGATGCTGGGATCGAGATAAATGCCGACGCGGTCGCCGCGCCGCATTCCGGCATGGCGAAGTCCCATGGCGGCTGAGGTGCAGCGACTGGCCACTTCGCCGTACGAGAGCCGCCGGGGTCCGTGAACCATAGCTTCTTTGTCGGGCCAGCGGCGGGCACTGCCGTGCAACATGTGATGTATCAAGTAGTCCATGAATCGTTTCTCCAAATTTAGCTGAATGGCGGCTAGGCCATCACGTCGGAATGTTGGAACTGCCATTGCAGCGGACGTTCCAGGGCATCGTGAACAGCGCCTTCGGATCCGGCAAACGCCACCACGTGGGCGGCGGCCCCGCGCAATGAAAAACCGGCACGGCGAAAAACCGAAGAGTATGAGCCATCGCCGGCCAGCATTGCTCTTAAGGTTTGCACCGGTCGCTCCTGCAGGAGTTCCGTCAGCTTCTGCAGCAGCAGCGGACCGACTTGGTCCAACTCACGGCCAAACAAATCGAAGACCAGGGCGTCTTCATCGACTACAGAAAAGATGAGATAGGCCAGCAACTCGGTGTCGCGCCGCGCCGTAAGAACTTCGAACTGGCGGAGAGGGTTCTGCCGGAAACGCCAATTCAGATCTTCCGCGCTGCGCCGATTGCGCACCGCGCTGGGGGCGTGTACCGCCTTGTCCAAGGCAGAGAACTCGGGACCGAAGGCGTCGGTCTGCAAGGTGAAGTCTGTCCCCGGGCGCTGCTTAGCGCGCTTGGAAGCCAACCGCAGAATGGGATTGGCGGCCCGCGCTGTGATGCGCCCGGTAGTGCGGCCCAGCAGCCTTTGCAGTTGCCGCTCGGTGCGCAGCGGCTTTACATACCACTGCATCAGGCAGTTCTCTCGTAACCCGATGCGGTGAAACATGGCCATTCCCCTCTGATGCGGAGGGCAGTCATAACAAAAGGCCAGACATCCCTGCACCACGGGCGCGAAAGTGGCGCGCTGCAGCATGACGGCCGGCCCCAGACTGCGAAATCGCAAGTCCACGCCGAAGTCACCCACCTGGCCGCACAGTGCGGCCGTGCCATCCAGCCAAACCGCCCGCGGAAACAGCGAGGTGACGCCGACCGCCAAGCCATTGTCGTCGCACAGAAACCAGGTGGAAGCTGGACCGGCCGGATTGTCCCGATAAAGCCATGCCAGCCTGGCCTCATGGGGAATGTCCTGCAGGTTGCGTTGCAGTACGCACAGTAGCTCCTGGTGGTCTGCGACGAAATCCACCGGCCTGATGCTCAAACTCATTTTGCCAGTTCCTGGGGTAGCTGCCGGCGCTGCTCAACAAACTGCGCAATCGACTGAATACTCTGGAAGTTCTCCGGCGTCAGTTCGTCATCGTCCACCTGGAGCGAGAACTCCTGCTGCAGGAAAGTTACGAGTTCGAGGACGCCGAGGGAGTCGATAACTCCGCTCTCCAGAAGATTGTCGCTATCGGTCACAACCCGGCGACGCGCCAGAGAGAAGTTTTGCGCAACGAAGTTTCGAATTCGGAGCAGGGTTTCCTTGCCGTTCACGTTGCTTGCCACGCTGTTCACCATGTCTCAGCTTTCCCGGTCGCCATGCATTAACAAAAGCCGTGGCCCGAAGTTAGATAATTTGCCGCTGCAACCGATGACCGGTACCGACTCGCGGCCCCGAAATCCCAGGGTGCGCAGTAAGCGAGTGCGTACATCGCCCGCCAGCACCGATATGCTTATTGCCGACGCTCCGCGGCTGCGCAGCAATCGCACCAGGCGCTTGAGCAGACCGGTAATTTTTTTCTCATCCGGACTGCCAAACAGGTCAACGATTTGGGCCCGGCCTTCGGAAAGGGTGAAGACACAATAGGTCTGCAGTTCGCCACCGCGATACCCGGCAAGGAATTCGTAGTGCTGCGTGGGATGCTGCCGATACCGCCAGTTCAAGTATTCCGGGCTGCGCACGGTGCAGCTGCCTAGCGACGATCCCACCTGCTGCGCCAACCGGGCGTATTGGGCGGAACAGGGTTGTTCGTCCAGCCGGTATTCCATGCCCTCGGGGTCCGCGGCCTGCCTGTCCTTCAGTGCCAGCACAAAGTCTGCCGCTTTCGAGATAACCCGGGAAAGCGCCCGCGCCGGCACCATTTCCCTTATCGTTTTTTCCGTTCGCAGGAGCTTAGCCATCCGCACCGAGGTGTGGGTTGGCTGCAGGCCCAAATAGCGGTAGATGCTGACCATCGCGGTGCTGGGAAAGTCGTAGCAGAAGGCGAACTGGCCCAACTCGATCAAAGACAGGCAAGCCCGCTGGAGTTGGACGGCCGGTCCGAGGCTGCGATAGCCTTCGCTAACACAAAAGTCTCCCAGTACGCAGCCCAGGACTTCGGCCCCGCCCACATAGCCTCGCCGGGGGAACAGTGCCGCCATCCCAATGGGACCTTCGGTCTGCCCGTCAAAGGCCAGCCAGGCTCGAGCCTGGCCAAACGGATTGTCGTGATAGAGCCAACGAAACCGGTGGGCATCCGTCGCTCCCAAATAGGTACGGGCCAACGCGATCAGCGCAGGTTCGTCTTGCATGAGATCTGCTTCGCGGAGGTGCACGGCCATTACGTTTCGCTCAGTCTGGCTTTCATAACTGCTTTGTAATCCTTAAACCTACAACCAGTGAAGCAAGCGACATGCCAGACTTCAAGAAGCTTCATTTTCGACCGCAAATGGCCTGGCGGAAGCCATTCGGAAAAAACCTTTCGTGTTTTTGCGGAAAAATTCTTCCTATTTTTTGGCCGGAAACCTACCTCCCGGCCCAAATTCAGCTAAAACCTAAGCCAACTGCGACACCGGAACCGGTACCTTCCCGAACCATGGCTTCTTAAGATGGGCGTTTTCCTGGAATCGGGGCCGGCTGGGGCGCTTCAGGGCTTTGGCACGTAACTTGCGATTGCAACTTCTGCATAGGCGGATAGCTCAGTTGCAGAGCGCCCCGATTACATCGGGGAGGTCGCAGGTTCAATTCCGGCTCCGCCTACCAAAAGTTCACATGAAAATCGGTGGGCAAAGAATTCCCGGCAAGACTCTGGTGCTGATTGCATCGGAAGGCGCTTTGATCGCCTGCGGGCTGCTGTTCGCCACCGCCTTGCGACTGATGGACATCGAGGCCTTCCGGCAGCAGATAAGGCAGCCCGGAGTTCTGCTGCGTTACGGCATCGTGATTGTGGTGTGCGAACTGGCGCTGTATTACTACGATCTCTATGATCTCCAGATCGTGAGCCGGCGGTCGGTGCTGTTCGTACGTTTGCTGCAGGCACTGGGTTCGGCCTGCCTGGTTCTGGCACTCCTCTATTACTGCTACCCGGACTTGAGTCTGGGGCGTGGCATTGCCGCAGTTGCCACACCTCTCATCATTGCTACGGTGTCTGGCTGGCGCCTGCTGGTGGATGCCAGCGCGCCGTTTCTCCGGCGCAATGAGCGCATCCTCATCGTGGGTGACGGTCCGGCCGGATGCTATCTAGCGGAGGAGATTCTGCGCCGGCCGGAGCTGAACATCGACATCGTTGGCCTGCTGCGGGAGAGCGACAGCCTGGGCACGGGTAGCGCTGCCATCGGGGAACGGGAGTACGGCGCTCGGGTCTCGCCGTTTCCGCTCCACTACTCCTTGCGATATAGCCCATCTCCGGCGCTGCGGAGCCGTGGGTCCGGCGCGCTCATGATGGAAGCTGCCGGGGCGGAAGGGCTGCTCGGCGGTGCGGCCACGGCGGTTGCCGACCATGCCACGGAAAGCCGCGAAGTGATTTTTCCTTCGGTAATCGGAACCCCCAAGGATGTGGAGCGCTGCGCTCTTGCGGAACGGGTGGATCGGGTCGTGCTTTCCTTGTCCGAGCGGCGCGGCGGCACGCCGATCAAGCAGTTGCTCCGCCTGAAGTTTGTGGGCATGAAGATTGAAGAGGCCCATGACATGTACGAGCGCACCACGGGACGAATCCTGTTGGACCACCTTTCCCCGAGTTGGTTGATCTTGGCTGACGGATTTCGCCAATCGCGCCTGGTCCTGGCCGCCAAGCGCCTGACCGACATTGTCGTCTCCACCATTGGTCTGGTCCTGGCACTGCCCTTAATGGCGGTGATCGCGCTTGCCGTATTCCTGGAGAGCGGCGCTCCCGTGCTGTTCCGGCAGGGGCGAATCGGGCTCAACGGGCGGCACTTCGAAATCTTGAAATTTCGTTCCATGCGAAACGAGCCGGTGCCCAAAGCCGCCTCGTGGACTTCTGACAGTGACCCGCGTATTACCCGGGTGGGACGATTCATTCGCAAGTTCCGGCTGGACGAGCTGCCGCAACTTATTAGCGTCCTGCGCGGCGACATGAGTCTGGTCGGTCCGCGCCCGGAACAGCCTTCCCTGGCGGAGATGCTGGAGGAGCAAATCCCCTATTACGGGCAGCGTCACTCGCTGCGTCCGGGGATCACGGGCTGGGCACAAGTTAAGTACGGTTATGGCGCGACGGTTGAACAAACCAAGATAAAGCTGGAGCACGACCTGTTCTACATCAAGCACCTGTCGATGCCGTTAGATCTCGCCATAATCTTTGAAACCGCCAAAGTTCTTTTATCGGGACGCGGCGCCAAATGAATGCGTCTTTAGCAAAGGGGTCGGTCATGAGACAACTGATAAACAATTTCTCGCGCCGGGGCTGGAATCGTCGCAATTTGCCAAACTACTTTCAGATGGCGGCCCTGCTGCTGTCCTGCCTGCTGCTGCCGGCGCTAACCGGCTGCACCCGCGACCCCAAAGTGAAGGCAGAAAAGCACTACGCGCGGGCCGAAAAGTTGCTGAAAGAGAACGACACGGATGCGGCCATCATCGAGTTGCGATCGGCCATTCAGCTCAATCCCAAGCTGGCCAAGGCCCGCTTCGAGCTGGCCAATATCGAACTGCAGCGCGGCACCCCCCAGATCGCCTTTCAGGAATTTGTCGCTACGGTCAAAGCTGATCCCAAGCATCGTCAGGCGCAGATCATGATTGGTGAGATGCTGGCCCGGGCGGGCAACTTTGCCGAAGCGAAAGGACAGGCGCAGCTGATTCTCAGTAACTGGCCCGACGACAAGGTCGGGACCTTATTGCTGGCGGAGAGCGATTTTGGTCTGCAAGACTACAAGCAGGCCCGCAGCCTGGTCGACCAAGTGCTGGCCGCCGAGCCCAACAACACCCGAGCTTTGTCGGACCTCGCTTATCTGCAACTGCACGACAACAAAGCCGAGGAAGCGGAAGCGACCCTGCGCCGGGCGTGGCAGTTGGACCCGAAGTCCACGGCCGCGCTCGGGGCGCTCAGCAACATCTACGAATTAAAGGGCGACCTGCAAAACGCCGAGGCCGTTTTGAAACAAGCCCAGCAGCAGAACAATGGCGACATTCCCTTCGCCATGTTGCTGGCGAACTTCTACATGCGGCATCAAAGAATGGCTGAGGCCGAGCCGCTCTACCGGCAAGTTCAGCAAAAGGGCAAGGACCAGGCCGAATATCGCGACATTCTGGCTGAGTTTTACATGATGTCGAACCGTCCCCAAGATGCGGAAGCCGAATATAAGCGCCTGGTGGAGACGAACAAGAAGGATTGGCAGAGTTGGCGCGGACTGGCGGCCGCCGATATCGTCGATGGCCGTTATCCAGAAGCCGGCGACGCCATCGAGCGTCTGCTGAAGAACAATCCTAAAGATTGGCAAGCTCTCGCCTTGAAAGGGAGGGTGCTGCTCGAAGGCGGAAAGCCGGCCGACGCCATCACCGAGCTGCAGAAGAGTCGTAAAGGTAATCCCGCCGCGGCCGAGACGATCTTTAGTCTGGCTCGTGCCTACATAGCCGTGGGGAAACTTGACGAAGCACAAACCGCGCTGCAGGACGTGCTGAAGATCAACCCGGACTATCCGGCAGCGACCGACACTTTGGCCGCCATCCAGTTGAGCCAGGGCCATGCGGACCAAGTGATCCAAGACCTGACCAAGGAAGTAGCGGCAAAACCTAGGGCCCTGGGCACGCGATTGCTTCTGGCCCAGGCCTACATGGCGAAGGGTGACTTTCAGGCGGCGGAGACGGACTTGAACGCCAGCCTTGGTATGGCCACCACAGCAAAGGAAAAGGGGGCCGTTCTTCAGGCGCAGGCATCCGTCAAGCTGGCGCAAAGACAGTTTGCTCAAGCCGCAAAACTGGCTGGCGATTCCCTGGACATGACACCAGAGTCGGTGGTTGCGCTCAATGTATTGGGTGCCAGTTATGTCGCCCAAAAACAGGCCGATCAGGGGATCGAAGCAATAAAGGCACGGTTGAACAAGACCCCCAATTGGGCAGAAGGTTTTGAAATTCTGGGCCGAGTGGCGCAGCGAACGGGACGCCTTCAGGCCGCGCTGGACGCCTTCAACAAGGCCTTGACCATCAACCCGAACCTTACGCAGGCGTCCTTGGGCCTGGCCGACACCTATTTTCTGAATAAACAATTTGACTTGGCGCAGCAATCGTATGAGAAGGCCGCGGCCCAGCAGGACTCAAGCCGCTCGTACGCGTTGTTTCGCCTGGGTCAGATGGCCGAAAGAAAGGGCGATTTCACCAAAGCCAGGACTTACTATGAGAGTTCACTGAATGCGAATCCTGACAACGTAGTCGCCAAGAATAATTTAGCCTGGCTGTACGCCGAGCACGGCGGCAATGTCGACATGGCCCTCAAGCTGGCCGAGGAAGCGAAAGAAAAGGCCCCCAACGACCCTGGCATTGCCGATACGCTGGGCTGGATTTACGTCAAGAAAGGCTCTTACGAAGCGGCCGTCGAAAATCTCAAAGATTCAGCCGCCAAAGATCCCACCAACGCTTCGTACCTGTATCATCTGGGAACTGCCTATTACAAGCTGGGACGCAACGATGAGGCGCGGAAAGAACTGGAAGCGGCCCTGAAGATGCCCAATTTTGGCGATGCTGCCGATGCCAGGAAAATCCTGGCGGAAATGCCGGCAAAATAGGCGCCCCAGGCGGCGATCGGCGTGGCTTCTCAGTTTGCTGGAAAACTCGGCCTAACAGCCCGTGGCAGAAGTGCAAAACTCGCCAAACCGCGTCGTAACTCATTCAACAGCAGGGCCGCATGTTGCGATATTGAGAAGACGGGCCTTGCACCACGGCCTGCTAGGGTGCTCTTGAAATGGTCGCAGCTGCAGCCTGCCTTCGCATATCTCTACATTCTTGTCATCCCGAGCCGATCTCAAAGTCGGTTTCGGGACCTGCCTTTTCGAATTCTTCGGCAAATTGGTCTTGCCCTATTTCCTTGCAGAAGAGCCAGACTTTGGCATCATCACCACAGCGCCTGCTCTGTCTGCCAGCCGAATGCCTTGCCAGGCGTGTAAGTGCCACTAAATGTTTAGCATGCTACCCAGTTTATTAGCCGTAAAGTGCTACTGTTGCTACCATTTTAGTAACTCATTGATGGTTACCTACGTTTGTGCGGCCCTCATTCCGGCGATACGGCAATACGAGTACCTCAGTTAGAATCGCAGCCATGGACAATTGGTTTACTTCCACCTTCTCTGGAAACGTTGAAGGGCGAACAGGGACGCGATTTAGTCTTCTAGTAGCACTCATAATCTGTTGTCCCGCTCTCCTGTTCGCACAGCTTCCAACCGGCTACGGTTGGTATCCCCTCCCCAATACCCAGATGATCAATTCGTGCCCGGCGAATAATCCTCAGGGAGCGTGTGGCAACGCAGCATGCACCACCTATCAGGAATTCAGCTATCACGACTCGTGTAACTACATCATACTGCCCTGGTCGGGAGGAGCTGGTGACGACGTCAATCAGCGGTTGTACGTTTTCGGGGGAGGGCATACGGATTACGGCGGCAACCAACTCATGGCCCTTGACCTTCGGGGCACGCCATCCTGGGAGATTTTTTATGCGCCGGATAAGGTTGCCTATCCGACCGACCAACAGGGACTGGTCCCCAACTGGGAGTCTTATAACCCATATGTAGAGAGCGGCGACACCCAGCACTACCCTGCGTCGGGCGGCTCTCCGTCCTCAAGGCACACCTATTTTGGACTCGCGTTTGCCCCGGCGCAGAATTCGCTGTATGCCTTCAGTGGCGCTGTTTACCATCTAGGAGACAACTCACCTGAAGCTTGGGCTATCAGCGCCTCAACTCGAACTTGGCAACTGCTGGCGCCCTACGGAAACGGATACATGGGAGCAGTGGCCCTGAATCCCAACACTGGCCACTTCGTCGGCTATGATGGCCAATACAACATCTACGATTACGATCCGGTAGCTCATACTCGTACAACGCTTTCCACCAGCATCCCGGCAAGTGTCGGACAAAACTGGGCCGCAGCCGTAGATCCCATCGACAATCTCTTTATCTTCATCACCGGGGATCAATATCCGCCTGAATACCAGTACAACAACGGGCCCGCCAGCAAGGGATACATACGCGGCTACAATCTGAGTACTCGTGCCTCGATTATTTGGGATGATCCCAGTTGTAATGGAGCTCCCGTATACCAGGCAATGGGGCTGGAGTGGGATTCTGCTTTGGGATTGATGGTTGGTTATCCCAGCTTCGGCAATCAAATTATTCTGCTGAATTCCCAGCCCAATGCGGTCGTCACCAATTACGGTACGGTACCCTCGCACAAGTGTTTGCAGGTAACCATTGGCAGCACAAAGGGAACCGATTATCCGCCAGACTCTACGAATCCGAGCAACTACACTGGCGGCTTCGGACGCTTTCGCTATTTCCCTTCGCTCGACATCTTTGTCAACGTCAATGATGCCAGCAACAACGCTTGGATTCTTCGTCTCAATGATGTGTCTTCACCGAGCTTCACGGTATCGGCCACGCCGGCTTCGCTCAGCGTGGTGCAAGGCACCCAGGGGGGCTCCACGATTACCACTGCCATCAGCGGCGGGTTCAACAGCGCCATCAGTCTGACCGCATCGGGCGCGCCTTCGGGCACGACGGTCAGCTTCAATCCCAGCACGATTCCCGCCCCCGGTTCGGGCAATTCGACGATGACCATGACGGTGGGTTCGAGCACGCCGGTGGGGACCTATCCGATCACAGTAACCGCTTCCGGAGGCAGTATCCGGCAGACCACCACGGTGAGCCTCACGGTTACGGCGAACCAGCCGAGCCTAACGGTATCGGCGTCACCCGCTTCGTTGACGACCGTGCAAGGCACGCAAGCGACGTCGACGGTCACCACCGCTATCGGCGGCGGGTTCAACAGTGCGGTGAGTTTGACGGCATCGGGCGCGCCTTCGGGCACGACGGTGAGCTTCAATCCCAGCACGATTCCGGCGCCCGGTGCGGGCAGCTCGGCAATGACGATCACGGTGGGCGCGAGTACGCCCACGGGAACGTATTCGATCACGGTAAAGGCGACGGGCGGAGGCTTAGCGCCGACCACGATCGTCACCCTGACCGTAACGGCTGGGTCCTCGGGATGGCAGCAAGGGTTCGACTTCCGGGCGACGGCTGGCTTTGTAACCGATCCTGCCAATACCACCCACGTATTGGCAACGACGGCGTATCCGACCACGGTTGGGGGAGTGACCTTTGGTTGGGTGAATACCGGATTGATTCAATCGCGCGATCGAAGTACGACGGTCGATCCCCGTCTGGCGGGAATCAATTACGTGCGCAATGGATCGCCGGGGACGTTTTATGTAAATCTGCCGTCAGCCGGCACCTACAATGTGTCGCTGGCGCTGGGGGACGAAGGCTATACCCAATGCTGGACGCTGTGCCAGGTGCAGTTCTTGGACGGCAGTACGGTGCTGGGCACGGTGACGGGCAACCCGTTGATAGCGAATTTTGACGATGCAAAAGGGAACAACTGGACAGCGGCGGCGTGGCCAGGGAGCAATGTGGCATTGCCGGTAACGCTGTCGGGCACGCGATTGACGGTGATCGTGGGAACGAACAACCCCAGCAGCGACGTTACCCCGATTGCTTACCTTGGTTTGAGCCAAGGTAACGGCGGCGGATCCCCGAGCTTCACGGTATCGGCCACGCCGGCTTCGCTCAGCGTGGTGCAAGGTACGCAGGGGACCTCAACGATTACCACTGCCATCAGCGGTGGGTTCAACAGCGCCATCAGTCTGACCGCGACGGGAGCGCCTTCGGGCACGACGGTCAGCTTCAATCCCAGCACGATTCCGGCGCCCGGTTCGGGCAATTCGACGATGACCATGACAGTGGGATCGAGCACGCCGGTGGGAACCTACCCGATCACAGTAACCGCTTCCGGAGGCGGTATCCGGCAGACCACCACGGTGAGCCTCACGGTTACGGCAAATCAGCCGAGTCTAACGGTATCGGCGTCACCCGCTTCGTTGACGATCGTGCAAGGCACGCAAGCGACGTCGACGATCACCACCGCTATCGGCGGTGGGTTCAACAGTGCGGTGAGTTTGACGGCATCGGGCGCGCCTTCGGGCACGACGGTGAGCTTCAATCCCAGCACGATTCCGGCGCCCGGTTCGGGCAGCTCGGCGATGACGGTCACGGTGGGCGCAAGCACGCCCACGGGAACGTATTCGATCACGGTAAAGGCGACGGGCGGAGGCTTAGCGCCGACCACTACTGTCAGTCTGACGGTAACTTCCTCCGGCGGCGGAGGAGGAACCGGGAACGGTATAACCGTTTCCGACCTGACCGGGTCGGGACAGACTAACCGCTTCATCTCGGTTGGCCGGTTCTTCAAAGACGGCGACATTCCAAACTTCGCCCAGGCTGTCGTTGGCGGGGTACCCATACTCACGCAGTGCGACGTGAAGAACCGCTGGCCGGACGGCTCCTTGAAGTTCGCCATCATCAGCTTCGTGTTGCCCAGCGTCTCCACCGCCGGTACGGCTGTCAGCTTCCAGAACCAGGGGACCGGCAATAACACCGGCTTCCTACAGCAAGGCGATATGTTGAATACGCCCTACGATTTCGAAGCGGCGATGCAACTCACGGGCACCGTGAGCCCGTCGATCAGCGCGCGGGCAATGTTGCAGGCCGGCCTCTACCGCTATTGGTTGCAGGGCCCCATCGTCACCGCCGTGATCATCGAGGACCGCAACGCTCGCAGCGCAGACGTAAATACTGACGGAGGTACCGGCGATCCACTGCACCCCATCTTCGAGGCCTGGTTCTATCCGCAGGGGAGCAAGGTCCAGGTGGGATTCACCCTGGAAAATGCCTGGGCGTCTTCGACCAGTACCCAGAGCGCCCGCAATCAGACGTTCGCTCTGACTCTGCAGACGGGGTATAACTCACCTACCACGAGGCTATCGCAGCCCAGCTTTACTCAATGGGGTTTTACTCGTTGGCATCGTGCCTTCTGGGTCGATTCCGACCCGCCACCTGTGCAATACAATTGGAACCCGCAGTACCTGCTTACCACCGGTGCCTATCCAAACTGGGATCTAACTTACATGCCGCCTGCCAGTTCGATCGCGGCCGAGTACGCTACCTACACCAGTCTGCAGACCCAATTTCCCGCGCGGTTCACCCTTCCCGGCTTCGACGATCCCAACAACGGAGGCGTTGTCAATTACAACGAGGCCATCGATGCCGGTGGCGAATCGACTCATGGAGATTGGATTGGTATGACGACTAGTTGGGACACCATCTATCTGCTGACCGGTGATCCCAATTTACAGAAGATGGCCACCGATAATGCTGATTTCGCAGCCCGATTCCCCATGTGGTTCCGCGAGGCGGACCACAATGCCGGGTCGGGCCATTACTTCGACGAACCGGGCAATGGTTCGATTGATCCCTACGGGCACGTTGTTTCGGTGAACGCTCGCCAGCAGGTGACCCTTTATCTGGGCAATTGGAATGGTAATAGCTCTTTTCAAGGATGTGGTGGGACCGAAGGCGAGGACACAGTTTATACGACTTCCGCTCCCAGCCACGGCGGTTGGCCGGCGATGGGGTCGAGCCACCTGCCCGACTTCGGCTATGTCCCTTATAGTCTCACCGGTCAATACTATTACTTGGAACAGGAGCAACTCGAGGCAGGTTACCTCATTTCCGGTCTCGAAGGATGCTACAACCTCTCGTTAGGCAACATGGGCTGGAGACAAGGCTATCTGGGACTAAAGACAAATCTGGTGCGCGATGACGCATGGACCTTGCGTACCCTGGCCTATGGCGCGTTCATCTCCCCAGACGGTACCCCGGAACAAGCCTACCTGCAGGACAAGCTGATGAACAACCTTGCCATGCAGCAAGGTGCCCACGGGCTGGCCATGACGGTTCCGGTCACAACCGCCAGTTCAGCCGCTTACAGCTTCGGTCAGAATGTGCTGGTACAGAGCCAGGCTGCGAATCCTTCGCCGCTGGGCGCATGGCAGATCGATAGCGCTTCGCAGTCCTACGCGCAGAACGGCAGCGAGAACAACGTCAACCCCAACACTCTCAGCAATGCCGGCGCACCCTGGCAAGAAGCGTTCCTGGCTGCAAGCTTTGGCATGATTCGCCAATTCGGCCAGGCAGATACCACTTCCCTGCTGGGATTCATGGCCATCCGGCCGGTTAACGAAGTACTGAACCCAGTCTTGAATCACTATCTAGTTGGTCAGTATGTCTATCCATCCACCCTGATCACCGGTGGTCTTGGACCGCAGGGTTGGATCGCGGACTGGCCCACACTGCAAAATAATTATCTGGTCTTACCCACCGGATGGGAGTGCGGCACTTCAGATTCTGGACGTTCGGCTATGCAGCTGGGAATCCTGAGCTACATGACCCACAACACGGTCAATGGATACAGCGGGCAATCGGCGTGGAGTTGGTTGAAGAGTAACTTCAGTTGCCAGTCCAGCATATATCCGAATGATCCTCGCTGGAGCATGATTCCGCTTCAGTAGGAGCGTAAGACGGGAGGGCATAGTAAACTTGCCAGAAGCTGCCGTAGCCAACAGCCGGTAAGCCACGCGACTGGGCGGCAGCTTTCTTAGCGGTTGGAATGTTCGCAGCCCTCTCTGGCCAGTGGCACGGCGCCAACGCTCAATACCCGATCGCCGAACTCCACTCTTCTGCGGCATCGGGGGCCTTCTCTGATCGTTTCGCTAACGCAGCGTCTTCTACTACGAATGACATGCCATGCCAACCAAACTGTATGTAGGGCAGCAGCCGAAAGCGGTCCTGTCGGGCCATAAAATCCAGCAGCGCGCGTCTCTCCCCAGCTAAGGCGTTGGCAGACCAGTTGTAGTAGTCGTCGAAGGCCAAGACCATGCCATGCTTCATCCGTGCGCCCAAGAACTCCATCACGGTGCGGGTCGAAGTATACAAATCGCAGTCGACATAGGCCAGGCAGATGTTCTCGGGAAGACACAGCGGAGTGGGTGCGTGGCCCCCTAGCGTATCTGCATAGAATCCCGGGACGACGGAGTATTCTGATCCGGGAATACCGTTCCGTCTGCAGATCGCGGTGAATTCCTCCAGCGAAGTCTTCATGTGCCCTTCGATCCACACCGGATGCTGGTCCTCGGGCAGCGATTGCGGCGGCAGGCCACAAAAAGAATCGAACGCCCACAGGTGACAACTTTTCTCAAACTTCCGAGATTCGCGATAGGCCATATGGAAGGTCTTGCCGGTCCAGCAGCCGAACTCGGCGTAATCCCCGTCGATCCCATTGAATGAAAGTGCGCGGAAGACCTTGTGGAAAAAATCACGACGGTCCTGGTATTCGCTATCTCTTCGATGAAAGCTATAGAGCTCCCGAAGTGTGCGTTTTAGCGAGGAGGAAATCATGGTGGTGTAACCGTTCATGGTCATGGTATCAGTAAGGAAAGCGGACTTAGAATTCGTGACGGCAGCATTTCAGCTTTTTCCCTTGACTTGGGTCGTCCCCAGCAGTTGCTTGGAAGATAGGTCTCGTTCAGCTTTTCCGGCTTCTACCGGCCCTTGATGATCAAACTTGAGCTTTAGATATTTTTGGTAGACCGTATCGCGAACATAGCGGCCGTGCACTAAGCCGAGCTGTCCGTCCCTCCACCCGCCAAGCATGATGTACCAACGGAACCACAAAGCCCAAGGGTAGAAAAGCAATTGCAGCGCAGTTGCCCGCTCGCCGTTGGCAGCCATCTCGCGAGCGGCCAAGGTCGTGTACAAATCCATCTTGGCGTACATCTGCTCTATGCTGTCGCAGGTGAAATGGAGGATCGGCTCTTCAATGCGGACGGAAGAATGAAAGCCGCTCAAAGCTTCGTGTATCCCGCGGCTCCTCTCATAGTTCACCCTATCTTTGCGGAATAGCCGTATCGGCAGGTCCGGACATCGTGAAGGGTAAAAGCAATGGACCTCCCGGCCCAGGAGAAACCAGCGGCGCCTGATCCCAAAGGCATCGGGTACCGCTGCCCCATCGCGACAGCCGTTTGCTTTCAGGGCGAGCAGCCGGTCGCGGAGCCCGTTCGACAACACCTCGTCCGAATCTAACTCCAGCACCCAAGAATTTCTGCACTGCTCAATGGCAAACGTCCGCTGCCGTTTGAAGTCGACAAACTCATGGTAAAGAAAGCGGGCTCCGTATTCCAAAGCGATCTCTCGCGTCCGGTCGTTACTGCCGGAGTCGACAATCACGATTTCGTCCGCAACCTCCCGCACAGACTCCAACAGCGCGACCAGACGTCTTTCGCTGTTGAGGGTCATGATGTAGCAGGAAAATCGGGTTTCGTCACTCATAACAAACAGCCGCCGCGCTGTGGTTCTTGGAGCATAAATGTGACTAGCATATTGCGTGCCAATTGAGGGCCCGGTTCCGGCTTCGACTCCATTCGCGGACAATCCCTCAGGTCCTCAGTGGTCCCCAACCGGTCCTGTTGAGAACTTGCCTTCAGCGGCTTTGGGAAATTATTTTCCAAAGTGTTGGCCTGGGCTTGGCGTCGAGGCCTGCAGCGCGGGGAATGTGCCGAAATCCGGCGAATGGCAGCCTATTTGCCTGTAATACAATGCCCAGCCTGAGGGAGGCAATATGAGGAAACCGTTCGGCACTCCTGCCGGAGCATTGATCTTGATCGCTGTTCTAGCCGCTTCGATCTGCCAGATCTCGGCCCAGGCTCCGGCCTTACCGGCCAATGCTGTGGCGCTTCCGAAAGCCGGAACCCCTGCCGGGAATACGTCCCCGGCGTTGGCCCCTTCTACGGAGATCGCTTCGTCTGCCAGTTCAACCCCGGCTCCCGTACCGGAACCCTCCCCTGACACCAAGGTCAAAGCGGGGATGACCCCGAAATCAGCCCCCGCGGGCAAGCCGGATGAGTCCTATATTGTCGGGATTGCTGACGATCTGCAGATCTCGGTGTGGAAGGAGCCCGACCTTTCTGGGCCGGTGGTGGTACGCCCCGACGGCATGATCACGGTGCCGGTGATCAACGATGTCTATGTGGTCGGCTTAACTACCAAGCAGGTGCAGGACATACTGACCGAAAAATTGAAACCGGTGGTGGATGAGCCGCAGGTTACGGTGATCGTGCGTACCATTCGCAGCCGCCGCGTCTACCTCGTCGGCCAAGTTGGTCATCCCGGAGCGGTTTCCTTGACTGGACACGAGACCGTCCTGCAGATCCTGGCCGAATCCGGTGGACCAGGGGCTTTCGCTAAGTCCGACAAGATTTACATCCTGCGCAAGGTCGGCGACCACCAGGAAAAACTCCACTTCGACTACAAAAAGGCCATCAAGGGTGCCGATCCTAAATCCGATTTTGAGCTTTCGAATGGCGACGTAATCGTGGTGCCATAAGGTTGCCGGAGGAAGTCAATATGCGCAATCTCTGCTCCGCCGGTATGTTTTGCTGGGCCATACTGCTACTTTGCTTGCCGCAAGTTGCCGTCGCCCAAGAAAATGCCGCTCCATCATCCGATTCGGCAGTCACTAGCGACAGCACAACCGGTCCCAGCTCCGCCCCCATAGAGCTGCCACCTTCAGATGTAACCAATCCTCAAGTCGACCCGACCATGATTGCACCCAGCACCCTAAGCCATTTTAACTTGGCGAACCCGTTCACCCTGCAACCTGGTGGATTGAAGCTTGGCCCCTTTCATCTCCTCGATGTTTCGACCTCCGGATTTTTTGAGGCGGCCAGCGGCTTAACTGGTCCTCCCCAGGATATCTGGGGCTCCATGATCACCTCTGACCTCTTTCTGAACAAGCACATAGGCAAAGGTTCACTGGCGATCTTGGCCAAACCAGAATTGTCGTTCATCGGCGGCCAACCCTTTGTAAATGTCAACACCGGTGCCACCTTCAGCTATCAGTTCCAGCGCTGGAGCTTCCAGGCCAGCGATGGGTTCAGCTACTACCAAAACGATGCTTTGCTGCAAAATCCGCAATATCTCTTGTACTACGTGAACGGCGGAATCGTTGCGCAAGCCGTCTACGCTCAAGCCCGCGGTTCATCGCTCTATAACGCAACAAATTTTTCCGGAAGCTACCAACTCAGTGGACGGACCCAAGTCTCGTTCAATCCTGAGTTGGGGGTCACAATGCTGGACCAGTTGGGCAACTTGGAATTGGTGCGTAACCTGGGATTCGGAATCTCGGTGGCGCACACCATCAATCCCAACCGGAGCGTGTCGGTTTTCTATAACTTCTCGCACCTGACCAGCACCTCCAATGAGTTTTCATCGGGCGTCTCCAGTTGGAATGGCCAGAGCATCGGCGCCGGCATTCAACAGAAGCTAGGACGCGATTGGTCAATCTCGGCCAACCTCGCCGCCAGCTACCAACATACCGCTTCCTCGCAGTGGACGCCGAGCGGGAACATTGCGGTTTCCAAGATGTTGCACAGCGGCTACATGAGCGCTGCCTACAGCCGTACCGAGGCCAGTCGTGTGTTTGTATCGAGTGGGTATTTTGACCAGGCCGACGTCTCCTATAGCCGTCATCTGGGACGCAAGATGACGGTCTTTGTCGGTGGTGGTGCATTCCGTGGCGTTCTGACCGGCAGTCGCGAGAGTGGAGAACGTGCGGGCGCAAATTTTTCTTATCAATGGTTGCGCAATGTGGCCCTAACCACCGGCTACAACTTTGTGCGCCAGCGCACAGACGAAGCCAGCCTGTACAACGGAAATACAACTTCCGTCACCTTCGGGTTGTCATGGACACTGGGGCGACCGTCGGGACTTTAGTTCCAGTCTCTCTTCTTTCTTGTGGACACCTGACTTCCTAAGACGTGAGAAAACAATTTCCCAATCGGACTTATCCCCGAAGAACCCGCGACAAATAGCTGTTATTTCCAGGCGGCTGAGATATTTAACCGGGCCGTGAGTTTGGAAGTGAAGCTGCTTGTATATAGAAGAAACATATATTTTTTGCGCCCGGCAGATCTGTAGGAATCTAAACTATGGCAAACCCGCCAACCACTCCGGTATCCAGCCAGTTATTCGGGGACCTCAACTTCCATGACTATCTCGCCATTGCCAAGCGCCGGCTGTTCTGGATTGTCCTTCCCGCGATAGGGGTGCTGATTGCCACCGCCATTGTCGCTTGGCGCCTACCCGATGTCTATCGTTGCGAGACGACTATTCTGGTCGATCCACAAAAAGTCCCGGAGAGCTACATCAAGTCTAGCGTGACGTCAGGTATTGCAGACCGGCTTTCTACCATCCAGGAGCAGGTTACATCTCCTGCCGAACTGAAAAAGCTGATCGATACTATGGGCCTTTATCCCGAGCTCAGGAAGCGGATAGGGGAGCAGGAAATCATTCGTGTCATGCAGCAATCGATCGGCGTGGAGCCGGTGAGCTCCCTGGGATCACAGTTCAACGCTTTCCGGATTACATTTAGAGGCAAGAATCCGGTGGAAGCGGCCCAGGTGGCTAATCAGATCGCCGCCATGTTCATTGCGGAAAATCTAAAAGCCCGTGAGCAGCAGTCGTATGGGACCGCCGATTTCCTGGAAAGCGAGCTGCAAAAGACCTCCCAGCAGCTGCAACAAAAAGAGGGTGAGTTGGGAGCACTTCGTTCTCAATACATGGAAGACCTTCCCGAGTCCGAACAATATCATGTGCAACAGGCCGAAAGTTTGCGCATGCAAGTGCGCAGTATCGACGAGCAAGTCAGCCGCGACGAACAGGAAAAGGTTTATCTGCAATCGGTCATGGCCAGTGCCTCACCCACCGTCGATATGGACCTGGGAGCGGGCACCTCGCCCTACCAGTCGCAAGTGGAGAACTTACAGACCAAACTGAACACACTCCGCAGCCGCTATGGGCCGGCCCATCCCGATGTGCGCCGCCTGGAGGCACAACTCCAGCAGCTAAAAGCAAAGATAGTTCCCGCACCGGATAACAGCGCTACGGCAAGCCCAGTTGCCCGCCAGAGCCATAACCCGGTGGTGGAAGCGCAGCTAGAGAAACTCGATGAGGACATCGCGAAGCAAAAGGCAAGCGCAGCCAAGGTCCAGAACGACATTGATTTCCACATATCCAAGATCCAGCGGGAACCGATCTTTTGGGAGAAAACCGCCGGGGTCACGCGGGACTATGACACCCTGCGTGCTCGCTACACTTCCTTGTTGGACAAGAAGCTGGCGGCCGACACCGCTAGTGCAATGGAGAGCCGGCAAAAGAGCGAACGCTTCGTGATCCTCGATCCCGCGCAGGTCCCGGAAAAACCGTACTCGCCAAATCGGCCTTTGCTGTTCCTGGGGGGGCTGATCGGAGGCGTTCTTATAGGGATCGGCGTGGTTGTGGTGATGGAGATCATGGACGAGTCGGTGCGCGACGGCCGGCAAGCGGAACGGATTCTTGGCAAGCCGGTGCTCACTGGTATTCCGGAAATACTGACCAGCCAGCAGCAGTGGAATGGGCGAGTCCGTTTGTGCGCCGCCAGCTTGACCACGGTGGTAACAGCGGTAATTCTCGGACTTGGCATTGCCCATTTTAGTGTGCGGTTCTTTTGATATGTACCTAAACTTTTACCATCTCAAGGAAGAACCGTTCCGGCTTACCCCCGACCCGAAGTTCTTACAGCTGGCCGAGCCGCATCGCAATGCGCTGATGCTGCTGGCCCAGGGCGTCATCGGCCGCAAAGGTCTAATGCTCTTCAGCGGACCCATTGGGACGGGGAAGACCACCGTCCTCAACGGGCTCTTGAGTGTGCTGGCGCGCAGCTACCCGCAAAGAACTCTGCCCACGGCGCTGATTGTCAATCCGCGGCTCAGCCCGGAGGAATTGCTGGAGACGCTCCTGTTTGAATTCGAGGTCCCCCGCACCTTCAACTCGAAGCCCTGCCGGATTGCCGCTCTGCAAGGCTTAATGTTTGCCGCCTCCAAGGATGGTGGGACCTGCCTGATTATTGTGGATGAAGCCCACCTGCTGACGGTCGACGTGCTCGAGGAGGTCCGGTTGTTGATGAATGCGGACAGCTACCGCGAAAAACTTCTTCAGGTCGTTCTGTGCGGCCAGCCGGAGTTGACCGATCTGCTGCGCCATCCGGCGCTGCGAGCGGTCAGGCAACGCGTTGCCGTCCGGGCAACGCTGCGTGAACTGAGTCCCAGCGAAGCCCGCATGTACATCACCGAGCGGCTTCGCATTGCCGGGCTGGAAAAAGCCGTGCCCTTCACCTCCTCGGCGTTCGACAAGCTCTATGAATACACGGGCGGAGTGCCGCGGCTGATCAACCTGGTTTCTGACACCTGCCTTGCCGTCGGATGTGAAACCGGACGGACACAAATTGGGGAGGACATCGTCGAGGAAGCTGCTATGCGCCACGAACTCGAATCTACTGCGGTGGCCGGCAAGAAGGCCAACCTATCAATACTTCCCACCTATGGTGCTTCGCCGTCGGCCAAGACGCCAAACCGGAGCGAACTATGAGTAAGCTGTTCCGTGAAATGCAGGAGGCAGAAAGGCTTTCTGTCGAGCAGCCGGCCAATAGTGCGGCCTTGGCGGAACTGCTTACCGCGGTTGAAGCCGAGGCCCAGACCGCTCGCCGCGTAACCGCAGCCCCGCTGCTGAACTGCCAGAGGATCGAGCTGGCGCCCATGCGGCGTCCGGTTTTGCGGACCGAAGACGAAGAAACCTCGACCCATGCGGCCTTTGAATCTTATCGCGCGCTGCGTACCAAGCTGACCCGCTTTCAAATCACCCAGGGAATTCGCTCTGTCGTGGTAAGCAGCGCGGTTTCCGGTGAGGGAAAGACGGTGTCTGCACTGAACCTGGCCCTATCGCTGGCCCAGCTCGAAACTCAGCGTGTACTGCTCATCGACGGCGACCTACGCACTGCCGGCCTTAGTGGCCTGCTGGGTAATGCTGACAAGCCCGGCTTGGCGGAAGTGCTCGCCGGACGGACCACGTTTCAAGACGCGGTCTTCTCCACCAGCGTTCCCCGGCTCTACGCGGTGGGTGCGGGAGAGCTCCTAACGGCGGCCTCAGACTTGTTCGCCGGCGCCAAATGGAAAGAATTTATCGGTCACTGCAACGAGCTCTTTGATCAGGTGATCGTGGATTGTCCGCCTATTCTCGGCCTGGCCGATTTCGATCTTATTAGCGCCGCCTGTGACGGCGTCTTGATCGTTGTACGGGCGCGCAAGACCAAGCGTGAGACCCTCACCGAGATTGGACAGCATCTTCAAGGCAAGAAGGTGCTGGGTATCGTTTTGAACGGGCAGGAGCGGCGACGGTCAAATTACTACGGTTATTACCGCTATTCGCGCGGGAAAGGAAAACCATAGCCGTAGTCCACCGGGAGTGCAACGTATGGTTACGCACACCCATACTGCAACCTGACTTTAAGCGGAAAAAGGCCTATGTATCCGAACCTCAAATTGCAGATCTTCAAACTCGGCATTCGACAAAACCAAATCGCTAGGGAACTGAAGTTTTGCGAAAGCCAGCTTAGCAAAATCATCAATGGGTACCGTGAACCTTCCGAAGGTGAACGGAAATTGCTCGCCGACTACCTCAATGTGGAAGAAGGATGGCTGTTCGAACAACACGACAATATCCCTACTCCGCAGTCGGTGTTCTTTTCGAATCTGCGTGGGGCCAAGAGTGATAGCGACTAAAGCGCAGCTCATGGTCGAGCAGACGGAGCCGGTCGCAGTAACGGTGCGGGAGTTCTGTCCCGGAATTGCCCCGGCGTGGGACCGATGGCTCCACTCTCAGCCGGGAGCGACCCCCTTTCATGCCACCGCGTGGATGAGGGCCATCGAGAAGTCGTTTGACTATGAGCCACGGTCTATCTATGCCCAACGTAATGGCGAAATCACCGGCGTCCTGCCGCTGTTCCTGGTGGCGAACTGGATCGTGGGTCGCTGCCTGATGTCCTCGCCCTTCGCCGACTACGGGGGCGTCTGCGCCCAGGATGAGGAATCCGGGGACGCCCTGGTCGAGCGCGCAAAAGAGATTGCGCGGGCCGAGAACGTGGATTTTCTAGAACTGCGCCATAGGCGATGCAAGCCATATCCGGGATTCATACCCAAAACCTTGTACGTGGGATTCAGTTGCGAATTGGGCTCCGACCCTGAAGCCAGCCTGAAGAAGTTGCCGCGCGATACCCGGTACATGATTCGCAAGGGAGAGAAGGCCGGCCTGGAGCTGCGTTCAGGAGTAGAAGAGCAACTAGCTTCGTTCTACCAATTGTTTGCCACCAACTGGCGCCGCTTTGGGACACCGGTATTTTCCCAGCGCTGGTTGAAAATCTTGGCCGAAGAATTCAGCGACCGCATCGACCTTAAGCTGGCCTATTATCACGGTCGGCCAGTCGCCGGAGTGCTGTCCTTGTTCTCCGGGGACACCTTGTTTCCTCACTATGCCGGAGCTTCTGGCGACGCGAACCATCTCGCTGCCAATAACTTCATTTACTGGGAACTCATGAAGGATGCGGCCAGCAAGGGACTGCGTCGCTTTGACTTTGGCCGGAGTAAACGAGGTACCGGTGCTTACCAGTTCAAGTCTTCGTGGAACATGCAAATCGAGACCCTCGACTACCAGACATTTCTGGTAAGGCGGAAAGAGGCACCCAACTTTTCTCCTACCAACCCTAAGTTTGAGATCGCCACTCGGCTGTGGAGTCAAATGCCTCTCCGGGCCACGACGTGGCTAGGTCCCAAAGTCGTTCGCTGGTTCCCTTAGTTAGGCCCATCGTCACCCCCGGATTTACGAAATGCAGATATTGTTCCTTACTCATCGGCTGCCCTACCCTCCTGACAAAGGAGAGCGAATCCGTGCGTTCCATGAATTGAAGTATCTGGCTGGACGGCATGAAGTCGATCTGTTCTGCTTTGCCGATTCGCAAGCCGATGCCGTACACCAGAAGGCTTGCCGGGAAATCTGCCGCAGTGTTCACGTGGAAACCTTACGCCAGCCGGGCAGATTTCTGCGAGCCGCCTGGGCTGGTCTTTGCGACCGGTCAATGTCGGCAGCTTTCTTTTATTCGCCGGTTTTTGCCGAGGCCGTGCGCCAGGCGTTGCGGCAGCACCGCCATGATCTGATCTTTGTCTATTGCTCCTCCATGGGTCAGTACGTTCCGTCGCCGTCGCCGGCTCGCTTAGTAGTGGACTTTGTCGATGCCGACTCTGCGAAGTGGCAGCAATATGCCGGCTCTTGCCGCCCGCCGCGCTCCTGGCTCTATGCCCGTGAAGCCCGCGCCGTTGCGGCCTGCGAGCGAACGTTGGGTTCTCGAGCCGCCCTCTCGCTGGCGGTCACCCAGCATGACGCGCGGGAACTCTGCGGTGCCGCGCGAAACCAGTTTCCGGTGGAAGTGATGGCGAACGGGGTCGAAGTTCCAACCGCCATTGCTGAGGTAGCCGACACCGGCCTTCGCCGGCTACAACCGTTTGCTGTCTTCGTCGGCACCATGAATTACCGACCCAATTCCGATGCTGCCGAGCACTTCGCACGCGACATCTTTCCGCTGCTTCGCCGGCAACGTCCCGAGTTGAATTTTGTGGTCGTCGGCCGCAATCCCGATCGCAAAGTACAACGACTGGCTAAGCTTCCGGGAGTCACCGTCACCGGGACGGTCCCTGACGTCTATCAGTATTTTCGCCACGCCGAGATTTCTGTCGCTCCGTTTCGAATCTCCCAGGGGTTCCATAACAAGATCGCCGAATCTTTGGCGGTGGGAACTCCGGTGGTGACCAGCAGCCGTGCGGTTGCGGGAATAGGTTTGTCGGAGCATGAGGGATTGTTCGCCGCCGATAATCCCCAACAATTTGCCGAGACCGTCAACTTCGTGCTCGCTAATTTCTTGTTACGCCGCAAGTTCCGCGAGTCTGCTCCCGCAGTGAGAAAGCAGCTTAGCTGGGAATCGCGTTTGCGCCGTCTGGAAGAACTGATGAGCGAAGTAGTGAGTAGGCCGGCAGATTTGTCGCCCACAATATTGGCGACGAAGTGACACCATGACTCGATCTGCTGCTCCAATCCGGATAGATGATGCCGCCTCGCCGGCCAGCCCGGCTTCGCTTTCTTTCCTACGCGGCGAACAGATGTCGCGCCGAAAAGGGTTTCCGCTGCGAATCATGCATGTGTTCGACCGGCTGGACGTTGGCGGTACCGAGAAAGTCATCATGAAGCTGGTAAACGGACTCGAAGCCGGACGGTTTCAACACTCGATCTGTACTCTGCGCGGCACCGCGCCCGCGGCAAGGTCGTGGGCCACGGGCGTGGAGATTATGGACGCCGGTACCGAGGGAGCAGCCTTCCAGTTCAACGTGTTGCGGCTCGCCAAACTCATGAAGCGAGTTCGTCCTGCCATTGTTCACTCGCGAAATTGGGGCGGGATCGAGGCCATCTTGGCGGCGCGAATGGCGCGCGTCCCCGTCATCATCCACAGCGAACACGGTTATCAGCTCGAGATGCTGGCTGGCTTGCCCATGCGGCAGCGCACGTTGCGTCACCTGGCGTACCGCTGGGCTTCTGCCGTTTTCACGGTTAGCCAGGAGTTGCGCAGCTATCATGCTGCGCAAGCCTGGTGTAAACCCGAGACAATCCATGTCCTGTACAACGGCGTGGACGGGGAAAAGTTCAAGTCGCGGGTTGAGGTGCGCTGCACAATGCGCCGTCACCTCGGGATTCCCGCGGATGGGTTGGTTGTCGGCTCCGTGGGCCGCATGGTTCCGCTGAAAGATGCCATGACTTTGTTGCGGGCCGCGGAAGTGCTCCTGCCTGCCATGTCCAATATTTACGTTTTGCTCGTGGGTTCCGGGCCGGAGCTGGCGCGACTGCAGGAGTACGTCGCTCGTTCCCCGCTCTTGCATGGTCATGTCCTGTTTCCGGGGGCCTGTGACAATGTGGCCGACCTGCTCAACGCGCTCGATGTTTTCGTGCTGCCCTCGCTTATGGAAGGTATGTCGAACACTCTTCTGGAAGCGCTGGCCACAGGGCTGCCGGTACTGGCCACTCGAGTGGGCGGAAATCCCGAAGTGGTCGCCGAGTCAGTATGCGGCCATCTTTTCCAACCGGGAGACGCGACCGAGCTAAGCACCAGGCTGCGGACCCTGCTTCAGGACCACCGGCTGCGGGCCCAATTTGGCCAAGCAGCGCGCGCCCGGGCGCTCAGGCATTTCAGTTTAGAGGGTATGTTGCACCGTTATTGTGAGTTGTATGTAGGCTTGGCAAAACTAAAGGGAGCCATCCCGGGCGCGGAAACCTATGTGCGGAATTAGCGGTATTTTCGAATTCGATCAGGCCCGGACCGTCGATCGCGAAGTGGTGCATCGCATGAACGAGTCCCTGCGCCACCGCGGTCCGGATGATGAAGGAATTTATGTCGACCGCGGCATTGGTTTGGGGCACCGGCGGCTGAGCATTATTGACGTTGCCGGAGGCCATCAACCGATTAGCAACGAGGATGGTACGGTGTGGGTCCTGCTCAACGGCGAGATCTACAACTATCCGGCTCTTTCCCAGGACTTGCGCGCCCGCGGACATCGCTTTGCTACGAATTCGGACACTGAAGCTATCGTCCACCTCTATGAAGAATGTGGAGAGGATTGCTTTTCGCAACTGCGCGGCATGTTTGCAATTGCGATTTGGGACAGCAAGCGCCGCCGCTTATTGCTGGCCCGTGATCGCGTTGGCAAGAAGCCGCTTTACTATTCGGTGGACCACAACCGCGTCATCTTCGGTTCTGAGCTAAAAGCGATCCTGGCGGCGGATGGTTCGCCGCGCACCATGGATCCGTTGGCAGTGTGCGACTACTTCTCGCTCGGCTATATACCGGCGCCCCGGACGATCTACCGAGGTGCGCGAAAACTGCTGCCCGCCCACTATCTGGTGGCAAACGCGGCAGGAGTAAGGGAAGTACAGTATTGGAAGCTTTCCTTCGCTAGCATTGAAGACCATGCGGAAGAAGAATGGTCGGAAATAGTTCGAGAACGACTTAGCGAAGCCACCCGAATTCGCTTGATGAGTGAAGTGCCGCTGGGCGCGTTTCTAAGCGGCGGCGTGGACTCATCGTCCGTCGTCGCCATGATGAGCCGCGAGATGGACCGCCCGGTGACGACTTGCTCGATTGCCTTTCCGCAGCAGGAATACGACGAATCGGCTTTTGCTCGCCAGGTAGCCACGCAGTTCGGGACTGACCACCACGAGGACACGGTCGAACCGCGGGCACTGGAAATCATCGACAAGCTGGTTTGGCACTACGATGAGCCCTTCGCGGATTCCAGCGCTATTCCGACCTATTATGTTTCCAAAATGGCCCGGCAGCATGTGACCGTCGCTCTGGGCGGCGATGGTGGCGACGAAAATTTTGCCGGCTACCGGCGCTATCTTTTCGATCGCCGCGAAAACCAGCTGCGTAACCTGGTGCCCGCGCCCGTACGCAGCGCGGTCTTTGGACCGTTGGGCAGATGGTATCCGGGGCTGGCCTGGGCGCCGCGTGTTCTTCGAGCCAAGGCCACTTTCCAGTCGCTGGCGCGCTCCCCCTTGGAGGGATACTTCAATTCCATCTCGATTTTCAGACCGGACGAAAAATCCAGTCTATTTACGCCGGAGTTTCAGCGCTCGCTAGCAGACTACGATTCAATGGATGTCTTTCGTAAGTACTACGATGAAGCCGACACTACCGATCCTCTCTCTCGTATCCAGTATGTCGATATCAAGACTTATCTGCCTGACGACATTCTCACCAAGGTGGACCGAGCCAGTATGGCGGTGTCGCTGGAGCTGCGCGCTCCCCTTCTCGACCACAAGTTGATGGAGACGGTGGCCGCGATGCCTTCGGACTTGAAACTCCGTGGAACGACCGGTAAGTACATATTCAAGAAGTCACTGGAGCCGCTTCTGCCTGCCGACATTCTTTACCGTCGCAAGCAGGGGTTCGCAGTCCCCCTGGACCGTTGGTTCCGCAAGGAAATAAAAGATGTCGCCTACTCTGCAATCATGAAATCCGACGACGGGATCCTGAATCGAGCTTACCTCTGCAAGATATGGAAACAGCACCAGTCGGGAAGCTTTGATCGTTCGGCGTATCTCTGGTCCGTATTGATGTTTCGCAAGTGGCAGGAAACCTTTCGAGTACAAGGAATCGCATGAGTGGTATCTGCGGGATCGTTGAGGCCGGCGCGCAACTCCGGCCGAGTGAACTGGAACCCATGTTGTGTGCCTCTGGCTTGGCGGACGACCACCGGCCCCACGCGCTGGCAGACCGGGGCGCGCTCTTCGGGGTTTCGCCGCGCTGGAAGTTTCAAAGCATAGCTAGCCGGAACGGCGTGCTGGTGGCCACCTCGGCCGATTTGTGCAACCTTAACAACCTTGTGGCTGACGTCAGAGCCAGGTGCAACTGGAGTGGAGACTCGGTCGCGGAACTCATAGTCGAGCTCTATGGGCTCTATGGCTTGAGCTTCGTGGAGAAACTGGAAGGCAGTTTCTCTGTGGCTCTTTGGGATGCTGGCCAGCAGCAACTCGCGCTGGCAATCGATCGCCTGGGACTGGAAACGCTTTTCTGGACGCGTGACCGTGGACGGCTGCTGTTTGGCTCGCGTCTGAGTGCAGTCGTCGCCGGGAAAGCTCAGGTTGATATCAATCCGGCCGCTCTGGTGCAGTTCTTGCTGCACGCCGTGGTGCCTGCGCCCTTGACTATTTACAACGATGTCGACCGTCTTGAGCCTGGAACAATGCTGCTGTTCACTCGAGGCGAGATAGTCAAGAGAAAATACTGGGACCTGAATTACCAGGAGTCTGCAGACGAGAGCACGGCATATTGGGCGGAGCAACTGCGGGCGAAGATGAGGGAAGCGGTGCACTCGCATTGGAACGACTGCGAGCCCGAACGAACCGGCGCCTACTTAAGCGGCGGAACTGACAGTACCAGTATTCTGGCCTTTTCGAGCGAATTGCAGAGCCCGGTCAATACCTTTTCCATCTATTTTGAAAATCCGCGGTACGACGAGATAGGATTTGCCAGGACGGCGGCCGAAGGCTTTCACGCCAACCATCACGAAAAATGTTTACAAGCGGGCGACGCAGCCGAGGCTATACCTAAGATCGTCGACTACTTTGATGAACCGTTTGCAAATTCTTCGGCCATCGGAGCTTACTATTGTGCTCGCATGGCCCGGGAAAATGGCGTTGAGACCCTCCTGGCGGGCGATGGTGGCGACGAACTATTCGCCGGCAACGAACGCTATGCCAGCGACAAAAGATTCGCCCTGTACCATTCCCTTCCCGGATTCTTGCGCAACCGCTTGCTCAAGCCACTGGCGCACCTTCTCCCCTCGGAAGGATTCTTGTCGTTGCCAGCGCGGTATATACGCCGCGCGGAACTTCCCAATCCCCAACGGATGTTTTCCTACTCATTTTTCCTATCGCAGGTTGCCGAACAGGTTTTCGATCGCGATTTGCTAAAGCAGGTACCTGCCGCTAGCTGGCTGAATATTCCTGATTCGCATTTTCACGCGGCGCCGCAGGCGAGTTCTGAGCTCAACCGCTTGCTTTACCTCGACGTGAAAATGACTTTGGCGGACAACGACGTAAGAAAAGTCCGAGGGACTGCCGAGATGGCTGGCGTTAAAGTACGCTTTCCATTCATGGACCGCAATCTGGCTGAGTTCTCCGGACGTATTCCATCCCGGTTGAAGCTAAAGGGCTTCGAGAAGAGGTTCATATTCAAAGAAGCGATGAAGGGAATTCTGCCTAGCAGCATACTCCACAAAAAGAAGCATGGCTTCGGTGTTCCGGTTGGCTACTGGGCGCTTAGTGACCCCGAAATGCGGTCGATTGCGGCGGTCTTGGATGAGCCGCAAACCCGCCAGCGCGGCTACTTCCAGCCAGATTTTCTGGCCCACATTAAACATATGAACGCCAGCTACCCGGCATACTACGGAGAGGTAATGTGGGTGCTGATCATGCTGGAGCTGTGGCATCGGCGGCACTTTGATGGGGCCGCGGCCGGCGCCCGGGAGCTAGGAGCAGCCCATGCCTTCTAAGGCGCGACTTCAGCCGAAGTCTGGGAGCTGGGAACAAGTGATCGCTAACAGCGCATATCAAACTGGATTGTTGCGGGCCTTTCATAGCTTTTCGGGCCGCTATGAGCTGGCCGCCGACGGCAGGCGCCAGGGACGCCTCCGCCGAGTACGCAAAGCCAAATATGTGGTGCTGGGATACCACCGGGTTGGGACCGAGGGTGTTCCTCTTTATTGCACCCTGGCGCAAGAAGTATTTGCCAAACAAATGCAGTACATTGCCCAATACTACCGGGTACTCTCGGTTGAACAAATGGCTGCGGAACTAAGAGACCCGGACGCTCAGGGTCAAGGCATTGTAGTCACGTTCGATGACGGTTATTTGGGGACGTTCACAGAAGCGTTGCCGGTGCTACAGAAATACAATATCCCGGTGACGGTCTACCTGACCGCTGGAGCGATAGAGAGTGGAGAAATTTCCTGGTATGACCGAATATTCCTCCGTTTCCAGAGGGCTGATTCCGAGCTGGAGCTGACGCTAGGTACACCTCGGACCTACAGGTTAAACAGCTATGCGGCTCGCCTGGCGGCGGCGACGGAAGCTATTACCTACTTGCGATCTATCTCGGATGAAGAACGCCAAGTCTGGTGTAGGGAGCTCGAACGAAGGATCCCGCTGGGGACAGAGGAGGTACGCGGTGCCATGATGAGCTGGAACCAAGTACGTTCGATGCAGCGAGCCGGAGTTTCCTTCGGAGCTCACACCATGACACATCCCGTCGCCAGTCGTCTTCGGCCAGAAGCGCTCACCCGTGAGGTAGCTGACTCGAAGCGGCTGATCGAGCAGAGGCTCGGATCGCAAGTAGAAGATTTTGCCTTTCCTTTCGGTAAACTGGGCGAGTGTGACACGGGTGCTGCTCCGATGCTCGGCGACCTAGGCTTTCGGACCGCACTCACCGCCATCATCGGCGTAAATGCGCCAGGTGCGGACCTATTCCGCTTACGCCGGCTTCTGGTCAGCAATGATACGTCGATAGCAAAGTTTGCGCTCCGCTTGCACTGGTTGTTTTTTCATCCCGTGGATGAAGAGCTTGAGCTGCAGCAAAGTTCGCCAGGGAGTGGTCTAGCGCAGGAAACTAAGTGAGAGATTACATTGTATTGGCGATTGTATTTTTGTCGGTACCCTTGGCGGTGCTCAGTCCATACTATGGACTTCTCGTTTGGTCATGGCTGGCCTACTTTAATCCTCATCGGTATGGATGGGGGATTGCGAGGGACTTTCCCGTCGCCCTGGTCATTGCGATACCAACTATAGTCGGCATGTTGTTTGCCAAGAAGAACAAACACACTGTCACGCGGGAAAGCAGTTTGCTACTTTTGTTGTGGGCATGGTTTGCCTTTACGACGATCTATATTAGCTATGTGCCGGTATTTGCCGGTCATGTGGTAGATGCGCAGTTTCACTTGCGAGAAATCAGCAAAATACTTCTGATGACCATTGCCACAATCCTGCTGGTCACTAATAGAGATAAACTGCACATTATGGTGATGGTGATCGCGGGAAGTTTCGGCTTCCGGGCATTGATCGCGACGATATTTTTCATCCAAACCGCAGGGCAATACCGAATTTGGGGGCCAGATGGGACTTTTATTGCCGATAACAATGACTTTGGCCTCGCCCTAAATATGAGCATTCCTTTGCTCTTTTTCTTGGCCCAAGACGAGCCTCGGAAATGGATACGAGTATGTTTGCGCGTTTTAACGGTGGGCACGATTATTTCGGTGATCGGTACCTATTCCCGGGGGGGCGCGCTAGGGTTGGCGGTAGTTATCGGCGCACTCCTGATGAAGTCCCGTCACAAGGTGCTGAGTGTTTTTGTGGTTGCTGCGGGACTCTTCCTGGTAGTCGGTATGAGCTCGAACGAATGGAAGGGCAGGATGGATGATTTTATGCATGGCAAGATGGACCAATCGGCAGAATCCAGGCTGGCAACCTGGCACGGAGGGTGGCGGTTGGCGCTGGATTACCCACTTACAGGCGGAGGGTTTGACGCCTATCCCGACGGCAATTTGATGGTCAGATATATTCCTGGATCAAGGCTTGATACTGCCTTTAAGGGTCCACATAGTATCTATTTGCAGATGCTCGGAGAACAAGGCTTCGTCGGACTGGGACTGTTTCTAGCGTTACTGATCTCCTGTTTTGCGGCGCTGCGAAAGATCCGGAGGGCGGCCAGGCGTTATGACGCCCTGAAGTGGGCTGTTCCATATACCCAAATGTTCGAGGTGAGTTTGCTGGCCTATACAGTGAGTGGCGCAACACTAGGGCGGGCCTATTTTGATTTCATGTATCAGATCATTGCCTGCGTGATTGTTTTGAAGATCTTGTTTGAGCGCGAATATCATATGTTGGGAACTGAGGAAGCGAGCGGAACTCCAGAGGTATATGAAGAGAGCTTCCTGGCAGGGGCGGCGATTGCTTGACGGAGAAGTATTGGAGGTTTATGGCGACGAAGTATGTGGGTCGTAACCAGGTATGGCGGTTATCGTTCCTGGTGGTCGTAGGGGCGGTGCTGCTGGCCGGAAGAAGTTGGGCACAGGTTTGGAGCTGGAGCTCTCAAAATGTAGGACGGGGCATCACGTCGTCTGTTGCAATTGACGGCAGCGGAAACCTTCATCTTACGTTTATCACCGAAGATGACAAGGTGTACTACGCGTTTCGGCCGGCAACATCCGATAAATGGTTTACCACGCGAGTGATTGATTCGACGCATTATTCGCAGAATGTGTTTCCGCGGGTCGCGGTTGACAAGGGCGATCGGCCCCATGTGTGTGTGGCATTCGGAGTTCTGGAGTACGTTACGCTTGACAACCACCGATGGGTCACGCAGGAGATTGATCCTGGGTCAGGCACCATCTCCTATCATTGCTCGGTGGCTGTGGATTCGGCTGGGACACCGCACTTGAGCTGGTATCACGAATTCTTGCCCGGGGGGAAGCAATTCACCCATTTGAGGCATGCCAGCCTCGAGAACGGCGCGTGGGTCGTACGCTCGGTGGACGGAGGTGTCTCAGGTAAGTGGAACTCAATGGTAGTCGATTCCAAGGGCTTTGCACATCTGGCCTACAGTCAGTGGACTGCCGGGGGCGATCTGAGATATGCGGCGTGGGACGGTAAACTCTGGAACGTTGACAGCGTCGATTCGTCGAGTAATGCGGGCACTTACAGAGGTTATGACAATAGCCTGGTATTAGCGGCGGACGGGTCGCCCCATATTAGCTACTTCGACGACACAACCTTGAAGTATGCATACCGGAAAGACGGCAAATGGACCATCGAAAAGGTGGGGGAAGTTGCAGGCGGATTTGACTTTTATCGGGGCAGTACAGCGTTGCTCTTAGATACACACGGCGTCCCCCACATTATATTTGGTGATGTAGGCGGGGTGAAGCATGCATTCTGGGATGGCAAACAGTGGCAAATACAAGTTATTGTCTCCGGTGCAATGGAACAATATTCCAATGTGGATGCAGCGATCGGACCAGACGATACGTTGTATGTCAGCTATCCGGACCCGGAAGATGGGTTTGTCAAGGTCCTGACGGGCAAAGCTACACTGACCACGCAAGCCGCGAAGAAGTGACTACAGTTTTGAAGCAATGGGATGTTAAACGAGGAGATATGACAGGTATTGGCCGGATGGCGGGTGGTTCCGTACTTCACGTGCTCGATCACTCGTGGCCGATTCTCAGCGGCTACAGTGTACGTAGCCGGGACTTGGTTACGGCACAGCATCGCCTCGGTCAGCCGATCATGGTGGTGACCAGCCCGCTCCAGCAACTGGATGATCCGTCGGCGGCAGACGTCACGGTCGACGGTGTTTCGTATGCTCGGACCCCGGTGCGTGGTGCCATCGCAAAGGCCGCTTTGCATCGCCGCTGGCCGTTGGTGCGAGAGTGGCAGATTGTCCGGCTACTGCGGAATCGCATTCTGCAAGTGATCGACACTTACGGTATTGATACTATCTGTGCGCATTCTCCGGCATTGTGCGGGCTGGCAGCTTTGCAGGCGGCGCGGCGGCGAAACCTGCCCTTCATTTACGAAATCCGCGCTTTCTGGGAAGATGCCGCAGTCGATCAGGAACGGACGCGAACCACGTCGCTAAGGTACCGGCTGACGCGAGGGTTGGAAACTTACGTAGCGCGACACGCCGACGCAATTACCGGAATTGCGCAACACATTCTGGACGACCTTCGCTCCCGGGGCATCGCGTCCGAAAAACTATTCCATGTACCCAACGGTGTGGATGCCGAGCGCTTTACTCCCGTGCCGCGCGATACCAAGCTTGCCGCTGAGCTGGGTTTGTCGCCGGGAGCAGTTTTTGGCTTTTTTGGTTCGTTGTATCGCTATGAAGGCATCACCTGGCTGATGCGAGCGGCCGCCGAGCTGCGTGCTCGGGGAAACCGATTCAGCTTGCTGATCATTGGCCGGGGCGAAGAAGAGTTGGCAATCCGCGCCGCTATTCGCGATTACAACTTGGCCGACCAGGTGCGGTTTATCGACCACGTTCCCCATGAGCAGATAACGCGCTACTACTCAGTTGTAGATGTCCTGGTGTTTCCCCGACTCAGCGTCCGCTTGACGGAACTGGTGACGCCGCTGAAGCCGCTGGAGGCAATGTCGCTCAAGAAGGCAGTCTTGGCGAGCGGCGTTGGAGGACACCGCGAGCTGGTACAGCACGAAGTCACCGGCTTACTGTTTCGCCCCGAAGATGTCGCGGACTTCTGCTCTCAGGCAGAGCGGCTGATCGCTTCCCCGGCGCTTCGTGAACAATTGGGAGAGCGCGGTCGCGAAATGATACTGCGTGACAAGGACTGGAAGGTGTTGGCGCGGAAATATCAGGGTGTTTATGAGTTTGTTTCCAGCAATCGCGGCGACGCGGCCAAGCTGGTCCCCCAATCGGCGGTTGGGTCCTGAGCGGAGAAGCGGTGCCGATTTTTAACAGAGTTTACGATTGGCTGGCGGCGTCTGATGCTCCGCAAGTGGCGGATGTGATCTTCGTCCTTGCCGGCCGCGAGTGCCGCAAGCATTTCGCACTGCAACTGTTCGACGAGGGCTGGGCCGACACCGTGCTGCTCAGTGTGGGGCGCTTCGAGATCCGCCGGTTTTCCGAGTTCAAGTTGCCCCTGCCGACCGACCTTCTTACCCTGGCCGCCGGCGTGGCACCCGAATGCCGGCACTACTTTGTTTCACTGCGCAAGGGCGCCGCGCAGGCACAGCAGGTCCGGCTTCAGCGATTCGGAACGTGGAGCGAGATGGTGGCGTTTTCACGGTGGCTACACGAGCGAGAGTTCGTGCGCAGTGCGATCATAGTCAGCAGCGGTTTTCATTTGCGACGAGTACGGTGGTGCTGCCGCGCTTTAATACCGCCGCGAACCGAGGTGAGATTTGTGGCCGTTCCGGCGGAGAACCCGAACTTTAACCGTGACCATTGGTGGCAGAATGCGTTGCCGCGGAAGTTAGTGCTTCTGGAGCTGGTAAAGGTACTGCTATACCCGCTCCTCCTGTTGCCTGATGATTCGAAACCATGAGCCGGACAGGGGTTGACAATTACGACGATATATTCACAAATTTTTCACAGGCCCCATTAAAATGCCGTGAATGGTCTGGTAAGTGCTCGTAAATAATTGCTTTAGACCAGGGGAGAGATGTCCGTTTCCAGTTCTTCGGCTCCGATTCTTCTTGTTGAGCCCCAGCTGAATGACCGCGAGGCGGTTACGACAGCCTGGCTCGGGCCGCTGATAGCCTTGGCGACTGCGGGGATGGTCACGCTCTTTGCATTCCGCCAGACCATGGCTTCCATGGTTACGATCTGGAATGGCAGTAGCACGTATTCCTACGGGTTCGTCATCGTCCCCCTCTGTGCACTCCTGGTGTGGCGCCGCCGGGACGATCTAAGAACACTTCATCCCACAACGTCGCTTCTCGGTCTGACATTGTTTTTCTTTTCGGCAGGGTTGTGGGTTGCCGGCAACGTGGCGGATGTGCAGGTAATCCAGCACATCGCGCTCATCACCATGCTGGATGCATTGGTCTGGACATTTCTGGGAAATGCATCGGTCCGCGTCTTGCGGTTCGCCTTACTTTTTCTTTTCTTTGCGGTCCCGGTCGGAGACAGCCTGGTGCCGCTGCTTCAGCAATGGACAGCCGCCTTTACGGTGAACGCTCTCCGGCTCTCTGGCATTCCTGCAGTGCAAGATGGTCTGATATTGTCAACTCCGTCCGGCAACTGGCAAGTTGCCGAGGCGTGCAGCGGCATTCGCTATCTGATCGCTTCGATTGTCATTGGTGTTCTAGTCGCGGGGGTAGCATACCGCAGCTGGAAACGCCGCATCACTTTCCTGCTGCTCTCGGCATTGTTACCCATCATCGCAAATGCGGTCAGGGCGTATGGGATTGTTGTGCTGGCGTATCTTTCCGGTAACGCGATCGCAACCGGGGTGGACCATGTAATCTACGGCTTTGTGTTCTTTTCTCTGCTGACCGCGATTCTGCTCACGGTTGCGTTCAGGTGGTCTGAACCAGTGACCGCCGCAACCCTTCCTGGCGCGGCATCGAATGAACCTTCCGCGCGACCTGTCAGGTTGGTTGCTAATCTAGCGATGATAGTTATAATCGCCGTTTCGGCGACGGCACTGACTGGATTCCTGTGGTCGCGCACTCCGGCGATTCCCATGGCAGCCAATGGGTTAGCTGCGCCCCCAGGCTGGATAGCGGTCGACAATCTGGACCAGGAGTGGGCGCCCGAACCTACCTCAATCCGAGCAAGGACTATAGAGACCTTCCTTTCAGGACCGCGCGAAGTATCGGTTTGTTTCGCCTCCTATTCGGGAGACCGGCGTGGGGTCGAGCTGATTAATTCATCTAATGCAGTGGGAAGATCGGGAGCATGGACGTTACTAGGCAGCAGCGCCCAGGCAGCGACCATTGCCGGGAGACCGCTCATGGTTGCCGAATACACGATTGCTCGAGGGTCCCGGCATCGCCTGGTATGGACTTGGTATTCTATCGGCGATCAATTCACGTCCGATCCCTATCAGCTTCGAGCCATCGAGGCCCGCAATCGACTTTTTGGCCATCCCCAGAATACTGTTCTATACGCAGTGTCTGCACCATTCCAGTCTGATCCCTCGGAAGCGTCCAGCATTCTCGCCGATTTCTTGAAATAAATTGTTTCCGTGTTTGGCAAATGCTTGCTTTGATCGAGCTGTTACATGTCCCATAGTTTGGCAAGTGTATTCATTTTTGTTAGGTACTTTCTTGCGTGTCGAGACAGGAATCGGATATGTGCAAGGAGTATTCCCGTTCATTCTGCCTAACATGGAGACCCGGAGACTTTGGAATCAGAACTGCAGAGATGTATTTGATACGGGTGGAGGCGCGACGGCGCTTTTCGAAGAAAACCAAACCAGAAACCTAGGTACTGGAGGAGGTCACGGAATGAGAGGGAAGTATCAAGTAGTCTTTCTGGCGCTGTTAGCAGTCGGTTTGCTAGTAGCGCCTCTTACGGCACGAGCCGGAACCATTCAATTCACGGGTACTGATGTCAACGGACAAGGAACTCTGAACTTTACCCCCGGGGTTGGCGATGCATTGACCGTCGGAGCGGGAGGCGGAGGAAGCGGCGCGTTGATCCAAAGCCTCTTCGACACGGTCGGACTCGGTTGTGGTGCGGGTTGCACGATAAGCGGTGGAACCGGTGGGTACATGACCTTATCGAGTGGCTTGGAGACGGGTGGCAGTTGCAGTGGAGGGAACTGCTTGTACAACTTTGCGGCCGGAGGTACGATCGACGTCTTCGGCACTGTCACTAGCAGCCATGGCACGTCTACTGGGGAGCTTTTTACGGCGACATTCACCACCGGTTCCTTTTCTGCCTCGGGAACCGTCGGTACCTTTTCCGGAGGTCTGCTTATTAGTAGCATTAAGCTGTGCCCCGCAGGTTTCTGCACCAACACCGGAGGGGGCGCTTTCGGAAGCTACACTTTCGTTGGTGGTAGCGGCGACGCGATTACAATCTCGCTTAACAGCAACTGCAGCCAGGGCGGCGTATGCCAAGGCTTAGTAGACCAAGGGTCCATTTCTATGCAGACGACCGTTCCCGAACCGGCAACTTTGTCGGTACTGGGCGCTGGGCTTCTGGCATTGGGGACTGGACTGCGTAAGAAACTGCTTCGCGGCTAATTAGGTCGATCGGGGTGGCTGAAACAGGCAACTCAGGTTTGACTTCCAGAACGACTCTAAGGAAGGGAGATTCGCCCTTCCTTTTTTTGGGGAGGAGTGGAAATAATTTGTTGGCCTCTTAATGATTTCCAGGTGATGGACACACATTTCCTCACTCAATGCTAAGGACGGTCTGACTAAGCCAGGTGGGAGTGCCTCAGAGGTTAAAGCCCACCCTTTATAACGGGCATTTACGGACGGCCTGAAGGCCGTCCCCTTCGAAGGCCCGACTTAGTCAGTGCTTCCCTCTAACAGGTTGCTGCTGAAACAGTCCGAAAAGCAGGTTCCTCGGCGGCTGAAGCCGCCTCGGAATGACAAAAATAAGGGACCTATTACGGCGCACTTGAAGGTGCGTCCCTGCAAACACTGGAGAATCCGACTTTTTCAGCAGCCTGCTAAGTGTGCTGGACTTTGTCCTAAGTTTCCATCCGATATGAGCAGCTTGTCTTTTCAGTCTAAATTGAATTCGCGCACGGCCAATAGCCCGCCGCTACGGAACGGGCGAAGCACATGGTTCGCAACGCTGTTCTATACCGCGCTGATCGTTTACGGCAGCCTCTATCCTCTAACCGGCTGGACAGTTCCACATGAACCGCTATTCTCGTTTTTGACCGCGGCAATTCCAACTCACATTTCCCGTGCTGACGTGTTAACCAACGTTTTGGCCTACATTCCACTGGGCATTCTTCTGGTGTGGACATTCCACCTAGCGGGAAAATTTTCGTCGATAACGGCGGTGACGTTGGTAGGCGGCTTATTGAGCTTGAGTATGGAATCGGTGCAGATGTTCCTGCCTAGCCGGACGGCTTCCAATATCGATCTGCTGACTAACATCATAGGAACGTCGTTGGGGGCGTGCATGGGCTTTGCGCTCCGTCCCCATAGCGCGTTGATGCTGCGGATCAAGGGTTTGCGCGACGAATGGTTTGCCGCAGGCCGAGGCGTGGACATTGGACTATGCGCTGTGTTTCTGTGGGCCTTGTCGCAGCTTAGTCCGTTTGTTCCGTCAATGGATATATCGAGTATCCGGGATGGCCTTAAACCGGTTTGGTACTCGCTGAATGCTCTCGGGGCATTTTCGTTCTTCAATATGCTTCCGTACACTCTCAACGTCGCCGGACTGACGCTGCTGATCGGCACCGTTGCGCGCCCCCGCCGACCCGCGATGCTGATGTTCCTGTACTTCGCGGCAGCCGTTCTCTGTATCAAGCCTTTCATCGTTAGCCGGCAGCTTTCGCTGGAGGCTGTCTGCGGACTGGTTGTAGCTGCCATCCTGCTGATGCTGGCACCAAAGAAACCGGCGCTGCGGGCTGTCCTTTCGATGGTGTGCATCTTCGCCGGTTTTACGGTTGCGGAGTTGAGTTCCGGCGTGGGAGGCCTGCATTCGTTTAATTGGGTCCCGTTTGCCGGCCAGATCGACAACACGGTCAGCGGATTCGGGAGCATTCTGGAAGGTACATGGCCGTTTGCGGCTCTGGCTTGCCTGACGGTCCTGGGATTTGGCCGCAAGCTGCTGCCGATGATTTGGGTTGGAGGTGTGGTGCTGGCGGTGGCGTTCGCCTTGGAATGGGAGCAGCAACAGATTCCAGGCCGCTACGGCGACGTCACCACCGTGATCCTGGCCGGGATGGGTTGGATTCTGTCATGCCTGTATGTGATGGTAGATCAGGGAGCGGCCGACGAGGTCTCCAGGGCCATCCCGCTGCAACACGGTTATCGATCTAGCAGGATCCGGTCACTGTCCGATTCCCATACCAATCTTTAGCGGGCTTGGGGAACGAAAGTCATGATCCGCCCACTACCTGCACAAAATTTCTCTCTGCCAGCAGCTCGGGAGCCGACTTGGCCAGCGACCAGTCCCGCCAGCGGCGCAGCTTGCGGGCTGCGATAAAGCGAAGAGGGTTGCGAAGGACCATGGCGCGCACTTCGGATGGAGAAGCCTTCCACCAAGAGAGAACCAGTTCAGAACAGGTTGCCGGGAGCGACTCGGGCGCTCTCTTCTGCACCGCCAGATGTTGGCGAATGGCACGGTTCTCCAGGTCCCCTTGCGCCTGTCGCAGTAGTCGCCTACCGTACGTCCGCAGGTCTGACAGGCGCCACCATGCCAGCGGCCGAAACGTCCATGTCACATCCGGATGTACCACGGTTCGGGTGGTGTCCCACGAATTCGCCGCCGGGTCGAGGGCGAAGGCCACCAATGCAAAGATCAAACCATCGACACGGTACAGGCCCAGTGGAATTCGAAAGCCGCGCTGCCGCAGTTGTAGGCAGACATTGCCCCGTAGGGCATGCAAAGTGCCGTGACCACCGCTCTGTTCGATCATTTCTTGTCTGAGGGACTTGGCCGTGCGGCCAACCGTGGGGACGCCTGAAATTGCCCAAGCGTCAGGACGGTTGTCGAGGCCTTGGTTAAGTAGGCCCAGGGAATCAGGAGCCACCTGTGCGTAACCATCGACGAAGTAAGCGACATCGCTTTGCGGCCAGATGAGGTGCAGGTACTGATTCCATGCGTGGGCCTTGTCGGCCACGGCGATGTGCCAAAGGCGAATTGAGACTGGGCATGAGGCGCTGGGCTGAAGTTCTGGGAGAGCAGCTGCCATCTGCACGGCCAGTTGCCGATTTCCATTCACGACGAGATCGATGGTTGTGGGAGCCGACCCCAAAGCTTTAAGGACGGCTTCGAGCGCTGACCTTAGAATATCGACGCTTTCTCGAGACGAAACAATGGCCACCGACCACCCGTTCCCTGGTTGCTTGGTCACACCGTCTCCCGTCGTCAACATTCCAGTAGCATTACTCTGAAAACCACGCTCGGCTAATCATACCTCTGAACGGCCAGCCCGGAGATGTGGCCGGTAACCCGACAACTTTCGGCGCCGCCAGTTATCAAGAAGGGCGCAGTTCAGAATTGCGAAAGCAGTTCTGGAGAATTTCGACCCAGCAGAACTCCAGGGCAAGGACGTGCTCGATTTCGGCTGTGGCACCGGCATCGAACTCAGTGCCGACCAGGTTCTTTCGGCGGTAACCCGGGAGGTCAGGCTTGATCCCGCTCAAAAGCCCAGGAGATAGACCACCGGTACGAAGCGACATTTGACGAACTTCCTCGGAAAAAACTTGCGTGAACCCCTCGTCAATCTGCTAGGTGCAGGCCGCCGCGCTGCCTCTAATTGCCGCTAGCCCCGGTCTCAAATAGGCCGTTCCTACCCCGGTCTGAGGGACCCAGGAAACAGCGCGATTAATGGCGCGGAAGGTAAAGCTAAGTTTTTCAATATGTTAGGAGGCGCTGCGGTGGTTCGCCGTGAATCTACGCGACTGCCCTCAAGGACAAACTTCTCAGCCGGCGGCCTAGCGGAGTTTCCCACGATTTTTTGGCCATTTGAGTGCAATAAATCCTACAGAAGACTTGCAAGGAAAACAAAGTATCGCCACTGCGACTGGAGAAAGTATGGTCTGGAATTCGAGTTCACGGCTGTGTCTGCGCCTCGTATTGTTCGCTTGTTTCTTGAGTGTCACCATTGCGGCAAATGCCGGGTCTAACGTCGGGGTCCAACTCACGGGAGCGGGCGGGTCCGAATACGGCTTAGGGTCGAACTACGCGTACGGCGAGTATCTGATGCCGTATTACCTGTCAATCAATAGCGCCAATCCCATTGCTGTTATCTGCGACGACTTCGATCACACCGTAACCATTGGAGAGCAATGGACGGCCGCGGTAAGTACCTTTAGCAATCTGAGCGGCACGCGATTCGGTGTGGCAGACTCCACCCAGTACCACGAGGCCGCATGGATCGCCTCCCAGATCAATTCCAACTCATCTCTCGCCAACATCGCAGGAGCGCAGTTTGCGATCTGGGCGCTGTTCTCCAGCGACACGCCAATGGAGCCAGGGGAACAGACGTGGCTGAACGCTGCAGCAACCGCGGCAGCCGCTAGCTACTACGGAATGAATTTCTCCGACGTCGAGATCCTGACCCCTATTAACCCTTCTTCGCCGCAGGAGTACTTCTTCTTCATCCCAGAGCCCAGCGCTCTAGTTGATTTGGGTATGGGTCTGCTGGCGTTCGCGGCCATCTGGAGCGGGAGACGGCGGCGGCTGACTTCAACTTCAGCCGCGCTGTAGCACGATTCGCCTTGGCCCATCTTCACCCCCAAAGTGGGCCAGGCGCCGCTACACAAGGTTGACTTACAATGTAAGCTCCGATGTCACCGCTTCACTTCTGCCGGCCTGCCTTGGGCAATTTCGCCCGCAACCATTGCGTCTTCGGATCTCATAGCACACTTCCACCGCCGGCAGGTTGCCGGCGCCATGGCCCTCTCATCATCTTCCCTCGTACTCGCTTCCTTGGCAGATGTGTGGCTCGATCCAGTGGGGTGTCAAGAATTTCTGGGTATGGGCATACTCTATGAAAGTGCGCGATGAACGATCCTGCGCGTGCGAAGTTACAGGACGAGCTATCTTGTCGCCTTAGCGGTGAGTTTTCTCTTGCGTCGCGTGCCTACGAGTTTTTCCAGAACGCCACCAAACATGGCGCGCGCTTGCACGTAAATAGAATTCAAGAAAGGACGATAGTCGCCGGCGCGAAGGACCATGTACCGCTTCCTGCCTTTTCGCGCTGCCAGCCATTTGTGCAAGCCTAGCTCGGTCGGTGATGACATGAAAACCCGCGCCGCCTTTAAATGTGACGGACCATCGACAAGCTTGGTTATCTCGCGTGGTTCGATGAGGGTGGGTGCAGCCATACCAGCTAGATCATAATAGGCAATTGCGGGAATGTTGACCCCGTTTAATGCGGCGAGCTCGCTTTGAAAATCTGTCCGCCCGACGGTTGGTTCAATGATGACAGGCGTATTGGTGCCCAGCCGCATCTTGTACTCTATGGATCCCAACCCTTTATATCCAACCTTCTGCCAAATTTCTTTGGTCAGCTTCTCCATGGGCCCTCGCCACTCTACCGGAGCAGGTTCAGAGACTGCGGTGTTGCCCCAGCCGACTGGCCATTGAATGAGTTTTCTCCCCGAGAAAAGTGCCCGTGGCGAAGAATTGCGATCGCAATAGCCGAGACAAAATCCGATGCTATCGTCGCCGCCCTCGACTAATTCTTGTATGACAACTTCCTTCTCCCAAGCCGCAACTAAGTCGTAGGTCTGGAGCAGGTGTTGCCGGCTGTTGATCCGGAAAGCCTTCTTGGGAGAGTTACGGCGGAAGGCATCGTTCTTTACCTGGGGCTTCAGGATGCAGGGACAGGGGATTTCAGAACACACTGCCATCAAACTATCTTTGCTTTCGATCATCCATGTATGAGGCACCGGCCATCCCTCACTTTGGGCCAGTCGCACAAACTGGACTTTACTCATCAATAGGTCGACTATTTCCCTTGCCGGAAGCGCGATCTCGAAAAACTGGCTCAATTCGTTTCGCGCTTCGGAGATCCAGAGGACGGATTGGTCTTTGGTGAGCAGTAGCGGGGCCTTTGCCTCAAGGCGGCTGCCAATCGACAGTAGATCACTCACCACGCCGTCGGCCGACCAGGCACTTCCACGAACGACGGTACAGGCGTTGGTGTAACAGCAAGGGTTCGCCCATGGGCTCGCCAAAGCGATCGCGGCAATTCCTTGGCGGGCAAGCGACCTGGCGACACCCAGACCGTTAGCTTCCAGGCCAACCATGACCGCTACCGGCGGACGACTATCCATGGAATAGGAAGTTGCACCGCAGCTGCCAAATTCCTCGGAATCGCTAGAATTATTAGTAAAATATTCGGCTGGGGGAAGCGTCTCGGCAGGGTTTCGGAAATCCGTTTGCTCCATAAAGGTAGCGCGGGCACGAACACTTCGGCCAAGTGATGGGTACGACTATGCGAAATCGTCTCAAACAAGCCATGTCCAACATCACGGAACTGCGTGACTGGGTCAATCACCGAAAATATTTTCCTAAACCGGACGGCAACATGGATATTGATTTACACATCGCCGAGGCCGCCGCATGGCTAGTCCGGGCCCAGGATTCGGGCGCTGACCGGGGTGTGGCTTACGGGGCAGAGCTGGGGCGAGGCTTTCTAGCGAGCTATCCCGAAACAACTGGGTATATCATTCCTACTTTCTTGCGCTTGGCGGAGCACTACGGCGATGAGGAGTACCTCCGCCGCGCTTTCGACATGGGATGCTGGGAGGCCTCGGTTCAATTGAATTCCGGAGCGGTGATGGCGGGGCGGGTCGACGCGCCCCATCCGCAGCCGGCGATATTCAATACCGGACAGGTCCTGCTTGGCTGGTCGGCTTTGCTCAAGGTGAAGCTGGATGACCGTTTCCTGAACCCAGGTATCCGGGCCGCCGATTGGATGCTCAGCCAACAAGAGGCGGACGGCAATTGGATTCATGGGAATTCACCACTAGCGGAAGCCACAGCAACTGTGTATAACGTCAAGGCGGCGTGGGGGCTGGCGGAGTTTGGAGCTGTGGTGAAGCGTCCCCATTACATAACAGCAGCGCTAAACAATGCCGAATATGCCATGCGCTTGCAACTTCCGAACGGGTGGTTTGAAAAGTGCTGTCTGAGCGACCCCGAACATCCGCTGCTCCATACCATGGCGTATTCCATGCAGGGGTTAGTAGGAATGGGTCGACTAGTCAGACAAGCGGACTTGATTCGGTCGGCGCAAAGGACCGCCGATTCACTCCTCGATCTAATGGACAAGAGTGGCTTCATTCCTGGAACAATCGATCGCGGATTTAAGAGTGACGTGGATTGGTGTTGCCTCACGGGAAGCGCGCAGACGTCGATTGTCTGGGCCGAGTTGTTCGAAATTACGGGAAATAGTCGATACCGCGAAGGATTCCAGCGGGTAAATAGGTATCTGATGTCGTGTCATGATATCTCATCGCCCGATCCCACTATTCGTGGTGGGATAACTGGTTCCTGGCCAGTGTGGGGCGAGTATGGACGGTACAAGGTGCTGAACTGGGCCGCCAAGTTCTTTCTCGATGCCCTCCTGCTCGAGAAGCGATTGCTGGAAACATCCGCAACGACGGTAACTTCTTGCCCTACAGTCTCGGCATAACTGGTTCCGGCCAACCTTCAGTCGCTAACTGGTGGGGCAGTAAATTTATGCTTCTGCCTGCCCTGGGCACAGCTTATGCTGGTTGCTATCGAACTCGATAGAGCGCCATAAGCCAGGGTTCCCGGCGCCGCTTTGGAAGATTCGAATTAAGCAGATCGCAAAGGCGAGCTAGGGACGGATACTTCGGTGCCGCGGGTGCAAAAGAGTGACACTCGGGACAAGGACTGCGCTCATCGATGAACCATGCCTTCGCTATAGCAGTTCGCATCCATAGCAAGGGCCAATTGTATTTTGGCAGCTGGTCTCCGAAGGCAGAGACCCAGGCGGTTGCAAAGCTCGGAAACAATGTCTCCAAATCGTCCTGCGTGAAACGGCGGCGATGTCCCCAAATATGAAAGCGGGAGCCACAGTGGCCGCAGAGACCCATATGTTCACGCATCAGTTCTCGGTTTGGGACGGTAATAAGAATTGCCCGGCGAGCTACGCGGTTGAACTCTCGCAAAGCGCCTACATAGGTGGCATGCTCAAGATGCTCTAGCATTTCCGTGCAAAGCACGAGATCGTACGACCGATCCGCGACTCCTTCAAGATTGTCCGCCGAACGAAGTAACGTCGGTCCTCTAACTTTCGAAAGCGCTACTTCGCTGATGTCCACAGCGGTGACCGACTTTCCGGTTCCCGCCAGCTCGTTGGCGAGTAAACCGTTTCCGGTGCCTACGTCGAGAATGGAGTGACAATCGGGAGGAATGGCACGTATGGTGGCAGTAATCCGATTCCATTCTCTCTCCGTAGTAATAGATCCGCTAGCCCACCGCAGATCGTAAAACGCTTGGTCATTCACCACCGGTGATACCTCCCTGACGAATATTGGCGTGGTTCGCCTGGTCTCATAGTTAGTCCGACTTCCCTGATTCATTTCGACCCACTCCGCGCGCTTCGTATCACAGCATAGAATGAACGAAGTCGCTGGCGGTCAATTAATGCCAAAATAGTTGCATATGCCAGAATGCCGGTCATCACCGAGAGTGCGAAGCGCATGGCGAGAGGCAGCGTCGAGGGAAGCGCCAAGCGGACTGCCAGCACCATGCCTGTCATGACGAGACACGCCCGCAGGGCGGGCAGCAACGACTTTAAGTAGGTTCCGACCGGAAGCTCGATCTCAATGAAAGTCCGCCACATAAAGGGAGCGGTAATAAGTGGGTAGAGCAAAATCCAAGTGATGGCGATACCGGTGGTACCCCAGCGGCTGGTGAAGTAGAAGGCAGCCGGAAATACCATAGCGGCAACTACGGTGTTCCACATCACGAACCGCGACTGTCGAGTCGCATAGAGGATGCCGGGAAACAGCGTAGTGATCGAACGAAATCCGGCGTAAAGTCCCAGAAGCCGTAAGGGGGTAGCAGCGGCAAGCCACTTGGGCCCGAGCACGCATATTACAAATTGATCTGCCAGTAAGGCGATGCCCACACTTGCCGGAAAGGTGATGAGAGACAGGCCTTCCGTGATCCGCAACAGGTAGCGCCGCAACTCGGACTTGTCATGTTGCACGGCTGAGAAGAATGCCGGGGTCACGCGGGTGACCAGGCTGGTAACCTTGTCCACCGGGGCCGAGGCAATGGTCCATGCCATTTCATAGGCGCCCAGGGCTGACTGGCCCAACATTCGTCCCGCCACCATAAAGTCTGAATTGGAGTAGGCATACCAAGCGACGCGCGATCCCAGGACGTCGCTGCTAAACCTCAGCGCGCCGCGGATTTCTCTCCACCGAGGCCAGGCAAAGGCGCAGGGCTGAGCCAGTATCACTAAGGTTGAATAAACCACTACACCGCTTACGCTGCTCAGGGCCAAGCTCCAGTAACCAAATCCCAGCCAGGCGAGCAGGATGGTTACAGGTGCCTGGGCAAAGGTGCGGACGGTATCGAAGCCAGCCAGAAGTTTGAATCGTAAGCCGCGCTGCAATAATGCGTCGGGTACGACCTGGGCACCGGAGATGAGAAAGCTCAGGCTCATTACCACGATGACCGGAGGCAGCTTGGAGGTATGAAAGAAATGCCCGAGCGGGCGGGCGAGAGCACAAGAGACAACGAACAACAGCCCGCCGAATGCAGCCGAAAGGGTGTTAATCTGCGCGATATGCTCGCGCGACATCTCCCGCAAAACCACCACTGCCTGGCCTAATCCGAACTCGCTGATCAAGGCCACCATACCCAGATACACTGTGGCCATACCAAAGAGACCGTAATCGGAAGGCGAGAGAATTCGCGCCACGAAAATTGTCGAGGTCCAGGTGAGGAGTTGGGTAGCCCATTTTGAGGCGCCCGTCCACGCTATCGCCCGCACCATGGCAGGGTCTGACGGGGCAGGCGCCGACACAGTCGCCGCCGCCGAAATTTCGACGCTTTCTGGGGTTTCGACGTTCGAATACAAGATCTAAAACCTGCCTCGGGAACGAAGCTAATGCAGGATGTCACGATAGCTAAACATATAGAGTAAGCAATACGGTGGCCAGATCGGCCAGAAGCGAATCCGGTCAGCCTGGCTTGAACTTACCGACGCCGCTATCCCGAGAAAGCGCGCCAGATTCAAGCCTAGGCGACAAGCCGACAAGTTAAGGAATAGCGCTGGTGGATAGAAGTTCCCAATTCTTGGGAAAACAATTCCCGTTCGCGTGGCCTAAATGTGCCGGATTGCTAGTTACCAGGCGCGACGAAAGAGTTAGGCACGGGGCTTTCTGGCAAGAAGCTACTTTTTTTTTGCGAGAGGTCCAAAGCGCGTTGGTAGGCCGTCTCCGCTTCCTTTTCCATGCCTTTCGCCTTGTAAGCAATGGCCAGATTGAGCAGCGCGCCGGCATTGTCCGGTTGCAGGGCGACGCAGGTGGAGAAGGCAGAGATGGCTTCGTCATTTTTCTGCAGTCGTAGCGCGGTGAGGCCTAGATTGGCGTAGGCCTGCGCATTTCGCGGATCAAGCTTTGCCGCTCGCCGGAATGCCTGCAAGGCAAGTTGATAGTCTCCGGCTAACTCCGCGGCTACGCCAATTCCCATCTGGGCGTCGGGACTGGCTGGGTCACTCTTAGCCAGATCGCTGAAAACTGCCCAGGCATCGTGGGCGCGCCCTTGAGCCGCCACCGCCATTCCCAGTTGGTAGCCGACGTCGCTGGCCTTAGGCTTAAGCATAAGTGCATGACGGTAAGCCGTTTCCGCAGCTGGGAACTGTTGTTTTTGCATGTAGGCCTGGCCCAGCAGGAAATACCCCTCGGCAAACTTGGGGTTTTTCCTGACGCTCTCGGTCAGGGCGCGTATGGCCCCGTCGCTCTGTCCCGAAGTCAGCGCATGACGGCCCTGTTCTGCCGGCACCACGTACCCATTCGTTCGGGCGAGAAGCAGGCAGCCCAACACGATCGCTAACCCTGCCCCCATCAGCACCGTCCGCCGTCCCGGGAACTGCGCCAGCAGTAGCCCGAGTACCAATCCGGACACGAGGCCGCCAATGTGTGCGGCGTTGCCCGCTGCAGAACTGAGCATGCCGACGAAGAGGTTATAACCGGCAAAGGCGACCACGCTGAACAGGGCGGCCTTAATCGATTGTCGAGGAAAAGGCAGATTGCCAAAATAGAAGGACGCGATTAACGCTCCGGCTATGCCGAAGATTGCGCCCGACGCTCCCGCTTCCACGGCGAAGGGATGCCACGCCAAGCTGCACATGGCGCCGGCCACGCCGGTGACGAGATAGATTACGAGAAAGGTGGCGCGACCATAGATGCGCTCGGCGAACGATCCCAAGTCCCACAGGCACCACATGTTGACGGCCAAATGCACTACGCCGATGTGGAGGAACACCGAGCTCAACAGGCGCCACCATTGTCCGCCAAGAGTCAGCGGCCCAAAGTTCGCGCCCCAGCGAAGCAGCTGCTGGGAGCTAGGATGAGTGGGCGAGACGCGAGACAGCAACATCGCCAGAAAGACGATCACGCATATGGCGACCAGCGCGTGAGTAACCAAGATACGCGGTTGTGAACCGCCGGGCTGGACGGGATGCGCCGTATCGGCAGAAGGGCTGAGGGACGGGGAAATGGCGGGAGTTATATCGTCGGACGCACCAAAAAAGAGCCTCGGCAGCCCACCCCAAGTTGTGATGCCGCGATCCATTGAGCCTCAGTCTACCAGACCGATTATGCCGGTTTTCGTGAGCCAGGTCAGATGTCGTACCGCCGCTCAGGAAGGAATTGCCGGATGCAGAATGGTTGACTTTCGCTGGATCGAGCGTTGCAGAAAGTCGTCCACGCGCGCCGCGACATTGTCCCAGGTTTGGGCTCGGGCATAGGCGACCAGCAGGTCAGGATTCCATCGCCGGTCAATGGCCTGACGCAGGCCGGCATGGATCGACTGCGGGTTGGCAGCAACCACAATTCCGAGCTCGGGTTGGCGAAGAATTTCGGGCACCCCGCCTACGTTGGTGCCCACGACCGGCGTACCGCAGGCGAGCGATTCAAGCACCACGTTGGGCCATCCCTCATTTCGGCTAGCGAGGCAGCTAACATCGGCGGCGCTGTAGTAATGTCTTAGCTGCTCATTTGCTACGGGGCCCACAAATGTACAAATGTCCGCACAATCGAGTTGCGAAGCTAATCGTTGCAGGGCAGAGAGTTCCGGTCCCTTGCCTACGAATAGAATTCGGCAACGGGGCGTGCTCTTCTTCAAAAGAGACGCGGCGCGGAGCAGCAAGTCCGGGCCTTTCACATGTTTCAAGGCGGCAACACTTACCACGATTTTTTCGTCCGCGTTCAGGCCGATTTTCTTTCTGGCCAGCAGCCGGTCTTCGGCAAAAAACCGTTCCCCGTCAACCCCGTTTTCGATCACGTCGACTGACCCGATTGCAGGCTCCAGTGCGAGCATGATGCTTGCCAGTGAACTGGACACGGCGGCAATTCCGGCGGCATGACGCAAAGCCCAACGGATCTGCGGCCGTATGGTCGGCAAGCCGGGGAAGGTATGGATGTCAGTCCCGCGCGCGGTGAGCGCGACCGGGATGCCTAAAGACCTTCCAATCAGCACGGCAGCCAGGCCGTCGGGAAAAACGTAGTGGGCATCGATGCAATCGAAATGATGCTGCCGATGAAGGCGGCGCGCCAGGCTGAGGCACCCGGCATACATCAGCAGGCCGTGCACCGGCATCGACACGCGGGGAATTAAACCATAGCGAGGATGATGAACAGGTAGGCCGGCGATCATTTCCATCGCGGGGAGTGAGGCCAGGTATCCTCTAGAGGTATCGCGCAGATACTTAGGAGCGTAGGGAATGGGCGCGACCACCTCAACCTGGTTCCCTTGGCGTCGAGCCAGGTGAGAAATCCGTTGCAGCAGGAAGATGGCCGAATCCGGAGCCAGGGAGTTGGGAAACAGGCTGGTGAAGGTCAGAATCCGCATGGCTCACCGGCAAGGTTTCACGCTTGCCAATGCAGTCCTCCTCTGTTCGAATACTAGTGGAAACCCTGGCCTGCGGAAAGCATAGATGGGGAGAATCTGTCCTCGCAAGCGCAGGGCAGCGATGAATTTCCGGAGCTCCAGGGAACCATGGTGCAGGGGGCTTAGGAATTTCCGGGAGATGATTTTCATCGCCAATGCCGAAGACAGGAGCCGCCAGTTCGGTAGGGGCCCGGTAGTCGCGACTCGGTCCGTTTGTTGTCTTGTCGGCCAAGTCCGCGGCACTTAGGCTCGTGCCGGTCCAGAGGAATCGCTGCCAGCCGCCCACAAATTGGCCGGCCGCTTGCTACTATTGAATTCTCACGCCTTGGCATTCGGCAAGTGCGGAAATATCTGGAAGATGGAAATCCTTCACGTGGTTGGAGCCCGGCCGAACTTCATGAAAGCCGCACCCGTAGTGCGGGCGCTGAATGCCTGCGAGCAAGTTCGGCAGACCCTGGTGCATACCGGCCAGCACTACGACTTCAACATGTCGGATGTGTTCTTTCAGGAACTGGGATTGCCGGCTCCGGACATCAACCTGGAAGTCGGGTCGGGCAGCCACGCTCAACAAACCAGCCAGATCATTTCTAAATTTGAGGCCGTCGTTCTGGACCGCAAACCCGATTATGTGGTGGTTTATGGGGACGTGAACTCGACCGTCGCAGCCGCGCTGGTATGCGCCAAGCTAATGGTCCGGGTAGCGCACGTTGAAGCCGGGTTACGTTCTTTCGATCGCGCGATGCCGGAAGAAGTCAATCGTCTGCTGACCGATCAACTCTCCGATCTCCTATTCACTCCCTCGGAAGATGGCAATGACAACCTGAAGCGCGAGGGCATTGATCCCGCCAAGGTCCATCTGGTCGGTAACGTGATGATCGACACGTTGATTCGGATGTTGCCGAAAGCCGTCGAGCGACTGCCCCAGCACCTGCCTAAAGATTATGCGCTGGTCACATTGCACAGACCATCCAACGTGGACGATATGGATTGGCTTAAGTCGCTGCTAAAGGTGCTGGAAGACATTAGTCGTGAGCTACCAGTTCTGTTTCCGGTACATCCTCGCACCCGACAGCGTCTGGTTGAGTGGGGAATTTGTTCAGGCCGGCACGATTCGGCTTTGCAGTTACTCGAGCCGGCTCCCTACCTTGAGTTTCTGGGACTGCAGAGTCGGGCACGCGTGGTCATCACCGACTCGGGAGGCATTCAAGAGGAGACAACCTTCCTGGGTGTGCCTTGCCTGACAGTCCGTGAAAATACCGAGCGTCCGATTACGGTGTCGGTTGGAACCAATGTTTTGGTTGGTCGCGACACGCAACAAATACGCCAGGAAGTGGAGCGTGTACTGGCGGGGCGAGCAAAGCCGGGGAAGGTCCCGCCGCTGTGGGACGGCCACGCCGCTGATCGAATCGCGGCGGTAATCACCGGGCATAGCGCAACCCTGGCCTAACCCACGCCATTCCCAGCAACCCCCGTGTCCAATTGCCGCGATACGCTTCCTAAGATGCTGGGAGTGGAGCACGTCGAGTACAAAACGCTTACGAGAGCCGCTTAATTCTTAATCTTGACGTGAGCCGTAACGACCGGAATCTGATCTAGTAAAATTTTAAAGTTATCTTCCTTTTCTTCCTTAAATACCTCCTTACCATTTACCAATACCAAGATTTCCGTAAATAGTAAAACATCAAAATCTTTCCCGTTTATACCCCAGGGAAGAACGACTAGCTTATCGTAGTCGGTTAGGGTATCTATTGGCTTACCAGTCAAGGGTGATGCAGCAGGAAGGTTGTAGACCATAATAGTGCCCGCCTCGCCCTTTGCCGCATCTCGCGTGTAAGTAATAGAAGGAACTGGGTCAAGTATTACTTTACCCTGGCGACCCTCAAAATATGTGCCATTCCTGCTCATCTCGTTTAATCCAACCAATGCAAGGTCCTCTGGAGGGCTAGATGGATTCCGCAGATGGGCAGTGAAACTCGCTTTTACCGTAAGCGTAATAATGTCTCTAGTTAGGCTCAATGCAGTTTGTGTTGGCCCGGTTTCCATTTCCTCCAATCTGAACATTGCTGCATGGACCCGCGGTCACAGTTCCACCAACCTGACCGCTGTTATCTCCCGATGCAGTTTGTTGCGGCGAGAACGAAGAAGGCGGCGATTTCTGTGGCTTACGGGTATCCGAAGCACCGACTCCATCCGATAACTGAACATGATGAATGTTTCTAGGAGCGGGTTGTGGTACCAGCTTGCCATCCTCTTTTGCCAGCTCTGCGGCAGATGGACTAGATGGAGTTGTCGAGGGAGTTGGCGACGGAGCACGTGTTTCTTTGGCTATTTTGGCGTCATACTGTGTTGTCCGCACATCAGCTTTTCTAACGGTTATCCAGTAGAGCGAGAATACAAAAGCAACCGCTCCCAGAAGTACCGTCACAATCAATAGGGCAAGTTTCTTGCTGGACGAATAGTTGCTGTGCTCCTCCCAGGTTACGAACTTGGCTACCAACAGGACAATTCCGCAAAAGTAGAGACATATAGCCACCTTGTAGTCGTCTCCATACATGGCCGCTATCCCCGCTCCCCACAAAAAAGGGGCAGCACCTCCGACAACCGACCACCTCCAAAGTTTCTTGAGCTCATCCACTGCGCACACCTCCGCGTCATCGGGAACCCCCGGCATGGGCATTGTGGGCCGCCCCTCCGTTTGAGTAAAGGGGTAATCTTGTCCGCTTGCTAGTCATCCATGACGCTCTAGCGAATCCCAATCCTGCTGGACATGTATTGCGCCGAGGCCGAGCGCCCGCGATGGCGGCAAACCCAAAGGCTGCTGCTGGCTTGCCAGGCGGTTGGCCCAATTTGGGCCAGACCGGGCAAATGTTTCCGTTTTTTGGTTTTGAGCCTTTGAGGATATGATATGTTCACATTTGAGAATTTCCCGGACTGTGAGGAGATCTCGTTTTGGGCACACCTTCACCGCTGTCGGATTCGACACACTCTCCAGTAAACAATTGGGCCACGCACCAAGTGGAGCTGTGCTATCAATGTGGCAAGTGCACCGCAGGCTGCCCGCGCAGCGAGCGCATGGATGTGTCGCCTACCCGGCTCATCCGCTGGTTGCAAACCGGTAACCAAGAGCGCGCGCTGGCGGCCCAATCGATTTGGGACTGCGTCTCCTGCCAGACCTGTTCGGCACGCTGTCCGCAGGGCGTGGACTGCGCCTCCATTCTTGATGCTCTTCGCCAGATGGCTGTCACCCGCGATACGGTGGCGCCGGCGCGCCGTAGGATCGTGGCCTTCCAGCAAGCCTTTCTGGACAACATCCGCCGCAATGGAAGACTGAATGAGTTGGAGCTGACCGCCTCGTTCAAGCTGCGCGCCTTCCGTCATGACCGCGCCATCGGGCCGTTATTTCAGGACGCATCGCTGGCGCCGCAACTGCGCAAACGAGGCAAGCTCCACCTCAAAGGCGAGCGGGTCCAGGACCGCGCTGTGGTAGCGCGCATTTTCGACAAGTGCAATGGGGGCGCGGCATGAAGATTGGCTATTATCCCGGCTGCGCCTTACACGGTTCTTCCAACGACTACGAACAGTCGTTGCGCGCCTGTCTGGGGCGCCTGGACGTCGAGTTGGCGGAGATTCAGGATTGGATCTGCTGCGGGGCCACGGCCGCCCATTCGCTTAATCACAAATTGTCGCAGGCGTTGCCGGCGCGGAACCTGGCGCTGGCTGAGCAGCAGTCCCTGGACGAGCTACTGGCCCCGTGCCCACTGTGCTCGATGCAATTGCTGAAAGTCTCGGCCGATATAAAAGATACAGACGCGCGCGCCGAACTTAGCGCCATCGTGGAACTGCCGCTGGAGGGTCGCACCCGCGTCCTCAACCTGATCGAAATTTTTCAGAAGGTAGGCCTGGATACACTCGCCTCCGCGGTGACGACAAAACAGGAGTCTATCCAGGCCGCCTGTTACTACGGATGCCTGCTCACTCGGCCTCCGCAGATCGTCACCTTCGATGATCCCGAGGAGCCGCAGTCGATGGAAACCGTGCTGAAGGCGCTGGGCATTAAAACCGTGGACTGGAACTTCAAGACCGAGTGTTGCGGCGCCGGCATGACCATGGCCGACGAAGACACCGTGCTGGAACTTTGCCATCGCATCCTGGAAAACGCACAGGCGCACGGCGCCAATTGCCTGGTGGTGGCCTGTCCCATGTGCCACGTGAACCTTGATATGAAACAGCCAGCCGTATCACGGCGCCACGGAACCTCGCCCATGCCGGTCTACTATCTTTCCGATTTGGCCGGCTTGGCGCTGGGTTTGGCGCCCGAGGAATTGGGAATCAACCGTCATTTCATGGAGGCGACGTGGCCCGCATAGGCGTGTTTCTCTGCTGGTGCGGCGAGAATATCGCCCGCACCGTGGATGTGGCCCGGGTGGCCGAACTCTCCGCCCAGATTCCGGGAGTGCGTTGCGCCCTTGACTACAAGTACATGTGCTCCGATCCCGGCCAGTCGCTGCTGCGCGAGAAGATTGTCAGCGAACGGCTGGACCGGGTGGTGGTGGCCTCGTGTTCGCCGCACATGCACTTGAAAACATTTCGCAAGGCTGCGGAACGCGCCGGGATCAATCCTTACCTCGTCGAGATGGCCAATATCCGCGAGCACTGCTCCTGGGTGCATCCGGATCGCGAACAGGCCACGCTGAAAGCTGCCGAGCTGGTGCGGATGTCGGTGGAAAAGGTGCGACACAACGAACCGCTTCGGCCCATCAAGGTCCCGGTGACGCGGCGCGCCCTGGTGATCGGGGCGGGGGTGGCGGGAATCCAGGCGGCCCTGGATATCGCCGATAGCGGCTACGAGGTGGTGCTGGTGGAGCGCGAGCCTTCCATTGGCGGCAAGATGGCCGGCCTGTCCGAGACCTTCCCCACGCTCGACTGCTCGCAGTGCATCCTGACGCCGCGCATGGTGGAAGTGGGACAGCATCCCCGCATCAAGCTCTACACCTACTCCGAAGTGGAAGCGGTCGACGGTTTCATCGGGAACTTTACCATCACCATTCGCAACAAGGCGCGCTACGTCGACATCGCCAAGTGCACCGGCTGCGGCGAGTGCTGGAACGTTTGCCCGCTCAAGAAAAATCCCAGCGAGTTCGATTACGGCATGGGGTTCCGGCGGGCCATCTACGTGCCGTTTCCGCAGGCGGTCCCGGCGCGCCCGGTCATCGATAACAAGGTTTGCGCCAAGCTGGTGCGCAACGGCTGCGGCTTGTGCGAAAAGAAATGTCCCACCGGCGCTATCAGCTTCAAAGACGAAGACCGGCTAATCGAAGAAAAGGTGGGCGCTATAGTTGTGGCCACCGGCTACAAGCTCTACAGCATCGGCAAAGAGCAGCCTTCCGATAAGCTGCACGGCTACGGCGAGTACGGGTACGGCAAGTACAAAGACGTCATCGACTCCTTGCAGTTTGAGCGTCTGCTGTCGGCTTCCGGCCCCACTAGCGGCGAAGTCCGGCGGCCATCGGACGGCGCCGTGCCCAAGAACATCGTGTTCGTGGCCTGTGTAGGCTCACGCGACAATGCTAAGGGTCTTTCCTACTGCTCCAAGATTTGCTGCATGTACACCGCTAAGCACGCCATGCTTTACAAACACAAGGTGCATGACGGGCAAGCCCACGTCTTCTACATGGACATTCGCTCCGGCGGCAAAGGCTACGACGAGTTCGTGCGCCGTGCCATTGAACAGGACGGGGCGCGCTACTATCGCAGCCGCGTCTCCAAGATCACCCAGGAGAATGGGAAGCTGATGGTGCGCGGCGCCGACACGCTCTCCGGATTGCCGGTGACGGTGGAGGCCGATCTGGTGGTGCTGGCAGCGGCCATGCGGCCGGCCGACGGCGTACAAGAGCTGGCGCGCAAACTCAACGTGGGCTACGACGAGTTCGGGTTCCTGATGGAGTCCCACCCCAAGCTCCGGCCAGTCGAAACCAATACCGGCGGCGTCTTCATCTGCGGCGCGTGCCATAGTCCCAAGGACATTCCCGAGTCGGTGGCGCAAGCCTCGGCCGCCGCTTCCAAGGTGCAACTGACCTTTGCCAGCGAGGAGCTGACCCGCGAACCGGAAATCGCCGGAGTGAACGAGCGCATGTGCGCCGCCTGCTTCCGCTGCATGGGAGCCTGCCCGTATCACGCTATCGAACGGGCCGAGATCCACGCCCGCAACGGCGATTTGATCAAACGCACGGCCCGCGTCAATCCCGGATTGTGCATGGGCTGCGGGACATGTGTTGCCGTATGCCCGTCCAAGAGCATGGACATCGCGGGCTTCACCGAACAGGAAATCTACTCAATGGTGGAGGCACTGGCATGAGCGAGGTCTTTGAGCCGCGGATTGTTGCCTTCGTCTGCAACTGGTGTACTTACCTGGGAGCCGATCTGGCCGGCACAACCCGCCTGGAATATCCCGCCAACGTGCGTATCGTGCGGCTGCCGTGCTCCGGACGCATCGATTTCAATCTGCTGATCAAGGCCTTCGAGATTGGCGCGGACGCGGTATTGGTCTCCGGATGTCATCCCGGCGACTGCCATTACAACACCGGCAATTACCACGCGCGCCGGCGTTGGATGTTGTTCCGTCCGCTGCTGGAGGTGCTCGGTTTCGATATGCGCCGCCTGCACTTTGCCTGGATCTCGGCAGCCGAGTCGCGCAAGTTTCAGCAGACCGTCAAGCAAGTGGTCGAAGAAACCCGGCAACTGGGACCGTACCAATACCCGGCGCCGCCCACGGACTCGTACGGCGCTGGCCGCGAGCCGCACAAGAACCATTTCGATGCCGCTGCCGCTCAGCAGCGCGCGCGGGAGATGTTGGAAGCGAAAGAAGTCGATGTGGTTATCGGCTACGGCTCGTCCGGTCCGGTGTTCATTCGCCGTCCTGAAGACGTAGATCAGATCACCTGCGAAGAAACCGGACTTAACCTGGCAGCCTATCTCGGACGGAAAGAGGTGCGCGCGATGGGACGCGCCGCCATTCTGACCAAGCCGATGGATGCCGGTGCTCTGGTCGTGCTGGAACGGGAGTCGCAGATCGAAAGCGGCGCCGTAAAAACCATCCCGATCGGCGAGCCCGGTAAAGGGGACTTTTCGGACCTCGACGCTTTGCTGGCACTTCCCCCGGCCGAGCGCATGGCTTGGTGGGCGGGCGAATTCGCGCGCTGCACCCGCTGCTATGCCTGCCGGCAGGTCTGTCCCATGTGCTACTGCGAGCGTTGTATCGCGGACAAGAACCGCCCGGTGGTGATCGATACTTCGCCGACACCGGTGGGCAACTTCGCCTGGCACGTCACCCGCGCTTTCCACTTAGCGGGCCGCTGTGTAGGCTGTGGCGCCTGTAATCACGCTTGTCCCGTGGGCATCGATCTGCGGCTGTTGAATATGGCTGTCCATCGGGCGGTGGCGGAGCAGTTTGACTTCAATGTTGGCGCCGATCCCAAGGCCGAATCGCCCATCGGCTGCTGGGCGCCGGCCGACCACGAGGAGTTCATCCGGTGAGCGAAATCATTTCTTCCGATAACTTACGCAAGCTCGCCGCCGAATGGATTGAACAAGGAGTTCGCGTGGCCGCTCCGCAGCACGCCGGCGGTCGCGTCCTGTACCTGCCGCTGAAAAATTCTGCCGACCTGCTGCTCGACGCCTTCATCCATCCCGCCAACTCCGCCAAGGAATTTCTCTTTCCCAAGAGCGAGACGCTCTATGCGTACCGGGTTGAGGGTCAAGACGTCAAGCTGGTGGAAGCACCCGGAACCGAGACTCCGCAGGTATTGCTGGGGGTTCGTCCCTGCGACGCGGCGGCGTTTCCCATCCTTGACCACATCTTCAACTGGGATTGCGCCGATGAGCTCTACAACCGTCGCCGCCGTAACACGACAATTGTGGTGCTGGCCTGCTCGGCTCATGACGCCAACTGTTTTTGTACTTCCGTAGGACTTGGCCCCGCCTCCGAACGAGGCGCGGACGTCCTGCTGGTTCCACTGACCAACGATACGTTCGAAGTCCGCTCGGTAACGGAAAAAGGCCGGTCGCTTTTCGCCGGCAAGACCCAAACCGACAATGTCGCGGCCATGGCGGCAGCCGGACCGGAGCCGCGCTTCGCCCCCGACGCGGTGCGAAAGTTTTCCGCGGCGAACTTCGAGCATCCCATCTGGGGCGAACATGCACTGGCCTGCGTAGGATGCGGCGCGTGCGCCCATACCTGTCCCACCTGCCACTGTTTCGACATCGTCGACGAACACGGCGAGCGCGTGCGCAACTGGGATTCCTGTCAGTTCAGCCTGTTCACCCTGCATGCCAGCGGTCACAATCCTCGTCCCGATCAGGGTTCCCGCCAGCGCCAGCGCATCTTGCACAAGTTCTCGATTTATCCCGACAAATTCGGGGAAATCCTTTGCACCGGCTGTGGTAATTGCACGCGGAATTGCCCTGCCGGTCTGGGCGTCTTACCTTTGTTGATTGCGATCGAACATGAAGAACATTTACCAGCCTGACCTGATGGAAGTGGCCGCCGTACAGCGCCACACTGCGGATGTGAAATCCGTTAAGGTGCGTTTCCGTGACGCCGATTGCGCCCAGCAGTTCCAGTTCCGGGTGGGACAGTTCGGCATCTTTTCCTCCTTCGGCTACGGCGAGTCGGTGTTCAACATCTGTTCCAGTTCGACCTGGAGCGATGGCCTGGAGTTCTGCTTCCGCAAGACCGGACGCGTCACCGAAGCTCTATGGGAAATTGAGGAAGGTGACACCATCGGCTTTCGCGGTCCTTACGGAAACGGCTATCCCGTGGAAGCGTGGAAGGGCAAGAACCTGATCTTCCTCGGCGGTGGAATCGCCATGCCGCCCATCCGCTGCGCCATCTGGTACGCGCTGGAGAACCGCGCCGACTACGGTGACATCACCATTGTGTACGGCGCGCGTACCGTCGCCGACCTGGTTTACGTCAACGAGTTGGCCGAGTGGTCCAAGCGGGAACGGGTGCGGGTCATCCAGTGTGTCGATCCCGGAGGTGAGACCCCGAACTGGACCGGCGAAATCGGTTTCGTGCCCACCGTCTTCGAACGGGCGCAGGTGGCGGCGGAAAATTCCGTCGCCCTGGTCATCGGGCCGCCCATCATGATTAAGAACACCATGCCGGTGCTCGACCGCATGGGCCTGCCGCGTGCTTCGGTGTACACCAGCTTGGAAAATCGCATGAAGTGCGGAGTGGGCAAGTGCGGCCGCTGCAACTGCGGCCCCGTCTACGTGTGCAAAGAAGGACCAGTCTTCACCATGGAAGAACTGGCGGCGCTACCCCAAGACTACTAATTTAGATAATCCCGCTTACGATGCCCGGGCTTGACCTCAGCCCCTTAAGAGACTGGGTCGCAACCTGTGTTGCCGCTCCGCGGCCCCGGCTAACTTCCCGCTTGATCGGTACGGCCCCGGCTAAACATCATCCCGCCGCTTGGCGGCTGTTGGAGCTGCTATCGCGCAGCTCTTGTTCCACCAGTCTGCAAGCCGGGGCCGCCAAAGTATGGTTTCGACGATAACTGGCGTGTAAGTGGTTGACGCAAAAGCTTGAAGCCAAGTCTGAGCAACCAACATCTAAGTTGGTAGGCGATCCAGGAGATCTCAGTGCGCTGCAGCGCAGTGAAGGTGATGACCAAAGTTTTGTAAACCGCAGAAAAGGCTAGGGAGGCGGCCCGGCCTATGATAAAATTTACAAGTTTCTCCACATGCCGGTACTGCAGTACCGCTCCCGCCGTGGTGTGCACACAAATAGCGCGCCTATCAGTTGGCGCCACTTATTAGAGGAAACTCCGCTTTGGCTCTAGAAGATAAGTACGACGATATCAAGAAATTGATCGATGTGGGAAAAGAGAAAGGTTATCTCACTTACAACGAGGTGAATGACCTGATTCCCCACGACATACAATCGCCCGACGACATCGAGGACTTGCTGAGCACCATTAGCACGCAAGGCATCGATGTGCTGGAAGGGCCCAAGACCCCAGGCGACAAAAAATTCGACGCAGACATTGAGGCCGGCGAGGACGTGGAGCTCGATCTCTCGCCTGGCACGCTGGAAAAAACTAACGACCCGGTCCGCATGTACCTGCGCGAGATGGGCACGGTTCCGTTGCTCACTCGTGAAGGCGAAGTTGAAATTGCCAAGCGCATCGAGCGTGGCCAGCTGCGCGTGTTGAAGGCGCTATCGCGCTCGCCCATCGTGATTCGCGAGATCATCGCCATCGGCGAAGACCTGAAGCGCGGGGTGCGCTCCATCAAAGAAGTCGTACTCTTCGACGAGGAAGAGATCACGGAAGAAGTAGTGGTCAATCGCCTGCAAGACATCACCGGCAAGATCGACGAACTGCAGCGCCACTACAAGAAGTCGATCCTGCTTTTCGAGAAGCTGGCCGAGATCCCGCAGAAGAAGCGGCCGCGCGACTACCGCCGCTGCCGCTGGACGCTGGGCCGCGAGCAGATCATGGTCTCGCGCGTCATCCGCCGCCTGGGCTTTACTAACGCTGAACGCAAGCGCCTGATTGACCGCGTCAACAAGACGGTCGACAGCATGCGCGGACTCGACAAGCAGGCGGTCAATTTTGAGAAGCGTGCCGACGCCACTCGCTCGGAAGAGCAGAAGAAGGAATTCCGCCGGCAGTCGCGGCAAATCCGCTCCGACCTGGAACGCATGGAGCACGACGCCGGCGCCAACTTCGCCGAGCTAAAGCGCACCCAGCGTGAAATCGTGCAGGGCGACGTTGACGCCGAGTACGCCAAGCGCGAGCTGATCGAAGCTAACTTGCGGCTGGTGGTTTCGATTGCCAAGAAGTACACCAATCGCGGCTTGCAGTTCCTCGACCTGATTCAGGAAGGCAACATCGGCCTGATGAAGGCCGTGGACAAGTTCGAATATCGCCGCGGCTACAAGTTCTCGACCTACGCGACGTGGTGGATTCGTCAGGCCATCACCCGCGCTATCGCCGACCAGGCGCGCACCATCCGAATTCCGGTGCACATGATCGAGACCATCAACAAGCTGATCCGCACCTCGCGGCAGCTGGTGCAGGAACTCGGTCGCGAACCTACATCGGAAGAGATTGCCAAGCGCATGGACATTCCGGTGGCCAAGGTGCGCAAGGTGCTCAAGATTGCGCAGGAACCGATCTCGCTGGAGACGCCGATCGGCGAAGAAGAAGATTCGCATTTGGGCGACTTCATCGAAGATCGCGCGGTGGTTTCGCCGGCGGAAGCGGTGATCAACGTCAACCTGAAGGAGCAGACGGCGCAAGTGCTGCGCACGCTGACTCCGCGCGAGGAGAAGGTGATCAAGATGCGCTTCGGGCTGGAAGACGGCTCCGAGCACACGCTGGAAGAGGTAGGCCAGTCGTTCGCGGTCACCCGCGAGCGCATCCGCCAAATCGAGGCCAAAGCGTTGCGCAAGCTGCGCCATCCATCGCGCTCACGCAAGTTGCGGGCGTTTATGGACGGCGTGCACGACTAAAAGCAGTTGTCGGTAGCCAGTTGTCAGTTGTCAGATGGGGCGCGAAGAGCGTCCCATTTTTTTGGTGGCATGTCGACACCCACGATGGTGGGGTTGGATTTTGGAATACCCTTCGCTTTTTCGCTTAATCTTCGCTCACGATTAAGATATAGAGTTTACGTATGCCAGATGAGCCCCAACTTGGGTATGAGGATGGGCTGCCCTTTGGAAGAGAGGTGGGCGCTTGGGCCGAAACAAAGTACCGGCTGATCGGTTTATACGATGCTCTGTTTTCGACAGGCATGAAATACAAGTGGGGGCGCCGCATATATATCGACCTCTATGCGGGAGCCGGATATAGTCGAGTGCGGAACAGTACAAAAATTTTGTGCGGATCTCCAATTCTCGCCCTTAAAATTGCGAACCCGTTCGACAAGTACATATTCTGCGAGGAGAGCGAGGAATTGTTGGATGCGTTGCGGCGGCGCGTCACGCGTGAAGCTCCGAACGCAAACGTAGCCTTCATACTTGGAGATTGCAATAGTGAGATCGACCGTATTTGCTCTGAAATTCCGACCGCCTCAACAGGTAATACCGTCCTAACTAAGCCTCTGTTTTGTCGATCCATCAATCTTGGCATAAAGTTCGATACGCTCCAAAAGTTGTCCGAGCGGCTTATAGATTTCCTCTGCCTGCTAGCGCTTTACATGGACGCGAACAGGAACGAATCCCAATATGTTAGCGAACAATCGCATCGGGTGAGCGAGTTCCTTGGTACAGAGAACTGGCGGGACGCTTGGCGCAAGGCACAGTCGCAGTTAGTGCCTTTTCCTAGGTTTTTGGCGCAGCAATTCGCAGAAAGAATGGGTACTCTCGATTACATCCAGCCGCCCTTCTATGCGATGAAAGAGGTACGCTCCGATGAAAAGAATCTTCCTCTTTATCATCTCGCGTTGTTCTCTCGAAACCAGAGAGCGTACGATTTCTGGGATGAAGTCTTGAAATACTCGACAGACCAACTAGGTCTGTTCTAGCAACTCTGCTATGTCGCTTGGCTCAAAAATCGAATGGACGGATGCGACGTGGAATCCCGTTCGGGGCTGCAACAAGATTAGCCCGGGATGCACTCACTGCTATGCCGAGGTCTTTGCTGAACGGTTTCGCGGGGTCAAAGGACACCCCTACGAGCAGGGGTTCGATCTTCGCCTTGTTCCCGAAAAACTGAATGAGCCACGGAAATGGCGCTCTCCCCGACGCGTATTCGTCAACTCGATGAGTGACCTTTTTCACGATGCTGTTCCTGATGATTACATTGCCGCCGTGGCAGACGTAATGGTTCAAGCCGACTGGCACACGTATCAGGTGTTGACCAAGCGGTCAGGCCGCATGCGGGAGCTCCTCAAGACGCGCCTGAGGTTTGCAGCGGCGAAACCTCACATCTGGTGGGGAGTGAGTGTCGAGAACAAGAAGCATGGCTTGCCTAGGATCGACGATTTGCGCTCAGCACCGGCTACGGTAAGGTTTCTCTCGGTCGAACCACTGCTGGAGGATTTGGGGACGGTGAATCTATCTCACATTCACTGGGTCATCGTCGGCGGCGAAAGCGGATTCGGGGCGCGGCCGATGCCCCGGCAATGGGTAGTTTCGATTCGCAGCCAATGCCGCCGATACGGTGTGCCTTTCTTCTTCAAACAGTGGGGTGGCGCACGCAAGAAGGAAGCAGGCCGACTCTTGGACGGGCGCACATACGACGAAATGCCCGATATCCCTTCCCTCCGAACTGACCTCGGTTCGGGGTTGTCACAAGTTAGAAATTCTCTAGGGTCGTCTCTGGACCGTTGACGGGAGCGCCAGGGCCGATCCTCCATGCGGGAACCAAAATAGCCTAGCTCACGTATTGGGAACCATGATTCCCGCCGCGACCGCGACACCGCCTGCACGCCTCCGTTCCACCAATCGCCGGCAATGGCTGCCCACGATCGGCTGGGGATTGATGGCATTTCTCTCGATCGCCATTGCGGCGATTTCGGCGCGCTACTTCACCTTCAATCCCGCCGTCGCGGCTGAAACCTTGAGATCGCGAATGGTGAGCCACGACCCGTGGCTCTTCCTCCACATCGGCGGAGGTGTCGTCGCCCTCGCGGTGGGATCGTTTCAGTTCTCGCGTTTGCTGCGGACGCGATACCTCAATCTGCACCGCTGGACGGGACGCGTGTACCTGGCTGCAGTCACCATCGGTGGCGTGGCCTCGTTCCGCATGGCGCTGGAGTCCTATGGAGGCCTGCCGACTCACTTCGGCTTTGGCATGCTGGCGGTTCTGTGGCTATTCACATCTGCCATGGCCTATGTGCGAATACGGCAGAGGAACATCCAGAGTCATCGCGAGTGGATGATTCGCAGCTTTGCGCTGACCTTCGCAGCAGTAATGCTGCGCATTTGGCTGCCGCTTTTTGTGGGCGTGTGGAAGATCGATTTTGTGCAGGCCTTCGATACCATCTCGTGGCTGTGCTGGGTACCGAATATGTTGGTCGCCGAGGTCCTGGTCAACCAATCGCGGCGTCGGCTGGCGCTCTAAACTGGGCCGGAAGGAATCGAGGGGAAACTCTGATTAAATCTGATTTCTTGAAGGGGACGGCCTTGAGAGACTGTGTCGCGACCCCTGTCGCCGCTACGCGGCTCGTTCAAATTTTCCACTTTACCTGGGGCTGAACCACCCCAATCCGCGCAAAACCGGCGCGGCTTGGGGACCCCGGTCAACCACCCCAACTCGCACAAAAGCGGTGCGGCTTGGGGACCCCGGTCACGCGCCGGGCTAACTTCATAGCCGCCGCTGCGCGGCTGGCTCGATGGAAATTTCGGGACATTGTCCCACCCTACTTTTCGATTCCGAGCTACGACACAGACACCTACGGGACTCTGGCTAATTTTCCACTTCACCCAGGACTCCGCCTGCGGCTCCGTCCTGGGCCAACATGGTTTCGCCCTCCGGGCTGGATTTTCGCTTTTGCTGTCCCGCAACCGAAGACCCGGTTTAGTTCTCACCCAGACACTGGTTTCCTAGGTCTTGTCTTCAGCGGGCTGAAGCCGTCCTTTTGAAGCGTGATTGCGCGCACTTTCGCGAGCACCCTCCCACGCCAGTCCCCAAGTTGCTTGATCTTCTCGTCGATGAATGCAGAGGCAGGTTCCACCGCGGAAAGTGCAGGAGCTGCAGCAGTCCCTGCTATTGGTCCGTCTGCGAAACCTAGGGCCGTCGTTGCGGCAGTGATTAGGAGCCAGCGGGCGGACCTTGTTGGTAACTTGTCAGCCCAGTCAACGTGGGTGACCTCACGCAAATATTCGTCTCGTAGCTCTTCTGCGCCTTCGTATTTTCGAAGCCATTCCTTGAATTTGCTGCCCTTTTCGATTAATTGAATAACTTCACGAAATGTCCTTCCCCCGGTGTTGATCGCATCGCGAATGCTAGGAAGTCCCCGACGACCCGTTCCTGGAAAAGGTCGATTACCCGACTACCATCCAAGGCCGTCGACAATATCTCCCCAAACTTGCACGAAGCCATAAGTGCACGCTCGGGCGCGAGCGCAAACTCGGAGTCGTTACGCGATCCGACCATGAGATCCCTTCTCGTATCAGCGATGCGGATTAGGAGCCATGCTTGGGATAAAGACGAATGCTCGGCAGGAACACGTTGGTGGTATGCCGCATTGGCTGCGTCGAAATTACATTCGTCGAGACCCTGAAGCCCTAACCGGGAATAGGCTCGACGCGAAATCTTAGGGGGTCAGGTACGGGATAGTCGGGGATTACCATCGCGAGATAGCTTTTTACAGCGGCCACGACATAGGGCTCATCCATCCAGTCTTCTCGGGCCTTGTCTAGCATGTCTTTCGTGTACTCGGACCGATGCACGAAACGAGAGAATTCGTGGAACATCTTGTTCGCGCCTTTCCCAGACCGTCCGGCTAACTCGTCAAATAGCTTACGGGAGACTTGGGGATATCTTGTTCCGTTGCTTGTGATCGTGGCAAGGTCGTGCAGCGGGCCAATATTTGTCTGCAAAGTCGGTACACCTGTCAAATTGTCAAGAAACTCAATCTCCAGGCTCTTCGGGTGCTGTTACCAGACCGCGCTTGACGGGATTGCGATGTATGTAGGGCAACTTCTCGATGCGCTTTTCCGTACTGCACACATTGAAATCGTAGAAGCGCTTCTGCCAGATTGGACCCGTGCGGATGCCGCCATGGTGAAGCAGCTTGGTGAATCGCTCCTTGATCACTTTCATTACGACGGAAGGATCGCCCACATCCGGTTCGGTGGGCAAGAGGTGAAAGTGCTCGGGCATGACGACGTAGCCGACAGGGACGTTACCGGGGAGGGAATATCGTCATACTTGTCGGGTATGGGTTCTTTTTTTCAACTAACGCCCATCCGTAGATTACGCCGCCTAACTACCCAGCAGTCCCTGACCACCGATAACCGACAAATGTCTTGCTAGTTGCCACTCTTCCAGCCCACCAGCGTGCCTTTGTTTTGTTCGTCCAGCCACGTCTTCAGCGGCGCAAAATATTCCATCATCGCGCCGGCATCGACCTGGCGTTCCCCGGTCAGGACGTGGAGGGCGTCTGGCCACGGCTTGCTCTGTCCCATCTCCAACATGGCATTCAGTTTGGCGCCCGCGTCCTTGTTGCCATAAAACGAGCAGCGATACAACGGCCCGGTGAATCCCGCCTGGCGGCACATGGCGCGATAGAACTGGAACTGCAGAATCCTCGCCAGGAAATAGCGCGTGTAAGGTACGTTGGCAGGGACGTGATATTTCGCTCCCGGATCGAAATCGGCTTCGCTGCGCACGACTGGCGGCGAGATGCCCTGATATTTTTCGCGCATCTGCCGAAATAACCGTGATTAAAAGTATGGCTGCTGTCGCCAGGAGAGAAAACCAGACGGCTTGGCGCATCGGCAAGCGACCTCCGGGATGACATTGTATACGGCAGCCGCCGCCGACTGCGGTCCGAGTCCGCCACTGGCCCGCAGATTAGTTGATCGAGGTTGAGGGCGGAGTTCCAATGACTTCTGGTTTTTCGGAGGCCGGCGAGACTCGTGGTCGTGCGGGATTGACGGCAATGGAAGCAGTGGCCTGGGCGAGAATGCGATGATGCACCACGAATAATGCCAGCTCTAAACGATCCGACACCCCGATCTTGTCGAAGATGTTGCGCAAGGCATTCTTGATGACCTGCTCGCTGGTGTAGAGCTGCATCGCGATCTCGCGGTTCTTGTATCCCTGCACGATGGCGGCGATGATGCGGAGTTCTCTTTCGGAGAGGCGTTTGCGCACCCGCGCTCCCACCAGGTCTTCATTGACTTCAGCCTCGGAGGAGTTCGGCCCCTGGAGGAAGGACTGGCCTTGCGCAAGCCGTCGCACCGCTTCCAGCACGATGTTGCCGCTGGCAGAGCGGTAGATCACTCCCTGCACACCCATGCGCATGAAGTCGGTGGCGTTCTCGTTATTATCGGAGAGCATCAGTACCGCGATTTGCTGCCGTGACGCAATCCCCTGAATTTCGGAAAGAAACGAGAGGAAGCTGGACGAGAGAATCAGCACCCGCGACCGCAGTTTCTCCAGCGCATTCAACAACTGTTCCGCCGACTGGGGCTGTCCCACGATGCGAATATCTTCTTCCACGGCAAGCACCTTGGCAATGCCAGCGCGGAAAATCGCCTGGTGGTCAGCGATGATGACGTTAATCATGAGTGCGACTTGGCAGTCCCATGCTTACTTTCATGATGGACTGTCTGTCCCGTTCCGAGAGGAACTCACGGCTAGGCAATCCTCGTGCCTTTGATTGGCCTTGACTTTCCCCACGGTTTTATACCACGGATGTTCATTTAGGAATAGCTCCTTGGTATAAATCATTGGTTACGGGCAGCACCAAAGTAACGGTGCAGGGAATAGCGAACGAAATCAGGCGCGTTTCCGGGGGCGAAAGTTGGCTTTGGTAGCCCCTTTTCCGGGAAGCTTTTCAGTAACCCTTAGCCCATTGGCCGCTTCCGCCACACCGCTTGTATCATCAAGACTTGGCCAGCACGCTTACACCGTCTCGCATCGAAACCCGGCCCAATTGGGCGGAAGTTTCCTTGTCCGCCTTGCGCCACAACTTTGGCGTTTTACAGACCCACCTCGGCCCAGACGTGACCATTTGTGCTGTGGTCAAGTGTAACGCGTACGGACACGGCGTGGAAGAGTGCGCCCCAGCGTTGCAGCAGGCAGGCGCGAAGTGGTTTGGAGTTACCTCGACCGACGAAGGCATTGTCTTGCGCCAAGCCGGGGTTACCGGGCGCATCCTGGTAATGTGCGGACTGTTCGCGGGCGAAGAAGAGGAGGCTGTGCGGAATTCGCTGACTCCAGCGGTCTTTCGCCTGGAAGATGCCAAGGCATTGGCGCAAGCGGCTGCACGCTTGCGACTGAATCGGAAGATTCCGGTCCATCTGAAGATCGACACGGGCATGGGTCGCTTGGGACTGCCTCTGGCCGAGTTGGAAACGTTTGCCGACGGCGTGAAACGTTTGCCGCAGGTGGCTTTGGAGGGCGTGTTCAGTCATCTGGCTTCTTCCGAGGTAGTGGATGATGAAGGCACCGCCCGCCAGATTGAGCGCTTCAACGCGGCGCTGGGCCGGCTTGCGGCCCATGGATTACGTCCGCCGCTTCGCCATCTGGCCAACAGCGGCGCCGTCGGCGCTCGGCCCAACACCTGGCACAACTTCGTGCGGCCAGGTCTCGCGTTGTATGGCTACGAACAGCAATGGTGTCACCGCGACGGCTCGCCGGCAACCGATGTTCCCGCGCTGCCGTTGAAACAAGTTCTCGCCTGGAAGACGCATATTATCGGGGTGCGCGATGTGCCCGCGGGGCAGGCCCTGGGGTACAGCGGCGCTTACGTTACGGCCGCGCCGGCGCGCATCGCCGTTGTTTCCGTGGGATATGGGGATGGCTTATCGCGCAAGGTATCGATCCACGCTGGAATTCCCGCAACACCTGCCGACATAGAGCCCGCGCTTGGCCGAGGCGAAGTCTTACTCAGAGGTCAGCGCGCTCCCATGGTGGGGCGCATCTCGATGGACCTGACCCTGGTGGATGTGACCCACGTTTCCGCCGCCGCCATTGGCGACGAGGTTGTCCTGATTGGCCGTAGTGGCCATCAGCATATCACAGCGTGGGATCTGGCCCGCAGCTCTGACACCGTGGTATACGAAACGCTTTGCAACCTCTCCAAGCGCGTGCCCCGCAGGCACGTGGAATAACGCCTGCCGATGCCGATTGTCCTTCGCACAGAGACCCAACTTCACGCATCCATCTAGGCCACTCGCGTCCGCGAGCCGGAAGCTCGTCGGCGGCAAATCTTACCTCAACCGGTAGAAACTCAAGGATGCATCGCCTTGATCGAGACGACGGTAGCGGAGCAGCGCCCCGAAACGCTCGCCGGGATCGAACTTCTTCTCGTGTTCGGCGGCGACTACGCTCGCGGGCTGCAACAACAGCGACTGTGAGAGATAACCCAGCACCTGCCCGTAGCTGCCGCGCCTGCGATAAGGCGGATCGAGAAAACAGAAATCGCAAACCACGCCGGTACTCTCCAGCAACGGCAAGGCTTTTGAGACTTCGCGTTCATGCACCTCGAAACCGCTATCGATCCCGAGTGCGCCCAGGTTCTCCCGCAGCAACCGGGCATGTTTCTTTGCCGATTCCACAAAATATACCTGACGCGCGCCTCGGCTGAACGCTTCGATGCCGACCGCGCCCGTCCCGGCGTAGAGATCGAGCCAGACGCTGTCCTGTAAACCACGACCGGCGGCCAGCACGTCGAACAAGGTTTCGCGCAAGCGATCGCTGGTGGGACGCAGGTCGAGTCCGGACAGTGACTGTAAAGGACGGCTGCGGTATTGTCCGGCGATAACGCGCATGAATATCCTGTATTTTACGCGAGCAATGACTGCACCGTTTGCTGTCTCTGCGACTATCCGCCCCACTATCCGCTTGCGCCGGGCTTGAGCCGGTGCGACTATAGGGCGGCGGAATTGGAGGTCACTCATGCGACCCGGCCGATGGTTGTTGCTATCTTTGATGATGGTTCAATTCGCAGCGCTCGCATCTTCCTCGGCCGCTCAGCAAAAGCTGACCACCGAGATCATTCCCCGGTCCGTGCTCTTCGGCAATCCTGAGCGCACCGATCCCCAGATCTCGCCCGACGGCACCCAGCTTGGCTATCTTGCACCCGCCGATGGCGTGCTCAACGTCTGGGTCCGCACCCTGGGCAAGACCGACGATCGCGCCGTGACGTCTGACACCAAACGCGGCATCCGCAATTTCACCTGGCAATATGACAACCAGCATGTCCTCTACACCCAGGACGTGGGCGGCGACGAAAACTGGCGGCTCTACCAGACCGACATTGCCACCAAGCAGACCAAAGACCTGACGCCGTTCGACAAGGTCCGGGTCGACATTGTCGCCTATGACTGGAAGACTCCGGACACCATTCTGTTCCAAAGCAACCAGCGCGACCCGGAGGTGTTCGACGTATACAACCTCGATCTGAAGACCGGCAAGATCGCGATGGACACGCAGAATCCCGGTGACGTGGCGGCCTGGCAAGCCGATAACGACTTGCGGGTACGCGCGGCGCAGGTATCGACGCCGGACGGAGGCACCATCATCCGCGTGCGCAACCAGGTCACCTCGCCGTGGCGCGAGCTGATCAAGTGGGGGCCGGACGAGACCTTCGGTGGCATCTTCGGATTCACTCCCGACAACAAGAACATTTGGATCGGCACCAGCCTCGACGCCAACGCGGCCCGCCTGCTCGCGATCGATATTGCCACCGGCGCGCGCCAACTCATCGCCGCCGACCCGCAGTTCGATATTCAAGGCATCGTCACCCAGCCTAAGACCAACGAGCTGGAAGTTGTGACCCTCGTCAAACAGCGCCTCGAATACGACTTCATCGATCCCAAAGTCAAGGCTGACTACCAGATATTGCAGAAGGCGCACGCCGGCGACATCTCGAGCCTCTCGCGCAGTCTGGACGATAACAGGTGGATTGTTACCTACGTCAGCGACGATGCTCCCGTCTATTGGTATTTGTATGACCGCTCGCTAAAACAGGCGACGCTGCTGTTTAGCAACCGGCCTGCGCTGGAGAAATACCGGCTGTCCAAAATGGAGTCGATTGAGTACACCGCCCGCGACAATATGAAGATCTACGGTTATCTCACGACGCCTGTCGGCGTAACTGCGAAGGACCTTCCCATGGTGCTGTTTGTGCATGGCGGTCCGTGGGGACGCGACGAATGGGGATATAACCCCTACGCGCAGTGGCTGGCCAATCGTGGCTATGCGGTGCTGCAAGTGAATTTTCGCGGCTCGACCGGTTACGGCAAGCAGTACGTGAATGCCGGCGATCGCCAGTGGGCGGGCGCGATGCATACCGATCTGCTCGACGGAAAAGACTGGGCGGTGAAGCAGGGTGTGGCCGACGCGAAGAGAGTCTGCATTATGGGCGGCAGCTATGGCGGCTATGCCACCCTGGCCGGTCTCGCATTCTCGCCGGAAGCCTTCACCTGTGGAGTGGACATTGTGGGACCGTCAAACCTGAACACGCTGCTGAAAACGATTCCTCCGTACTGGTCGACAATCCTATCGACCTTCCACAAGCGCATGGGCGATTCGGAAGCGATACTGAACGCTCAATCGCCGCTGTTCAAGGCTGACCAGATCAAGGCGCCGCTGCTGATCGGGCAGGGCGCAAACGATCCGCGCGTCAACCAGGCGGAGAGCGATCAGATTGTCGCTGCCATGCGCAAGAACGGCGAGCCGGTGGAATACTACGTGTTCCCGGACGAAGGACACGGCTTCGCGCGTCCCACCAACAACCTGGCGTTCAATGCCGCTGCGGAAAACTTTCTGGCGAAATATCTCGGCGGTCGCGCCGAACCGCCGTCGCCCGCGGAGACCAAGCTGCTGGATAGCGTGAAGCACTGACGCCGCGGCTGGCGATGGGGCTTTCCTGTGCTCTAATCGCCAAAGAAACCTTCGAGCTAACCGGCGACGAAGCCTTCACTCTTGCTAACATCACAGAGTGAGCACTACTTCGCAGGTACGCGTTCGCTTCGCTCCGTCGCCCACTGGGCAGTTGCACGTCGGCAACGCCCGCACCGCTCTCTTTAACTGGCTGTTCGCTCGCCAAGCGGACGGCGTGATGGTCTTGCGCATCGAAGACACCGACCTGGAACGCAGCGAGGCACGCTTCGAGGTCCAACTGCGCGACGATCTGAAGTGGATGGGTCTGGATTGGGACGAAGGCCCAGACATCGGTGGACCTTACGCCCCGTATCGCCAGAGCGACCGCCTGGCAGTTTATCGCGAGCATGCGGAGCGGTTGGTGAGCGAGGGCAAAGCGTATCTCTGCTTCTGCTCGCAAGAGGAACTGGAGCGTGATCGCGAGCAAAAGCTCAAGAACCAGCTGCCGCCGATCTACTCGGGAAAGTGTCGAGGACTGGGTCCTGCGGAGGCGGAGCGACGCCGCACCAGCGGCGAGGCTGCAGCCATTCGCTTGCGTATTCCGGAGCACCCCATTCGCTTCCACGACATTGTGCACGGCGCGGTTGAATTTTCCAGCGAGGTGGTGAGCGATCCCATCATCCTGCGTTCCAGCGGCATTCCGGTCTACAACTACGTGGTGGTGGTCGACGACGCGCTGATGGAAATCACGCACGTGATTCGCGGCGACGATCACCTCTCCAACACGCCGAAGCAGGTCGCGCTATACGAAGCGCTGGGCTGGCCGGTGCCGCAGTTCGCGCACCTATCGACGATTCTGGGAAGCGATCGCGAGCGTCTGTCGAAGCGCCACGGCGCGACCTCGATCGCCAACTTTCGCGAGATGGGCGTGCTGCCCGAGGCGCTGATGAATTACCTGGCGCTGCTGGGCTGGGCGCCCAGCGGAGGCACGCGCGAGATCTTCACGCCGGACGAGCTGAAGAAAGAATTCTCGCTGGAGCGAGTTACGCCGTCGCCGGCCGTTTTCGACATGGAGAAGCTGTACTGGCTGAACCGGCATTACATCAAGGAGAGCTCGCCCGAGCGCATCGAGAAACTGGCTGAGCCATTCTTCGTCAGCTGCGGATTCTTGCCGGAAAATTCGGACGAGCAAACTCGCGCCTGGTTCGCCAAGGTTGTCGCTCTACTGGCTCCCTCGGTGGATAAGCTGGAGCAGCTTCCCCAGCGGGCTGGATTGATTTTCCGCTATGACGCCGCAGCAACGGTGAACTCGCCTGACAACGCCGAGGTTCTTGCCGCGCCCAAAACAGCGGAGGTGCTGGCCGCGTTTGCGCAGCAGGCAGAAAGCGATCCGGGGCCTATGACTCCCGAGCGCTTCAAGGCGATCATGAACGAAGTGAAATCGAAAACCGGAGCCAAGGGCAAAGACCTGTTTCATCCGGTACGTATCGCGCTGACCGGGTCGCATTCCGGACCAGAGTTCGACAAGCTGATTCCGATTCTCGAGGAGGGATCGCAACTCGATCTGCCGCATCATGTGATGAGCGTTCGCGAGCGACTGGCGGCATTTCGACAGGTGAAGAGGACTTGACAAGGCTCTGCCTGTCATCCTGAGCGAAGCGACTGCAGGAAGCGGAGTCGAAGGACCTCTATAGTGCCATAATCGGTTGCTCCAGCTTGCCCCCGCCGGTACACAGCGGCGTAAAATCATCATAGACATGGCCGATCTCTTCACACCCGCAAAGCAGGAGACTCAAGAACGCAACTGGGTGCCCATCGCCGTAGGACTGGTTGTGGTGCTCCTCGTCATCGGCATTGTCATCGCCCTCACACGCCATAAACCTGCGACAACTGTCCCGGTCGATCCCTATGCGGCCAAGCTCCAGATTTCCAATCCCAAAGTGAGCGCGGCAGAAAATTATGTTGGCGGCACGGTCACCTATCTCGACGCCGATATCACCAACAATGGCGAAAAAGCGCTGGCTGGCGCCGACATGAAAATGGTGTTCAAGAATACGCTGGACCAGATCGTGCAGACCGAGACGCTTCCGCTGCATGTGCTGGCGCAGAACCAGATGGGCGGCTATCCCGATCTGGTGGATCTGGAGCGGTCGCCTGTCGCGCCTGGCCAAACCAAGACCGTACGTCTTACGCTGGAGCACATCTCGGCCGATTGGAACCAGAGTGCTCCCGAAATGCAGCTGGTAAATTTGAAGCTGAAGAACAATTGACGGCAAGAGCGATGTTCCCGCCTACGGTGGAAGCGGCGGCCTTTAAGAGACTGTGTCACGACCGCATTCGCAATTTTCCAGTGGAATAAAACTGACGCGCAAAGAGTTAGCCGCGCAGCGGCGGCTGTGAAGTTAGCCCGGCGCGTGACCGGGGCCCCCAACTCGCACCGCTTTTGTGCGAGTTGGGGTGGTTAAGCGCCGGGTAAAGTGGGAAACAATTCCGAGCCGCATAGCGGCGACAGGGTCGCGACTGCAATCAGAAATGGCTTTAGCCACGGTCGGCTGGAGCTAAGTTTCTTGCAGCTTGAAGACCGCCCTGATCCAAAGCTGTTTAGCGAGTGAGCCGAAAAACTTTTCAGCGAACTTTAACATCCACCTCTGCTGCCGCCCCGGATCGCGTGTCACCCTCCTGCTACTCTGGTTTCATGTCGAGACTCGCCACCCTCCTCATCTGGTCCGTCATCATTGCCGCGCCTCTTGGGGCGCAGGAGGCCGCCAAGCCGAAAGCCAAAGTCAAAACACCGCCGGGATATGTTCCGAACGTCACCACCATCACTTCTTTCGACAAAGACCACACCGTCATCGGCTGGCTGGAAATTGTTCCGTTCGAAAGCAAGATTTATCGCGCCACGCGCACCCTGCGCGTGCTGGTTCCGGCCAACTACTTTTCGCCGCACAACACGCATCGCAGTTATCCGGTGCTCTATTTGCAGGACGGGCAAAACCTGTTTGACGAGGCCACCAGTCACAGCGGCGAGTGGCACGTTGACGAAACCGTCGAGCACCTCGTCGGTGCCTTCAAGATCGCGCCTATGTTGGTGGTCGGCATCGACAACGCCGGCGACAAAAGCAGCTCGGAATACTTGCCCTATCCCGATGCGCTGAACAAGAACGACAAAGTTGCGGACGCGAAGGATGTTCGCGGCCAGGAGTATGCGAAGTTTCTGACAACCGAAGTGATGCCCTTCATCGAAAAACACTACCGCGTGTCGCGCGGGGCGGCGAACACTGGTCTCGGCGGCTCGTCGTACGGTGCCGACATCACGCTCTACACCGTACTCCAGCATCCCGGCGTGTTCGGACATGTGCTCATCGAAAGCCCGCCGCTGTGGATCGGCAACGGGCAATTGCTGAAGGACGCCGAGAAGGCGAAGCTGCTTCCGGCCAAGATGGTCATCGGAATCGGCACTGACGAGGCTCCAAGTGGCGATTCCCAGCTCAATACACAGGTAGTGAAGGATGTGCACGAACTGGAGACCATCCTGCGCAAGAAAGGCATGGATGCGACTCGCCTGAAGGTTGTGGTGGAAGAAGGCGGCAAGCACGAAGAAGCTGCGTGGTCGCGACGATTGCCGGAGGCGTTGCTGTTTTTGTACGGCGGGAGCAATTAACAAACGAGCAACGAGTATCTACAAGAGATATATCTGTCTCAAGAACCGCTTTGTGTCAGGGCATGTCTTCAGAATTGCCACAACCGGCCAATCATGACTTGGGCTTCAGAGACCGTGTCGCAACCGTGCCGCCGCTGCGCGGCTGGTTTGATAAATTTTCCAGCCCTTTGTTCTACTGCAAAATTTCTGCCGCAGTCGCGACACAGTCTCTTGAGGCCGTCCCCTTCAAGAAATCAGACTTAATCAGAGTTTCCCTAACCGATAACGGCCATATTAGCTGCTAGTGCTCAAGAATTGTTCCGTATTACTCCACCGTCACTGATTTGGCCAGGTTGCGCGGTTGGTCCACATCGCAGCCGCGGCGGACGGCGATGTGATAGGCGAGCAACTGGCAGGGCACAACTTCAAGAATCGGCACCAGTAGTTCAGGGGCGTCGGGAACGTAGAGGACGTGATCGGCGGCCTCGCGAATCTCTTCGTCACCCTCGGTGGCGATGGCGATCACCGTGCCGGAACGCGCTTTCACTTCCTTCAGGTTGGACAGCGTCTTCTCGTAACGCTGCACCGAGTCGGGGTCGCTCTTGTCATGCGTGGCCAGAATCACTACTGGCAGGTCTTCGTCGATCAGCGCGTTGGGACCGTGCTTCATCTCGCCGGCGGGATAGCCTTCGGCGTGGATGTAAGAGATCTCCTTCAGCTTCAGAGCGCCTTCCAGAGCGATGGGGTAATGAATGCCGCGTCCCAGGAAGAGGAAATCTTGAGCACGGTGATATAGCTTGGCCAGGTCTTCGGTCTCCTCGTCATGGGTGAGCAGCGCTTCCAGCTTGCTGGGAATGCGCGTTAGCTCTTCCAGTAGTTGTTTGGAACGTTCGAGATCGATGGTGCCGCGAACTTGTCCAAGATGGACAGCGAGCAGGAAGAGCGCGGTCAATTGCGCGGTGAAAGCCTTGGTGGAAGCCACGCCGATCTCGGGGCCGGCGTGAGTATAGATGGTGCCGTTGGACTCGCGGGCAATCATGGAGCCGACGACGTTGCAGATGCCCAGCGTCTTCGAGCCCTTGGCGCGCGACTCACGCATGGCGGCGATGGTGTCGGCGGTCTCGCCGGACTGGGTGATGAGGATGGTTAGGTCGTCAGGACCGGTGAGCGGATCGCGATAGCGAAACTCGCTGGCGTAATCGACTTCGACCGGAAGTTTGGCCAGACGCTCGATCATGAACTTGCCGGCCAGCGCGGCGTGCCAACTGGTGCCGCAGGCGGCAATGTGAATCTTGTTGAGCTTGCGGAAATCGTCCTCGGTGATGTCCATCTCATCGAGAAAGACTTTGCCGGAGTCGAGCGAGACGCGGCCTAGCGTGGTGTCGCGGACCGCCCGCGGCTGCTCGTAGATTTCCTTGAGCATGAAATGCTTGAAGCCGCCCTTTTCCGCCATGATCGGGTCCCAGGTGATGTGCTGGACTTCGCGCGTAATGGGGTGCCCGTCGAAGTCGGAGAGGTGCACACCAGCGGGCGTGATGACGGCGAGGTCGCCGTCGGCCAGGAAGAACAGGTCACGCGTGTGGTAGAGGATGGCCGGCACATCGCTGGCGATAAAGTATTCGTTCTTGCCCAGGCCGATGACCGCCGGGGGCCCATTGCGCGCCGCGACAATCTTGTTGGCCTCGTCGGAGGAGATGACGGCGATCGCGAACACGCCGGTCAGCAACTTCACCGTCTTGCGGACTGCTTCTTCCAGCGAGTTGGGATGCCCGTTGCCATCTGGACTCAGGTTCTTCTCGATGAGATGCGCGATGACTTCGGTATCGGTCTCGGTGCGGAACTTGTGTCCCTCATCGATCAGCTTCTTCTTCAGGCTGACATAGTTTTCGACGATGCCGTTGTGTACGACAACGATCTTGCCCGTGCAATCGCGATGCGGATGGGCATTCTCTTCCGTGGGACGGCCGTGCGTGGCCCAGCGAGTGTGGCCGATGCCATAAGTGCCGTCGAGCGGCTTCAGGCGGATGACCTCTTCCAGGTTACGCAGCTTGCCTTCGGCGCGGCGCACCTGCAGGCCCTCGCCATTACCGGCAACGGCGATGCCGGCCGAGTCGTAGCCACGGTACTCGAGCCGCCGCAAGCCATCGATGATGACCGGCACAACTCGCTTTTGCCCTACATAACCAACAATGCCGCACATAGCTTAGCTCCCGGAGTTCGGCCCATTGGATAGGCCCAGATTCTCAGCACTTAGACGGAGACGGGGAAGAGACAAATACTGCTGAATTGTAAATGTTACTTGATTTGATGTTATAGCGGGAGATCGTGATGCGGAAGTTTGGCCGCAGGCCGCTGCGGCGTCCTCATTTGGGCGAGCAACAGTCATGGGAGTTCTGACTAAGTCATGACGAAGTCCCTCAGCGGCTGAAGCCGCGATGATTTTGCGCGGGTTACGGACGGCCTAAAGGCCGTCCCCTTCGACAAAGCGGACTTGATCAGAGCTTCCTAGCCTTCCAACGTGAAGCGGTACTCTTCAATGACCGGATTGGTGAGCACTTCGCGGGCAATGCGTTCCACTTCCGCGTGGGCGTCTTCGCGGCTGAGGCTGGCGTCGAGCGAGATTTCGAAGTACTTGCCCTGGCGCAGATCGTCGATGCCGCGATAGCCCATCTTCTTCAGCGCGCCGTGAATGGTTTTACCTTGCGGATCGAGCACACTTTTCTTGAGCGAGACGTAAACGTAGGCTTTCATGGGAAGAAACATTATAGAGCCGTCAGCTCTCAGCCGTCAGCTCTCAGCCGTCAGCTCTCAGCCGTCAGCTTTCAGCTGATTCTCAATGGCAAAGTTGCAGGACTTAGCTGACGGCTGACAGCTGATGGCCGTCAGCCTACTTGAATTGCTCGTCGATCTCAATCTGATAGCCGTTGGCCAGCCGGTTGCTCTCGTTCGCCATTCCGACCACCGACATCAGCTCGTGAAACATTTCCGGCGTCATGCCTTTGTTGCGCGCCGCCGCCGTGTGCGACGCGATGCAGTAGGGGCAGCCGTTGGTCACGCTCACGGCGACGTAGACCATCTCTTTCATCAGCGGATCGAGCGCGCCCGGCGCCATGATCTGCTTGATGTCTTCCCAAGTCCGCTTCAGCAGCGCCGGATCGCAGGCCAGCGCCTTCCAGAAATTGTTGATCCAGTCGGTCTTGCGCGTGGCCATGATGTCGTCATACACCGCCCGCACTTCGGGAGTAGCGTCCGCATATTCGATAAGTCCGAATGTTGCCATAAGAAAACTCCTTTACCAGGGAGGACTTGCCCTCCGAGATTTGTCATCACGAGCGTAGCGAGGAACCTGCTCCTTGCCGGCGCGCTGAAAAAACGGATTCCTCGCGCCAAGAATCAGGCGCTCGTAACGACAATTCAAAAGAACGCGGCCAGCGATGGCAAATTCACTCCACTGCTACCTTCTGCCGATAGGCCGCGATCTGTACATTCCATCCTAGCGCTTTCGTCATGGTATCGCGCAGCTGCGAAGACGCGGCGGGCTCTCCGTGGACCAGGTAGGTTGCTTTCGGCGGCCGCCGAAAGGTGCGCAGCCATTCCAGCAGCTCAGGAGTATCGGCGTGATCGCTGAACTGCTCCAGCGCAGCGATCTGCGCGTGAATGGGAACTTCCTGGCCGAAGATCTTCACGGTTGGCGCGCCGCTCTTGATGGTGAAGCCGCGCGTTCCGGGCGCTTGAAATCCGATGAACAGCACCAGGTTCTTGGGATTGGGAAGGCGCAACATCAGGTGATGCAGCACCCGTCCGCCAGCGACCATGCCGCTGGACGAGACGATGATCGTCGGGTAATTCGATTCGTTGATTCTCTTCGAGTCATCTTGCGTCACGTCGAAATAAAAGTTCGACCAATCCAGCGGTGAGCCGTATTTCTGGATCAGATCCTTGGTCTGCGGCGAGAATTCTTCCGTGTGTTTCAGGAAGATTTGCACCGCCTTGATCGCCATCGGACTGTCAGCATGCACCGGTACACGCGGGACCTGCCCGGTTTCCATCAGTTCCTTCAACAGGAAGAGAAACTTCTGGGTGCGCTCCACGGCAAACGACGGAACCACCACGCTACCTCCGCGCTGCAGCGTGGTGCGGATCAGTGCCGCCATTTCCGGACGCGGATCGTTGCGCGGATGTACGCGATTGCCGTAGGTGCTCTCCATCACGAGCACGTCGCAAGCCTCGCCTTCGGTGGGACCGGAGTGAAGCACCGTGCCGGGCGCAATCTCATCGTTACGCACGCGCCCGATGTCGCCGGTGAACAGCAGCTTCTCGCTCTGGCCGCCAGTGGTCACGGTGATCTCCACCATCGAAGAGCCAAGAATATGGGCAGCGCGAACGAAGCGAAACGAAAGCAGAGGACTCAACTGCTTGATCTCGCCAAAGTTCACGGGACGAAACAGTGTCATACACTGCTGGGCGTCTTCCATGGTGTAGAGCGGCAATGCCGGATGATGTTTCGACGCCTTAGTCTTGTTGTAAAACTCGGCATCTTCTTCCTGCAAGTGTCCGGAGTCGGGGAGCAGAATACCGCAGAAGTCAATAGTCGCTGCGGTCGCGTAAATCGGTCCGTGAAAGCCTTGCTTCACCAGACGCGGAATCCACCCGGAGTGATCGAGATGCGCGTGGGTGAGAATGACGGCCTCAATCGTACTGGCCGGCACCGGCAGGTCCTGCCAGTTACGCTCGCGCCATTCCTTTTGTCCCTGAAAGAGACCGCAATCGACCAGCACCTGCAGTGCGCGCCCGCCATCGCCGTCTAAGTGGATCAGATGCTTTGACCCGGTAACTACTCCGGCCGCACCGAGAAATTGGATATAGCTCAAGTCGTTTTCACCTCGACGCGCCAGTACACGGCAACAGAAGGTTGTATCCTCTGCGGGCCACGGTTGGCAAGCGCGGCCACGTTATGGTTTTTCGGGACGAGGTACGTCGTACACATTGTTCCCGACATTCGCCTCCGGAACGCTGCCGTCGTTGACCACGATCTTGTCGGGGGCAACCGGCATCTCGACGCGGCCGGTGCCTTTCTCTCCCGCTTTCACCACCACGCGCAAGCTTTTTTCGCCGGAAGGAGTTTGGATCAACACCGGCACTTCCGCTCCGGCATGGCCCCGGTTCTCGATGGTCGCGGTCACCAGAAAACTCTTATAGGTTTCGCTGAGCAGCGGCCGGGCGTACACCGATTCCACATGAAAGTCCGGCAGCCCGCGATCGCGGTAGACCCAATCGTCGAAGAACCATTCCAGATCTCGCTTGGAACTGGTTTGCACCAGCCGCTGCAGGTAGCTGGGATCTTTGTCGGCCCCGGGATGATAGCCAGCCAGGGCCGCTTGCAGAGCTTGGTCGCCGGTCATGTCGCGCAGCATCCAGAAGACGAAGCTGCCTTTGCCGCGCAAGTAGAGTTCGTCATTCGTATTCAGCAGAGTGTTGTCGGCGCTGTTTGCGTCCGACGATGGCTTTGAGGTGGCCTCCGTTTTTGGAGGTTCGGGATGTGCCGCCTCCTCGGCGCTCACTAGCGGCTCGCGATATTCATCGAGGAACGCCAGCGCGGCCTTGCGACCGGCCCGCTGGTCCACCGAAACGGCTTGCAGGAAGCGCTCCAGTCCTTCTTGTATCCACGGGTGAGGAGAATGGAAGCGGGCTGCGACCTGGGTCGGCAGAAGCAACAGCTGCAGGGTGGCCGTTTGCGCCTCGCGCAGCGGCGTGAAGAGGACCGCTCCACTTTGCCACGGGTTCGCATTGGGATTCGTCAACTCCACCACTCGCGCCGGCTGCGCGGGCTCGCTGAGCCAATCGTGCAGCAGCGGATCGTTGGCCTCGGCCGCGACCGCGTAATCCCGCGCCAGCGAAGTGTGATCGGGGACATGCAGCAGGGTGACGGTGGGACGTGAAAGCTCCTCATAGTTGGCCACGGCGAACGCGGGCACCACTTCGCCGAGACCACCGATCGTCAACGTGTTGCTGAACTCCTTAAGCTTGCCACCGCTCTCGGAGTCATTCACATCGCGAGCCTCGCCGCAACTGGAGACTGCAGCATTGACGGCAATGCACAGAGATTCCGTGCTCGCGCCAACTACGATGATTCGCGCATTGAATTCGCTGCGGTCGTGGCGATGCTTCCAGGCGGCGATAGCATCGAACACCGCATTGCCATCGCTCATGCTTACGGCGTCAATCGCCACTGGATACCACACAACATAACCCAAGCCCCGAACCGCAGTGAACGAGTCGCTGATCTCGTCCCAGTCATTTCGCGCCGCCACGTCGTCAGGAGCGCCCATGCGCGTGAGGCGCGTGGAATCGGGCGTAATGGTTCCCCCGTATTGCACATCGAGCGTGACCGCAGCAGCGGGCGGCAAATCCTTGGGCAGGGTGACGATCGCCTCCGACAGACCTCCCGTGTGATCGATGTCGGAAGTGTAATTGTCGCTCAGCCACTGCAGCGGTTTGTCGTCCAGCATGATGCTGTTCCACGCTAGCGAGGACGACACCTGCAGAGCGACGATCTTTTGTGGCTTATTGGAATCGTTACGCAACGTGAGCTTGCCGGTAACCACCATCACATGGGAGTTGCGATCCATCTGGACTTCGAGTTGATAGCGGGTAATGGTGAAGGCTTCGCGGTCGAGGGCACGGGCCAGCGGCGCAGCCAACAGCAGAAGCATCAGAGCTGAGAACAACCGCATAACTGATATCACATTGCTGGCGAAACGGCGGGAGGGTCACCCATCGCGTGAGTCCAAACCCGCATGGCCGATCAACCGGGCCCAAAGGGCGAAAACGAGCCAGACGTCTTATTAGTAAGATTTGTGCCTTGAATCTTACTAGTAAGACGTCTTACTAGTAAGACGTTAGCTCGCACTGGGGCCTCATCCCTTTGGGTTGACCGGCCCTTTTCCGGCGTTTTGCGCCGCACGCCGTTGCCGCGCTAACTCATACATCACGATGGCGCCGGCGACCGAAACATTGAGCGACGGCACATGACCGAGCATGGGGATCGATACCAGGAAATCGCAACGCCTGCGCACCAGGTCATGCAGACCTTTGCCTTCGGCGCCCAGCACGATCGCACAATGCATCTTGTAGTCGATTTCGTCGTAACTTTGCGTGCCGCGCTCGTCCAGCCCGACGGTCCACACATTGCGCTCCTTCAGCTCATCCAACGTACGCGAAATGTTGGTCACGCGGGCGATGGGCAGGTGCTCCGAAGCACCCGCCGAAGCCTTCACGGCTGTGCCGGTCAATCCGGCAGCACGTCGCTCGGGAATGATGACACCATCTGCGCCAGCGCCGTCGGCAGTGCGGATCAACGCCCCGAGATTGTGCGGATCCTCGACGCTGTCGAGCACCACCAGAAAGCTGTGCTCGCCGTGACGTTGTTCCAGCAAGGTATCGACGTCGGCGTATTGCTTGCCGCTGGTGACCGCGATCACGCCCTGATGGGTATTGGTGTTGGCGGTGCGATCGAGTTGCTCGCGCGGCAGAAAGCGCACTTGCACTCCGCTGGCGCGACAATCGTCGATGAGGCGCTGCACCCGCTGATCGTGCCGCTCGCGCGCGATGCCCACATATTCGAAGCTGCGCGCCCCCGACTTAAGCGCTTCACTGACCGCATGAATCCCGTAGATGACGACCATGTTTGGAACCAGTGTACGACAAAGCAGCCATCAGCCTGCAGCCGTCGGCCAACACGCTACTTTCTCCGCATCCATCTCGCCAGTCGGGAAATCAAAACGTCAACAGAGGAGGATCCAGTGATGAAACTCTTACTACCCCTGCTTCTACTCGTCTTCGCCACAACCACCATTGGCCAGACGCCAGCCGCTCCAGAGGACGATCTCATCTCGCCGTCGCGCCCGGTACCCAAGGGCAAGGCGCCAAACATGCAAGCCAAACTCGTAAAGGATGCGCCTGACGAACAGGTGTACTCCATCGTCTTCTATAAAGGCGATGAAGTTCTCAGCGGACTCACCGACTTCGCCATCGCCCACAAAATTTCCGACGCGCACTTCACGGCCATCGGCGCTGTCAGCAGTGCTACCCTTGCTTGGCTAAACCTTCCCAAGAAGATGTACCACCGCATCCCGGTCACGCAACAGGTCGAGGTTGTTTCGCTGATCGGCGATATCGCGACCTACAATGGCGTACCCGTCGTCCATATGCACACGGTACTCTGCAGATCGGACGGCAGTACCATAGGCGGGCACGTGTTTGAACTCAATACCGACCCGACGGTCGAACTCTTTATGACCGTCAACACCACCGGACTCAAAAAGAAGGCTGACGATGCCTCCGGCATGAAGCTGATCGACCCGACCCAGTAACCTAATACTCGGGTAGTCCTGATTAACGGGGTAAGCCGAAACTTGTTTCCGATCTCCGGTTAGCCGACACTTCTCGGTATAGTTATACTGAGCAATTCTGGATTCAGGAGACTGAATGGCGCTATCCGCAGTCATTGTTGACGACGAGCAGTTGGCGCGCGACGAGTTGGCATACTTGTTGCGCGACCTCGATGTCGACATCGTCGCGCAAGGCAAGAACGGAGTTGAGGCGGTGAACCTGGTGAAGGAGTTTTCGCCCGATCTCGTGTTTCTTGACGTGCAGATGCCGGGTCTCGACGGCTTTGGCGTGATCAAGAAGCTGCTGGACCGCAAGGTGCCGCTGCCGCAAATTGTGTTTGCCACTGCGTTCGATCAATATGCGGTGAAGGCCTTCGAGGTCAACGCCATCGACTACCTGCTGAAGCCCTTCGACCGCAAGCGCGTCTCGCAAGCAGTGGAGAAGGCGCGTCAGAAGCTGGAAAGCGCGGGATCGCCCAACGACCAGATCGGCACCATCGTCAAAATGCTGGAGCAGCAACAGCGGCCCTCGGCCGCTAAGGTGCTGTTGAAATCCGCCGGCCGGCTCTTCCTGGTGGATCAGAAGGATATTTGCTACGCCTCCATCGAAGACGGCATCATTACCGTCGTTGCCACGGTAATGGAAGGCCAGTCGAATTGCCGCACCTTGGAAGAACTGCTGGATTCGCTCGATCCCAACACCTTCTGGCGCGCCCACCGCTCCTATCTGGTGAACATAAATCGCATCAAGGAAGTCGTTCCTTGGTTCAAGAGTTCGTACCAGATTCGCATGGAAGACAAGAAGCAGACCGAGATCCCGGTGAGCCGCGCACAAACCAAGAGGCTCAGAGAGTTGTTTGGGCTGTAAGAACAGTTGGGCCTGTTTCTCCCTTAAGCAGGCGCTGAAAAAGTCGGATTCGGGGAGTTTTGAAGGGCCTAGCTTTAGCTACGTCGTAGCTAGTCCCTTATTCTTCTTGGTAAAATACGCCGATGCGTGCCGTAAGATTTCGCTAGCTATATCACTTTCGTGTAATTGTTTGGGCCTGAATCGGGGTAGACTCATGGGTCTGAGCTGTGTTCGATTACTCTAAGCTCAGTACCACGAAGATCAGGAGGAGCAATTATGCGGATCGAATTTGCAGCGTCCCCAGCCCACAAAACTCTCCGAGCCATCATCGCGCTCAGCATGGTGTTTTCATGCGCCGCGTTTCTCAATGGCCAAGTGCGCAGCGGCAACGGCATCTATCCCCCGTCGAGTATCGAACAACCAGCGGATGTAGGCGTGCGGATGCATACTAACTACATCATTTATGCGCCGGCAGGATCGATAATTCCCGCGGCCCAACCGGCAGGAGAAACTCCAGCGTCGCTGGGTTGTGTCTATGACCTGGTATCCAATCCGATTGCCGGCTGCCCCATCAACGGCACTACGCAGGTTCCCACCGGCGGCAGCGGCGTGATCGTCATTGTCGACGCCTACGACTATCCCTCAGCGGCCGCTGATCTGGCGACGTTCTCCAGTACTTTCGGTTTGCCGCAGGCCAACTTTTCCGTCCAGTATGCCAGTGGGAGAAAGCCGTCGAATGGCTGCAGCTCGGGCTGGCAAGGCGAAGAATCGTTGGACATCGAATGGGCCCATGCCATGGCGCCCGACGCGCAGATCGTTCTGATGGAGGCCTCTTCGGCCAGCAATAGCGCCTTGTACTCGGCGGTGACGGCGGCCAACTCCTACATTGTGGCACACGGCGGGAAGGGCGAAGTCTCGATGAGCTGGGGCGGAAGCGAGACCTCCGGCGAGTCCAGCTCCGACCACTACTTCACCCAGTCGGGCGTGGTATATTTTGCTTCCTCGGGTGACTCTCCCGGTGTTATCTACCCCAGTTCATCGGTGGATGTGATTTCCGCCGGCGGCACCCAGGTGAATCGCAACAGCGGCGGCGCTTACACCAACCAGACCGCCTGGAGCGACGGTGGTGGCGGCGACAGCAGGTATGAGTCGCGGCCCTCGTTCCAGAGCGCCATTCAGAGCATCGTCGGCACTCACCGCGGTACCCCAGACCTTGCCTTCGACGCCAGCGGTGGATCGCCCGTCGCGGTGTACAACTCGAATTGCTACGGCGGCTGGCTCGAAGTGTACGGAACCAGCGTGGCATCGCCGTCGCTGGCCGGAATCATTAACCGCGCAGGACAGTTCAAAACCAGCAGCAATGCGGAAAACACCCTGATCTACAGCAACCTGGGATTCAGCGCTTACTTCACCGATGTCACCTCCGGCAGTTGTGGTACGCACAGCGCCACGACCGGCTGGGATTTCTGCACCGGCGTAGGAGTCGACAATGGCTTGGTGGGAAAATAAGACGGTGCAGCGATGATGCGGGGCCCGCTCGCCAGGGCGGGCTTTTTCGATCCCAATTTTTCGGAAGGTGGTTTCTCGGCGCTTCGCGGTAAGCGTTACTTCTGCTTCTCCTCCTGAATCCTGCTGACCATCTTGGTCACCATGCTGCGCGGCGAAACCCGCAGCATCTGCACCAGCAATCGGTTCTTCCATCCGGGAATGACCAGGCGCTTGCCCTGTTTCATGCCTTCGTAACCCAGGCGCGCCACTTCGCGTACGTCCACCAGCAGAGAACTGGTTGCCATGCCCGTATCGCCGAGGTGCGCGCGCTGTTGGAAGTTGGTCTTCACCGGTCCAGGACAGAGGCAGGTGACCGTCATTCCGGTTCCGCTCAGCTCTTCCGCCAGCGCCTCAGTGAAGTGCAGTACGTAGGCTTTGCTGGCGTAGTACACCGCCATGAAGGGTCCGGGCTGAAACGCGGCCACGCTGGCGACATTGAGCAGCTTGCCTTCGCGGGCGCGAATCTGTGGCAGGAAGAGTTTGGTCAGGTGCGTCAGCGCGGCGATGTTCACCTGAATCATCTCGGCTTCGTTGTTCCAATCGGTATCGGCGAACCGTCCGCTGCCGCCAAAACCCGCATTGTTCACCAGCACGTCGAGAACGATGCCCGCTTCCTGCAACTCCTGGTAAAGCTCGGCAGGCGAGGCAGGATGGGCCAGGTCCTTGGGCGAAATGCGGATGGTAATGCTGTAACGCGATTGCAACTCGTCGGCGAGTTCGTGCAGCGCACCGCGATTGCGCGCCACCAGCACCAGCCGATAACTGTCCTGTGCGAAAAGGTGTGCCAACTCCAGCCCAATACCGCTGGAAGCACCGGTAATCAATGCCGTCTTAGGAGCCAGAAAAGGGTTGTTTGCACTCACCACTCTGTTATAGCGGATTTTCCCCCATTACAGCAGTTACAGAAAAAGCTTCTTAAGTGCCTGTCGCTGAAAAATAGCGCCCGCCCTAGCAGCAACCGCATTGCTATTTCGCCGCTGTCTTCTGGTTCGCCCGCGACTCCAGAAAGGTCACGATCTGCCAGCGCTGCGGTCTGGGTAAGTTCGACCAGGAGGGCATTCCTGACGTGAGTTTGCCGGTCGAGATGAACCAGAACAACTCACCAGCCGTGGCCTTGTGGACTGCGGGCGTATCCAGCCCCGGTGCCGGACCCATGCCCTGAAGATTATTGCCATGACATTGCGCGCAGTCCTGGGCATACAGTTTCTTGCCGGCCGTTGCCGCGGTTGCGCTGCCTGCATAAGGGTTCTTCATCTCTGCGGCTGATGCGGGCGCATTGCGGAAACTGGATTGCTGGGCCGCGGAAGGCGTTATCCAACCCAACATTCCAACCGCCAGAATTGCGGCGAAATAAAATCGTGCATGAACACGAATTCGCAAAGTTTTCCCTCCCAAAGAACTATTTTACAGCGACTATCGCCCGGACCTTTTGTGAGCCATCGAGGGCTCGTCCACTGGCTAGACCGCGCATACTGGCATGACAACTTGACTTGCCCCAGTGATTTTGGAACCCGCAACGGTTTCACACTTCCAAGTGTCTTGTTGCAAGCGGGTTGACCACGTCCAACCTGTACAACTATACTTACTTTTAAGTTACAGTTGCAACTCTGTTGCAATCAGTCGATTAAGTCCTATGTGCGAAACGAGTGAAAACGGGGCTTACGAAATGGTGTTGCAACGCTTTGCGTCAAGCAGCAACTAAGGTGGACTAGACCATGCCGCTCCCAGAAACCGAAGTCCCCGGCGCACTACAAACCGCACTGGTGAGTCGTGGAATTCGTATGACCCGCCAGCGCCGCATCATCCTTGAAATTATTGAGACCGCGACCCAGCATCTCGATGCCGCTCAAATCCTGCGCAAGGCCGCCAGAGTGGATCCCAACATCAACCGCGTCACCATCTATCGCACTTTGGGTCTGCTGAAGCGGCACGGCCTGGTCGACGAGCTTGATCTGCTACACGTGAAGGGCGAAGGACACTTCTATGAGCGGCGGCCACAGCGCGACCACATGCACATGACTTGCTTGCGTTGCGGCAAGGTACAGGAGTTTGAGAGTGACCTGTTCGACCGCGTCAAGGGGCAAGTGGAGCGCGACTGCCACTTTCATATTCTCCTTGCGCGCTTCGAGATTGGCGGCTATTGCGCCAGTTGCAGGAAGTAGACATTCACCACAGGGACACAGAGGCACGGAGAAAACATTCCTGACGAATACGGAAACGCGGGTTCCGTCAGCTTCCGAAATATCGAGCGCAGTCCTTCTTGTCCCTTCTTGGTGATGCACCGTAAGGAATTCGAAGGCCTTCTTGCTCCGTGCCTTCGTGGTAAAGGTGCTTATCGGGGTGCTGCCGCTTCCTGCACCTCATAGATGCTGTACCACGGCGTCGCCGCCTTCAGCGCGTTGTTCACGTTGTTGATGTTCTTGACGCCTTCATCCTTTAGCCACGCTTCGAATGCTTTGCCACCCTGTTGCGCGTAGATCGGGATTCCATCCTTCCAAGTTGCGCGTCCGCAGAGCACGCCGTTGAACTTCACGCCGGCCTCGGCGGCAAATTCCAGGTCTTCGATGAACTCGGGATTGCTGACGCCCGCCGACAGGTAGATGAACGGCTTGCTGGTGGTCGCAGCCGCGGCGCGATAGTGATCCAACGCCTCCTGCTTCGAGTACGCTTTCGTCCCTTTGAACGACCGCGCGCCTTCGACGAATTGCAGGTTCACCGGAATTTCCACCTTCAGCACATCCACTCCGTAGCGGTCCTTGGAGAACTCGGTCATCGATTTGGCTACTACCTCAGGCTTCAACTTCGCGAACTCCGCGCCCTTCTCGTCGATGCCTTCTTTGTAGCCCACCAGCTCCAGGAAGAATGGAATGTCGTTGGCCCGGCACTCGTCGCCAATGCGCTCGGTCCAGGCATGCTTCAGGTCATTGATCTTCTGGTCGTCGTAGGGCGTGTAGTAAAGCAGTATCTTGACGCAATCCGCTCCGGCTTCCTTCAAGCGGCGGACCGACCACAAGTCGAGCAGATCAGGCAACCGGCCGGGCAGTTGCTTGTCATAGCCGGTCTTCTCGTAGGCCAGCAGTAGGCCCGATCCCTTGGCGCGGCGCTTGGCCGCCGGCAGACCCCACTCCGGATCGAGCAGGATCGCGCTGGCATGCTGGGTCAAAACTTCGGCGACGTAGATCTTAAACTCTTCCAGTTGGGCGTCGCCGGCGTTTGCGCCCAGGGCTTTCTTGAGCGAGCCACGTTGGTCCATGGCGGCGGCGGCAATCACGCCGCGATCATTGGAGACAGCTTTCATGCCCGCAAGTTTTCCAGGAGTCAGTTTCACGATGAGACCTCCACGGGCACGGATCGCCCGGTTCATTAGAAAGGATTGGTAGTGCAGTCCCGCAGAGTGCGGCTGGGCCCGAGAACCACAGGACACGAAATTCTAAACGAATCCAGGGATGCGCGCGAGAACATTAACTCGTATGCAGCCCTATTGCCTCAGCGGCAGCCCGGTGAGCACCGCCTGCTGCTTGGCAACCAGCGCTTCGATTCCTTTCTTCGCCAGGGCTATCATCTTCGCCAGTTGAGCGTCGTCGAACGGGCGCCGCTCGGCCGTGGCCTGCACCTCGACCATTTTCTTACTGCCGGTCATGACCAGGTTCATGTCGACATCGGCGCGCGCGTCTTCCTCGTAGCACAGGTCGAGCATGATCTCGCCATCGACAATGCCGATGCTGGTTGCCGCAACATAGTCGCGAATGGGCGCCACGGTCAGCGTGCCCGACTCGATCATGCGCCTCATGGCCAGCCCCATGGCGACGAAGGCGCCGGTAATCGATGCAGTGCGCGTGCCACCGTCGGCCTGGATCACATCGCAGTCGAGAAAGATGGTGCGCTCGCCCAGTTTTTCCATGTCGGTCACGGCGCGAAGCGAGCGGCCAATCAAGCGTTGGATCTCGTGCGTCCGTCCGCCGGCGCGGCCTTTCGTGACCTCGCGCGGTGTGCGAGTGAGGGTAGAGCGCGGCAGCATGCCGTATTCGCTGGTCACCCAGCCTTTGCCGCGATTGCGCAGGAACTGCGGCACCGAGTCCTCGATGGTTGCGGTGCAGATCACGCGGGTGTTGCCCAGTTCAATGAGGCACGAGCCTTCGGCGGTGGAGATGAAGTCGGGCACGATGTTTACGGGCCGCATCTGTTCGGGAGAACGATTATCAGAGCGAAAGATCATAAGCGGCGATTGTACGTGAGCGGTCAGCCGTCAGCTTGGGACTCACGGCAATTAGCTCTTAGCATGCTCTTCGGCGCTGTCATCCCGAGCGAGGACTTTAGTCCGAGTTTGGAGCCGATTTCTTTTCTTGATCAGACAGGAATTTCGATGCTGCAGATGCTGAATTCCCACAACGTGGGTTGGAAGATGGTAGCTGACCCTGGCCAAGACCTTAAAGCTAAGGGTCGATTGCTCTTTACTGCCCCGGCCCGGCAGTCTGGCCCACGATCTGGTATTCATGCTTCTGCCCACCAGCGCTAATGACGTTGACCCGGTTGCTCTTCTTGAGCTCGTATTGAACCGCCTCTCCTGCCTGCATTTGTGGCTTGGTCTCTTTCTGGCGTGCGATGGAATACGTGGTGTTGTCCGTCTGCAACTGATAGATGATCCAGTTCTTCATCGGCTTCTTCTTGGAGTTCTGGGCGTAGGTGCCGTTCTCCCACTTCACAATCTTGCCCGGCTGGTAGGCGTCGGCGGCGAAGGAGACACATGACAACAAGAAAATCATCAGGAGAAGAAAAGCAGTTTTTGTCGCGGCTTTTTTCATTATGATCTCTGACTTTTTAGTGAATAACACGCGCGCCTAAAGGCCGCGTTCAGAAATGTGTCGTCCCTCCGGGACTCAATCTCTCTTACCACGCTTACCCAGCGCTTTCGCGCTGGGTCAATATTGCCTGGCCCTTTTGGGCTGGTCTCGCCCGACGTCGACATTTCCTACTCAGCAGCAATCCTTCACCAGGCTATCAGAGCGAATCCCGAATCGCTGGGCGGTCTTAGATTGTTGTTCCACTGCATAGACTTGACTTATAGCTGGCGGCGACAGCTTCCTTAAAAGAACTTCGTCACACCCTCTTCCAACACGCAAATCTTCTTCTCGATCCCACGCCGCTTGGCATCAAGCTTCAGCCGCTGCACCGGTTCGTCCACCGGCTCGTACGAAAGCCGGAACGTTCCGTAATGCATGGGCACCATGCAGCGCGCGCCCAGATCGACGAAGGCCTGCACCGCGTCTTCCGGGCTGGTGTGTACCGAACGGAACGATGCCGGATGATAAGCTCCGATGGGCAGCAGCGCCACCTCGGGCCGCAGCCGCTCGCCAATCTCTTGAAAGCCATCGAAGTACGCCGTGTCGCCCGCGTGATACAGCGACTGCTTGCCCGATCGCAGCACGTACCCACCGTAGCCGCGATGCACGTCGCGCACCATGCGTGCGCCCCAATGTCGAGCAGGCACGTGGGTAATCTCAAGATTGCCCAGTTGGACGTTCTGCCACCAGTCGAGTTCGACGATGCGGCCGTACCCTAGGTCGCTGACCAGGTCGCGCACATTGCGCGGGACGATGATGGTGGGCCGCTTGCCTGACTTCCAGCGCGTGAGCCGCGCAATCGCCCGCAATGATGGACGATTCAGGTGATCGAAGTGAGCGTGCGAAACCAGGACAGCATCAATTGGTGGAAGGTCGCGCAGTCGTAGCCCTGGCCTTCGGAGCCGCTTTAAGACAAAAATCCAGCGGGCAAAGTTGGGGTCGATCAGGATGTTCTTGCCACCCATTTGCAGAAAGAAGCTGGAATGTCCAATAAAGGTGACGCCGAGTTCTCCGCGTCCAGCTGCTACTGGTTTGCGGGTGACTCCGGTTCGGGGCGTCATGGCAGAGTGGCGCACCAGAGTGCCGAACTGCTTCGCCTTGCGGCGGATGGTGGTTCCCAACATGAGATCTGTATATTAGACGCTCGCGGTGGGTGCCTCGATGCAGCGGAGAAATCCCCGAAGAACATTAGGTGTCCTCGTCTCAGAATTTCCCGAGCAGAGTGAAGAATCCTACGACTACGCAAACTCCGAGCGCGAGCAACAAGACAAGGCAGCCGGCCTTAGCGAGATTCGATTTCCATGCTGGAGGCCGTCGTGGCCGATCTTCGATTTCAGCGTGTCGAATATAGGGCACCAAAACCGACTGGGACGTGAACAGGTATGCCACGCCTTGTCCTGGATATCCGACCTGCGTTTGCGCAGCCCAAAGCAGTTCTCCCGCGAGCCGAATCAGTCCGTCTCGGTTACCGACCAGCCCTGGATAATCGCGATCGCCGTCAAAGACGAGTCTTCCAGAATCTCGCGGAATTTCGTCCCATATTTCTTGAACAATCTGCTGTAATCGTTCGTCCGTCATAGCTAGTTCCAGTTTTCTTGCCGCGGCCAATCGCCGCCTCGTCACAGCATTTAGGTGCAAGCTTCCTTGACCTTAGTCTCGCACTCAGCTTAAATCATTAGTTCCGGGCCGACGCGCCGGCGGCTCCATACTGCGCGTGTCTACTCCCGAGCACATTAAGGAGCAGCAAATGCGTATTGCCTTCCTCGGTTTGGGCATCATGGGACGCCCGATGGCCTCCCGCCTGGTCGCAGCAGGTCATGAAGTTTCAGTGTGGAACCGCAGCGCCCGGCAGCATGTTGACGGCGCAACCACGGCTGTCTCGCCGGCGGACGCGGCCAAAGACGCCGACGTTGTCTGGACGTGCGTGGCCGACACGGCAGCCGTCGAGCGCGTGGTGTTCGCCGAGGACGGAGCCGAGCAGTCCCTCCGCGAAGGCGCCATCATCGTGGACTCCAGCACGATTTCGCCGTCGGCTACGGTGCGTTTCGCTCAGCGGGTGAATACGCGCGGCGTGCATTGGGTGGATGCTCCGGTCACCGGCTCCAAAATCGGTGCCGAAAACGGACAGCTTATCTTCATCGTCGGAGGCGCGCCCGAGCCGGTCGAATATCTCGACCCGCTTTTCAAGGCGACGGGCAAGCAGGTCATTCATATCGGTGATACCGGCAAAGGGCAGGCCGCGAAGCTCGGAATGAATCTGATGATCGCCCTGATTTACGAGGGTTTTGCCGAGGCTTTCGTTCTGGTGCGGAAGCTGGGTGTCGATCCTCCCAAGATGATCGAGTTGATCCAGGCTTCGATGGTGCGGTCCGGGGTCACGGATTACAAGGCTCCGTTCGTGCTACGCCATGACTACTCGCCGAATTTTCCGCTACGGTTGATGCATAAGGACATTCACCTCATGCTTGAAATGGCGAAGGAGAACCGCGTCAAGCTGCCCGCACTCGAAACCGTGGACGAGATCTATGAGTTGTCGAGCGAGGAAGGTTGGGACGATCTGGATTATGCCGCCACGTTGGCGCTGCTGGAGAAGTGGGCCGGCCTGGGCGGGCAGCCGAAATAATTCAGGGGCGGAGTGCCGCCGCTCCGCGGCCCCGATCAATTTCGTCAACCTTGCCCGGCGCTTATGCATCGGGCTAACTTCATGGCCGCCGCTTTGTGGCTAGACCGGTTTCAGAGTTGGCGTGGTCCCGCGAGCCCGGGTAGAGCGGCGCTTCAGCGCCGCGTCCACTGCGGAAGAACAAATTGCTTGAGCCATGACGGTCACTTAAATGATCGTCATGGCTCAAGCTTCGTGGGGCGGCGCAATCCCGGGCGCCAGCCTAAAGGCTGGCTCTACCCGGTCTATGCCAACTCTGAACTCGTTCTACTGTACAACCGGGATGAGTGTCGCGCCGAAGCGAACGTCATTGCGGAACGATGACCTATTAGACCCAGAAAGAGGCCGACTAAGGAAGACTGTGACGTAACTTCGCGACCCTGATCAATTTTGCCAATCTTACGCGCCGGACGGAAGTACGGCTCCTTCAGAGACGGCCAACCTTGACGCGTCGCTAAAGCGCCGCTCTACCACCTTATTCCCCTTTTCCACCCTCACTTCCGCATTGCGCTGCTGCAGAACGTTCCGGTTGGTGCAGTGGAATAGGTGCAAGTTCCTGCGGTGCCCGACGAGGCGGCCGTGAACGGAACATTCCATGTTAGATTGTTGGGCAGGCACTGCCCGGGAGGCGAGCTCGTACCGTTCTCGCTGGCGACAAAATCGCTAGGAAGGACCATCCCGATCCCGTAACAGGCGCCGCGAGGCGACATGAAATCCGAACTGTCCCAGGGGCAATCGATGGCCTTGCCCGTCCAGTTGGAGCAGGCGTTCTGGCACTCCTTGTAGCTGCCGTCTTTGGAACTCAGCAAGCAGCCGCAGCTGTTCGTCGACTGGTTCCAGCCGCAATAGTTCGCCGGCCCACAATGCTCCTCGATCGCTTTGGCATAATTCTGGGCGAACCCCGAGAAACCCATATTCATGGTGACCGACAGAATACCCGTCGCGGAACTGTAGTCGTAACACCAGGGAAAATCCGAGCCGGCCTTGTGCGACGAACATGCCGTTATGGTGGCGGCCGCATCTTTGGCGAAGGCGTAAGGAGTGGCGCTCTTGTCGACCCGGGTCACCCACAGCTGGCTGGGATCCGAAGGATTAAAGTCCGTTCCAACATACATCGAATAGGTCTGGATGGTCGTCGGCTTGGCGAAGAGCAGAAAGGTGTAATAGGTTTGGCCGCCAGTAAATACGTTAATGGCCGGGGCGCCAAACTCGTTCCAGCTGTTCTGCGTATTGGCTGACACCGCCGTATCCATGTAGTAGTTGCCGTTATTCACGGTGAGGCTGCTTCGCTGGCAGGTGGTCTGACCGGCCATACGAATGAAGGGCGCGGTGCCATCGTCGCTAGGAACTAATCCTTCGCGATACAGCGGTACACCATAACAGTTGGGCTGGTCGCAGCCTCGGGTCCAGTTCGGGATGGGATCGCACGTGGTGCCATCGATGGTTGTGGTAGCGGGATACACGACCGTGGTCACGTAGTCATAGGGACTGGTATTGGCCGTTCCGCAGAGCGGCTCGGGTAAGCTGCACATCCCCCACGGCTGAGGCATGTTGCCCTTGATGTCGGAGGCGCATTCCACCGTCTCCACCGGCGCGTTGAAGAAGTTGTCCTTGTTAACGGAGATGGTCGGCAAATAACTTTTCTGTTGCTTGTTGGCTGCTCCCAGCAGGCCGGTCAGTGATCCATCTTCGTCGGTGAGTTCCGTTTGACGGTCAATATCGGTGAAGCCGTTGAACATTCCGGCCGGGCCGCCGAGGTCGCCCGCACTATTAAAGTAACGAGCAGCTATTAGCGTCGCATCGGTATCGTAGGTTCCGGTGTTGAACAGCGGTTCGATTACAAAGTGCCGTATGTCGACGTTGTTAAAGAAGAGATTCTTCGAGTCGAAGGCGGGCGGGTAGTAAAAGCCGTTGGGCTGCTTCCAGGCGATAGCGGCATTCGGCAGGTAAACTTGGGAATCCGATGCCGCGAGTGGATCCAATGGCACTCCGGTCACGTTGCCGTACATCCACCCCAGCGTTTGACAAGCCGGGCCGCCGTTGCCGGGATTGGTATTGCAGTTAGCCAGGGTGGTTGTGGTGATATCCAAATACGCATTGGAATCCTGAAACGACGGGCCATCATAGATGTTGAAAAAGCGCTGGTTCGCGCCAAAGTTCACTAGAGTCATGCTGATGCCTTGGTCCGCATTGAGACAGTAGGCGGCTTGGCTTTGGTTCATTAAGTTCAGGGAGCACTTCAGCGACGGATCCAGCTTCAAGGAATAGATATTGAAAGGCCCGGCATCCAGCGCATAGGGGTTTGCCGGCTGCGTGCTGCCGATGAAGACATCCTTGTGGGCCAGCGCCCAGTAGCCGGGGACTTCGTCCGAGTCGGTGTAGCCTCCACCCGAGACAAACGTCAGCCCTCCGTTCTGCACATCGGTGATGGCGCTGTTCGACACCAAGTACCATTGCTGCCGCAGCCAAAGCGCCGCGAAGCCTGTCTGTGCCCAGTTGAAGGAGGTGGTGAAGTGATCGAGCGCGGTGATGGTGCAGTTGGCCAGTCCCGGCCCGGCATCACAAATCGGAACCGAGCTGTTGCTGCTGCAATCGGCACCGGCAGGACATAGCGTGGGGGTTCGTGACCCACCTTGGCTGACTTGGGGATAGTAGTTGGCGGCGTCGTTGGAGGTGGTGGGCGGCGCCAAAGGATTGGGCACGGGGGCGACGAGCGGCGCGTTCACGTCACCGTTGGAAACCAGGCCATAGCAAGGCGTGCTGGGGCCAACGGTGAAGAAAGCGGTTTGCGCGCTGACGCAGGAGTTGCCCGCGAAGCTCTTCAGCGGAGTGGTGCCGTAGCGGCCCTGGGTATCCACCTGTTGCTCGGCGGCGTACCCGGTCCCCCAATACTCGTAACGTGAGTTGCCGCTGTTGCCGCCTGGCGTTAGCCAATAGCACATGCCGCAGCCGCCCGCGCCGGCTGCCATGTTGTACTGAAAATCATTCCAGCCGTTCATGATCCAGAACGACGTAGGGTGAACCACGTCGGTAGAGTACGGGACCTGGTCGGGCGCACCGGCTGGAGGAGGAGGTTCGGGCGCTGCCAGAATTCCCGGGACGCAGCGCGGATTCTGCACATTCACCACCGCTGCGCGGGCCATGACTCCCAGGTTGCTGAAGAACTTGTTGTCCGCCTCCGTGCCGTCCTCGAGGTAATACCCATGCCCGACGGAAAGATATCCGACATTGCGCGCCAGGGTCACGCCTTGCGTCGCGTGGACGGTGTACCAGCGAGTCATGGAATCGAAGACCGACGAATCGGCCACGTACGTACTGGTAGGAGTCTGCCGGGCCATATGAAAGTGGACGGGATAATGCATGATGCGGCCGCCCTGTCCCAGTTGGTAGAACTCCACGCCTTGCACCTGGAATGATTGGAAGCCCTGGCGCACGAGGGTGTGTCCACCGAAGAAATAGCAATCGCCCGGCTTGCTGCTACAGGTCGGCGGAGTGCCGCTTTGGCAGTTACTGGAAGCAGGAAAGCTCGATCCCAGTGTGTCGCCGCCGGAAACGATCTGGATGCTGCGCGTGAGCAAGCCGACGGCCGCCCGCGTCTCGACGCAACGGGTTTGTCCGCCCGAGCAGGTAACGTTAGGATCTTGGTCGGGGCCGATTCCGTTGGGAACAAACCTGCCGGTGTCATAGGTGTGCCCGTCGTGCTCGTATGCCACGCCCGCCGTCACGGTTAGCGTCGTTACTTCTCCCTTGGTGGGTGGGCTGACCGACTGGATGGTGAGGGTCTCTGAATGGCCGGGGAGATAGTCGGTGGTGGTGATGACGATCTGGTCGCCGGCTTGCCAATCAACCGCGCGATCAAGCACCAGCGTGTTATTTCCCTTGAAGATCGTCTTATTCAATCGCGCCCAACTGGTGCCGGAGTTCGATGGCAGCAACGACGGTGAATAGGTTGCTCCTTTCTTGCCGAACAACTGCAACGTCCCGCCGTAGGACAGGGCCAGCACCTTGTAGCCAAAGTAGCCGGGCGTTGTGCCTCCTCCGTCGTAGTCCAGCGGCATGTAAGCGTAGAAACAATCGTTCACATTTCCCGGCAGATTTTGATTGAAGCCGTTCACATTCTGGGCCAGCACACAGGAGGTGGGATCAAGACCATTCATCGGATTGGAATTCCAAAGCACCGTGGGAACGCCGCAAGTGCCGCCCGGGGTCTGGCAAGTAATGCCCTGGGCCTTACCCGACGTGCCTTGGTCCACACCGTAGAGGTGAATGGTGACCAGTCCGTCCGCCGTGCCAATGGGCGCCGTGGTACTGCCGGCGATCAGGCTGCCGGTGTTCTCCACCAGGATGGATTCTGCCCAGAAGTCAATCTTGTTGTCCGTGAACAGCAGGGTGCCCCCGCTGATGATGTTCACATTGTGGTACTGAAAGGTGCCGGCGCCGACCGTGCATGTGCCACCGGAAACGATCAGGTCGCCGCCGTTGCCGGGCGGCAACGAGCCGGTGGTGCAGGTCGTAGCCTGCGCGCCGGCTAACTGACCCAGGGCCAAACCGAGAACTCCTACTCCAATCAGGAATCCCAGACGGCATGGGCTGGTGAGGTTGAGAATCGGTCGATGAGTGCCAACTGCCGACGCCAGGTCAGAACGCATATCTTCTCCTGCGGGGACTGGAATTGTGGGCCCGGATTTGTCCGACGTTTATCGTTGGTGCCTGCGCCGGCATTGCCAAGCCGGGAAGTCACACTCTGTGGCATATCGCCACTGTTGGCAGCGCAAGAAATTCCCAGCCATGTCGCATTGACAATCGCAATTTCGGCAAAATAGGTAAATCAGGTAATCAGCGTTCGCCGGGCCGCCGACCAGCCCAGACCAAACCCTCTGATGATGGGGGGCGCAGATATCGTACCCGTACGCCGGGCGCTGTCAAGTAACAACTTCGACATTAAGAATGCGGTAACCATGGCCGCGGGGTGGGCGCAGTCCAGCCGAAGGATTTTCTTCGATCAGTAGATCGGAGAAAAATGACGAGCGGGAAATGAAGGCGGGAAATCACACGGGAGAAAATGAGGACTGGGAATAAAGGTCCCGCGACCAGCTCAGGGCAGGCTCTTCGACTCCGGTTCGCGAAACCCAGGCGAACCTCCGCTCAGGATGACCGGCGTTCAACAAAAAAAAAGCGCGCTCCCTTTGGTGAAGGAACGCGCTT